>Ga0308309_10000460_pt1 | contig 26247 bp, 17 predicted proteins | sample HubBroMetageWFT5_FD_192491 | JGI IMG/M metagenome (GOLD analysis project Ga0308309, IMG submission 192491) | Warmed and freeze-thawed soil microbial communities from the Hubbard Brook experimental Forest, New Hampshire - Hubbard Brook CCASE Soil... | ecosystem: Environmental > Terrestrial >...
GGAACCGCGGGCGATTGCCCGCGCACCGCCAGCAGCACCAGGACGAGCACTATCAGCCCGGCCACCGCTGCCAGGGCCATCCATTTTCGCTTGTTGTTCTGAGCCATTATTCTGAACGATGATGAACCGCGCGACGCGGCGCGGACTGCCCCCACTTCTCGAAAATTGTAACAGACCCTTCCGGCGCTTGCCCGCGCAATTGCCTTACGCGCACGCCAAAGTGCCTAATTAGCGGATGCGCCGTCCCACCTCTAAGATGCCGCCCTTTTTGCTCCTTGCCGCCGGTTAAGCGTCTGCCGCCATCGCCGCATTTTGCTTTATCCCGAATCTTTCCGCTACAATACCGCGGCTTTCCATTAAGAGGCACGCGTGAAAATTTACAACGAGCACATCACTCTGCAATCCCTGAAGAAGCGCGAGATTTTCAACATCACCGCGCAATTGAAAGCCGCCATGGAAAAAAGTGGCTTCCGCGATGGCATCATCCTGGTCTCATCGCTGCATTCCAATTCCGCCATCATCGTGAATGACGAAGAACCCGGGTTTCTCGAAGACCTCGACGCATGGCTCGCGGAAATCGCTCCCGTCCGCGACGATTACAAACACAAGGGCCGCTTCGAAAGCAACTCCGGCATCCATTTCCAGAGCTTGCTCCTGAATCATCAGGCCGTCGTCGCTTTCACCGAGGCTCGCCTCGATCTCGGCCCCTGGCAGTCCATTCTCTTCGTCGAGCTGGATGGTCAGCGCCCCAAGCGCATCCTCGTCAAGGTGATGGGCGAATAGCGGCAAGCGACGAAATCCCCCACGAGGCGTCTAATGACCAAGCCGCCCGCGCGGCCGCTTCACAAATGTTAGAATTCACGAATTCATGAGCCCCGATTCTCTGATTTACGTTCACGACCTCTGCAAGCACTTCCGCACGTTCCATCGCCGCGAAGGTGTCTGGGGCTCGATTCAAAATCTCTTCGTTCGCGATTACCGCACCGTTTCCGCCGTCGATAACGTCAGCTTCGAGATCAATCGCGGCGAAATGGTCGGCTACATCGGCCCCAACGGCGCCGGAAAATCAACCAGCATCAAGATGCTCACCGGCATCCTCGTCCCCACCAGCGGCGAGATTCGCGTCAACGGTTTCGTTCCCTTCCGCCAGCGCCGCCAGTACGTGAAATCCATCGGCGTCGTTTTCGGCCAGCGCACTCAGCTCTGGTGGGACATCGCCGTAATCGAATCCTTTAAGCTGCTCCGTCGCATTTACGGCGTCTCGCAGCGCGATTTCGATGCGCGCATGGAGCGCTTCGACCAGATCTTGAATATTCGCGAATATCTCCACACGCCCGTGCGCAAACTTTCGCTCGGTGAACGCATGCGCTGTGACCTCGCCGCCGCGTTGCTTCACAATCCGCCGCTTCTCTTTCTCGACGAGCCCACGATCGGCCTCGACGTCGTCGCCAAAGACCACATTCGCCACTTCCTCCGCGCCATCAATCGCGAATTCCGCACCACCATTCTCCTCACCACTCACGATCTCGACGATATCGAGGAACTCTGCCGCCGCATCATGATCATTGACCGCGGCAAAGTCCTCTACGATGGCCCGCTCAGCCACCTGAAAGAAAAACTCCTCCGCACCAAACAAATTAAGTTTGCCCTCAAAGACCGGGCCCAGGCCGCGGGCGTCTCCGCCTTTTCGCGCGAAGGGCTTGACCTCGAGCAGGTGGACGAGCTCACCTACCGCATCCGCTTCGACCGCCTGAAAATCGCCGCCGCCGACTTGATCCGCCAGATTCTCAGCGCCGTCGAAGTCCGCGACATCCTCATCGAAGACGAGCCCATCGAAGAAATCATCAAGCGCATCTACGCTGGCGAGGCTCTCCCCGAGGTCACCGTATGAGCGCTCTCTCCGACGCCCTCATTCCCTACTTCGAATTTTCCCGCGTCGGCTTCGTCAACATCCTCGCCTTCCGCCTGCGCTACTTCACCGGCATCGTCACCTATTTCCTCAACGTCACCATCTATTATTTCGTCTGGAGCGCCGTCTATCGTTCCGGCCCCACCATCGCCGGCTACGATCTCACGCAGATGATCACCTACGTCAGCGTCGGCTGGATTATCCGTTCGTTCTACTGGAACACCATTGACCAGGAAATGGCCTACGAAGTCATCGAAGGCAAAATCGCTATGGACCTGATCAAGCCCGTCTCCGTCCAGTGGATGTGGATTTCCCGCGCCATGGGCGAATCCGCATTCCGCCTCGGCCTGCTGACGCTTCCCGTTGCCGTCGTCATCGCGCTCGTTTTTCCCGTGCAGCGCCCCGCCTCAAGCGTTGATTTTTTTCTTTTCGTCACCGGCGCGCTGGGCGCTTTCTTCCTGATGGGCGCCATCAATTTCATGATCGGGACGTGCGCCATCCCCTTGAAATCCATCCTCGCCCTGATTCGCGCGAAATACTGGCTCATCGAGCTGCTCTCGGGCCTGCTGATACCCATGTCGTTCTTTCCCGGCGCCGTGCAGCGCGTCCTCGCGTGGCTCCCGTTTGAATACATCGCCTACATTCCGCTGCAAATTTATCTGGGCAAGCTTGACCATGCCGCGGCCCTTCGGGCTCTTGCCACGCAATGGTTTTGGATCGCCGCGTTGCTCGTCCTCGCGCACCTCTGGTGGCGCCGCTCCGTGCGCAACATCACCATTCACGGCGGATGAGCCAAAAATAAAATGCCCGAAACCACCATGTCGCCCGGCGCGCCCGCCGCCGATAAAACCGGCCTCGCCGGACTCGCCGCGTCCGCGCAGCGCCACGCGCCCCTCTTCTTCGACTACTTCACGCAGTACGCTAAAGTCCGCATCAGCTACCGCGGCGATTTTTTCATCAGCCTCGCCACCAGCTTTGCCGCCACTCTTTTCTCGCTCGCTTTCGTGTACGTCATGTTTCAGAAGGCTCAGCAGCTTGCCGGTTGGAATTTTTACGAAATCTTGTTCCTCTGGGGTTTCACGCAGATTCCCTACGGCCTCTTCAACGTCATCAGCCTGAATCTCTACGAGTTCGGCAACAACTACATCATCGAGGGAAAATTCGACCGCGTGCTGCTCCGCCCCGTCTCCTCGCTCTTTCAAGTCCTCTTCGAAAACTTCCGCATCGAATCGCTCCAGGAAGTCGTCACTGGCACGGTCTGCATGTGGTGGGCCACGCGTCACCTCGGCCTCGTCTGGTCGCCTGCTAAATTCGGCACGCTCGTTTTCTTCGGCGCCTGCGCGGCCATCATCTACGTTTCCGTTTTTCTTTTGCTCAGCACCGTCTCGTTCTGGTTCGAAGACCGCATCGGCGTCCATCCGCCCGTCTGGAACGTGATCGCCTTCGGCCGATACCCGCTTTCCATTTACAGCGGCGCCGTCCAATTTTTTCTCTGCTGGATTATTCCTTTCGGCCTCGCCTCCTATTATCCAAGCGTCCGCATGCTCGGCCGCACCGCGACCCCCGAATATCTCGTCTACGTTCCCATCGTCGCCATTGTGTTTCTCGCCATCGCCATCTCCGTCTGGAATTCTGGAACGCGCCACTATTCCTCCACCGGCTCCTGAATAGCCCCGCACATCGCGATGATCGGACTCTACAGCGTGACTTCCCATTTCGTCGCCACGCGCCGCCGATTAAATCGCCATCCGCATGGCCCTGGTCGCGCGCCGCTCAAGCATTGCCGGCATTACCCTCGCCATCGTGCCGCTTCGATCAGCGCCTGCCTCCCGGCGGCTCTTTTCTCTAGAATTGCGCGAGCTGCAACCTGCATTCCGAAATGTATGGACTCTGTTCAACGTATAATAAAGTGTGAGGTCCAATTGATCCGCTTCGCCGTAATCGTATTCTCTTTCGTTATCTTGCTGGCCGCGCTCTGCGCCATGATAGGTCCCGCGCTAGGCCACGGCGTTCTCCACCCGATGCACTTGAATCCAATCCGCCTCGCCGAAATCGACGAAATGCTGCAGCGCACCAACTCCACACGTCAAGATTTCGTGGTCCGCGCGCCCGACGGCATCGAATTGCGCGGCTGGAAAGTCCGCCCCGCTTCACCCAGTGGCGATTGGGTGCTCCTCTTCCACGGCGTCTCAGACAATCGCACCGGCGTCCGCGGCCAGGCCGAATTTCTGCTGCGCCACGGCTACAGCCTCGTGATGATGGACGCGCGCGCCCACGGCGAAAGCGGCGGCACAATGGCCACCTATGGCTGGAAAGAACGTTACGACACCGTGGCCATCACCGATGCGCTTATCTCTACCGAACACGTCCGCCATCTCGACGCCCTCGGCGTTTCCATGGGCGCCGCCATCGCGCTCCAGTCCGCCGCCGCCGAGCCCCGCATCGAAGCCGTCGCCGTCGAAGATCCCTTTGCCAATATGCGGGAAATCGGCTACGACTACGCCGGCTTCCACTTCAGCCCCTTCCTCGGCAAAACTCTTTTTCGCCTCGCCGTAATCATGGGCATGCGCTCCATCGAAAAAGAGGGCGGCTTCAATCCCGACGATGTCTCCCCCGAGAAAGCCGTCGCCTCCCGCCCCTTCCCTGTCCTGCTCATCTGCGCCACGCTCGACCACACAATTCCCTGCCGCCATGCCGAACTCGTTTACAATGCCGCGATCGGCCCCAAAACTTTGTGGATTGTAGACGGCGCGCAGCACGCCTCCGCCCTCGGCTTCGCCCCCGCGGAATACGAGCGCCGCGTTATCTTTTTTTTCGAATCATCTGTAAAGAACATCCGCGCGAAATTGTCCGCTGATTCGTTGCCTCTTGGCGGCTAATTGAGAATTACGTACGGAGAAGGTCCTGTAAGGGAAGAGAAATACGCGCTTCAGTTGGGATCACACTGACAAATAAAGAAGAAAGCTCAAATCACCTTCATCACAAGAATCACGCGGTCATCCTCGTGCGTCCCGCCCCGCGAAAACAAATCCACTTCCTTCAGCACGGAGTCCACAATCGCCCCCGCCGAAAGATGGTTTTCCCTCGCCACCAGCTCCGCCAGCCGCGGCGAACCAAACTCTTCATCGTCTTTATCCATCGCTTCCGTAATTCCGTCCGTGCATGCCACCACCGTGTCGCCCGGTCCCAACGTCACGTGCCCGCGCTCGTATTTCACGCTGGGGAAAAGTCCCACCACCATTCCGCCTTCGCGCAAATAATCCACGTCTCCATTCGCGCGCACCACCGCCGGAGGCACGTGCCCGGCATTCACGTAATGCAGCGTCCGGTGCGACTGGTCGAGCAATCCCACAAACATCGTCATGTACTTCTGCCCGCGCGTATCCGACAGAATCATATCGTTCAGCGATTCCACCAGCCGCTCGAGCGAATGCAGATGCGCCAGCAACGCGTGCAGCGTCGCCTGCAGATTCGCCATCACCATCGCTGATCCCACGCCCTTGCCCTCCACGTCCGCCACCACCATCAGCGTCGTGTTCGGCGCCAGCGCGATGAAATCGTAATAATCTCCGCCCGCCTCCAGCGACGGCCGGTGCGACACCGCGATATCAAATCCTTCCAGTTGCGGCGGCCGCTCCGGCAACAATCCAATCTGAATGCTCCGCGCCAGCGCCAGGTCGCGCTCCATGCGCTGCTTGTGCAGCATTTCGCGGTGGAGTTGCGCGTTTTCCAGCGCCAGCGCCACGTGATCCGAAATAGCGCGCAGCATCGCTTCGTCCGATCGCGAAAACGGCCCGCTCTTCTTGTTCAGCAGTTGCAGCACGCCAATCGTCTCGCCATTCTTATTCCGGATCGGCAGCGACAATATCGACTTCGTCCGGAATCCCAGCCGCAAATCCACTTCCGATTCAAATCGCGGGTCCGTGTACGCATCTTCCAGGTTGACGCTCTCGCCGTGCTCCGCCACCCATCCCGCGATTCCGCGGTTCGTCGGCAACCGGATTTCCTGCTGATCCAATCCCAATCCGATCAGCGACCAGATTTGATTGTGCTCGTGGTCCACCAGAAAAACGGTCCCGCGCTCCGCCCCCGTGTGCCGCGTCGTCAATTGCAGAATAATTCCCAGCAGCTCCGCCAGATCGAGCGTCGAATTTAGCCGCTTCGTCGCTTCCACAATCGTCGAAAGCTCGATCACCGCATGCCGCCGCTCGCTGCTTTCCAGCGCCACTTCCGCGTACCGGCGGAACAGGTCCAGCCACACGTGCGTCTTCCCGTCGAATTTTCCCTTGGAAGCAGCTTCCAGAATTCCCACCGGTGGCGTTCCGCGCCCGAGTGCCCACGTATGGCTGTGTCCGTTCGCGCCCGATTCCTTTCCGCGCAGCACGTTTGCGATGTGCGCCGGATCAGGCTCCGGAAGGCTTCCGCTCTCCTGCCATACCTGCGGCATTCCGTTTTCGATGCGCCACAGCCGCGCGCCATCCAATCGCCCCGGAGCCGCCAGCGCTCGAACCATCTGCAACGCCAGGTCGCCCGGGTCTGCTTCCGGGTTCATCAGCCCCATCACGCTTTCCAAAATCGCCATCGGAGTCGCCGAAACAGGCCCCGCCTTCTTCAAAGTTTTTTTCGGGTGCGCGGGCTTTTTGCTCACCGGCTTGCGCTTCATACCGCGCTTCCTTTGTATTGAATCACCAGGATCGTCACGTCATCCGATTGCGGCGCTCCCTGCGTGAAACCCTTCATCCCTTCGCGAATCGATTCCGCGAGCTCCGTAACATTTTCGCCCGCGAATTTCTCCACGATGGCCCGCAGCCGCACCTCTTCGAACAGCTCATTCTGCAAATTGCACGCTTCCGACACTCCGTCCGTGTAGATCACCAGGAAGTCGCCGGTATCCAGATTGATTCGCGCGCTCTGATATTCCGCTTCCACGAACATCCCTACGGGAAAATTCGCCGACCCCAATCCTTCCAGCGCGCCGGACTTTCTTCGCAGCAGCGGGGGCACGTGTCCCGCGTTCACATATTCGAATCGCCCCATCTTGTCCAGAATCCCGTAGAATACCGTCGCGTATCGGTCTTCTCCGCTCCGCTCGCAAAGATACTGATTCACCCGCGAGAAAACTCCCGGCAGCGAAATATCCATCGCCGCGGTCGTGAAGAACACTCCCTGCAGCAGCGTCGCCAGCAGCGCCGCCGAAATTCCCTTCCCTGAAACGTCGCCCACGAAAAATCCATGCCGCCCGCCGCCCAGCTCAATCACGTCGAAACAATCCCCGCCCACCGAATGGCAGGAAAGTGTCGATCCCGCCACCGCCACATCCGGCAGATTCGGCAGAGACTTCGGCAGCAGCGTCTTCTGAATCTGGCTCGCGATTTCAATTTCATGATCGAGCCGCGCCTTCGCGCGCGCGTCCGAAAACAATCGCGCGTTCTCAATCACCGTCGCCGCTTCACGCGCCAGCGTCCTCAACACGTCGCGGTCCAGCTCCGAAAACGCGCTCGATGGCACATGGCTATCCAGATACAGCACGCCCAGCAACTCGCCTTGGTGCGTCGAAATCGTCGCGTCCAGCGTTTTGATCACCGGCAGCTTGTCCACCGGAATCGCCACCACCGTGTGCAGCTCCAGCCGCGCCACGCTTTCCTGTTGCCCCATCCCGCCGCCATCCGTGCCCATGTCGCTCACGATCAGCTCGCGCCGCGTGTCCGCCACGCGCTTCACCACGCTCTGTGACACTTGCAACTGATCCGGCCGCAGCGTTCCGCGTTGCGCGTCGCGCGCCACCACCATATTCAATCCGCCCGCCGGATTCGAGAGCAGCAGCACTCCCCGCTCCGTGCGCGTCACCTGAATCGCCGCGTCCACCACGGCCGTCAACACATCTTCGAGCGAGAGGCCCGTTCCCAGCGTCCGCGCCACTTCCAGCAGCACGCCCAGGTGATACAGCTCGCGCGATCCCGCGGCCGTCGGCGCCGGCGCTTCCACCCTCTCCACCAGCTCCTCAATCGTCGCGCCCTCGCCGATGTACACCATCTTGTACGAGTCGGCCATTCCGAAATCTATTTTGTCTTTTGGTTGCAGCTCGTGCCGCAGCACTTTCTCGCCGTTCACAAACGTTCCGTGCCGGCTCCCCATATCTTCCAGAACCATCAGCCCGTTGTCGGCCACAATCTGCGCCTGTTGCCGGCTGATACGGCTGTCGCGCAGCGTCAATTCATTTCCCGCCTGCCTCCCAATTCGAAATGGCAAAGCGGTTACGGTCACCTCCCGGTTCGTCCCGTTAGGCTCAATCACAATTATCCGAGGAGATCTCGACATGTTTTCTGGTTTCCGCCCCGTAGCAGGACAACACAACTCAGGAAAGCGCCCAGGCGCACTCCGTGGACACCGCACATGGTAGGTAAACTTGCGTCCGAAGTAAAGTCCAGCCCCTCAACTTCCCCCTGTTTTCAACCCATCCGCGCCCCTTGCAGCACTCGCGCTTTCCACCAAGTTTTAGCTTCTCTATCGCTCGCCTACTTTCCCGCGTCCCATGTCTTTCGAAACAGTTCAATCGTTCCCGGAGCGTTCCCCGCGTAATGATTGTTGGCGTACGCAAAAATCTTGATCTTTCGCTGGTGCACCTTGCGCAAAATCTTCGTCCATTCCTGCATTTCCGGGCTGCGGTCGATGATCGTCTTGTCCCACGTCTTCGTCCGCTCCTCGATTCCCTTCCGATCGCCCAGCCATCTCACGTATGTGAAGTCCGCCGTGATGGGATCGAATTTCTCAAACAGCCACTCCGGCCTCGGCATCCACGACTGGTCCTGTAACACCAGCGCCACGCCATATTTCCGCAGCAAGTCCGCAAACGCCGCATCCAGCCAGTTCTTATTCCGTATTTCCACCGCGAATTTGTGCCCCTTCGGCAGCTTTTTCAGAAACGCATCCAGCAGTTTCAGAAATTCGCCGCTGCTCTTGAATTTCGACTTGTTGAAATACGGAAACTGCAGCAGCAGCGGCCCCAGCTTTTCGCCCAGCAGATCCATCGTCTCCACAAATTCCTTGAACTCCGGCTCGCAATCCACCAGCGCCTTATCGTGAGTGATCAGCTGCGGCACTTTCGCTGCAAAAATAAATCCCTTCGGAGTCTTCCGCTCCCAGCCATTCACCACCGCCGCCGACGGCGTGCGGTAATACGTCGAGTCCACTTCCACCGTGTCGAATTTCGTCGCGTAGTACGTCAGGAAATCCGCCGGCTTCATTCCCGCCGGATAAAAAGTTCCTTCCCATCCCGCCGCCGTAAACGCCGAAGTCCCCAGCCGTATCGCGCTCGTCATCGCCCCGCTCCTTATAGGCCCCAGCCTACCTCAACTTCGTCTTCGCCGTTGCCGATGTAATGCCCGCCTTTCTCTCCAATCTCAAAACTGAAATTTCAAATCGCAACCCAACTAAACCAAAGTTGGAGCCTCAGCAAGCCGTGCCCGCACCAGGAGTGCCGAAATCGCGCAATCCATTTCTCATGCATGAACCCTTCAAGGAAGCGAGGACACGCCTCAACCCAGCGCCGCAGGCGCGGCAGAGGTTAGCCCCGGCCGGAAAGCCGGAAAAAAAATCGTGTCTTTCTACCTTTTGCGCTGCTTCAACCGCGCAACGGCTCGCCGGCCTTCCCGCTGGACCTCAGCGCAACCGCCTCCCTCCCTCGACAATTTCTTCACTCAAATCCTCCCCGCCATAATCTAAACTACCGGTGTCGTCATTCACGGAGGGTTCTCATGCAATACATCGTCGTCGGAATCTTCGCACACTACACAGACGCTGAGGAGGCGCGGCTCGATTTGGAATTGGCCGGCATCGTCGGCAACCAGGTGGAATTAATCAGCGACATCAACGAAGACGCGCGCACCGTCAACACGCCCGGCGAGCCCTCCACCAAGGAACGCGAACCTCACCACAGCCGGATTGCCCGCCTCCTCGGCCTCGGCGGTTCAAAAAATGAATCCGAAGCTCGCGACATCTCCGGAGAGCAACCCAACTACATCGGCGAGCAGGAATTTTACGCCAATCACCTCAAGCAGGGCGGCGCCATCCTTATCGTCCGCGCCACTTCCGAGCCCCCCGCCATACGCGCCGCCGGAATTCTCCACGGCCACGGCGCCCGCACCCCCGGCCAAAAAGACGGCCCCGCCATCCGCACCATCCCCTAGCCCGCGCCAACCCAGCGCCGTGGGCTCACGTGATCGTCCGCGCGCTCACCCCTTCCCCATTGCCAGAAAATTAAGTTGAGTGTAATCTCCTGCACGTCACTATCCAACAAACGCGCTCCACTCAACCGTCACGCCCTGACCAGCCGTTCGCATTCAAAATGATCCGTCCCGGAGGAACTCTGGGGGCCTGATAAAAATGATTAAAAAAATTGCCCGCTTCCTTCTCGCCGTCATCGTCATCCTCGTCATCGTGTGCCTCGTGGAGCGAAATCGGCTGCTCTCACTTTACGAAGACCTCACCGTTTCATTGCCCACCTACGCGCCAATGGAAAATCTCACCTGGCTCGACCAGCAATGGACACCCGAGCAGCGCGATTGGTTCCATCACGCGGACCAGGGCACGCAAACCTTTGGCATTCCTTACGAATGGTTCGTCGCACTCGAGGAACCCGCGCTCACGCTGAGCGACCCCGGACTTCTAAGCGATCCCATTTATCTCGACCGCTTTGGATTCATTCCCTACACACCGACTCCCGGCAAGGTCGAATTGCCCATCGGTTTTGCCCACGGCGACAAAATTCTCGATGTCACGGGCGCGCCCCTAACCAATCCCCAGACGAAAGCACCGATGACTTCTCTCGGCCTCACCTGCGCCGCCTGCCACACCGGCCGCTTCACTTACCACAATACAACCGTCATCGTTGATGGCGGCCCGGCTCTCGCGAACGTCAATAATTTCCAGAAGGCCGTCGGCCTCTCCATTATTTACACACACTGGATCCCCGGCCGCTTTTCCCGCTTCGCCGCCCGCGTCCTTGGCTCCGGCGCCAGCGACGACGCCAAATCAATCCTTCGCAAACAATTCAACGACGTGTACCTCCAGATCAAAGACGTCGGCGATCTCGAAAATTCTGTCAAAGCCCACTCTGTCGACGAAGGCTTCGCCCGCCTTGACGCCCTCAGCCGCATTGGCAACACCGTCTTCGCGCTCGATCTCGGCCACCCCGAAAATTTTGTCGCCACTACCGCTCCCGTACATTTCCCGCGCATCTGGGACGCTCCTTGGTTCGAATGGGTTCAGTACAATGGCTCCATTCAGCGGCCCATGACGCGCAATGCCGGCGAAGCTCTCGGCGTCCGCGCCACCGTCAATTTTCCCGTCGCCAAAGATCAGCTGCCCACTTCCAGCGTGCAAGTCGAAACAATTTTCGAACTTGAGCAACTCCTCGCGGGACCCAAACCTCCCACTGCGGAACATCATTTCACCGGCCTGGTTTCCCCAAAATGGCCGGAGAAAATTCTGCCTCCGATCAACGCAACTCTCGCGGCGCAAGGCGCAGCCTTGTATCAGGCGCATTGCATGCGTTGCCATTTACCTGCCAATTCCGATCCTGATTTCTGGACCGCATCGCAATGGACGCCCAAGAATGCCGCGGGCGAAAGTTGCCTCGATCTGAACATGGTCGATATCTCGTTCGTCGGAACCGACGAGTCCCAGGCCGCTGACATGATGAACCGCACCGTTGCAGTTCCCGCGAGCCTCGAAATAAAGGACCAGTCGGGAAAAGTTGTCACCACCGGAGGATTCGCCCTCTCGCTCGGCCAATTGGTAAGCGATGTTGTGAACCAGTGGTACAACAGCCACTCCATTCCGCCCGATCAGCGCGACAAAATGAATGGTTTCCGTCCAGACGGCCTGCGCGCCACTCTCCAATACAAAGCCCGCCCGCTGAACGGCATTTGGGCCACGCCGCCTTACCTGCACAACGGCTCCGTGCCGAATCTCTACGCATTGCTCTCGCCCGCCGCGGAGCGCCCGAAAACTTTCTACCTCGGCAATCGCGAATACGATCCGGTCAACGTTGGCTATCACACGGAAGAATTTCCCGGCGGCTTCCTGCTAGACACTTCCATTCGCGGCAACAGCAACTCCGGCCACGAATTCAATAATGGCCCCGGCAAAGGAATCATCGGCCCGCTGCTCACGCCCGATGAGCGCCGCGCCCTGATCGAATATCTCAAAACACTTTAGCTTTCGGCTGATCGCTACGGGATCGGCGATTCAGAATCAGTCACAAAATTTCGGTCTAAATTTCAGGAGGGCCGTATGAACACTTCCCCGGTTCATTCTTCGCGTTACCTGACTTTGGCTGTCCTCGGAATCTTTGTTGTGTTTGCGGGATGCAAAAAAAAGGAACCGGCGAACGGCTCTCGTTCCGGAACGCAGGGTTCTCTCGCAACCATTCAGCCTGATGCGCCGCTCTCCGCCAACGATGTCTCCTGGCTTTTTCCCGCGCCCACTCGCGCCGCGGATTTTGCGAACCTCGTCGCCGTCACGGACGTAACCACGCCCGATCCGCAAGATCCATCCAAGCGCAATCCCATCTGGCCCGACGCGATTTTCCAGCAATTCCTCACCATCGCGAACGCCGCGCAAGTGCAGAACGGCAGCGCGACCGTTCAAATCAGTCTTCCCGCCGAGGCCCGCTCCGTGAATGCGTGGTTCGTCGCAGGCATTCGCATCGATGCCGGTGCGCCGGGACTTTCGAGTGACATTCGCGCGCAATTCGGCCAGCTGCCGGAAATCCGATTGATCATCCAACCGATCATCAAGAATTCCGACGGCACTCCAAAAGTTTTGGACATCGCAGGACATTTGATTTTCGACTTCATCGTTCCCGCGCCGGATCCTCCGCCATCGCCTGATTGTTTTCCCCGCTTCCAACCGGACATGAACGCGTTCAAGCACGTCGTCGCCGATGTTGCCGCGCTGCGAACAAAATTAAATAACGGGCAGCTCGGCGCGCACGGCGTCTCAACCAGCGGCGTCGCTCTCGGCGTTCATCCCGGATTGGCTGACGCCGCCACGGCGAACAGCGTGCGCAATGAAATGCTGTCGCTCCTTGAGAAGAACCTGCCTGCAGCGCATCTGAATTCGATGGCGGTCGCCGGACTTCCCGCAAACGCTCCCGCGCCATGGATCTTTCTCTCCCTGATCAGCGATCACAACGGCCACTTCGGTCCAGCGCACGGACCAACTCTTGACGGCGCGTCGCAATTCGCGCAGATGCTGACTCCCGCCGGATCAACTGGTCCGCGCGTTGTGCCTGAACCTCACACCAACAATTTGAATCCCATCACATGCAAAAACGCAGCGGTCTCCGGGACCAGCTTGCCGATCGCGCAACGCAGCGGCGTCTCCACTTCCACAGCGTTCGCGAGCCCGGCGCCTTCCGCGGATCAAGCGAAACAAATTCTGGATACGATCGCCGATCCCACGAAAAGTTTTTTCTTCAACACGGACTGCATCAGCTGCCACACGGAAACCCGGCGCACGATGGATCTTTTGAAAGTCACCGATGTCCCGGGAATTAATTCCGCCGCGCTGCCGAATGGCCAGTGGGACGTTCGAAATTTTGGTTGGGGCGACGCGGGAAAAGCGGGAATGCAAGCGACCGTCACGCGGCGGACGGCGAACGAGACCGCGGCGGTGGTCAACTTCATTAACTCGGAAATTCTGGGCAAGCCATAGCAGGAAGCATGAGTTGTGAAAAGCGTGTTTTACGGGTATTAGGAAATACTAAGTCTTTTACTATGATATAGATAGCTCGTCCGCTGATCCCTGTACTGGGGATTATCGAGGCGCGATTTTTGCTCGGACGAGTGAAATTTTTGCGAAAAGTGTGAAATTTGAAGGCAAGGTAGGTTTACGGCAGGCTTGCGATGGGCGGCACCGCGCGAAATGTCGCGCAGCGGCTTGCGACGTCCAGGGCATGCGGTGCGGAGGGCCAGGCGAGTGCCGGTTGCGCGGAAAAGGGCGAGGCGGGGATTTCGCGGAAAATAAGAAGAGGGGCGACTGGATAAAGTCACAGGCGCCCCTCTAGTTTACGGCTAATTTTTCGTATACCTCAGGGATCACCTCCTTCGCGGCAAGAACGCCGACCCTTTGATTATAAACATTGGGGAAATTTCTGCAACTCCGACGGCGGGGAGACAGTTAACAGTTGAAAGTTGAAAGTGAAGCGTAAATCCCGTCCTGCGAGGAAGCGGAATTGAGATGGGGATGGCGGAGGCTTCGGCAGAAGTAACGCTCGAGCCAAATTCCAAAGGCTCGGCGAGAAACCCGCCACGTTCGCCAAGCTCAGTGCAGGCGAGCGGTGTTGGGACGAAGGGCAGTTTCTTATCTCACGGCTGCCCTCCGGCTTTGCTCAGGGCTTGGCGCCCTTGATCAGCAGCCAGAGCATCAGGGCGATTTCGGCGAAGAAGGCGGGCTGGAAGAGCGTGAACTCCCTGGGCTGAAATTGGGGGGCGAGGAAACCGGTGAAGCCCATGATCAGCCAGGCGCAGGCGGCGAGGAAAAGCCAGACGCCGAGGATGCGCGGGAGGAAGCGGCCGTTCGGTGAGCTTAGGGCGGAGCCTTCGGCTCTATTTGGGGCAGGCGCTTCGACTCCGCTTGGGACAGTCACACCGGCTCCGCTGAGGACAGCCACCTCGGCCTTGCCTGGGGCAGCGAGACGATAGACAAGGATTGCGAGAGGGAAAAGCCAGACGCCGGCGAGAACCAAGGAGGCGGTGACTAGATCGTCGTGGAGGTCGAGGAGGAGCATGGCGATGGCGTCGCGTTGAGGCTTGTCGAAGGCGGAAAGGAATGGGGCGCCGCGGACGATCGTGAGGGCGGCGGCGTCGGTGGAGACGTTGACGAAGTAAATCACGGCGGGCATCAGGCCGCCGAAGATGGCGACCTGCACGGCGAGGGATTTGTCGATGCCCGCGAACAGGCGGTAAAAGGCGAGCACGAGGAAAATCAGGATGAGCGCGCCGACCAATTCGCTGACCATGCCGACGCGGAAGAGCAGCTCGTGGGAGGCGATGTTCGCGACGGTGGCCGAGGGATCGTCGTGGACGAAGAGCTTGACGGGAATGTAGATGAGGCGCAGTGGGCCGCTTAGAATGAGGAGCAGGTACCAGAGGCCGGCGACTCGTCCGGGGTTGCGGGTGGTGCTCATGTTCCCTCGCTTGTGGAGCGGCAGCCTCGTGCAGGATGTTGGTTGTAAATACGGCGCGGGGTGGGGGAAAGTTTCGCGGCGGGACGTGAGCAACACGCACCGGCCCGAGCTTGGCGCATAGTTACGGAATGGAATTTTGCTAGGCGGGCGACGGGCGATTATGGTAATTTGCCAATCCGCCCCCGCGAAACGAGGTCATCCGTCGGAATTCCGCGCAGTTAGGAACGACTCGCCTGCGGGCCGAGTCGGGGCAGGAAATTCCGGGAGGGATTGTAAACATGAATTCGCGCCGCCCCATTTATTCGGCCCTGGCACTCTTGGCATGCTGCCTGCTGGCCGTTCCCCCGGACATGCAAGCGCAGGCTGCGGCAGCTGGAACGCAGCACGCAGGCAAAGTGACGATCGTGCTGCCGATCGCTTACCTGATTCACGACACGACGCAGACTCCGGCGAAGGTGGCCGCGCCGGTTTTCTGGGGCGACGTGATCAACACCGGGCACCTTTCGCGCGCGCGCGTGGCGCTGGACGATGGGTCGATCCTGAGCGTGGGCTCGGATTCGAATATGACGGTGGCGAAGCATGACGCGGGCACGCAGCAGACAGACCTGGATTTGAATTTCGGGCGCGTGCGAGCGAAGGCTGTGGAACTGGCGAAACCGAACGCGCACTTTAACGTCCGAACGCCCGCGGGTGTGGCCGGCGTGGTGGGCACGGATTTCATGATTGACTACTCAGACGGGACGACGCGAGTGGTGGTGATCAAGGGCAGGGTGCGGCTGTGTTCGTACGTAAGCAAGAAGAAAGAAGAAGCCGGGACGCCGGAAGAGCAGGCCGCCGAAGCCGCGGCGCAGGCTCGCGAAGACGAGGACCAGGACCCGAATCAGAAGGAACATAGCCGGCGCATCATCGGGCCGTGCATTTTTATTCTGGCGGGAGCATCGTCCACGGTGAGATTTAACCAGTCGCCGTCGTCACCGGTGGTGGCGACGCCGATGACGATGTCTGAAGCGATTAGCACGACGAATCCGGGGGCAGCAGGGGCGGCGGCGGGTGCAGGAATCAGCGCGGGCGCGGCGACGGCGGTGGGAGTGGGGACGGCGGTGGCGGTGACGGTGGTGGCGGTGGTGGTCCGCGCAGTGACGAAGACGCAGACATGCTCTAATCCGCCTACGTCGACCGGAGTTCGCGGAGCGGCAAATTGCAAGGGGATCGGAACGGGAACCGCGCCGAACCATTGAGGGAGAAGTGGCGCGTAGGGAACGACGAAGGCGCGGGGGAATTTTAGTTGGAGGCGCGGGTCGGAATCGAACCGACGTATAAAGGTTTTGCAGACCTCTCCCTTACCACTTGGGTACCGCGCCCCGGACGGACAGTATAGCGAAAGTTGAGCGGGGATTCAGCCGGGAAACTTCAGCAGAGCATTGATCCGCACAGCAAGATCCGCACCTTGAGACAAGTTCCCCCTACTTGATGTGAAGTTCAAAGGGCACACGGGCCTGGACCGGCTCCATCACGCCGACGATGCGGCGGACGGAGGCGGCGAGGGATTCGGATTCGGACATTTGATCGGTCTGGCGCTCGACGAACTGCTGCCAGAAAGTTTTTTCCACGGGGAAACGGTCGATGTGAACCGAGGCGTTGTCTGGAATGTTGGCGAGATGCCGGGCGATTTCGATGGCGCGGTCGAGGCCGCCGAGTTCGTCGACGAGGCCGAGTTCCTTGGCTTGCGCGCCGGTCCAGACGCGGCCCTTGCCGATTTTGTCCACAGCCTCGACGGACATGTGGCGACCCTTGGCGACGCCTGCAATGAATTCCTTGTACGTTTCCGCGAGCGATTTCTGGATGGAGGCAACCTGCTCGGGCGTGAAACTCTGCTGGTCGGAGTACATGGTGGCGCTGTCGCTGGTGGCGACGAAGTCCGTGCTGATGCCGAGAAGATTGTAGAGGCCGGAGATGTTCATTTTGCCGATGAGGACGCCGATGGAGCCGGTTTCGGTGTCCGGGTCGGCCACGATTTTGCTGGCGGGCGTGGCGATCCAGTAGCCGCCGGAAGCGGCAACGTCTGACATGGAAACGACGAGGGGCTTATCAGATTCGGCGAGCTGGACTTCACGGCGAATGACTTCGCTGGCGACGACGGAGCCGCCGCCGGAATCGATGCGCAGGACGATGGCGCGAATTCCGGAGTCGTTGCGAGCTTCGCGCAAATCGGCGGCCACGGAATCGCCGCCCATGATGAAACCGCCGCCGGCGGTGTTTTGGGATGAGCCGGAGGCGATGAGGCCGGTGGCGTGGATGACGGCGATGCGTTCGGCGCCGAAGCCGGCGTCATCTTTCATGAAGTTGCGATAGTGATTGAGCGAGACCGGATTCCAATTGTGGTCGCGCTGCTTAAAATAATCCTGGACCTGGTCCCAATAGCCGAGGCGATCGACGAGTTTGTTTTCGACGGCGTCGTTGGTGAGAAGGGGGCCCTGCTTGAGGATGGCTTCAAATTTTGAGGGGTCCATGTGGCGTGCGGAGGCGGTGTCCGCGACATACTGGGAGTAGATTCCGTGGAGGATGCCCTCCACCTCTTCGCGGTGCGCGGGCGTGAATTTTTTCTCGGTGAACTCGTTGGTGGCGGTCTTGAATTCGGCGATGTGGAAAAATTCGGGAACGATTTTGAGCTTGTCGAGAGTGCCGCGGAAGAACATGGCTTCGGCCATCATGCCGCGCACGCTGACGGGGGCGGTGGGGACGAGCCAAACCTCTTTGCAGGCGCTGGCGAGAAAATATTCGGGATTTTCGATGCCGTCGTAGCCGAGGTAGCAGATGCTGGGCTTGCCGCTCTTGCGGAAATGGAGAAGGTGGGAGTGAATTTCCTCAAGCTTGCCCCACCCGGTTTGAAGCGGGCCGACGCGGAGAATGAGGCCCGTGATACGCGAGTCGGTGGCGGCGGAATCGATGGCGTCAAGATAATCGTGGAGGACGGGAACGGAGTTGCCGCTGAGAGCGGTGAAGATATCGCTAGAGCGCTGTTCTTCGATCGAGCCGGCAGCGTCAATGACGAGGACGGATTTCGATTCGAGGCGAGCGGGCTTCGAGACGGCCCAAATGGCCAGCACGAAGAAAAGCACCAAAGCCAAGATTATGATTGCCCGTCTTTTTCCCCAGGTCATTGCCGCTCACCTCTTCTTCTTATACGTTTAGTAGGGCCGGTAAACAACAGGCTAGCACCCGGCAGGAGAATCGGAAAGGCGCGGGAGGGCGGGCGGTGCGCCGCGGCACGGTGAAGAAATTCGGGAGACGAGGTATTCCATTCGTTGACGCGAAAGGGAGGATTGCTCCAGAATCGTGCGCGGCGCAGGATACGCTAATGATGGGCCTGCCGAGCAAGAGCCGGAAGGAATGAAATTTCTTACCGGGATGAATGAATCGCGCATCGGGCGCGCAGAATCCGAGGAGAAAGAAAATGCGGATGGAACGAATGATGATGGCGGTGATTTGCCTGCTGGTTGCGGGGGTTGCGCCGCGGCAGGCGCGCGGGCAAGAGCCGGATATTCCGTACACGAAATTCGTGCTGGACAATGGCTTGACGGTGCTCGTCCACGAAGACCACAAGGCGCCGATTGTGGCGGTGAACCTGTGGTATCACGTGGGGTCGAAGAACGAGAAGGCGGGGAGAACGGGATTCGCGCACTTGTTTGAACATTTGATGTTTGGCGGGAGCCAGCACGCGCCGGGAAGTTACATCAAGGCGCTGGAGCAGGTGGGCGCGACGGACTTGAATGGAACCACGTCGTTTGACCGGACGAATTACTTCGAGAACGTTCCGACCTCGGCGCTCGACTACACGCTGTGGATGGAAGCAGACCGGATGGGATACCTGGACCTGAGCCAGAAGACGCTGGACCTGCAGCGCGGCGTGGTGCAGAACGAGAAAAGGCAGGATGAAAATCAGCCGTACGATACGACGAGGGAACATTTTCCGGAAAACACCTACCCGGCGGGGCATCCGTATTCGTGGGACGTGATCGGCGACATGGCGGACCTGGATTCGGCAGCGTTCAAGGACGTGCAGGAGTGGTTCAAGACGTATTACGGGCCATCGAATGTGGTGATCGTGCTGGCGGGCGATATTGACGCGAAGACGGCGCGCGAGAAGGTGGAAAAATATTTTGGGGATATTCCTCCGGGACCGCCGGTAATGCACCAGCAGGTGTGGATTGCGAAGATGGCCGGCACACACAGGGAAATCACGCAGGAACGAGTGCCGCTGCCGCGGATTTACAAAATCTGGAACGTGCCGCAATTCGGGAGCGCGGATTCGAATTATCTGACGCTGGTGGCGAGTTGCCTTGCTGACGGCAAAACGTCGCGGCTGTACAAGCGGCTGGTGTACGACGATCAGGTGGCGAGCGAAGTGTATGTGTACAACGACGCGAGGGAAATTGGCGGGCAATTCGTGGTGGTGGCGACCGCCGCTCCGGGACACACACTCGGCGAAGTGGAAAAGGCAATGGATGAGGAGATGGCGCGCTTCCTGAAAGAGGGCCCCACGCCAACGGAGCTCGAGCGAGTGAGGACAGAATATCTGGCGGACTACGTGAGGGGCACGGAGAGGATTGGAGGGTTCGGCGGAAAGTCGGACCGGTTGGCGCAGTACGAGGTGTACACGGGCGACGCGGGCGGATACAAGACGACACTGGCGCGAGTGCACAAAGCGACTCTGGAAGATTTGAAGTCGGCGGGGGACCGCTGGCTTGCGGACGGCGTTTATATCGCGGAAGTGAATCCGTTCCCGGACTACAAGGCAGCGGCTGCGACGGACCATGCGAAGACGCCGGCGCTGGGAACGCCTCCGGCACTGAAGCTGCCGAAGCTGGAGCGCACGACGCTTTCGAACGGGCTGAAAGTGATACTGGCGGAGAGGCCGGGCGCGGGTCTGGTGAACATGTGGATGATGACGGACGCGGGATCGGCCGCGGATCAGTTTGGGGCGCCGGGAACGGCGAGCCTGGCCTCGTCATTGATGATTGACGGCACCGGGACTCGCACGGCGCTGGAGATCAACGATCAGACCGCCATGCTGGGGGCGCAGCTGGATAGCTATACGGATCTGGATTTCTCGTTCGTTCACCTTTCGGCGCTGAAGGCGAATCTGGATGCGTCGCTCGGACTATTCGGGGACGTGATCCTGACCCCGTCGTTTCCAGAAGCTGACTTCAAGCGGGAGCAGAAATTGCAGCTCGACGGAATTCAACAGGAACAGAGTCAACCGTTCCTGATGGCGCTGCGTGTGTTCCCGCGATTCCTGTATGGAAGCGGGCACGCGTATGGGAATCCGCTGACGGGATCGGGAACGGCGGAAAGCGTCGGGAAAATAACGCGCGAAGACCTGGTGAAATTCCACGACACATGGTTCAGGCCAAACAATTCGACGCTGGTGGTGGCAGGCGATACGACACTTGCGGAAATCACGCCGAAATTGGAGAAGGAGTTTGGCGGGTGGAAAACGGGGAAGGTGCCGGAAAAGAACACGCCCAACGTGGCTTTGCCATCAAAGCCGGTCGTTTACATAATTGATAAACCGAACGCGGAGCAATCCGTAATCATGGCGGGGAACGTAGCTACGCTGCCGAATACTCCGCTGGAGATCGCGACGCAGGCGATGAACGACGACATCGGGGGGACGTTTGGTTCGCGGCTGAACATGAACCTGCGGGAGGACAAGCACTGGTCGTATGGCGTAAGCAGCTTGCTGTGGACTGCGCGCGGGCAGAGGCCGTACCTGGTGATTGCGCCGATCCAGACGGACAAAACGAAAGAGGCGATGCAGGAGATGAGCAAGGAATTGCGGAGTTTCCTGGGCGATCATCCGGCAACGGCGGACGAACTTGCGCGGATCCAGGCGAACGAGACGCTCAGCCTGCCGGGATCGCTCGAGACGCTGGATTCGCTGGGCAACTCCGTGGTGAACCTGGTGCAGTACCAATGGCCCGACGACTACTACGAAACGCAGGCGGGCCGGATTCGGGCGCTGAAGATTGGAGATCTGACGGGCGCGGCGAAGCAGGTGATCTATCCGGACCATTTCGTGTGGATCGTGGTGGGCGACCGCGCCAAGATCGAGGCGGGCATACGCGAGGTGGGATTTGGAGAAATCAAGTTGATTGATGCGGATGGAAATCCGAATTGAGAAGCGAGAAGCGGAAATAGCCACAGAGAAGGCGGGGCGGCTGACGAGGGTGCACAAAAATGTTGCATTGAAAAAGGGATAGCGGGATACTCCCCTAAGAATCTTATGGGCATAAAGAAAATCGAACCGGGCGATTTGCTGCGCGACACGCTGGACATGCTGATCCTAAAGACGCTGGACCGCGGCGCGATGCATGGGTACGGCATCGCTGAATACATCCACGAAAGAAGCGACGACGCGCTGCGGGTGGAAGAGGGGGCGCTCTATCCGGCGCTGCATCGCCTGGAGCTGAGGGGATTGCTGGCGTCGGAATGGGGCACGTCTGATAACAACCGACGGGCAAAATTTTACCGGCTGACGGCGGCGGGGCGAAAGCAGCTTGCGGAAGAAAGAGCGCATTGGACGCGGATGAGCGCGGCGATTGCGCGAATCTTGGAACCAGCCTGAGGAGGAGCCGTGGGCGGCGAATGGCCGAAGGCGATATGGCCGCGAGTGAAGCGGCTGGTGCAGCGGCGAAAACTCGAAAGCGACCTGGAAGAAGAGCTGCGATTTCATCTGGCGATGCGCGAGGAGAAGAATCGCCGGGCGGGGCTCGCGGCTGATGACGCTCATAGCGCGGCACGGCGGGGATTTGGCAACTTTACTTTGCTGAAGGAACGGTGCCGGGAAATGTGGACTTTTCATTCACTGGAAACATTCTGGCAGGACGTGAAGTACGGCGCGCGGATGCTGCGCAAGAATTCGGGAATGACGCTGATCGCAACGTTGACGCTTGCGCTGGGAATCGGCGTGAACACGACAATTTTCACGGTCGTCAACGGCCTGCTGCTGAGGAAGCCGCCGGTGCAGGACGCGGACCGAATGATGATTGTGAGCGGGATAGACCGGGCGGCGGCGGATCATCGGGATCGCGCTCCGGTGTCGGCTCCCGATTACCTCGACTGGCGCGCCGAGAGCAACTCGTTCAGTGACATGGCCGTGACCGCGGACGATATGTTCACGGTGAGCGGCGGCGCGAGCCCGGAACGAGCGACGGGCACACGCGTCTCGCCGAATTATTTTCAGGTGCTGGGCGTGGCGCCGGCGATCGGGCGAACGATACTTCCCGGCGAAGACCAGGCCGGCCATGATCAGGTGGTGATATTAAGCGACGATTTGTGGAACGAGAGATTTGGCGGCGACCCGAAGGCGCTGGGGCGCAAGATCAAAATCAACGGCAACTATTACGTGGTGATCGGCGTGATGCCGCCGAGCTTTCATCTGGCGGCTTTTCCGACGAAGCTCTGGGTGCCGCTGGTGCTTTCGCGCGACAACCTGGGCGGCGCGGGGCGCGGCGAGCGTTTTCTGACGGTTTTCGCGCGGCTGAAGCCGGGAATGAGCGTGCGGCAAGCACGAACGGAGATGGAAACAATCGCGCAACGGCTTGCCGAAGCAAACCCGGAGACAAACAGGGATTGGGGCGCGAACGTGATGTCGCTGCAGGAGTACACGGTGGAAGATTCGGGCGCGCAGGCGGCGCTGGCGTTCCTGATGGCGGCGGTTGCCGGGGTGTTGCTGATCGCGTGCGCAAATCTGGCGAACCTGCTGTTGGCGCGCAATTCCGCGAGGCAACGCGAGTTTTCGATCCGCGCGGTGATGGGCGCAGGGCGAATCCGGCTGGCGCGCCAACTGCTTACGGAGTCCGTGCTGCTCGCGCTGGGCGGTGGGTGCCTGGGGATCCTTGTGGCGATAGGAAGCCTTCGCGTGTTGCTTGCGCGATTCAATTGGAATGAAGACGCGGTGGCTACGGCAAAAGAAATCGTGATGGACACGAATGTACTGGCGTTCACGATCGCGATATCACTGGTGGCGGCGTTGCTGTTTGGACTGGCGCCGGCGCTGCAGATGACGCGGCGGGACGCGTCGACCGGGCTGAGGGATGGAGGCCGGGGAACGACAGCGGGGCGGGAACGGCATCGGCTGCAACGGCTGCTGGTGATCGGTCAACTGGCGCTATCGATCTTTTTGCTGGTGGGGACGAGCCTGTTCGTCGAAGGATTTATCGAAGAGCTCCGCGCGAGCGGAGGATTCAATCCGCACAATGTGCTGACCGCGTCGGTTTCCCTGCGAGGCCTTGAATATCTGAAACCCGAGCGGCAGAAACAATTTTTCGAGAGCGTGGTGGAGAAGTTGCGCGCGCTTCCCGGGGCCGAGTCGGCCGTGGTGGCGACCGATATACCGTTTGATTTTCCTGGCGACGTGCAATTCACAGTGGAGGGCCATCCCGCAGCCAAACCGGCAGAGCGACCCCATTGCGGATATTTCGCGGTAGGCCCCGGATATTTTGCGACCACGCAAATTCCGATGTTGCAAGGGCGGGACGTGACGGCCGCGGATACGGGGGACTCGCCGCCGATCGCCATCGTGAACGAAGCGTTCGCGCGGGAGTATTTTCCGGGCATGAATCCGATCGGACGACACATTCAGATCGGGCAGACCGGGCAGACCGGGGGCGGCGGACAGCCCGTGCAGAAATGGAGCGAGATTGTAGGCGTGGTGGGAAACGTGAATGAATTTCTGGGGCAAACGCGGCCGAGGCCGGAACTGTTTGTTCCGTTTGCTGCGAACCCGAGCGACCTGGCGAGACTAGTGATGAGGACACGGACGAATCCGCTGAGTATGGCGGACCCACTGCGCAGCGCGGTATGGGCCGTGGACGCCGATCAAGCGGTGACGGAAGTCCGAACGATGGAGCGCGCGATCATCGACTCGGGATCGGGCGACGACTTGATGACTGGATTGATGGGGTCGTTTGCGGGGATCGCTCTGGTGATGGCGGCGATTGGAATTTACGGCGTCCTTTCGTATCTGGTGGGCGAACGAACGCACGAAATGGGAATTCGCATGGCGCTGGGCGCAAAGCCGGGCGAAGTGATGCGTCTGGTGATTCGCAATGGGATGACACTGGTGGGGACGGGCGTGGCGGCGGGGTTTGCGGCGTCGCTGGCACTGCCGAAGCTGGTGGCGGCAAACTTTCAGCTTCCGTTTCGCAGCGCGATGGTGCTGGCCGCGGCGCCGCCCGTGGTGATCCTGATCGGGTTGGTGGCGTGTTACATCCCGGCGCGGCGCGCGATGCGAGTGGATCCGATGGTGGCGTTGCGGCACGAATAAGGAAAACGAATGGCCGACGAGTGGCTGAATGCGGCGTGGCTGAAGGTGAAGGCGTTCGTGAAGCGCCGCAGGCTGGAGCGCGATCTGGAAGAGGAGTTGCGGTTTCATCTGGCGATGCGCGAGGAGAAGAATCGCGGAGCGGGGCTGGATGATGATGAAGCGCAAGCGGCGGCGCGGCGAGGATTTGGGAACATAACGCTGGTGAAGGAGGCGATGAGAACCATGTGGACCTTCGCTTGGGTAGAAAATTTGTGGCAGGACGTGAGGTATGCGGCGCGAAGTCTTGCAAAGGCTCCGGGATTTCTAATTGTGGTTGTTTTTTCGCTAGCGCTGGGAATCGGAGCGAATACCACGATCTTCAGCGTGATCAACGCAGTGATGTTTCGTTCCCTGCCCTACCCGAACCCGGACCGGCTGGCGGTGATCGTGGCGACTGTCCCAGGACATCCTGGTGAGACCGAGGCGCCACCGATCGCCGAGCTGGTCGATTGGAAGGCGCAGAATCATGTGTTCGAAGACATCGCACTTGTGAGCAATCTGGACGAAGCCACGATAGCCGGCATAGGCGAGCCCGAGTCGCTTCGAGTTCAATACCTGACGCCGAATTTTTTTAGCCTGCTGGGAGTGGTGCCGGAGCGGGGACGGATATTTCGCGACGAGGAGATGCAAGATAAATTTCAGGCGATCCTGATCAGCGACGGTATCTGGAAGCGCAAATTCAACAGCGACCCAAACGTGCTGGGGCAATCGGTGAACATCGAGGGAGTGGTTTCGACGGTGGTTGGGGTGATGCCGCCGGGGTTTGCGCCATTTAACGCGGGAAGAATTGATTTGTGGATGCCCATCAATGCAGCCAGCCCGAGATATCTGGCGCGGATGGATCACTGGCTGATGCCTGTTGGGCGGCTGAAGGCGGGCGTGACGCTCGAGCAGGCGCAACGCGAAATGGATGTGATCGCGCGGCGGCTGGAAGAGACTTATCCAGAATCGAACAAAGGAGTGGGCAAGAAGGTTTTTTCGCTGCGAGAGGAATTGAATCGCGGGGCGGGACAGGCGCTGTATCCGCTGCTGGGAGCGGTGGCGTTCGTGCTGCTGATCGGGTGCGTGAACGTGGCGAACCTGATGCAGTCGCGGACAGAAACGCGGCACAAGGAATTTGCGGTGCGCGCGTCGATAGGGGCGAGCCGGCGGAGACTGCTGCAGCAATTGTTGGTCGAAGGCGGAATTCTAGCGGCAGTGGGAGGATGCCTGGGCATCGCGCTGAGCTTTTGGGGGATACAGATATTCCGCAAACTTTCGGGAGAGTTTCCGGGCTCGGAGGGCATTCACATTGATGGAAATGTGCTGCTGTTTACGATGTGTGTTTCGCTTGCGACCGCGGCACTTTTTGCGCTTGCGCCCGCCATTCGAGCTTCGCGAGCCGATTTGAACGCAGTGCTGCGGGAGGGCGGGCGGAGGTCGAGCGGTTCGCACGGGCGCGCGCGACATTTCCTGGCCATTGCGGAAGTGGCGCTGGCGATGGTGTTGCTGGTGGGCGCGGGGCTGATGATCAGCACGCTCGTTCGCCTGCAACAGGTGAAACCCGGGTTCGATTCGAAAAACGTGGTGGCAATGGAACTGACCCTTCCCGAGGGAGGCAAGTACATCGAAAGAATTCCGGGCGGAGACATGGAAAAGCCGTTAGAGCAGGTGAACGTGTTCCACCAGCGGCTTCTGGAACAGGTGGCAACCGTGCCGGGAGTTGAATCGGCGGGGCTGATCAGCTATGCACCGTTGAGGGGAGTGGCCCACCGCACTTTCATGATCGTGGGACAT
>Ga0308309_10000461_pt1 | contig 26207 bp, 22 predicted proteins | sample HubBroMetageWFT5_FD_192491 | JGI IMG/M metagenome (GOLD analysis project Ga0308309, IMG submission 192491) | Warmed and freeze-thawed soil microbial communities from the Hubbard Brook experimental Forest, New Hampshire - Hubbard Brook CCASE Soil... | ecosystem: Environmental > Terrestrial >...
CGAAGACGCGCTCATCTCCAAACATGCGCGCTGGGCGCTCGACCAGCGGCGCGATCCGCGCAAGGCGGCGAACCCGCAATCCCCGCAGGGGGCTGCGCGCCCGCAGGAATAGCTTGACAATCTGTTGGCTTCATACTATTTTGCTCTAGGCCTTGAGCGATACTGCCTCAAACCAATTCCTTGGGCGGTGTACCGCGCATGAAAACAACCGAACAGCGAGACCTTTTTCCGGGCGCTCTGGAAATGATGATTCTCCGCACTTTGAAACGCCAGCCCCTGCATGGCTACGCACTCGTGCAGCACATCAAGCGGACTTCCGATGACTTGCTGCAGATCGAGGAAGGTTCGCTCTACCCGGCGCTGCAGCGCATGTTGAAGGAAGGATGGGTAAAGGCGGAGTGGGGCGTTTCGGCGACGAATCGCCGCGTTAGGATTTATAAACTCACACCCGCGGGCGGGAAGCATCTGGAACGCGAAGTTTCCAACTTTGAGCGGATGCTCGAGGGAATCACGCGCGTGCTTGCGCCGGTGAAACCATGAACTGGATGAAGCAATTGTTTTCGCGGCGGCAGCTCAACGAGGATCTCTCGGAAGAAATTCGCGAACATTTGGAAGAAAAGGTGGAGGAACTGGTGGCCGGGGGAATGTCGCGTGAGGATGCGGCCGCAGCGGCACGCCGCGAGTTCGGAAATGTGACGCGGATCGAGGAGCGTGGCCGCCAGGTGTGGGAGTGGTCCGCCATCGATAACTTTTTCATCGATATCCGTTACGGTTTGCGCGTGCTGCGCAAATCTCCCGGCTTTACTGCGGTCGCAGTCCTGACGCTGGCTCTGGGCATCGGTCCCAATACCGCCATATTCAGCCTGATTAATTCTGTCCTGTTGCAGCCCCTTCCTTTTCCGCAATCGGACCGCATCGTTATGTTATGGGAACGTCCGCCGGAGGAAGTGGCGACGCGGACCGCGTCGCTCGGCTCGCGCCGCGAGCAAAACCCCGTCAGCCCGTTGAATTTTCTGGATTGGCGAGACCGAACGAGTTCGTTTCAGGGGATGGCTGCTATGGCGTCATTCCCTATGGGCTTGAGCGGTTTCGGAGAGCCGCGCGAGGTAGACACGCTGAGAGTCTCTGCTTCGTTTTTCCAAATCCTAGGCGTCGGTGCTTTGATGGGCAGGCCTTTCAATGCGAATGAAGATGTTCCAAACGGACCAAACGTCGTCGTTCTCAGCTACCGCTTGTGGAAAGGGCAATTCGGAGGTGATCGCGAGGTGGTTGGCCGCACGATTCGCCTGCTGGATGAGCCTTACACGATCATTGGAGTCATGCCGGAAAAATTTGATCTTCCTTTCAATCACGCCGAACTCTGGGTGCCGATCCACATTGCGCGCAGCGCCTCTCCCGATGAGGGGCGCTACCTGAATGTAATTGCGAAGTTGAAGCCGGGGGTTCCCATCAGGCAGGCGCAAGCGGAACTTGCAAGTGTCGCTAAACAAATCTCGCACGAGCGGCCATTCACGAATCGCGATTGGAGCGCCGGGGTTGTGCCGCTCTACGAGCAAACCACGGGCGAGGTCAGCACCGCTCTCTTGCTGTTGTTCGGGGCAGTCACATTTGTACTGCTGATCGCCACCGGAAACGTCGCCAACCTTCTGCTGATGCGCGGCACACAACGACATCACGAAATCGCCGTGCGGGCCGCTTTGGGCGCAAGCAGGGTGAGGATTGCGAGCCAGCTACTGGCGGAGAGCCTGTTGCTGTCGGTTGGCGGAGGGTTGTTGGGAATCGCCCTTGCGATCCTGGGCCTGCAGGCGATCGTCAGCTCACTCCCGGCCCTGGCGCTGCCCCGGGTGGAAGATGCGCATGTGGATGCGCGCGTCCTTGGCTTCAGCATCGCGCTTACTCTGATAACTACATTTCTGTTTGGTCTCGTTCCCGCGGTGTCTTTTTCGCGCGCCGACCCTCGCGATGCCCTCGAAGAAAGCAGCAAGCGCACCACGGGTCGAGGCAGCCGGCGGATGCGTGCTTTACTCGTCGTCGCGGAGGTGGCGCTCTCGCTGGTGCTGCTGGTGGGCGCGAGCCTGCTGGCACGCAGTTTCCTGAACGAAACAAGGGTAGACCGCGGCTTCCGCGTTGACCATATTCTGACGATGCGCATGTTCTTCGCGCCGGCTCGATATAATAACGTCGCCAAGCGCGCGAGATATGTGGATCAAATTCTCGACCGCGTTCGCAGCTTGCCGGGCGTGGAGGCTGCCAGCTCGGCACATTTTCTGCCCATGGTTGGCGAAGTTTCCGGGTCTTGTTTCGACCGTCTGGACCAGCCCGAGCCACCAGCGGGCACGGAACCCGGTGCGGATTTCTTGATTGTGAGCCCGCAATATTTCCACGTGATGGGAATTCCTTTTGTAAAGGGCCGCGACTTCAACGTTCAGGATACGACTTTGACCGAACCGGGAATCGTCGTGAACCAAGCGTTCGCGAATAAATTTTTTCCGGGCGAAGATCTCATCGGCAAGCGGCTGGGGCTGTGCTGGAACGTGCGGCATGGCGAGATCATAGGCATTACGGCGAATTCCCGGCAGACCGACCTGACCACGGCTCCCAAGCCAACCATCTTTCTGGATCAGGCGCAAACGCCCATGTACTTCGGCGCGCTGGTGGTTCGCACGCCGTTGCAGCCCGATACCATTGCGATTAGCGTGCAGGACGCAATTCATGCGGTGGATCCGGATCAGGCGATTTCTCATGTCGAGTCGCTCGAAGACGTGGTTTCTGAATCCGTGGCGCGCCCGCGAATGGAATCGGCGCTGCTGCTCATCTTTGCCGGCGTCGCTCTGATGCTGGCCGCGATCGGGCTGTATGGCGTGCTTTCCTATTCGGTCACGCAGCGCACGCGGGAAATCGGAATCCGCATGGCCCTTGGCGCGGACTCTTCGCAGCTTTTAAAGGATGTGATTCGCGACGGGCTGCGGCTCATACTCCCCGGAATTGTTTTGGGCCTGGCGGCATCGCTCGCGCTCACGCGTTTGATCGGATCGCTGCTATTCAATATTGAACCCACCGATCCTCTCACGCTCGCCGCGGTTTCCGGCATCCTGCTGTTCATTGGCCTCTTCGCTTCATGGCTGCCGGCGCGTCGAGCGATGCGCGTTGATCCGATGATCGCATTGCGCTATGAATAGTCCTGCCTGAACCAGAGAATTCGGCCAGGCGGGAGGTTTTCGCATGATTTCTCTCCACGCGGCAATTTTTTGGCACGGGCTCGCGCCACAGTTCAGCTTCCCGCAGGGCGGTCCTTTAAATGAGCAGATGGCTTTGCGATGGATTCACCTTGTGGCGGGAATGATTTGGATTGGGCTGCTCTATTTTTTCAATCTCGTGGGGTTTGCGACGATGAAGCAGCTGGACGCGACGGTGCGCGGGAAAGTGTATCCGGTGATGATGGCGCGCGCGATGAACTGGTTTCGCTGGTCGGCGCTGGTGACTGTGTTGGTGGGGTTGCGCTACTACGCGATCATTCTTTCCACCGACGCGAAGAATGCTGGAAATCCGTCGCTCGTGGGACGCTGGTTTGGATCGTGGCTGCTCGTGTGGCTGGTGGCGTACGCGCTGATTTATCCTTTTCAGCTTCCCAGCAAAGGAATTCTGGACAGCGCCTGGGTGCGCGCAATCGCCATCGGGGCGATTGTGATCGGCGCATCCTGGGTGGTGCTGGATTTGAATTCCAACGCGCAATCGTCAAATGCGCATCTGGCGATCAGCGTGGGCGGCGGAATTGGGTTCCTGATGCTGCTGAATACGTGGGGCGTGGTGTGGCGCGCGCAGAAAAAACTGATTGTGTGGACGCGCGCGAGCGCCGAACAAGGCATCCCGATGCCGCCCGAAGCGGCGCGGCTGGCGCGTTGGGGATTTCTGGCATCGCGCGTGGGATTCTGGCTTTCGTTTCCGATGCTCTTCCTGATGGGCGCTGCGGAGCACTATCCGTTTCTGAGCAGTCTCACGAATTGAAGCCGGCTGCCCGGCGCCTGAGCCCGCGCATGGGTTTCAGCTGGTCGCGCCGCGGGCTGGATTTGCCCGCCGACCCGCGGCGCGAACAGAATTTTCCAAAACAACTTGCGGACCGATTAGCCAGAGTTACCGCGTGGTGCCCTGTTCCTCGATGAATTGGAAGGCATCTTCAGCGGCGCGATCGGTGGAGTGGGAGCTGGACTCCTGTTTGGTGAATTGAAATCGGCGGCGCGGCGAAAATTTCGCCGGATCGAAGGCGCCCCGTTTCATGCGAAACACCCAAACGTACTGGTGATGCGCCTTGTCCGCGTAGGCTTCGGGCATCAGAGCAGAATCCACCATGGTCAACGGGCTGAAATCCGAGAAGCCGTTCTTGTCTACGTGAACAGCATCGGGCAGCGTGGAGTTAAAGATTTCAATGTCGTGAGTGAAGATCATCACGAAGTCCACCTGGGAAGGACCAGCCGCAGGGCAAATCCCCGGATATTTCTGCTGCCGATTTTGCGCGATCCAGCGGTACTGAGCAGGCGCAAGCCCGTAAGCGGAGAAGAAGACGCGGCACGAGGGATCCGCGCTCTGGTCCACGGGGAGAGAATCAGGCTCGTCCTCTGATTCGGAATCCGCGACGGGACGCATGGAGGCGGCCGCAGGCTGCTTCATGCTGGTGTTTGCGGTAATCGCGACTGGACTTTTTTCTACGGCTGATTCAATCCTGGGAGATGTGTTCGCCGAATTCGAGGAAAGGTAAGCGACCTGAGCATTCGACTTCGCGCCCGCCGGCGGGACTAATGATGCCGTGGTTGCAGTGGTGACCGGAGGCGCAGGAGGTTGCGATGGCGCCGGCACGGGTTTTTTCACGGCGGGCTTCGCCGTCCTCTTCGGCGCGACGGAAACAGGCTTCACGTTTGCCGTGGGGGCTGCACCGCCGGTGGAGGACGCAGATTCGGACGCGGGCAACGGCTCGATGGTCATGACTGCAGTTGCTTCGTGAGTTGCCGCCATTGGCTTCGCGGTTGCGTTTGCAGATATTGCCGGCGGAGCGGCAGGCGTGATTGCAGCGGAGGGTGGCGCGGCAGCCGCTTTGCGGGCGCGGACCAGGCTTGCGAGCCCCTCGACTGGAATGGTTTGCGGGTCCTGATAGGGAGGGACACCCGGTAGTGCGGCATCAGGGACGTAGCCTTCCTTGCCGTCAGCTGTGCGGATTTTGACGTAGCCCTTCGCGCGACCCACAACTTCCACCGGGTCGCCGCACTTCAGCCGCAGCTCGACTGTGAAACTTGTGAGCGAGTCATACACCCACACGCGATCGTCGTTTGCGGCGCATTGAACGGGCGTGGTTTCGGCAGCCATTAAGGACGGCGCCAACCAGAGTCCGGCAACCAGAAGAACGGGAACCGCGGGAATAATGCGCGTTCGGATGTTCATTTCGCCTCCCAAGCCTGAAATAATTTTCGTTCCGCGCTGGGTTTGGATGTTCGGCGCTTCGGAGAGCGAAAGGAACAACCGCCCAAGGCAGTGCCCCCGCCTATCGCCCAGGAATGAAGGCCGAACAATTTCTAAGGCGACTATGCTCGCGCCGGGAGATGCGAACAACTGTCCGCTGGTACAAGAATGGTGCAGGGCGAAAGGTACGAAAGTGCGAAGTGACTAAATGTGGCGGCTGGCTTTACGACCGCCAGTGAAGCGTTACAGGCTCGTCAAGAGGGTTGCGCATCGGCGCGCCGGTGCGTTGGGATTCCAGGTGCGCAGCCTTCAATTCGAAATACCAGCGCGCCTGGCGGTCCGCATCGTCCACGAGCATCATGCGATCTTCATATTTCAAACCGAGCGCCTGCTTGCGAATTACTTCCGTATCCTGGCGAATGAATCGCGGGCCGAAGACGTGAATGATGAACGAGACGATCGGAAACCATGGAAGAATATTCCAGGCGGCGATGAAATCGAGGCGGCAGAGATTGTTTCGTACCGGTGTGACCGTCGTGCGGCTGGAAAGCCAGTAGCGGCCGGCGCGAATCTGTTCGAACCGCTGGTTGGGCAGAACGAAATCAATCATCGTGGTGGCCGGCTCGCCGGTTATGAGTTTCAGGATTTTGTAGGGCGCGCTGTTTGCAGAGGGTGCGTGGGCGCTCATGCGAAAGCCCTGCGGAATCGGCTCAAACTGCTTTGATTTTTCGCGGATGCTGTGGCGCGAACGCCACCACCACGCCTGATGTACGAATGGGCCGTGCGCAGGGTCCATGAGGCCGATTATGGCCTGGTCCACGCCGCAGGGAAGCTCGGCCCAAAGATGCGCTCTGCTGAAGTGCGCGCCGAATTTCGGGAGTTCGGGAGGGGGCGGCGGCGTGGTCTCGGCGGCGCGGCCTTCGGGATTTGCCATGAACACCCAGATTTGGCCGTCGCGTTCCTCGCAGGGAAACGCGCCCGCGTAAATGCGATCGCACTTGAGCTTGGAATCCGGAGTGAGCGAGGGAATCGAGCGGCACTGGCCAGTGTGCGCGTCAAATTGCCAGCCGTGATACGCGCATTCGACCGAAGCGCCATCGAATTGGCCGAAGGATAATGGGAACGCACGGTGGGGGCAGACGTCGCGAAGCGCGAAGGGTTTGCGCTGCGCGTCGCGCCCCAGCACCAGCGGGACATCGAGCAACATAGCTCGTTCGAGTTTACGTCCATGCAATTGATTGCTGCGGAGCGCGGGGTACCAGAATCCCCAGAGCATTTCGGCGCCGCGCCCCTGCGTTGGCTTGGATGGGGAAATTTCGCTCATTGGCGGCGCTCATCGTAGTACACCACCGGTGCAACCGCAAAGGGCTGCGCATCGTCTGATTTCTTGGGTAAGGAGATGCCGGTCCGTTGGCTCGGCTGGAGGGCTTGGGAGTAAGTTCGATCACCCTGGCTTGCCGGCCGTTCAGACGGTTGGGTGCCTTCGGCGGTGTGAACCTTATGAACTGCAGGCAACCCTACGGCATCCAACCTGATTCATATTAGCCAACTAGAGAGGCGGCGCGGGGGGTAAAGCGTGGTTGACCTGTACGTTAGGACAGGTTAAGATTTCTAACCAAACAAGGCAAAGGTGTCCCTATGGGCTGGATGAATAAGAAATTTCTATTCCCCGTGCTTGCAGGGGGATTGTTGTGCGCCGCGATCGCTCACGCCCGAATTCCGCAACAGCAACAACAAGATCAGCAGAAACCCGCGGATGCCAAAAAAAGCAAGAAAGATGTGCAAAAGAACGATAAAGCCCTCTACAAAGAACTCGATAATGCCTACAAGAAGTGGCTGAACGAAGACGTGGTCTACATCATTTCCTCCGAAGAGCGCAGCGCCTTTCTCCACCTTTCCACGAACGAGGAGCGCGAATCGTTCATCGAGACCTTTTGGCAACGCCGGAATCCAGACCAGGATTCGCCCGAAAACACCTTCAAGGAAGAGCATTACCGGCGCATTGCCTATGCCAACGAGCATTATGCGTCCGGGATCCCCGGCTGGAAGACCGACCGCGGCAGAATTTATATCATGTGGGGCCCCGCGGATGAGGTGACCTCGCATCCTAGCGGCGGTTCTTATGACCGTCCCGCGGAAGAAGGCGGCGGCGAGACGACCACCTACCCCTTTGAAGACTGGCGCTATCGCTATCTCGAAGGAATCGGCGAAAACATTGAAATCGAGTTCGTAGATCCCACCGGTAGCGGCGAATACCATCTGACGATGGATCCGAGCGAGAAGGATGCGTTGACCTACGTCCCGGGCGCTGGCTTGACGGAATTGGAAGCGGAAGGTTTGTCGAGCAAGACCGACCGATTTAACAATACCGATGGGACGCATCTGGGAAAACCGCTGGGAATGCAGCCCGAGAGCTACAACGAATTCTCGAGGCTCGAACAATATTCGAAAATGTTCCAGCCGCCCCCGGTGAAGTTCAAGGATCTTGAGACCGAAAGCACATCGCGCATCATCCGCGACCAGGTGAAATTCCAATTCAGGGCATCGGATTTTCTGCGAATTACTTCGGATACGGTGCTCGTTCCGATCACGGTGCAGATTCCCATCCGCCAGCTGACCTTCAAAGAATCCAACGGGGTGGATACCGCGAACGTAAATCTTTTCGCGCGCATTACCAGCTTGACGGGGCGCATCATCCAGACATTTGAAGAACCGCTGGTGCAGTCCACGCCTGCCTCGCTGTTGCAGCAGTCGCTCAACACCTCGCTGATCTATCAAAAGGCCGTGCCGCTGAGCCCGGGGCTCTACCGGCTGGACATCGTGTTGAAGGATACGAACAGCCAAAACGTAGGGGTCGTCAACACACGCCTTGCCGTTCCGCGTTTCCAGGACGACCAACTCACTTCCAGTTCCTTGATTCTGGCGGACGACATTCATCCCGTTTCGTCGAAAGACATCGGGCTCGGCCAGTTCGTTCTGGGCGATATGAAGGTGCGCCCCAAGTTGGACGCGAGCTTCGCCTTAAACGATCCGATGGGCGTCTTCCTTCAGGTGTACAACCTGAAAGTAGACGAAAAGACCCACAAAGCGGATGCGTCTGTCGAATACCGTGTGCTTTCGGAAAAGGGAACCGCACCTCTGCTGAAGTTTGAGGTGGCCGCTGATTCGATGCCCGAGCATGGGGAAGAATTGACGCTCGCCAATAAAATCACTCTGGGATCATTGGCCCCGGGAAAGTACAAGCTGGAAATCGCAGTAACCGATCACCTCGCCAATCAAACTATAACGCCCACCGCTGATTTCACCGTCAAGCCCGCAGCCGCTGCGGCTGTTGCGCAGAAGGCCCCGCAAGGGAGGTAGATTCGATTTGAAGTTCCGGACGATTCACGCCTTGGCTCTCGGGTCTCTTTTCTGCCTGCTGGGGCTGCCGCTCGCGGCTGCTCCGAATACAGGAAAAATCACCGGCGTCGTGGTGGATATGGCTGGAACGCCTCAACTGGGTGCGACCGTAATTGTTTCTTCGGAGCAGGTCAGCGCCGCATCCCCTCTCGAATTGTTAACGAACGACCGCGGGCGCTTTTCCACCCTCGCTGTGCCCGCCGGCATGTACTCAATTCGAGTGACACTTGCCGGCTTTCTTCCCGCGATCGAGCAGCATGTGCAGGTCAATAGCGACCATTCGACGCTGCTCGAAATCGTCCTTGGATCTCTTTTTTCTTCCTTTGAAAAGCTGCGGCGCCAGTCCGACCAGACCGCCGCGCCGGATGACTGGACTTGGGTGCTGCGGACCTCGGCTTCGACTCGCGCGGTCCTGCGCTGGCAGGATGGCGGGGTAATTCTGGATGACCCATACGCCGGTCCGGAATCCGCCCAGAAGCAAGGCGCGCGGGGGATCCTTGATTTGACCTCGGGCGCCGATCATCCCGGCTCGATTGCGAATCTGGGTGATACACCGGCCACCGCGTTTGCCTACGATGTGGGCGTGGGAAATAAGGGACGCCTCTTGATGGCCGGCCAGTTCAGCTACGGCGACGAATCTTCCGCTGTAGGGCTGGCGACGGAATGGCTTCCCTCCGGCGAAGCGGGCGTTGGTCCGCAGATGAATTTCGTGGTGCGCGAATCGCAGCTTGGTCCCGTCGGGCTCACGTTCCGCGGGCTGCGGGTTTCGCGCGACGATGAACTTGCCATCGGCGATCGAGTGAGCCTGCGGTACGGAGCTGAATTTATCGCCGCAGGATTTAATGGAACCACTTCGGCATTGCGTCCACGCGGTGAAATTGCCTTGAAACTGGCAAAAGATTGGCAGGCTTCAATCCTGGTTGCGTCGCACCCCTGGCAGGACGATCCTGACTCGCAGAGCGCGCTGCAAACGGCGCTTGATGCCCTGGATGGATTTCCCACGTTGTTGGTCCGCGACGGCCACACCTACCTGGAAAATGGCATGCACGAGGAACTCGCCATCGAACATTCTTTCAGCAAGGATTCGCATTTGAGCGCCGCAGTGTTTCACGATCGCTCAACGCACACCGCCGTCATCGGGCATGGCGCGGCCTCGAATCCAGATTATTTGCAGGATTATTTCTCGGATGCCTTCGCCTACGACGCGGGGCGTTCGGGCTCGATGGGCGTTCGCCTCGCCTACCAGCAGAAAATCTCGGGGCACGTGAACACGACATTCGTTTACTCGTATGGCGGCGCGCTCGGGCCTCGCGATGGCGCATCCGATTTGACGTTGCGAGATGAGTTGACCACCGAATATCGCCACAGTCTCGCTGCCCGGGTTTCGACCACGATTCCAAAGTTTGGGACCAAGTTCGCAGCAGGATACAAGTGGATTGACGGACCCGCTGTCTCCCGTCTGGATGCCTACGGGGAATCGCTCTATCACCTCGACCCCTACCTGAGTATGGAAATTCGCCAGCCGCTCCCCGTCATTTTCCAATGCCATATGGAAGTTATGGCGGACGTGGGAAACTTGTTGGCTCAGGGATACGTTCCCGTGACGAGCCAGGATGGTCAGGTGGTTCTCGTCCCCTCCTACCGGTATTTTCGAGGCGGCTTAAGCGTCCAATTCTAGGTTTTCGGGCACTATTGGAATTGGGAATATGCCTTCCACAAATGGGATATGGGTTCGAAAGATTCTTCGGCAGGCAACTAACCGCAACAAAATAAGCATCTTACAATATCCAGAATCTGTGAATTTCTGGAAGCAGACGTGCTAGCATTGGTCCAGTGATGGGTGTGGGTGTATTCGGATGAACGATAGCCTGCGAATGCGGTTGGGTGCGGTAATACTGGCGTTACTCACCCTTGCGGCCGTTGTCTTCGCCGTTCTCAACTTCCAGCAGCGCTCCCGCGTGGTTATTCCCGATGATGGTGTCACCTGGCAGGACGGTGCTCAGGGCGTCTACGCCTGGTACGTTGTGCCAAACGATCCCGCTGCCCGCGCGGGAATCAAGCAGGGAGACGTGGTCCAGACGGTGCGCGGGTTCACGATCAAGCGCGCCCTCGACGTCGAACACATCCTCTATCGGGTGGGCCCGTGGGCTGAGCTCCGCTACCAGATCCGCCGAAATGGCGAGTCCTTTGAAGTCCCGCTGATCACAGTTCCCAAAGAAAAGCCGGTGATCGAGAATTATCTTCGAGTCACGGCGCTGCTGTATCTTTTCATCGGGCTTTTTATTTTCGTGCGGCGCTGGAACGCGCCGCGGGCAATTCACCTGTATGTCTTCTGCCTCGTTTCTTTCATTTTCTTCAGCTTCCATTACACCGGCAAACTCAATTCGTTTGACTGGATGATTTACTGGGGAAACGAGGTCGCGTGGCTTTTGCAGGCGGCCCTCTTCGTGCATTTCGCGCTGGTATTCCCCGAACGCCGCAGCGCGCTGTGGATGAAACTTGCCGCCGTTTACAGCGTGCCGATCGGACTCCTGGCGTTGCAAGTCTTCGTGGCCACGGCGACGCTTGATTTCGTCCCCACGCTGAGCAATCGGGATTTTCTGGACACGGTTCACCTGTGGTACATGGTCCTCTATTTCCTGATAGCGACAGCTATTTTTTTGGCGAGCTATCGTCGCGCGCCCAGTGGAATTTTGCGGCAGCAATTGAAATGGGTGACCGGCGGGACATTCGCCGGAGTTCTTCCGTTTCTCCTGTTTTATGTGGTGCCCCGCTCGGTGAGTTTGATTACACCTGACTGGATGTCTTTTTCCGCTCTTTCGCTGGCGCTGATTCCCCTTTGTTTCGGCTACGCCATCATCCGCTATCGCCTGATGGACGTTGATATTATTTTCAAACGCGGGCTGGCCTACACGTTCGGAACCGCGGGCGTCGTGGCGATTTACATTTCCACGATCGCCCTGATCGGGGAACTCTTCCACACGGCGTGGCCCACGGGCCCGGCGGGTGGCGTGATTGCGATCGTCGTTGCCGCGTTTCTATTTCAACCCTTGCGCGATTGGGTGCAGGCGCGGCTGGATCGCTTCTTCTACCGCGACCGCCTGGACTATCGCCGCACGCTGATCGAATTTGGCCGCGCGCTCACAAATGAAGTCCGTCTTGACCCTTTGCTCGGCTCAGTGCTGGACCGGATCTCGCAGACTTTGCTGGTTGACCGGCTCGCCGTGTTTCTGGAAGACGCGGCGCATCCGGGGACCTTCGCGCTCTCCCGCTCAATGGGGCTGCGTCCGAAGGGCCCTCTCGATCTGAGCTTCCTTGATCCGGCGCGCCCTGCGCTCGAGCGCGGATGCCTGTTCTTTGAATCAGCGCGCGCTGCGACGCAGGAAAGCGATACCGCTCGCTATACGCTTGAAGAGCTCGATCTGAATTATTTCATTGCCTGCCGTTTCCGCGACCATACGGTCGCCGTGCTGGGGCTGGGCAAGACGGTGGATGGCGATTACCTCTCGAGCGAAGACCTCGAATTGCTTTCCACGATCGCGGGCTACGTCGCGATTGCCATCGAGAATGCGCGCCTCTATCAATCGCTCGAACAGAAGGCGATGCAGATCGAGCGGCTGAAGGATTTCAGCGAAAATATCGTCGAATCGCTGAAGATTGGCGTAGTGACTGTGGACCTGGAAGACCGCATCGAATCCTGGAACCCGCAGCTTGAAAATTTGCTGGAGATTCCGCGCCGCGATGCTCTGCGCCGCAAGCTGGATGAGCTTCTTCCCCCGGACCTTGTCGCCGAAATTTCATCGCGCGCCACCAATGAACATGTTTCCGGGATTTACAAATTCCGCCTGAACACTTCGGGCGGCCGCCAGTTGGTGATCAACGCCTCCATCGCCCCGCTCGTGGGCAAAAATGGCGCGCGCCTGGGCCGGCTGATTCTGCTCGACGACATCACGCAGCGCGTCCGGCTCGAAGAGCAGATGCTGCAGACCGAGAAGCTCACTTCGCTCGGGCTGCTGGCCGCCGGCGTGGCCCACGAGGTGAATACTCCTCTGGCCGTGATTTCCAATTACATCCAGATGCTCGCCAAGCAGATTCCAGCGGACGACCCCCGGCAAAAGACCATCGAACGAATCGTGAAGCAGACATTCCGGGCGAGCGAGATCGTCAACAATCTGCTGAATTTTTCGCGCACGGGCGCGGCCGAGTTGATTGAGGTCGACCTGAATTCCGTCCTCGAAGAAACTTTGACGCTGGTGCAGCATCCGTTCCGCACGGCGCAGGTGAACGTCATCAAGAATTACACGGAAAAGCTTCCCGCCGTGTTGGGCTCCACTACGCGCCTTCAGCAAGTGTTTCTGAATCTGTTCATGAACGCGCGTGACGCCATGCCCGGAGGCGGTATGCTGGAAGTCCGCACCGGCGCGCACAATGGTTCCGTAGAAGTGGAAGTGACCGACACGGGAGCGGGCATCCCGTCTGAAAATCTTCATCGAATTTTTGATCCGTTTTTTACCACCAAAGCCACCGGCCGGGGCACCGGGCTTGGTTTATCGGTGAGCTATGGGATTATCAAGGAGCACGCGGGCAAGGTTGACGTGCGCTCTACGCCAGGCAAGGGCACTTCCTTCCGCCTGGAATTTCCTGTGGCTCGGAAGGCCGTCCATGCCTAAAGGTTCAATCCTTGTTGTTGACGATGAACTGGAAATTCGCGAGGGTCTCGAAGCCCTTCTGACTTCCGAGAATTTCGAAGTGACTCTTGCCGAGACGGGCGAGGGAGGTCTGCAGAAGCTCGGCGACCGCCCCTTCGACCTGATGCTGCTCGACGTGAGCCTGCCGGACCGCAACGGCCTCGACCTGCTGCGCGAGATTCATCTCCGCGATCCGTACCTCTCTATCATTTTGATTACGGCGTTCGGTTCGATTGATATGGCGCGCGCGGCTTTCAAAAACGGCGCCCACGATTACATCACGAAGCCGTGGTCCAACGACGAGCTGATCGCGCAAGTCTCGCTGGCCATTGAGGGGCGCAGGCTGCGCGAGGAAAATGTCCAGCTGAAGCGCGCCCTGAAGCAACGCTACAATTTTCCGAGCATTGTCGGCAAAAGCGAAAAGATGTTGGCGCTGTTTGACCTGATCGCGCAGGTCGCTCCCTCGCGTTCCACCGTTCTGATTTCCGGAGAAAGCGGCACCGGTAAAGAGCTGATCGCCAAGGCCATCCATTCCGCCTCCACGCGCGCGGACAAAGCATTCATCCCCATCAATACCGGCTCGATCCCAGTGGACCTGCTCGAGTCGCAGCTCTTCGGCCACGTGAAAGGCGCGTTCACCAGCGCGATTGCATCAAAAAAGGGACTCTTTGAAGTCGCGGACCAGGGCACGATTTTCTTCGACGAAATTTCAACCATCAGCCCGGAGACTCAGGCGAAACTTCTGCGCGTGATTCAAGAACGCGAATTCATGCGGCTCGGCGGGACGGAAACGATCAAGGTGGACGTGCGCATCCTTGCCGCCTCGAATGAAGATCTGATGAAGCTTGTGCGCGACGGGCGATTCCGTGAGGATTTATTCCACCGGCTGAACGTTATCTCTCTGCACTTGCCGCCGCTCCGCGATCGCAAAGAAGATATTCCGCTGATGGTTGACCGTTTTCTCGACCAGTTCTGCAAGGAAAATGGCAAGCCGCCGCGCGGCTTCACGCACGGGGCGATGAAACTGCTGATGGACTACGACTGGCCGGGCAATGTGCGCGAACTCGAAAATGTGGTCGAACGCGCCGTGGTGCTTTCGACTCATGAATCAATGGATGTGGATTTGCTTCCCGAAAGCGTTCGCACGCGCGAGATCGTGAAGGGCGTGCGATTGCAGCTTGCTGAATTCCTCCCGCCTCTGCCGGGTGAAATGGGCGGTCGCGGTGGATCGGCGCCGGCGCCATCGCTCTTTGAAATTTTGGAAGAAGTCGAGCGGAGAATTATCGTGGATATGCTCGAGCGCACCAACTGGAACCAAACGGAAGCCGCCGAGCGATTTCAGATCCCTCTTTCCACGTTGAACCAGAAAATCAAACGCCTCGGCATCGAAACTCGCCGCCGGCCTGGAACCGTTCGTGGCGCTGCGGTCGGCTATGGGGAAGATGCCGCAGAATTCACGGCCGGAAAATAATCCAACCAGCCGCAGGAAATTAGAAACTACTCCGTTGCGAGCGCAGTTCTCTTGGACTGATGGTGCGCCGCCAGTTGCGCATTTGCGGCGGCCACCGTTCCCACTTCCTTTGCGATCGCGGGCAAATCCTTGCCGGGTATCATCACGTAGAGTTCATCCTCTTTCACGCCCGTATAGACCCGGTTTCCCACGCACCCTGTGCTGACCACGACGCCTTGCGCCATGGACGCTGGGATGGCCATGCACGTCGGCCGGCCGAGTATGGGCAACTGTGCCGCACGGCCCGCGCGCAGCGCTGCCTCTTGCAGCAACATTATTTGCCCCGCAGGCCCGGCAAAAATCACAACGTCCGGCTCCGCCGGCGTTTCCCCGAGCGGCGCGTAAATGATTGCACCCGGCGTCTTCGGCAGGCGCGGAATTCCCGGAACCTCTTCCATTTTTATGTAACCAATGCTGGCCATCAACGAGAGTGTTTGCTCGAGTTCCTGGGCGCGTTCGGCGGGAAGCGCGATATTGTGCGTGTAGCTGCCGATGGGGCAATTGTAATGGTCGCTCGGGACGGTGTAGAACGTACGCCCTTCAGCCGCCAGGCGCCAGAAACTGCAGCCGGATGGCTCCGTGCCTTGAAATTTTGGAACGCCTTGTGGCGCAGCGTCCTGAAATTTAACGGCGACGGGGCGCCGCGGCAAACCCAGCGATTCGGAGAGCGACTTCTCGATTCCTCGGTAATCTTCCATGTTCACTGCTCCCCTGGATAATCTGGATGGGAATGCTTGCATCGTAACTTAAATGGAGACCTCAGCGGCGCGTGTTTCAGGCAATCAACGGGCTTCCCGCGATCGTCTCCAGAATGCGATATGGCGCCTGCTCCGGCGCCACCAGCGCATCCGGAGGAATTAAAAGCGTCTGCTCCATCGCATATTGCCCGGACATTGCCGCGTGGGCTACGCCGTCGGTGAACACAATCCAAGTCGAAAGCGGCGGGAATTCCAGCCGCGCCTTGGGCGTATCTTTTTGAAACGCGGCGTTCTCCTTCAGGTAGTCGTGGAAGCGCAGCATGAACATGTCGTAGGGCGACCGCCCGAATCCGGCGAAGCCAAGCTTCGCGCCCCAATTCTGTACCGTGCGGCTTACGTACGAATCGTCTTCAGCGATCTGGCGCAGCCCAGCGTCCTCCGCGTAATCGCGGGCGAGGCGCTCGAACGGACCGGTTACGTTCCAAATACGCGGCCTTGAAGGATTGAGATTCGTGAAGACGCGCAGGATGCGTCCGCCGCGCGTGGGGCGCGTCGGGAAAGCATCCACGTGGAGCAGGTCGTTCCGCTTGTGTAGCGGCAAGCCCCGCCGCTCCTCTTCAAACGGGCGGAAGCTCGCAAAATCGAGAATCCACTTGCCGGCATAGGGCGAAAGAAAAGATTTCAGGAATTCCATCACCTGGCGGTTGTAGTCGCGCAGGATGGAATGAACGCGCTCCACAGTTTCTGCACTTCCGGTCACGCCCTTCAGAATATCTTCATTCGGGCGATAGGAAATATTCTTGTGCAGCCTGAGTTCGGCCCATTCCTGAGCCAGCAGAAATTCCCGGTCCACCACAGGGAGAACGTAAGGAATCTCGCGAAAGAAGAGGATTTGCCCGGATTCAAGCATCTCGCAATAAGCGCGCGCCCGTGCCTCATGCTGCTCCGCGCCCACCCAACCCGCGGGCAATTTGTAATCTTCGACGAAAATCCAAGGCGCGTTGGGCATGGCTCCTTCGGGTCAGGCCTGCGATACCACACAGAACAGATTTATCCGGAAGCTCGACGGCGTTTCAATGCTTCGTCGCATCGGGAGGTTTATAGCCGCGCGGCATTAGCGCCGTGGAGAGGTCTACGCCGGACAGGTCCACTCCTTCAAGATTCGTTTCGCGCAGAATGGTGGTCTGCATCACGGCACCTTGAAAATCCGCGCCACCGATTTCAGCATAGCGAAAATTCGCGGCCCCAAAATCGGCGCGCCGCAGGATGGCAGACCTCATGTCGGTGCGAAATAACTCCGCGCCGCCCGCCTTTGCTTCGGTCAGGTCCGCGCCGCTCAGGTTAGCTTCGGTCAGGTCCGCTTTGCGCAAGTCCGCCCTGCGCAGCCGCGCTTTGGTCAGGTCCGCGGAAGCAAGCCTGGCCTCGCGGAGATTTGCGCCCTCCAGGTTTGCGCCCTGAAAATTAACGTAGGCGAGGTTCGCCTTCTGCAGATTCGCTTTCGAGAGATCGGCGCCGGAAAGATCGGCGCGAACCCCTGCCTCATCGCCGCGCGTGAATCGCACATGCGCTTCGAGAATTTCCGAGAGCTTTTTTCCTTTATGGCGAATACTGTCCGAGGATCGCAGACTGCCTCCCTTTAGACTCCTTGCGATGCGTATGGATAACCGCTCAGCAGGATGATGTCTGTTCGATTCTCTATCTTACTAGAGAAAGGCGATTCTCTGCACGCGTGCGTGGGTGCGGAATGCGCCCCTTCCTGCTCTATGATAAGGTAGCTCAAAGATGCAAAACATCGATGGATTCACGGCCAGATCGCGTCTTTGTCTTCGTGCGATTGCGGCTCGCGCCATCGCCTCCATCCCGGTGGGGCTCTGCGCGGCCTTTCTTGCCGCCGCATTCGTAGGATTTGCGCCTGCTGCAGGCGCGCAAGAAACCTACGAAGAACCAAGCCAGGAAATCGTGGTGAACCAGGCGGCCGGCCGGGTTGTCATCCTCGTCGCCAAAGACGCAATCTTGATTGGCACGATCGAGAACCCTTTCGAGGCGGAGACACGCCCACCGGTGCCTGTGCAACTGGGAAGCGCGCGGGCTGGCATATTCCTGGGAGCAGTGGATTGGTATTCGCCTTCCACCCAGCAGCATCTGGCCCGGCTGGATCGCGAACTTCCGCACTTGCGCCGCGCTTCGGCCAGTCCGCAATCACCCCACTTGGAGGCGGATCTTTCAGGCGCCGAAGCCTCAGACATTGAGGCAGTCGGGCAGGGCCTTCTTGAGCGGCTGAACGCATTGGCCAGGGGGTTGCACAATAAAGTCACCCTGCCGGGGGATGAACCCCTTGCAGAAGTGATCGTTGCCGATTATTTGGCCGGATATGGGCCGGAAATCTGGCAGCTCACGTTATCAATCGAGCAGACGCCGACCTCGCATGACGAGTACTGGAGCACGCGAGTCCTGCGCCCCCAATATTTGCAATTCTGGCCGCCGGAAAAGAAGGATCCAAAGACGCTGGTCGAATTCAGCTACCCGCCGGAGAGTGCCCCTGTATCGCTTCTCGAACTCCTGAAACAAAGAGACCCTCGCCTTCAGTCAATCATTTCATCGGACGCAAAAATGGCTGAAGTCGCGGGGCATTTGCTTCAGGGGGAGAGCAACAAGGTGCTTGCCGCCGATGCCACGCAATTTCTGCGCGCAGCGCTCGACGTTCTTACTCCGCCTAAGGCGCGGCAGACCATGGCGATTATCGGCATCGAAACAGGATTTCAGTGGATACTCCCGCCGCCCCAGGAAGCTGTGGCGCCCGGCCAGGAAAAGGAGCGCGAACCCGGGGCGCCGTCGCTTTTGAACCCGCATCCGCAACGATAGGCCGCCATTCGCCGCGGTCTATTTCTCTCACTTGGTTTCTGGCTTGGCTTCGGCAAGCTGCTTCTGAAGCTTGGCATTTTTTTCGGCTACCGAACGTGCCAGGTCTTCTTTGTGGGTCACGAGCTTACGCGCCATTTCCGGGTCCGATGTTCCCAGAATTTCCGCTGCAAACACGGCCGCGTTTACAGCCCCAGCCCGATCGATCGCCATAGTTGCCACGGGGATTCCGCCAGGCATTTGAACGGTGGCGAGCAGCGCATCGAGACCATTCAGCGAGCTCGTCCCCATCGGGACACCAATGACAGGAAGCGTGGTGCTCGCCGCAATCACCCCCGCCAGGTGCGCCGCGGCCCCAGCGGCTGCGATCACCACTTTCAACCCGCGGCTCACGGCAGTAGTGGCATATTCGTGGGCGCGAGCCGGTGTCCGGTGCGCGGAAAGCACTTCCATCTCGTAGGCGATGCCGAACTTGTCGAGCGTCTTTCCCGCTTCGCTCATCACCGGATAATCGGTGTCTGATCCCATCACGATTCCAACAAGTACTCGCTTCGTGTTCGATGTCATCTGGGTCTATGGCTCCTGTTCATGTAGCTCGCGCGCGAGACTGGGTGCGCGAATGTTCGCCGATGTCCTTCCGATAGTGTGCCCCATCGATAGCAATTCTACTAACTGAGTCGTAGACAATTTGGGACGCAAGTTGAAGATTATCGGCACGTGCGGCTATTTCGAGTATTCTTCCACCATTTGTGTAGTAATTGCTGCCATCCACTCGGTCTCCGGCGTGGAACACGACCGCACCCGGAACGGCGGCTGCCTCCGCCAGGCCATTGATTACGGTTCCTGTCTTCGGGTTGGCTGGGTAACCCTCCGCGGCGATCACGACGCACATACTGGCGCCTGGAAACCATTTGGCTTCAAACGCTCCCAACTGCCCCCGAGCGGTTGACTGGCACGCTTTCGCCAAGTCAAAGTCAGCGCGAAGCAGGATCGCCTCCGTTTCCGGATCGCCGAGCCGGCAATTAAATTCTAGAACCTTCGGACCATCGGACGTGAGCATCAGGCCAAAATAGAGAAATCCGCGGTAGTCGATCGCATCCTCTTTGAGGCCCCTTAAAGTGGGCCGCACGATCTTTTCGAGGATATCGCGTTCAAGTTCCGCCGGTAGAAGTTCATCGATCGAATAAGCGCCCATGCCGCCGGTGTTAGGGCCTTGATCACCATCGAAAGCGCGCTTGTGGTCGCGGGCTGGCGCCATTCTGATGAAATCATGGCCATCGGTCAGGATAATGTAGGAAAGCTCCTCGCCGGCGAGTCCCTCTTCAAGGAGTACCCGCTTGCCGCCATCGCCAAGTTCGTGTTTTTCCAGCAGTCGATCAATAAACGCTGTCGCTTCGTCGGGCGACGTCGTCACCAGCACACCTTTTCCCGCACACAGGCCGTCTGCCTTGATCACCAGTGGCCAATCCACCTCGCAAAGCACCGTGTAAGCATCCACCGAAGATTCGAATACTCCATACACCGACGGCGTTGGAATGCTGTGGCGCTCCATAAATTTTTTTGCGAAAACTTTGCTGCCCTCGAGCTGCGCGGCCTTCTGCGTTGGGCCAAGCAGAGTCAGCCCGCGCTTCGCGAATTCGTCGGCGATTCCCCGGACAAGCGGCAACTCGGGGCCGATGATCGTGAGATCCGCTCCCAAACGTGCCGCTAAATCGGCCGCAGCTTTGACATCGTGCAAATCAAGGGGGAAGCATTCTGCCTCTTTTGAAATTCCACCGTTCCCCGGCGCGCACCAAATATTCTCAACCGATTCACTCTGGCGCAGCTTCCACACGAGCGCGTGCTCGCGGCCTCCGCTTCCAATCACGAGTATCTTCATAATTGTTCGCCAACAGGAATCATGAACGATACGGCGGCGCGTCTGTCGGTGTCAACAGGAGTTCGCCTTGCTCGACTCCCACAAAAGTGGTTTCATCTATCGCGATGCATTGGGACTTTGCGCTCATTCTGATATTTCTGGGGACGGCCGTGCCGTGGCTTGGCCGGCGCCGCATCCGGCAGTTGATGGCCGTGCCTCAAACAACGAAAAAAGATCGCCTGGTCCTCTACGCCTCCACCTGCATATTTCAATGGCTTGCCGTGGCGCTGATTTTGTGGCGGGTAAAAGTGCATCACATCGCGTTTCGCGATTTGGGCGTGGCGGTTCCAAATGTTTTTGTTGTTGCTGTAACTACATTTATTCTGGGAACTTTAGTATTTGCCAATCAGATTTTCAGTTTGCGGCGACTCGCTTCGCGGCCAGCCGAAATCCAGGGCTCAATTCCCCAACTCGCACTGAAGGTCTTTCCTCAGGACAATGGAGAGCGATGGGCTTTCTTTGCGTTGGTGGCCACGGTTGCTGTCTGCGAAGAGTTTATTTACCGCGGTTTCATTCAACATGTGTTTGAAGCGTGGGCAGGGGATTATGCGGTTGCCGGCGCAATTGGATCGGCGATCATGTTCAGCTTGGCTCATCTTTACCAAGGCAAACGTGGCCTGATATCTACCTTTGTGATTGGGGGACTGTTTTCGGTCGTCCGATATGGGACCGGGAGCCTATTGCCGCCACTCGTCGCCCATTTCGTGGCCGATTTGATGGCTGGATTGTTAGCGCCGAAGGCGATACTAACCTCTTTAGAATCTGCCAGTAATGGGCAATCGGATGTCCCTGCGGTCATGACGTGAAACAGGCCTATAATCCAATAACTACACTTATAGTATGACTTTAAAGGTCCCAGCTAATTCGGAAATTGCAGCCACCCTTCTGCGCTATGGCGTCAGCACGACTCCGGAGCTTTGCGCCCAAGTGCGGCGCTATATCGACCTCCTGCTCCGCTGGAACAAGAAGATCTCGCTGACCACCGTAACTGACCCATCGGAAATAATTCGATTCCATTTCGGCGAAAGCCTGTTCCCTGCTAAATCCATCCCAGTACCGCATAGTCGGCTCGCCGACGTTGGTTCGGGCCCTGGATTTCCAGGCTTAGCCCTGAAGCTAATTCTCGAGGATGTTGAGATCGTATTGATCGAGTCCAATGCTAAGAAGGCAGCATTTCTTTCCGAAGTTACTCGCGAGCTCGGCCTAAATGGCGTGGAAGTTTTCCGTGGACGCATGGAAGACTATGAAATGGGGTCAAAACCGTTTGACCTGATAACTGCGCGTGCGCTAGGTCAGCACGAAAAATTTCTGGCGTGGGCCTTCACCAAGCTTAAACTCAGCGGATTTGTCGCTTTGTGGCTCGGGGAGGAGGACGCACGAGCGATTTCGCGGCTGGTATCGTGGAGGTGGCACGAACCGATCAAAATACCAGAATCCCAACGCAGGTTTATTCTCTTCGGCTCCCCCATTAAATAATCCGGACGAAGTGTTCCACGTGGAACAATCGAAGCTAAAAAAATGTTTCACGTGAAACATCTTGCGCATTTCCGATTTTCTCTGCTACATTCCCGACTTCACTGGGGGTCATTTTGGCAAGAATCATCGCCATCGCCAACCAAAAGGGGGGCGTTGGGAAGACAACCACGGCTGTAAACTTAGGCGCCTCTCTGGCTGCCTCGGAACAGCGAACCCTCCTCATCGATTGCGATCCGCAAGGAAATACGACCAGCGCCCTTGGATTTCCACGCGATCCTGCTCGAAGAACGCTATATCAAGCCCTCATGCTTGGCGAGCCAATCGAAAGGGTGATCATTGACGCCCAAGTCGAGGGACTTGATTTAATTCCGTCGGATAAAAACCTTGTTGGCGCAGCCGTTGAGTTAGTATCCGCCGAAGAGAGGGAGTACCGGCTCAAGGCTTTGATTGACCCGATGCGGGAGAAATACAGCTTTATTCTCCTGGATTGCCCACCTTCACTTGACCTTTTGACACTGAACGCTCTCGCGGCCAGCGATTCTGTCCTAGTCCCAATCCAATGCGAATATCTGGCACTTGAGGGTGTTTCTGAGCTATTAGACACGCTGATGCGTTTGCGCCGTTCGATCAACCCCGCCCTTGCCATCGAGGGGATCCTTTTGACCATGTACGACGACAGAACGACACTCTCGAAGCAGGTCGCCTCCGATCTCCGAAGTTTCTTTGGCGGGCAGGTCTTTGAGAGTGTAATTCCGCGAAATGTACGGCTTGCAGAGGCACCCAGTCATGGGATGCCAGTGATATTCTACGACATACATAGTAAAGGTGCAGAAAGTTACATCCAACTTGCCAAGGAGGTAATCGCGAATGCCCAGAAACGCCTTGGGCAGGGGACTCAGCGCTCTGATTCGGGAACCGGAGCCGCCGCTTCAGCAGCAGCAGCCGGCAGCAGTGGCAGTGGCGGCGACGGGGGCAGCGGCAGCCCCAGCTCTAGCACCGACTGAAGGGATGTTTCAGGTTGATATTGACCTGATTGACCCCAGCCCTTATCAACCGAGAACACGCTTTCGTGAGGAAGCGCTTGAGGAGCTTGCTCGCTCGATTCGATCGAGCGGCATCGTCCAGCCATTAGTTGCGCGCAGAATTGCCAACCGCTTCCAACTGATTGCGGGCGAGCGGAGGTGGCGTGCTGCTCAGCGGGCTGGACTCACTCGAGTGCCTGTCGTCACGAAGCACGTCCCTGAAGAGATGGCACTTGAGATGACGCTTGTGGAGAACCTCCAGCGAGAAGACTTGAACCCGATCGAGCAAGCGCACGCATTCCAGCGTTTGACGGATGAGTTCCACCTGACGCAGGAGCAAGTAGCCGAACGCACGGGAAAAGATCGGGCTACGGTCGCCAATGCGGTTCGTCTCTTGAGGCTCGAAGCACCCATCCAGGATCTGCTCGAGGAGGGTCGATTGTCAGCCGGCCATGGCCGCGCTCTCCTAGGAATCCCTGATCCACAAGCCCGCCTGGCACTATGCCAACGGATCGCGCGTGGCGGAATGACGGTGAGGCAAGTTGAACGATTCGCGAATCGCAGCTCGAAGGGTACGTCAGCAATTCCGCCCAGCGCCCTAATTGATCCCAATACAAAAGCCGCGCTTGAGGAACTGCAACGAGAATATGGAACTCGCGTCCAGATGGCTCCGTGCAGGCCAGGAAAACCTGGGCGGTTAGCGTTTGAATACTACGATGATAGTGATTTAACTCGCCTGTATGACCAGCTGATGAGAAAGTAATACTATACATATAGGAGTAATACATGCCGGGCGGCTGGTTTGACAAAAAACGTCAAGATGCGGGTGAATGGACAGGCTTCCTCGAGCAAGGAGTTCGCCTCGAAGGCAAGCTTGAGTCACCCGGAACTTTTCGTGTTGATTGCAGTATGAAAGGCACCCTCGTCTCGGAAGATACATTAATCTTAGGCGAGAACGCTTCGGTGGAGGGGCACGTAATCGGCAACTACGTCGTCATCGCGGGGCGCTTTGACGGAACTATTGAGGCCCGGGGCCGCGTGGATATCCAACCAAAAGCGATCGTCACCGGAGAAATCCACACGCCCTGCCTGATTATTGAGCCCGGGGCATTATTCGACGGCCGGTGCCACATGCTTGCCCCAAGCCAGAGTGCCAAGCCGATTACTATTCCCATCCGATCCGCGTCTGCGCAGGGGTAGGCGCACTCCTTGTAATCAGCGCGGAAGAATCTTACTGCGTGCCGTAGACTCCCATTTTGGGTATTGCCGCAGCACACTGCTTGAGTCCTTCTTGAATGGCCTGATCGGAGTCCAAGTGTGGAGCGGTGGACGCCTCAGCAGCTTTGAATAACCTTTCAGCCTTTTCTACGCGGCTCAATTTCGTCAGGTTGATGCGCGCGGCGGAAACAAGAGAGGGAACGGCCACGCGTTCCGTGGGGTTCGCACGCCCCAACTTTTCATACTCGGTGGCCGCACGATCCCACTCCTCCTGCTTCTCGTAATGCCGGCATAATTCCAGCCAGACGCCGCGTGGAAGCCTTTCGCCGCCCAGGTTTACGTATTGCTCATAGTAGGTACGCGCTTCACCGAGTTCCCCGCTCGTCACGCAATGCCGACAGAGGTTGGCAAGCGTTTCCTTCATGCCATTGAAGTCTTGCAACTTTTCCTGAGCCTTCAATAGAAGTTCGAGAGCCTCGCCCGAATCGGGGTTTTCCGCTAGTTCCAGCTGGAGCTCGCCGATGGCTGCGTCGGATTGCCCTTCCAGCAATAGTTCCGTCGCGTGCGCTAAGCGCGGTTCGGGCGTCCACGAGACTTTTGCTTCAATTGCCTGGTCCATGGCGCGCTCAATACCTGTGGCGCGAAGAACCACAGCCCCAACCATCCCAAACGCGAACCCACCCACATGCGCCCAGTACGCAACTCCGCCCGCTGATCCGGACAACAAACCCCAGACAAGTTGAATCACGAGCCACAAAGGCAAAAGAACGTAAGCCGGGACGAAGAACTTGTATCGACCTAGCCCGAAGAACCAAATCCACATGAGCTTGATCTTCGTCTTCGGAAAGCGCGCCAGGAATCCGCCCATGAGGCCGGCAATAGCCGTGGAAGCGCCGGCAACGGGAACCATGCTCCCGGAAAATACAACTCCGTGGACGAGCAGCGCACCCGCTCCGGAAACAAGATAAAAGATGGGGTATACGACCCTCCCCCAGGCATCTTCCAGAATCGTTCCTGCCAGCCACAGAAACCACATGTTGAAAATGATGTGCAGCCATCCCCAGTGCAGAAAATTAGCGGTGATGTAGCTCCAGGGCTTCGGGTGGTAAGGGTGAAACGCGAAATTCCAGGTGAACGAGTGGTCGTGAATGTCGTCAAACTCGGCACAAAGTCTCGCCATCTCGGCATCCGCCTGCGATTCAGACCAATTGCTCCCCAGCTGTCGAGCGTCCCAGCCATCAAGAACTTCGCGGTTTGGCGCGGCCAATTGTTCAAACACCCCCGGATGCTCTCGCTTGAACGATTCCACCAATTGAAATGCATCGGAAGTGGGCGTGGCCTCCGGATAATGCGCGCTCAGGAGCAGGATGTGGAGTTGCACTTCACCGGATTTCTGCATGTCGTCCCGCATCGTTCCGATGGTAAAGAGGAAAATAAAGAAGTTCAGAGCGATGAGGACAATGCTTACGTAGGGCCAGCGACGGCCCCGCAAGTTTTCATGCGCTACTGGAATCAGCATTGCCGCGCTCCAGAGTCAATCGGGTAGCGATCATCCGCTTAAAAACACCTAAATTCGGGGACGGCTGCTTATGGCGGAGAATCGCGAAGAACTCTATTTTCAATTGTAAGGGCCGCTCCGCGCGGCGCGTGATAAAAGTGCCTGAGTGGTGAATAAGTAGTAATAATCGTTACATAACGATGCCGGCTTGCTTCACTGCCGACGACATCACTCAACGCGCACGGAATCCGCGAGCAATCGGCATTTGCAGCGGCCTCGCAATGATGCGGCGCTATAATCTTCGCGTCCGCTCCGAGGAGGGAATTCGCCTTGTCCGAAACGGTTCGCCTGACGACCACCGCAAAAGCCGCGGGTTGCGCTGCAAAGCTAAGTCCTGGCCTGCTCGACGCGGTCCTCAAGAAACTGCCGCCGCCGAATGATCCGAATCTTCTTGTCGGCTTCGAAACCAGCGA
>Ga0308309_10000462_pt1 | contig 26157 bp, 29 predicted proteins | sample HubBroMetageWFT5_FD_192491 | JGI IMG/M metagenome (GOLD analysis project Ga0308309, IMG submission 192491) | Warmed and freeze-thawed soil microbial communities from the Hubbard Brook experimental Forest, New Hampshire - Hubbard Brook CCASE Soil... | ecosystem: Environmental > Terrestrial >...
CGGTCAAGGACGCGCTGGTGCGTGACGGCGTGCCGGCGCAGGCGATCACGGTGATCGGCATGGGCGAGAAGGGCCTGCTGGTGCAGACCGGCGACAACGTGCGCGAGCCGCAGAACCGCCGCGTCGAAATCGTCATCCAGTAGGATAGAAGCCTCGCAACGGAAAAGGCGGCCTGCGGGCCGCCTTTTTGTTGGCCGCGGTTCCGCCGTGAACGCGCTGGCCATCCGGGAAATCTCGGATAAGGTCGCCGTGCATGGACAACCAGGCGCCTCAGTCGACGGTTCTGGGCGGCACCATCCGCGAATGGCTGGCCAGCGAAGCGCTGCGCGATTCCGAACCGGGCGCGCTCTATGGCGAGCTGTGCCAGCGCCTGCGCGGCGTCGGCCTGCCGATATTGCGCGGCCAGGTCGCCTTCCGGATCCTCCACCCGCTCTACGACGCCAGCATCGTAACCTGGGACGCCGAGGGCGGCGTCGTAGTCGAGCTCTACAAGCCCGGCGACAGCGCCGGGCACGAGCGGTTCGTGCGCAGCCCGTTCGGCCACGCGCTGGCCCATCGCCTGCCCATCCTGCGGCGCCGGCTGACTGGCGCGACGGCGCTCCTCGATTTCGAGTCTCTCGAGGAGATGCGGGCGTCGGGCGGCACCGACTATGTCGTGTTCGTGATCGGCTTCGACCCGGCGGCGCAGAACGGCATCCTCTGTTCGTGGCTCGGCGATCGGGCCGCCGGCTTCACCGACGGCGAGATTGCCGAGCTGCAGCGCGTGACCCGCGAGCTCGGCATTGCGCTCAAATCCAAGATCGAGCGCAGCGTCGCGCAGAATGTCGCCCACGCCTATCTCGGCAAGCGCGCCGGCCAGGCGGTGCTGAACGGCCTGATCCGGCGCGGTGACGGCGAGAAGATCACGGCGGCGCTGTGGTACAGCGATCTGCGCCAATCGACGGAGCTTGCCGACCGCCTGCCCGCCGAGGCGTTCCTCCACCTGCTCGGGCGCTATTTCGAGATGACGGCGTCCGCGGTGCTCGATCACGGCGGCGAGGTCGTCTCGCTGCTGGGCGATGCGGTGCTCGGCCTGTTCCGTGTCGAAGGCGCGCCGGCCGAGGCGTGCGGTCGCGCGCTCGCCGCCGCCCACGAAGCGCGCCGGCGTCTCGGCGCGCAGGCGGCGTCGGTCGACGGGCCGCTCGACTTCGGCATCTCGCTCCATCTCGGCCAGGTCATCTACGGCAATGTCGGCGTGCCCGAGCGCCTGCAGTTCACCCTGGTCGGCTCCGCGGTCAACGAGGTCGTGCGGGTGCAGGATCTGACCAAGCAGCTCGGCTACCCGCTGCTCGCCACCGCGTCCTTCGCCCGGGTCACGGCGGGCGACTGGCATCCGCTCGGCGAGCATCCCCTGCGCGGGTTCGAGACGCCGATGCCGATCCTGACCATGATGAACTAGACCGAAAAGGCAGAGAAAAACGGTGATGCTGCCTCCCGAGCTCGCGCTGCGGTCCGGAACGGTGGCGCTTCTTCTGCTGACGGGCATCGTCATTCTGCGCGATCGGCGGCACCGGGATTCGGGGCCCTACGGCGGGTTGCTCGCTCTCAGCGTCGCGGCCGATTCGATCGTTTTCGTCGCTGGTGCTTCCTGGCTTTGGCCGTTGCAGTTGGTCGCGATGGGCACGCCCGCGATGTTGTGGATCTGGGCGGGCGCGGTCTTCGACGACTACCGTCCGTCGTGGCGCGCCGCCGTGGCCTGGGCGGTTATGCCCGCTGTCGGAGCTCTCGGACTCTATGCGTGGCGACCCTGGGTCGGGACCGCGGAAAACGCACTGGCCCTGTTGTTCATTCTTCTGGCGGCCTGGCGCATCGTGGCCGGCCTGCGCGGCGATCTCGTCGAACGCCGCCGCCGCCTGCGCCCCTTGTTGGCGGTCCTTGCCGTGCTTTATGCCGGCGGCGTTCTCCTGGTGAACATGCTGGGCGGGGCGAGGCCCACGGGCGCCTCCAGCCGGATCGTCGAGGCCGCCGTCTTGGCGGGGCTCGCGGCGGCCTTTGCCCTGCTGACGCTGCGAGCGGATCGCTCTCTTGCCGGTCCGCTCGCCGTCGAAGCGCGGCGGCCTGGTCCAGACGAGGCCCCTGAACCGTCCGCTGCCGTCGACGATCAGGAAGACGCGCTGCTGGCGCGGCTGCGCCAGCTCATGGAGGAGGAGAAGGTCTATCGCCAGGAAGGCTTTGGCGTCGCCGCGCTGGTGGCTGCCCTGAACGTGCCCGAATACCGCCTGCGCCGGCTGATCAATCAGCGGCTCGGCCATCGCAACTTCAGCAGCTTCGTCAATGGCTATCGGCTCGCCGAAGCGACGGCGGCGCTCGCCGATCCCGGCCAGGCGGACGTCCCCATCCTGACCATCGCGCTCGATGCCGGCTTCCAGTCCATCGGACCCTTCAACCGGGCCTTCAAGGCGCACACCGGCATGACGCCGACGGCCTATCGCAAACAGGCCGATTCCCGAACGCAGACGCCGATTCAGGGAATCGGCCAGTCGACTGCCGAAATCGGCGAGACCTGACGGACGCTGCGCCGCACTCTCGGCGCTCTATTGCCTGTCCGAAAGGGATTCCCGTGACCCTGTTCACCGTTCTCGCCTGGTCGCTGCCCGCTGTGATCGTGTTGGCGACCGTCGAAGGCCTGATCCTGACGTTCGTCGCCAAGCGCGCCTATGACTGGCGTTCTTGGGCGGCCTCGGCAACGGATGCCCTGGTGCGGGAATATGTCGTTTACGCTTTTGTGTCCGTCAGCCTGGCCGGTCCCATCATCGAGATGGCCTGGCAGCATCGTCTGACCACCATCCCGCTGAACGGCTTTGCCAGTTTCACCGTCCTCTTTCTGGGGCAGGAATTTTGCTATTACTGGTACCATCGCGCCGCCCATCGGGTGCGCTGGTTCTGGGCCACGCATGCGGTGCATCATTCGCCCAACGAGTTCAATTTGGGCATCGCCTATCGCTTCGGCTGGACCGGCAGGTTGGCGGGCAACGCCGTGTTCTTCGTGCCGATGATCTGGCTGGGTTTTCCGCCCAAGGCGGTGTTCGCCGCCCTGGCGCTCAATCTGCTCTATCAGTTCTGGCTGCATGCCGAATGGGTGCCGAAGCTGGGCTGGCTGGAATACGTCCTCAACACGCCCTCGCACCATCGCGTCCATCACGCCTCGAATGCCGACTACATCGACAGGAACTATGGCGGCGTGCTGATCGTGTTCGACCGCCTGTTCGGCACCTTCGCCGCCGAACGCCGCGACTTGCCGTGCCGCTACGGGCTGGTGACGCCGCTGGTCTCGCACAACCCGATCAGGATCGCGTTCCATGAGTGGCTCAAGATGGTCAAGGACCTGCAGGGCGCTCGCACATGGCGCGAGGTGATCGGCTACCTGTTTGGCCCTCCAGCCTGGCGGCCCGACAGGCCAAGGGCGATCACCGCGACACCGGCGAATACAGTCACGCACTCCAGATGAGGCAGTGAGAACGTCGCACCGGCGGGGTGCCAGGCGAGATCCGCAAGCCGGACTTGATCAAGATCATGTCGAGAGAGAGGCAGATGGCGCACTTATAAAGGTGGCTATGTGGTCGGAGTAAGATTACACAGCGCCCTCACTTTCTGCTTCACCGTCGGTCGGGCCAGAACTTCAAGGCGCTTGATCCGGCAATATCGGGGATCACGACGACCATGAAAAAGCTACTGTTGGCCACCACTGCGGCGCTGATTGCGCTGCCGGTCATGGCTCAAGCCCAGTCGCAGCCCAATCCGGGCATTTATATCGGCGGCGAGGGCGGCTTGAACTGGATGTTCAACACCACCGCCAACGTGCCGGGCTTCGGCGGCGCCGTGAACATTTATCCGGCCACGGGTTGGGCGGCGGGCGGCATGGTCGGCTACGACTTCGTCGGGCCGAGGGTCGAGCTGGAAGGCATCTTTCGCCAAAACCAAGCGACCTTGCAGGCCGCGCCTATCGGTTTCCAGCAGTTCACCGCGGGCGCCAATATCAACCAGACGGCCATCATGGCCAACGTCATGTATGACTTCCGCTTCGGCAGCCCGATCGTTCCCTATATCGGCGCCGGCGCCGGCATCGCCTTCGTCAATGCCTCCGCCCTGGGCGGCAGCACGTCGAGCACGCAGTTCGCCTATCAGGGCATCATCGGCGTGGGCTACGAGATCGATTCGAATTGGCGCGTCAACATCGACGGCCGCTACTTCGGCACGACCAATCCGACCATCAACAACCCATTCATCGGCGGCGTCACCTACAACAACAACAACATCTCCCTGATGGCGAGCCTGCAGTACAAGTTCGGCGCACCCGCCATGGCGGCTCCGCCGCCGCCGCCGCCCGCGGTCGCGCCGCCGTCCTTCATGGTGTTCTTCGACTGGGACCGCTCGAACCTGTCGCAGCAGGCGCTGACGACGATCCAGCAGGCAGCCAATGCCTTCAAGACGAAGGGCAGCGCCCGCATCACGGCGACCGGCCATACCGACACGTCGGGTCCGGAGGCCTACAACATGGCGCTGTCGCTGCGTCGTGCCAACGCGGTCAAGGACGCGCTGGTGCGTGACGGCGTGCCGGCGCAGGCGATCACGGTGATCGGCATGGGCGAGAAGGGCCTGCTGGTGCAGACCGGCGACAACGTGCGCGAGCCGCAGAACCGCCGCGTCGAGATCGTCATCCAATAGGCTGGAGACAGCTCACGGAAAAGGCGGCCCGCAGGCCGCCTTTTTTGTTCGCTGCCGTCGCCCGCTACCCCTTCACCGCGCCCGCCGTCAGGCCGGCGACATAGTGCTCGACGAAGAACGAGTAGATGATGGCGACGGGGATCGATCCCAGCAGGGCCGCCGCCATCAACTGGCCCCAGTAGAAGACGTCGCCCTTCACCAGCTCGGCGATCGCGCCGACCGGCACCGTGCGTACCTCGGTCTTGGTCAGGAAGATCAGTGCGTAGAGGAACTCGTTCTGCGACAGGGTGAAGGCGAAGATGCCGGCGGAGATGAAGCCCGGGCCGCACATCGGCAGGACGATCTTGACCAGGGTCTGCAGCCGGCTGGCGCCGTCGATCCGGGCGGCGTCCTCGAGCTCGAGCGGCACGGTGCGGAAATAGCCCATCAGCAGCCAGGCGCAGAACGGCACCAGCAAGGTCGGGTAGGTCAGGATCACCGAGGTCAGCGTATCGCCGAGGCCGAGCCGGTTGATCAGGTCGGCCAGCGGCACGAACAGCAGCGGCTGCGGCACCAGATAGGTCGCGGCGACGGCGAAGGAAACCAGTGTCGCGCCGGCGAAGCGCAGGCGCGCCAGCGGATAGGCCAGCATGGCGCCCAGCACTAGCGAGATCGCCGTCGATGTCACCGCCACCAGGAAGGTGTTCCAGGTCCACAGCAGAAAGCTGGTTTCAGTGAGCAGGTCGACATAGTGCTTCAGCGTCGGCTGATGCACGATCAGCGGCATGATCTTGCGGTTGTAGAGCTCTTGGTTCGATTTCAGCGAGGTGATCGCCATCCAGTAGAACGGGAACAGCGCGAAGAACAACGACGCGCCGAGCGGCAGCCACAACGTCAGCAGGCGCGTCTGCCAGCCACGGCGCTCGACCGTCATGACCTGATCTTCATGATTTGGGCCATCATGATTTCGCCGGACGCAGGTAAATCGCCATGGCGAGGATGATCAGCGCCAGCGGCGGCACCATGGAGAGCGCGATCGAGGCGCCCTGGCCGAACTGGCCGGCGCCCATGGCGATGTCGAAGGCATAGGTGGCGAAGACATGGGTGGCGTTGGCCGGCCCGCCGCGGGTCAGCACGTAGATCAGCTGGAAGTCCGAGAAGGTGAAGATCACCGAGAACATGGTGACGATGAAGATGATCGGCTTTAAGAGCGGCAGGGTGACGTAGCGGAAGCGGCCCCAGCGGCCGGCGCCGTCGATGGTCGCGGCCTCATAGAGCTCGGGTGGGATGGTCTGCAGGCCGGCGAGCAGGGTGATGGCGTAGAACGGCAGGCCGCGCCAGGTGTTGACCATGATCAGCGAGAACATCGCCAGATACGGGTTGCCGAGCCAGCTCGGGCCTGGATTGGCGAGGCCGGTCTGCATCAGCGCCCAGTTGATCACGCTGAAGGCGGGGTCGAGGATCCACTGCCAGGCGATGGTCGACAGCACGGTCGGCACGATAAACGGCAGCAGCAAGAGCGCGCGCGTCAGGTTCTTGAACCGGAAGTCCTGGTTCATCACCAGGGCGAGCCCCAGGCCGCCCACCATCTTCAGCAGCGTCGCCGCCGTGGTGTAGACGAAGGTGTTGGCCACGACCTGCCAGAACACCGGATTGTGCCAATCGGCGATGAAATTGTCCAAGCCGACGAACACGCCCGGCTTCGCCACCTGCCGATCCTGCAGGCTGATCCAGATGCCGTAGAAGAAGGGATAGCCAACCAGCGCCACCAGGAAGACGACCGGCGGCGCCACCATCAGCCAGCCGAACACGCCTTCGCGCTCCAGCCAGCGGCCCAACGAGAACGCGGGGCGCCGGCGCTCCGCCGACGCCGCGAGCACGGCCGTCATGCGCTCACGTCGCTCTGTAGATCTGCTTCAGCTGCCCCTGGGCGTCGGCGATCACCTCCTTGGTGGATTTGCCGGCGCAGGCCTTGGCGAACATGTCGATGACGACGAACTTTGCAATGGTCTCCGACTGCGCCCGGCTGAGCGGCGCCGGCCAGCCCGGAAGATGCGCGGTCTTGAGCGCGTCGCGGTACGCCAGGTTGCGCGGCTCGACCTTCCACATCGGCGCGTCGTCATAGGCGTGCAGGAAGGGCTGGTAGTAGGTGACCGCGATATCGTACCAGGCGCCCGCCTGCGCCGGCGCCATCAGCCAGCGCAGGAAGTCCTTGGCCGCCTTGTGGTCGGGGGTATGCGCGAAGACGGCATGGCACAGCGGGTTCAGCATGTGGAAGCGACCCTTCGGCCCCTTCGGATTTTCCGACTGGTCGGTCACCTTGGCTACTTCCGGAAAGTCTTTCTTGGCCGACCACAGGATCGATTCGGCGTTGTTGGTGCAGGAGATCTGTTCCGACAGGAACGCCTTGTTGTTGCTGACGTCGGTCCAGCCCAGGCAGTCCTCGAACATGGTCTCCTTGAAGAACCGGCGGCAGAAGTCGACCGCCCGCGCGGTCTCGTCGGAATCGATCACGATGGTCTTGCCGTCGGCCTCGACCTCGCGGCCGCCGTAGGACCACAGCAGCGGATAGAGCCAGCCGTGATTGTCGCCGAAGCCGTGGCCCAGCTCGAAGCCGAACGGATGGCCGGCCTTCTTCAGCTTGATGCCGGCCTCCAGCAGCTCGTCCCAGGTATCCGGGAACTTGTCGTAGCCGGCCTCCTTGAACCAGTCGGTGCGCCAGTTCATCAGCTGGCCGATGTTGCCGAACGGGATCGCCTTCCACTTGCCGCCGACCACCACCGATTCCTGCGCCGATTCGTACCAGCCGCCCCCTTCCTTGCCGATCTCGAGGGCGATGTCGCTCACGTCGACGAACTTGTCGTCGAACAGGAAGGCCCAGTTGAAGCCGATCGCGGTCAGGTCCGGACCGCTCGCATTCTCCGCCGCGGTGGTGACGCGTGTCAGCAGGCTGCCGACGCTCACCACGTCGTAGTCCACCTTGATGCCCGTCAGCTTCTCGTACGCCGGTGCGAAGGTGTTTTTGACGTAGGCGTCATAGGGCGGGATGAACGAACTCTCGTGCATCAGCGTGAGCTTTTTGGGCGCGGCCCATCCCGGGCTGCCGCCGATCAGCGTGCCGAGGCCGGCCAACGCGGAGATTTTAAGCACGTCCCGACGTGAGCTTGCACGGACGATCCTGGCCATCGCGTCACCCCTCCTGTGTGCGGCCAAGTTTACACACGCGAGCGCCATTGTTTCGACGCGATCAGGCCGTTGGCAAAAACCTTAGGTTTCCGGTTCCGGTGAGTCAACGCCACGGCCTGCGAAGGCATTGCCCGGTATGGTGAAAAGAAAAGCCGGATCAGTCTGTTGTGGTTCGACAATCCTGGGTGGCGCGCGCCGCGACCTTGGGCGTCCTCTCTGGCGGGGGTTACGCACAGGAAAAGCACGAAGGGAGCGAACCGCCGCGCGCTGGCGGCGTTGTCTTTTCATGGAAGTAAATCCAGTCGTCCTCCCGAGACCACCCGTCAGCAGCCTGGTCGCGCTCGCCGGCCGCTGCCTGCGCGAGCCCGCTTCGCGGCGCCTCGACGGCGAGATCTACTGCGCGCTACACAACATCAGGGACATCAACGACCTCTCCGACCACAAGCTGATGGAAGCCAGGGAAAACGGCGAAGTCCTGGTGGAGCACCAGCACGGCGCCGGACGCGGATGGATTGAGGCTCCGCCTTTCACGGCGGAGCTGCAGTACGCCGAGACCCTTGTGCCCGAGGGTCTGGCGACGATCGCCAGGGATCCGCGAATCGTTTGTGCGGCAGCGCTCCATGCGCGCGCCCTCACGAGCGCGCCGGCACCCCGGGTTTCCAACATCTTCGAGTTCTGCCGGGGATAGTCGCCTGCGGTCGCTCGGCGACCCTGGCGTGGAACGGGTCAGGCGGCCCGCGTCGTCATGGCGGTTGCCTGCCGAAGCACAGCTGTCGGCTCATACGGCTTGTCATGAAAGCGCATGCTCAACGGCAGCTCGCCAGGCCGCGGCCGGCCCGATGTCACGATGATGCCGATCTCGGGCCAGCGCTTGGCGACATCGCGGGCCAGGTCAGCCCCGCTCATCGAGCCGGGCATGCTGACGTCGGTGAAGAGCAGCCTGATGTCGGCGTTCGCTTCCAACAGTCGCAGGGCCTCGGCGGCACTGCCGGCTTCGAGCACCCGGTATCCGGCATGGGAGAACATGTCGGAGGCGCCCATGCGCTCCAGCACATCGTCGTCGACGACCATAACGAGGGCTTGCGAAGGGGAGGTGTCCATTTGGAGAGCAACGGACACATATCATGATCGTTCCCAAGTCACCCAGCGATAAGTTGAAATTCGGGCCGGCGCGCGTCGTTCCGGCAACACCCGTCTTACATACCGCCGGTAGTGGTCAATAGCGAACAGACCGGCCGCGTCTTTGTCTTATGAAGATGGGTTGGACTTCGTCCAGGCCGTCCGTCGTTTTTTCGGCCTGGAGATCAATGGCGGAGGCTTCGTGCAGCTAACAGGCATCAGGGAACAATTCAGCGCCGTCGCCGATGCGTGGGCGCTCGCCCAGGGCATTGTCGATACCGTCCGCGAGCCCATTGTCGTCCTCGACGAAAAGCTGCGCGTGATCGCCGCCAGCCGCTCCTTCTATCTGGCCTTCAAGGTCAGCGCCGAAGACACCCAGGGCCGGCTGCTTTACGCGCTGGGCGACGGCCAATGGGACATCCCGAAGCTCCGGGTGCTGCTGGAAAACATCATTCCCGAGCATGGCGTGATGGAGGGCTATGAGGTCGAGCACGAGTTCCCCGGCCTCGGACAACGTACCATGCGCTTGAATGCCCGTCAGCTGTTCTACAAGGAAGGCGCAAACAGGACCATTCTGCTCGGCATCGAGGATGTTACCGCGCAGCGCGCCCTGGAGCGCGAAAAGGAAGAATTGTTGCGACAGAAGGGGGTGCTGCTCGAGGAACTGCAGCACCGGGTGGCCAACAGCCTGCAGATCATCGCCAGCATCCTCCTAATGAAAGCGCGCGCGGTGCAGTCGGCGGAGACGCGCCTCCATCTCGAAGATGCCCACCAGCGGGTCATGTCGGTGGCTGCCGTGCAGAAGCAGCTCTATGCCGCCGAGGCCACCGGGTCGGTCGAGATTGCGCCTTATCTCGTGAAGCTGTGCGCCAGCCTTGCCACCTCGATGATCGGCGACACCAGGCCGATCTCGCTCAAGGTGGTTGGCGAGGGCGGCAGCGCTTCATCCCGTCAGGCGGAGAGTCTCGGCCTGATCGTGACCGAGCTCGTGATGAATGCCCTGAAGCATGCCTTCCCCGAAGTGAAGGCCAAGGGCCAGATCATCGTCGCCTATGACATGGCCGGAACCAACTGGAAGCTGTCGGTCTCCGACGATGGGATCGGCAAGCCGGACGGCGTCTTCGCCCAGGGCAAATCCGGCCTCGGGACCGGTATCGTCAAGGCGCTTTCCCAGCAGCTCGATGCCCGGATCGATACGTCGGCCGGCCCGGGCGGCACCACCGTGTCGATCACTCATGCCACTTTCCCGACCAAGGCAGTTCAAGCCGCGTAAATGGCCATCCGGCGTGCCGCGGTGATCGGCGCCGCCGGCAAGGGCGAGACGGGCCTCCTGGTGCAGACTGGCGACAACGCGCGCGAGCCGCAGAACCGCAGGGTCGAGATCGTCGTCTCGCAAGACTGGAGACAGCTAAACCAAAGGCGGCTTTCGGGCCGCCCTTTTTGCACGAAGACGTTTGTCACGCCAACGGTTCAGACACCGGTATGGTGTGCCATGCCGTCGGCTGCAGCGGCGTGACGCTGTGGTAGGGCGCGTCCTTCGCCACCATTTCGATCTTGAGTGACCCGCTGCTCTCCCAGTCGCCGCCGGGTGCACACTCGGTGGCGAGGTAGGCGCGCCGTCCATCCCTGAGCCGCAGCAGGAAACCGCCGGCCCAACAGTATTCGGGACCGACATAGCGCCAGGAAGCCTCTATCGCCGCGACGTCCTGCGCGGCAAAGCTGTGGGGGTGGGTGTCGACATCGAGGCTAAGCACGGTCTCGATGAATTCGTGCAGGAAGACGAACGATGTCTCCCCTCCCGGGTTCGACATGGCGGTCCAGGCTTGGGCGGCCTGCGCCGCGAGGATGCGCTTGTCCATCGCGCACAGGTCGGAAGAGAGACCGCGGCCTGCAAGAGCCGGCCAGGTGGGGGAGGCGTGACAAGTTTGAGGCGCAGATCGAGCCCTCCGCGAGACAACCTGGGCTCGCCGCGATTTCAACGATGCGGCCAACCACGCGCGCTCGCGTCCTCTCAAAGACACCCGGAGTGGCGAAGCAGGCGTACAAAGCGGTTGTATGAAGTATAGATGCCGACGCCGCCGGAGCTCTGCGAGGTGGTGGGTCCCGTGCCGCGTGTCAAAATGGCCCTGGCCGGCGGGGCGCCCTTGGCCCAGTCGTTAATCCGCCCTTGAACCTGGGTGGGATGAGTCGAAGACGCGACCAGTCGGATAGCGCGTTGCGCGACATGGGCGGAGTGGTGATCAAGTCGTGATATTCCACCGCCGCTGTGCTTTTTGCCAACGCTTTCGGTTATTGTCATCGTTTTCGGAATCCAATGAAACTGTTTCTCGAGTGTTTTCTCAAGCGTTTAATGCCTGCTTGGTGCCTCTTGTCGAGGAGCTTTCCACCCCCCATGGCGGCGTGGCGGCGCTCGGCAACTTCGCCGGTGTCGTGGCGTTCTTGCCCAAGAAAAAAACTACAGGTTGGCTTTCAGTTCGGTGGAGAAGATAAATGCAGGACGTTGTGACGATTGGGCCGGCGGCAGACGCACCGGCGCCAAATGCCGTGAGCCTTTCCGCCGAAGGCACCCTGCAAACCCTGGATCAGGCGTGGCCCGAGACGTCGGGTGCCATCCGCATCCTGTTCGTCGAAGACGACGCTTACTATCGTGAGGTCCTTGCCGGGGAATTGGCGGAGCAGGGTTTCGCCATCCGGAGCTTCGCCGATGCTGCCGCGCTGCTCGATGCCATCGAATTGGCGGCTGACGCCGATGTCATCCTTCTGGACTGGGCTCTTCCCAGGACGTCGGGCATCGACCTGCTTCCCCAGTTGCGCCGCCGCGGGGTGAACTTGCCGGTCGTGTTTCTGACCGGCCGCGCTTTGACGGAGCGTGAAAGCCTGGCCTTCGACCGCGGCGCGATCGATTTCATCGACAAGGCGCGCGGCGTGGAGATTGTCGTCAGGCGGCTGAAGCGAGTGGTCGACACCGCCCGATCTGCCGCCCAGCCCAAGTCCGAAAAGCTTCTGGTCTGCGGCAAGCTCGTCCTTAAACCGAGCATCAGCCGGGCCACGTGGGGCGACGTGGACGTCGGCCTCACCGTCGGGGAATACAACATCGTGCATCTGCTGTCGTCGAACGTCGGCCGCTACGTGACCTACCGCGCCATCTACGACTGCCTTCACTACGTGGGATTTATTGCAGGGAGTGGGGACGATGGATATCGGGCGAACGTCCGATCCGCAATCAAGCGCATCCGCAACAAGTTCCGTGAACTGGATCCTAACTTCGGCGAAATCGAGAACTACACCGCTTTCGGATATTGTTGGGGAAAGCCGGAAAACACCGCCTGAACGGACGAGGCGAGCGGAGCGGTCGCTGGCATTGAGGCTCTACGCCCTCGTCGCTCTGCTCTCGGTCTTGCCGCTGATTGTTTGCGCCTATCTCGTGGCCGGCGACTTCCGCGCGCACGAGCAGATATCGATCGGTTTACCCGATCGCTCCGCTTCCGCCCCCCAAGTGCTCGCCAATGGCGCAGTGGTGGCCGACGCTTCCCGCGCCGGCGTGCGCAGCGCGCAATATGCGGGCTTGGGCCCGGAAGCCGGCGACAAGGTCGGGCGACCGCCCGTGGTGCCGCAGCCGGTCGTGCCGCCGCCCGTCATGCCGCAGCCGGTCATGCCGTCGCCCATCGCGCCCATCGCCCCGCTTCCGTCCATCGCCCAGACCGGGCCGCCTGGTGCAGATCCGTCCCGCTCCCTCGAGACGGTGAGTGTTTCGCTGCCCGACCCATCCCAAGCCGCCCTCTTTTGGGAGATGCCCGAGATCCGGCTTGCCGTGCTGGCCTACCTCGCGATCGTGGCGCTCGCGCTCCTTGTCGCCGTCGGCATCCTTCGCAGCCTCAAGCGGTTTCGCCAGGTCGCCGATGAAATCGCGCTGGGCCGCATCGGCGACCATGCGCTCGCGGGGCGCAGCGGCGTGCGTGAACTCGCCAGCGTGGCCAAGCTTCTGGACAGGCTGGTGTTCGACCTGCGCTACCTGTCGGATCAGATGAGGCTGACCGCGGAAGAAAACGCGCATTCGCTGCGCACTCCTCTGGCGACAATAAGGACCGCGCTGGGCGCCGTCCGGCGCGCCCTGCCGCCCGAGGAGCCGCGGGCGCAACGCGCCCTCAAGATCATCGACATTTCGCTCGACCGGGTTTCCCACGCCGTCAATTCGGCGCAACGCAACGACTCGACCATGGCCGATCTCGTCGCCGCGCCGCGCGCCGACGTCGATCTTGCCGAGCTGGCGCGCGACACGATCTCCGAATCCCGGGAACGGGCGCAATCCCGCAACATCCGGATCCGCGAGAACCTGAAGGACAGTATCGTCGTTCGCGCCAGCGTCGAGGCCCTCGAGGCCGCCCTGGAGGACGTGCTGGCCAGCGCCATCAACGCCTCGCCGAGCTATGGCGAAATTACCGTCACGCTCCAAGCCGACAGGATGGGCGCCCGTCTGCTCATCGAGGATCGCGGCGGTGGCGACGAGGCGGACCTCGTCTTCCAGCATGATTTTACGACCGTCCCGGCAAAGGTCGATCGGCAGGCGTCGGACGATAGCGGACCGCGCCGGCTTGGCCTGTGGAGTGTGAAGCGCACCGTGGAGGCTTTCGGCGGTCAGGTCGACGCGCAGCGCAACGATCACGGCGGTGTCGTCGTCTCCATCGTGCTGCCCTCCAATCCACAGTGATGGACGGCCGCCGGCGCGCGCGGTCGCAAGCCAAGTTATAACGTACACACTCGCCCTCGTTCGGACCTGCAGGTGCGGCCGTCCTGGCGTTCGCCCGGGCGGACCTCGGTCTCGGCTGCTCGTCTGAGCGCAATTTGATCACTCGACGAAGGCACGGCATGGGCGTCTGCTCGACCCACAATCTGAGGGAGGCATCTTGTACCACCTCCTGCTGACAGCCCTGGTGATAGCCTTCGGCACGGCGACCACTCTGGCCACCGCCAAGGGGTTGCAGGACTGGGCAATAGCCCATTTTGAGTCGAATGACTTTAGCTTGGGAGTCGCCATCGCGGAGCGGCCTTCGTGGCCCGTGGCGTACGTTCGTCGCTAGTCAAGGTTCACGCGAGACACTGAGGCCTGGCGCATTTAATGGCCCTGAGGTGGCTCTCCCCCTCGGCAGGAGCTGGATGGCCGTTCTCGTTTTGGCCACGGGGACGCCCCCTGGGGACGGCGGCGCCTTGCGGGACGACAGCATCGTCCTGTCCCTTTCCGGATATTGTTTTCGCGGACGCGTACACGTATCGTGGGTATGCTTGGGTTGTGAACAACCGAGACCTCTGGCTGGGCACGATCGCTGTGGCGTCCGATCCGTCGGACGAGTCGGCGTGGGTGCTTGTTGATGCGCCCGCGTCGCTCTTGTCTCGTGGTCCCGTGAGGAGCCATGGCTGCACCGTCATCCGTCATTGCGCTGCCGTGGTATCGTCGGGGTGACTACGCCGCCTTGTTGAGGCTGTTCAGCGACCCCGACAAGTTGCCGGCGACTTACGACGCGTGGCTGAAGCGCGCCGAGTCTACTGAAAGACAATTGCAGAAGGCCGCCATCTCTGTCGCCAGGGTCTGGATTCGCCCGCGTCCCTTTGCGGCCTGGTGTCAGCAGCGGAACCTGTCCCCGGACCAGGCGGCACGCCTGACCTTCGCCAACGAGTCTGCGCGGCTTCTCCATTCCCAGTGCTAGCGCCCCGCGCCGGGGTGCAACTCGTGCCGCAGTCAAGGCGTCCCGCCTGAAGGCGATCGGGTGCACGGTGAGTTCGATCTCGGGTTACTCTACCTTCGATAGTATTTGTGCGCAGTTCGGGGGGCGGCGAGCTATGCGTTATGGGGTATTGTAGAAATTTCTACAATCGCTACTCCTTAGGCTTCCAAGTACCAGAGCTTGTGCCGCGACCTTGAGGGACCACATGCTTCGAGAGCAATTGCCTTCCGAGCCGGCGCCGGTCGTCTTGATTGTCGAAGACGACGTGCTCTTGCGGTTGACAATCGCAGGTAGCCTGCGCGACGCCGGATTTGAGGTTCTCGAAGCGGCCAACGCTGCCGAAGCCGTTCAGATTCTGAAATGCATCCCGGTGGACGCATTGTTTTCCGACATCGACATGCCTGGCAAGATGGATGGTTGCGCGTTGGCGCAATGGGTCCATCAGCACGAGCGCAGCGTCAGAATTATCCTGACCTCCAGCCCGGATCGGGCACTGGGCGAGGCAGGGGAGTACGTCTCTTATCTCTCCAAGCCCTATGCGAGTACAGAAGTCGAACATCTGCTGCGAAGCGTTCTTCCCTCATTATCGTCGTAGGAAGCCCGTTCTGTCGCAGCGACAGTTCAGGATGCGATCTCTCGCCGGGCGGGGCTGCCCGGAACTCCGGGGGAATGGACGAGATTTCGTCGCAGCCCGTCATGAAAATCAACGGAATGTCGCGCGCCTTGCGGATTGCGGCGACGGGAAAACACCGAGCTTCATGGAGCTTCGCATCCAGCAGGGCGCCGTCGAGCCAAGGGGTGGCCCCTCTCAACCGAATCAATCACGATCCCCTCCTCACTCTTGCTCCTGCTTTATGCACCGCCGTAAACGGTACCCAGGCATCGAGGGGCGATCTCCACCCTGCAACGACAGCCCCAAGGCCTTCCCGGACTCTTTCGCAACCGACCCGTGTGCGGTGACAAATTTGTGGCAACGGATATCGGGGCTGGACGGCAGCAGGCGGGACGATAGTCGGCCCTCGCAGCACAGGATTCGATCGGCTTGTAGCGGTCGAGAATAGCCAGGATCCGCGCGGCATCCTGGTCGGCGACCCATGCCCCGGCGGGAGTTCCCCGCCGGCGAACGGAGTCTTGGTAAACGCTGGCGTGTGCCTCCGGTTCCCCCCGATTCGGCCAGTGTTCCGGGGATGTCGCCCGCCGCCACCGCCGTCTATGAGCGCGCAGGCAACGTCCCTGTCGCCACATCACAATATGCACACTGGCCTGTACGACGTTGGCCAGTTCTCCTGCGACACGATCCAACGTGTGCTTAGGGGACGCGACAATGAGTGGCTTGGCAGAGCTGCTTCCGGTGACAGCCAGGTTATCGAGGGTATTGCTCGTCGCAACGTTCGCCGCTTCGCTTGTTCTCGGCCCGTCGGCAATGGGCGTTGCCGCCGACGATGGGCGTCCTGAACAGGCGCGGGCGGCGGAGCAGCGCCTGTTGGGCAGCGACGACGAGGCGGCGCGCTTTGCCGCCTGTCAGCCGTTCACGCGCGAAATTGCCGCGGAAGGCGCCGTCGAAGAGTCGTTCGACGCGTCGTTGACGGATGCTGGCGTGCCGGCGACCGCGAGGCTCGAGGTGCGGCGGGCCCTCGCCGCTTCCATCGACCTTGGCCGCGAGCTGGCTGCCGGCGATCGCTTCTATGTGCGTTACGAACGGACTTTTACCGCCCTGGGCGCGCCGATCGGTGTCGCTCGCGTCCTGTGGGCCGAGCTTGTCACCAGGGCCAGGGGGCCGGTCGCCATCCACCGCTTTCGCCCGCCAGGTGGCGTCGAGCATTTCTGGTTGGCGAACGGAGAGGCCGCGACGGCGCCTGCGATGCGCCTGCCCCTCGACGCCGTAACCGTCTCGTCGGGTTTCGGTATGCGCGCCGATCCGTTCGACCAGCCGCCACCGTCCAAGTCGATCGGCAGGCGCGCGCCGATGGGCGGCCCCGACCAGCCGGCCAGCGCTGTGAGCGGCAAGGGTTCGGCGATCAACGCTTCCACGTCCCTCGGCATTGCCATGGGGCTGGCGCCCCCGCCGGGCTTGAAGGCGCCGCCGCGGGGGTTTCCAGCGGTGTTCATGCATGAGGGCATCGATCTCGCGGCGCCGACCGGCACGCCGATATACGCTGCGTCCGACGGCATCGTTGTCGGCGCAACGGCAAATGGCGGCTATGGCAACTGGATCCGTATCGATCATCCGCGCAAGCTCTCCACGGTCTATGGCCATCTTTCCGAATTCGCGCCCGGCATCAAGGAGGGCGTTCAGGTGAGCCAGGGCGACCTGATCGGCTTCGTCGGCAACACCGGCCGCTCGACCGGTCCGCATTTGCACTTCGAGATTGTGAGCGGCGGCAAGGCGGTCGATCCACTCAGCTATCCGGAGATCAAGCGGGAGCAACTGCACGGCGCCGATCTCAAGCGCTTTCGCCAGCAGGTGCAACGCGCGCGCGCCGAACGCGATCGCGAGACGGCGCCTACCCTGGTGTCCACGCATTGAGGATCCCATCTTCCCCGAGGCCGATCGGCTTCTGACGCGGCGCGGGTGGTGGGAAGAGTGCGTCAGGCCACCCGTGAGATGCAGGGTGTATGACGCGCTTTCTTGAAAAAGTTGAAGACAGGCGCTTGACAGAACTGAGCAATGTTGTGGCGTATTCCTGCCGACACTCACGTGAGGATCGGCACCTTGCCCAACAGCTTCTCTCCCTCCGACTCGCTGCTGTCCGACAGCAGCTCGCCTGACCGGCTCGCCGACAACGAGGCAACTCTGTCGGACGATAGCCTTATGACCATCCTGCGCAAGGAAGAGAACGCCGCCAGCAACTATCAATGGTCGGCGCTCAGCCAGACGCGCGAGGACGCGCTCGACTACTACGATCGCGAGCCCTACGGCGACGAGCAGGAGGGGGCTTCCCAGGTCGTGACATCGGAATTCGCCGATGTCGTCGAATCGATCATGCCGAGCCTGATGCGTGTCTTCGCCGGCACCGACGATGTGGCCGAATTCTCGCCCGGCGCGCCGGGCGAGGAGCAGTGGGCGAAGGAAGCGAGCGCCTACGTGCCGTACGTCTTCCTGTGCCAGAACGATGGCTTCCGCATCCTCTACTGGCTGATCAAGGACGCGCTGATGTACCGGCTGGGCGGCGTCACGGTCGACATTGAAGATTATTCCGAGAAGCGGCACGTGCCGGTTCAAGGATTGCCGCAGGACGCCATCGACCTGGTCGTGGCGCAGGCGGCGGAGGAAGGCGCCGAGCTGGCGATGGAGCTGGAGCAGGACCCAGCACCCAGTGTCGCAGTCGATCGGGTCACCGGGCTACCACTCCCGCCCTCGGCGCCAACCTTCTCCGGCACGATCACCGTCACCAGGAAGGCCAAGCGCGTCGTCGCCGACAACATCGCGCCTGAAGACATCCTGTTCACGCCGACGGCGCGCGAGCAGGAGAAGGCCTCCTATCTCGGCTTCCGCAAGAAAGTGACGGCCTCGGAGCTGGTCGAGCTCGGCCTGTCCAAGGAAGCAGTCGACGAGCTCCACTCAGACCGCGATCTGTCGCCCGAGGACGCCCAGCGCAACGACAGCGCCATCGTCAACGACGTCGAGCGGCGCGACCCCGGCGACAGCGAGCGGCCACTCTGGCTCGTCGTGGCCTATCTCAAGGTCGACGTCGATGGCGATGGCATCTCCGAGACGCTGCGCTGCCTCTATGCCCACGCCGGCGGCAGTGTCGGGCAGATCATCGAGAGGATCGAATGGGAGGGCCCGGCCTCGATCACCCTGGCGACGCCGATCCTGATGAGCCACACCATCGTCGGCCGCTCCCTGTTCGACCAGGTCCAGGACCTCCAGCAGATCGGCTCGGTGCTGACGCGCGGGTTGCTCGACAATCTCTACCTCACCAACCGCCCGCGCCCGGTGATCAGCGACCAGGTCAACCTCGACAGCCTGATCGACTGGGTGCCGGGCTCGCCGGTCCGGCTGAAGGCGGGCGCCCGGCCGGGCGACAACCACGTCGCCTGGCTGCAGGTGCCCAACATCGTCTCCGCGGTGCTGCCGGCGCTGGAATACATGGCGACGGTGCGCGAGAACCGCACCGGCATCGTGCGCAACAACCAAGGCCTCGATGCCGACAGCCTGAACAAGACGGCCACCGGCATGAACATGCTGATGGGAGCGGCCCAGCAGCGCACCGAGCTCATCGCCCGCGTGTTCGCCGAGACCGCCATCAAGCGGCTCTACAAGCTGGTCTATCGCGCCATCAAGCGCGCCGCCTCGGGGCCGGTCAAATACTGGGCGGGCAGCGCCTTTGCCTCCTGTGATCCGACGAAATGGCCCGACGACATGGCGCTGTCGGTCAATGTCGCGACCGGCAGCCGCGACCAGGCGATCAGCCATCTCAGCCTGATCGGCACGACGCAGGAAAAGCTGATCGCGCTGCAGGGCGGCAACGCCAACGGTCCGTATGTCACGCCGGACAATATCGCCTGTGCCGCCCAGAAGGTCGCCGAGACCTTGGGCTACAAGGCAGCGGGGCAGTTCTTCCAGCCGCCCGAAAAGGTGGCCGCTGAAGTGGCGCAGCAGGCGGCGAATCCCGCGCCGCCGGCGCCCGACCCCACCCTGGTGGCCGCGCAGGCGCAGATCGCGCTGAACCAGCAGCTGGCGCAGGCCGAGATCGCCATCAACCAGCAGAAGTCGGCGGCCAGGATCCAGCTCGAGCGCGAGGAAGCCGCCGCGAAGATGCAACTCGCGCGTGAGCAGGCGGCCCTCGATATGCAGCTCGCCCGCGAGAAGGCGGCGCTCGACGCCCAGCTGAAGAGCAAGCAGCTGGATCAGGAGGCGGAGCTTGAGGCGCTGAAGCTCGCGACGGCGCCCCAGCCCGGCGCCGCGACCATTGCGCAGCAGCAGGTAGCGTCATGACACGCGATTTTCCGACCTGCGAGCGTGAGCGCCGACTGGTCGGGCTCGGCCGCTCGTTTTCCGCCGGCATCGCGGCGCTGATCGTCGTGCTGATCGCCGCCGGCATCGTGCTCGGCGTGCCGATCGGCTTCGGCATCGGCTGGATGGTGTTCCGATGACCGACGAGCAACAGATCCGCCGCGCGCGCGAGGTCCTGTCGGGCGCCGGCTGGCTGTTCGACGACTTCGTCAACGCCGAGATGCGCAAGGTGCTGGTGAGCCAGCCCGAGGAGCGCGACCAGCGCGAGGAAGCCTGGCGCCGCGCGCGCGTGGCGACCGAGATGAAGGCCGGCCTGGAAAGCCTGATCGAGACCTACGAAGCAGATGTGCGTCTGAAGGAGCGGCGATCGAGAAGTACCAGTTCGGCGAAGGGTTCAAGGGACTGACAAGGGGGATCGTGAAATTCCGCACGTGGGTCTGCTAGCGGCCACGATGCGGAGGGCGCCGGCGTGCGATGGCGTGGGGATTTGTCGATCTCTCCACTCCCGCCGCTGGCGCCCACCTCGTAAGGAGTGGCGCGAACATCACCGGCGCATCTGAGGCGGATGCCGGACGCTCGCTCGAGATGAGGCGGGTTTTCGTGTCTTGGTCAATCGGGAACAGTCTCCGGCCGGGGCGCGGTCTAGTATGCGGATTGTGCAGGCTTTGCGTACGGGACAAGAAGGCCCGCCTTGGTTTTGGAGTTTAGGCGGGCCTTTGCCCTCGATGTACCAGCGGCTCGCAAGGCCCAAACGGTAGCCAAGCGGACAAAACGCCCTGACCGGCGTCATGGCTAAGCTGACGGTGATTCGAGATGACGCTATCCGAGATCCAGGAGATCGCGGTGCCGGCGGTGAGAGCCTGCGCCGCGGCAGCCAATCATCCCAGAAAAAAAGACCTGCGCGAGAGCCTGTACGAGGCGCTGCGACCAGTTGCCAAACTTAGGTCGGTGGACGGCGCAATATATCCCGCTGATTTCCTTTACCTGCTTCGGCAGACAGGGGTGTGGGCGGACATCGTGCGATGTCGAATAGAAAATTCACGCACCAGCACGGCCTCCACACCGGTTGCGGCAATCCAGTATCCCACGCGCGACCTTCAACAGCTCCTGGTCCAACTTGTTGGCGCGCTGGAACAGGCCTGAGACTTCAGCAGCACCAGTGGCAGCTCCAGCCGGGTGCAACTGAGCAATGCGAATCCAACGCAACGTTGCTCTCGGCCGGGTGTTGCTTCCCAGCTACACCTCGAAAGGAGCACTCATCATGTGGAAGACTTCGACGATCGCGATCTGCGCGCTGGCCCTGTCGGGCTCGCTCGCCATGGCCCAGACCTATGGCGGGCCGGCGCCCGTGCGCGACATCGGTGCTACGACGGCCAATGCCAACCAGACGGTCGACGGCCGGACCAGCTCGACCTCCATGCTGTCGTATAGCAACAAGGCGCAGAGCGCCGAGGGCATGTCGGGCAGCAACTACGGCGACGGGCCCGTCGCGACCAACGGCCGCTACTACAATGGGTCGCAAGCCCAGACGCAGTACGGCGGTTCGCAGGCGCAGATGCAGTACGGCGCGCAGGATTCGTGCGGCAACACCCGCGCGGTCGCCATCACCGACGAGTATGGCCGTCGCTACAACTGCCGCGGCGATCGTCTGCGCCGCTAATCGGCGAACCGCAATCCTCCTCCTGATGTCGGCGACCGTGCTCCCTTGACAAGGGGCACGGTCGCTATGCCGGCCGCCATCGCCAGCGTTGTCGCGTGCAGGCTTTGGTATCCCGGCGCGAGGATCTGGCCGGGCTGCGGCAGTGTTCCAACTTGAACATCGGCCATCACGCAAAGCGCTTATGATCCCTGCTGCCCCGTCTGACAGGGAGCAAGACCATGGAGAGATCCAAAACCGAAAATCGGTCGGCATATGCGCAAGCGATGAAGCGGCAAGATGGCGCGATGCGTGGGATGCCCGGAATGGGACCGGCGCCCGATGGCGATTCCGTGGACGAGCGGGCGGCGAGGGACCGCTTTCACGCCGATCTCGCGACGATGCTGCCGCGACTGCGCATATATGCGATGTCGCTGACCCACGATGCCGACCGCGCCGACGACCTGGTACAGCAGACCGTCCTGAAGTCGCTGGCCGGCCGCCAGACGTTTCACCCGGGCACGAACTTCTCGGGATGGCTGTTCCGGATTGAACGCAATGAATTCATCTCAGGCCTGCGCCGGCAGCGTCCGACCGTGAAACTGGATGACACCATCTCAGGCACGCTGTCGCACGAGCCGCTGCAGGAGAGCGGCCTCGTCATGCGTGAATTCAAGGAGGCATTCCGGATTCTGCCGGGCGCCCAGCGCAAGGCGCTGCTGCTGACGGCGCTCGAAGGCCGCTCCCACGAGGGAATCGCCATCCAATCGGGCGTCTCGGTCGGCACGGTGAGGAGCCAGGTCTCGCGCGCCCGTGCGACGCTGAGGCGGCTCCTTGGCCATGACGCGGGCACCTCCGCGCAGCCCTTGCAGCAATAGCCGGATGGGCACGCAGGAGCGTTCGCCGTTTGGCTGTTCTGGCTCCTGGCCGGCGTGTGGCAGGGTGACGTAGGCCATTTTATCGATCGACCCTGTTTGCCCCCGCGGCTTATCTCGCGGCACACGCAACGTTCGGCAGGTGCGCCGGTTGACTCCTTAAAAGGAGACCGCCATGAGATATGTCAGTTTCGTTGTCGCAATAGCGACGCTTGCAGTCGTCGGTTGTGCGGACCAGTACTACCCTGGCTCCGGCTACTCGCAGCAAGGCTACTCGCAGCAAGGCTACGCTTATCCGTCGAGCTATCCGGCAAACTATGGCTCTTATCAAGGCGGATCTGGCAGCTATCCGTCCCGCTACGGCTACGGATCGACGGGCGGCTACTCCAACTACGGCGGAGCGCGCTCGGGTCCAGGGCTTACGATTACGCTGCCCTAGTTGATTGCCCGAGATGGGTTCATGAGCTGCCGCGCCGTGGTCCGCCCGCGCGTCGGATGGCGGCCTGCGGTCTGCTGAATTCCCCCGGCGCGACCCGTGCAATCGCCTCGACAATGCGCGATTCAACGGCCACCGGACCACGCCGCGAGACACACGTGCATCGGGTGCCCGTCCGGCGCGTCATACAGCGCGCGGACCAATTGCACGGCAACGGATTCGGTCTCGCTGGGCATGGCCGGAAGTCCGACAGCCAGATCGCCGCGGTGCTAGCCGATGATGCTAACTCGTCAGTCTTTCGTAATGGAAGTAGTCGCGCCCTGACTTACAATCTTCATTGTTCGATTATTCAGCGATGGAGAAATCAATGAACACCCTCATCAAGGGCCTCCTTCCCGTCGTCGCCGTTTCGTTCGCTTTCCCGACCGCTTCGTTCGCCCAGTCGAGTGACGCCGCGTATTGCAAGGCGCTGGTCGCCAAGTACCAGCAGTACATAAGCCAGGACTCCAAGTCAGCGAACCAGTCGCAGAGCGTCGCTGCCAAAGACGGCGTCGAGAAGTGCAAGGCGGGCGACCCCTCCGGCATTCCGGCGATCGAGAAGGCACTCAAGGATGCCAAGTTCGACCTGCCGCCGCGCCCCTGACTGTTCATCGTGGGACTTGTCCGAAAAGAAAGGGAGGCCTCGATGCGTCGCACAGTGTTGGGCCTGTTGACCCTGAGTCTTCTAGTGGTGGCTTCCTCTGCCTGCTTCGCCCGCGCCGGTGGACACGGGCATGGACACGGCCACGGCCACAGCGTCGCCAGCCCCGTGAAGGCCTCGACTTGCCCAAACCAGCCGAGGCCGTGCGCTACGCCATAACCCAGGGATGGACGATGGTGAACGTCGCGCAGGTCTCACAATAGATCGCGAACAGCGTGGATGCTGGCATCATGCTGGCAGACTCCGCGCGGCCGCTGGCTCTATCCTTCGGCCATGACCGACCGATCCCGCTTCACCATCATCCCGATCGGCAGCCTGCACACCGAAGTGTTCGGACCGGATGTCATCGAATGGGACGGCCTGCTGCTCGACGGCAGGTTGCCGCTCGGCGCTCAGCCCTCGTCTCAGCCATAGATCAGGCTGATACTGTGTCCCGCCATGTCCGTTCGGGGTCATGCGCGTCGAATTTGTCATGTTCGTGAATGTCCACTTTCAGGGCGACTTCGGACATAGCGACATCGGTTGGTGGCTGTATGCCGCCCGTGATTCAAGACTTCGCCCGGTGATGCTCTAACACCGCCTTTCCGCCCTGCATCAGGGCTTGCGGGGTCTCGGCTTCTTCGGTTCCGGCGCCGCCTGCCCAGTTTACGCCTTCCATGGTCTTTAGCACGGCCTTGGCCGTGGCTGGTGTTGCATCGCCTTCGCCTAGCCACGTCGACCAAGGCGTCGTCATGCGGCGATCGTCGACTCTTGCGGCAGTTGCGACAGTTAGACGTCGCGGCAGCACGCTCGAGGCGGCGACGGAGCGGGTATTGCGGGCACTACGTGGCGAGGGCGGTCACGCTGCCGAAGGGATGAGTGGCCTGATGCGGGCCAGCGATCAGCCAGCCCGCACCATCGTGGGGCTAGGCGAAGAAGCCACCGTTGTTGAAGGTGCGGGACACCTCGGGCGCCGGCGAGGCCAGCGTCTTGTCCTCGGGGGCTTCGATATTGCCGAGCACCAGAACTGTCGCAGAGGTCCCGACTGGGAACTGCTGCAGCTTCTCAGTTCGGCCGCCCTCGAACTGGACGGCGTCGTGATAGCGGTACTGCACGTCCTTATCGAGACGGACCATCAGGACATCCTCGATCGCCGTCACGCCATGCTCGTACTGCATGCTCTCCGGCACTTCGATCCGGAGCACGGTGCCCTCGGGCACGCACGCCGCGCAGTCCTCGGCCGCCTTGAAGCCTTTGCTGCCGAAGGTCGGGTTGCCGCTGAAGGTGTCGAGCTTGTAGGAGGCGCCCTGGCGGGCCTTCTCGGACTTCACGCTTTCCAAGCTGTAGTCACACATGAGGATTCACCATCGATAGAGGGGAATGGGAATTTCATTAGGTGGAATGATAATCCTCATGCGCGCCGGGGTCACGCGAAATGACGGTGGGTATCCTAATTGGATACACAAAGGCGCGACTCGCCGAGTTGGCGTTGTTCGCTGAGGGCGGCGGCGATCATTTGCTCGCGGTATGTGGTCTTGGTCCACTCTAAACAGCTCCCGCGTCGCCCGCACCTTGCCGCTCTCGATGTCGCGCACATTGACCAACCTACAGACAGAAAAGCCCCGGCAATGAGACCGGGGCCTAGGTGGCCAGGCCACGCTCAATGAACGCTGCCACATGGTCAAAGCCGATGCGGCCGGCATCGCCTACGCGGTGGAAAGGGATTGGCTCATCATTTCTCGCGGCCTGCACTCAGCTAGGGCCATGGGTGGCTTGGGCGACCTCGTTGAAACGCTCCGTCCCCGGCGTTCCGGGTCCATCGCTAACGTGCATGTCGAGCGTCTGGCCGCATCCTGGGCAAATGAACCGGCCCCATGGCTTGTCGAGGAAGCGATCCCACGGCGGCTCATCGAATTCGATCATGGCGACCGTGTAGGACGGCACGCAACCCCGATCGTAGAGGAACGCGACCTTGCGCGCTTCACGATTGAGGCGAAGGTCCCGGCCTTGGCATCGATCGCCATGGTCCAGCAGTCACGGCCGCGCTTGCGGATGTAGATCGACGGCACGCCGGCGCTCGCCACGCCATGGACCAGGATCGTGGTGCAGCGGAACCGCGTGCCCATGATGTGCCGATCGCGGACGGGTGGCGCCGTGCCGTCAATCACGGCTTTGAATGCACGGCGCCGCAGCCGTTTGAACGTGACTGTCAGCGGTATGTGTTCACGTTATTGTAGTAGCCGCTCGAATAGTAGTAGCTGCTTGGATAGTTGTAGCCGGCGTCGGGCGAACGGTAGCCGGAGCTGGCCGAATAGCCTCGTCCGTCGCAGGCGGCCAAAATTGCCAGCAGCGCCACCACCAACCAACGAAGTTTGCTCATGGCTCCTCCTCGGCAAGGCCTTGCTCATGAAGACATAACGTCCGCGACCCTGTTTGGTGACGGACAACCTTGAGGTGGCTGATTTTCCGCGCCAGGCGACCCCTTCAGTCGAAATTCGAGCAGTTCGATCCAACGATGCCGAAGATCATAAAGTCGTGACAGGCAAGGCCCGGGTGCCGTGGATCGGGATAGACGTTGCGGTAGCGGGTTGTGTGGTCGTATTGCCAGCCTTGCGCCAGCATGCATTGCTTGTAGGTATCGGGCGTGTCCGACCCGTTCTTCACAACGCCGACGCGTGAATCGCAAACTCCTGTCGCGGCCTGCAGATCGGCATCGCTGCGCGCGCCGCCGACCGAGTTGTAGGTGGACGTCGAGCTGTAAACATCCGTGCACGCCGCGGCGCCCAGCACGATGAGAGCAATCGACAAGATCAACCGTTTCATTGCCTTATCTCCTCGCTATCAACCGATACGTGCGCTACTG
>Ga0308309_10000463_pt1 | contig 26095 bp, 29 predicted proteins | sample HubBroMetageWFT5_FD_192491 | JGI IMG/M metagenome (GOLD analysis project Ga0308309, IMG submission 192491) | Warmed and freeze-thawed soil microbial communities from the Hubbard Brook experimental Forest, New Hampshire - Hubbard Brook CCASE Soil... | ecosystem: Environmental > Terrestrial >...
GGTTCGGCCGCCAGCAGCTCGCCTTGGCGTGCGCCAATCCCCACGACGGCGGCCGTATCGGCGCGCGTGGGCCTTCTCATCGCGTCCTCCTCCCTCGATGGCGACCCATCAACAGGCGAAGGATGCAGGACGTTGCGAGGGCCGCGCTCCTTGCGGGCTCAGAGTTGCGGAAAGACCCGCGGCCAGGAGACAGTTTGGGGCGCCGTCGGATACCAGATTTCACTTTCCGCTTCGGAAGCCTCCGGCATCCCCGGTGCGACCCGCCCCCGCGTGGGGGTCTCGAGCGGACGGAAAGAAGGGAGCGGCGCCGCCGGCTCATGGCCGGGCTGGGAAGCAGCTGACCCGATCGTCATACCTTACCTCCTGTTGGATGAATTTCTGGCCGAGGAATCAAGAACGCGACCCGGGGATTTCAAGGGCTCCCGTGATTTTTTTTGGAAGGAAGGGCGCCGCGGTTAGCGGCGCCCCCGCTCCTTTACTGCTGGGTGATGGTGCGCGGCGAGGCCTCCGGCTGGATGCGGATGGCGCGCGGCTTCTTCTCCTCGGGGATCTCCCGCCGCAGCTCGACCGTCAGCAGGCCGTTGGCGAGCTTCGCGCCCATGACCTTCACATGATCGGCGAGCTGGAACCGGCGCTCGAAATTGCGCCCGGCGATCCCGCGATAGAGGTACTGGGTCTCGTCCTGGCCGTTCGGCGCCGCCTGGCCGGTGACGATGAGCTCGTTCTCTTTCTGGGTCACGTTGAGCTCGGCCTCGGCGAAGCCCGCCACCGCCATCACGATCCGGTAGGCGTCCTCGCCCGCCTTCTCGATATTGTAGGGCGGGTAGCCGCCGGTGGTCTGGTTGGCCACGGAATCGAGCAGGTCGAAGACCCGATCGAAGCCGATGGTGGCGCGATAGTAGGGAGCAAAGTCGAAATCGGTACGCATGGTCATCCTCCTGTGAGCGATGGTTGCGAATGACCCCCCGAAGGGCGGCCGGTTGTCGGCGGTTCCCGACGACGGGTCCCGCCGACGGATCGATCTAGGAAAGGTTGGCGGGAGTTCAAGGGGAGCGAACCGACATCCGATGCAGGTTTCCCGGCATCGCCGCCCACCGCACCCCCGATGCCGGCACCTGTCGCCGGGGCGGGTGCCGCAACTGGCGGCCTGGTCGGCGCGTTGGTCGGCGCCGGCGTCTCCGACACCGACGCTCATATCTACTCGGAATCCGTCCGTCGCGGCGGCACCCTGGTGAGCGTACGCGTCAAGGACGAGGACGCTACCCGCGTGCAGGCGATCCTCGATCGCTACAAGCCGATCGATCCGGCGCTCCGCGCCGCCGAGTATCGCAAGGAGGGATGGACCACTTTCGATCCCGACGCGCCGGCCTATCGGCCGAGCGACACGGAGATCGACCGTATACGTCGAGTGAGCTGACCTCGGCCCCGCGCTTGTAGAGCTGGGGGTGGGAGGGGGGCGGGAAGCCGAAAGGCTTTCTGCCCTCTTCGCCGTCTTCCCTTCTTTGCCATTTCGTTTGAGACATGCTGTGGCGAGCGCTCGAGGTGCGCGGTGTCTCCGCCCTCGGCCTGGCGCCCCAATATCGGCGCGGCAAATGACGGTCGTTGCCCGCGACCGATTGAAGGGGCTTCACCCGATGCGCCGGGAGACCACTACCTGCACTTCGCGGTCCTTGCTTGCCGCCGCGCCTTCATCTCGTGCAGGAGGCGCCGCGAACGCCGTCAGCGTCGCAACAGGAGGACAATGAGCAGGACGACCAACACAAGGCTCAGGCCGCCGCCATAGTAGTGATATGGAGCGCCAGCATAGAAACCGCCGCCACCGAACAGGAGAATCAAAATAATCAGGATGACTATGAGACCCATCGTCCACTCCTGCTCGAGCCGCTCTCCGCCTTTCAACGCGCGCATCGGCAACGCGACCCGATATAAAACGTTCCGCACCCGCTAAGCCCAGTGAAACTACGCCAGCGCCGCACCCCGGTGCGGGATGGCCGAATTCTTCACCGAGCGATAAGCCACCGGGCTGGTTTTGGATCGGCTTAGACTCTTCGCAGCTGCATGATGCTGGATACCAGCGGCGCGGGTTCGTTTGCGAGCGCCCGAGCTTGGAGTGCCGTGGCGCACACTCTTCGGGCATCCCGGTAAAAGGTCAAAACGCCCTCGGGCAACAGCGATTCGGCATATCTAAGGTCTGTCGTGAAGGGAGGGGCCTCAATCCAATGAAGCCCTTCGTCTGGACAATGCTCCACCAGGACCTCCCCACACTCTCTCGCTTGGAACTGCTGATTATTGATGAGAGGATTCCAGTCGGTGACATTGTGAATGGCGCAGTAGATCTCACCGTCGAGGCCCCTTGAGGCCGGCTCGTGCAGGCAGCGGGTACCCAGCCCATAGAGGTTTACTTTCGCATCGTCGCAAGAGATGAAGGCGTCCATGACCGGGCAACGCAACAGGCCTGTAGAAGTTCATCTGTGCGACGCATTTTTTAACTACGACTGCCGGCCGGTCGCGGTTGGCCCTCGCACTCGCAAAACGTTTCCGCGCCCATCGGCGAGCCTCGGCAGTCGCGTAGCCTGCCTAAAGGCCGGTGTGCACCGTCGTCGTCGCCGGCGCCGGCTGGGTGTAAACGACTGTGTCGCCAGGCGCAGGTGTCACCACTGCGGCTACAGGGGGTGGCGCCTGTACGGTTCGCTCTTCCCTGATGGTGCACGCGACAAGTCCGACGCCGCAAACAGCAGCGGCAACAATTGAAAAGGATTTCATAAGAACCTCCTAGTCGTGTTGTCGAGCGGCAACGGCAGCGAAGCGACCCGGTTGCATCGACCGCGTTGCGGCGCGGGCGGGCTAAAAGAAAGATTGTGTCGTCGCAGGCCTCTGTCTGCTTCCAGGCAACGCGACTTCGCGATTCCCGAAGGACCATGCCGATGGTGTCGAGCCGATGATTGGCTTCCCGCAACCTCGCGCTTCCAGGCCATTACAAGAGCGCTTTGCCTTGTATAAGGATCCGCCGAATTGCCGGCGCTCCATCGGGTGTGTCCCGAGCTTCTTGAGCACCGTTGCTGCAGCCCGCTATCGTGGCGCCACGCGCTCTTCGTCGGCGCTGTCACCTCCTGCATGGCTGCCGTGGCGTTTGGCAAAGGCGCGGGTGAACTCGGCGCCCAGCAGGAAGATCTGGGCCGTGTAATAGATCCACAGCAGAAGCACGATCAGGGCGCCGGCCGCGCCGTAGGACGAGGCAACATTGCTCTGGCCGACATAGAGTGCGATCAGATACTTGCCGCCCTCGAACAGGAACGTCGTGGCCAGGGCACCGATCACCACATCGCGCCACATGATCGGCTTGTCGGGTAGCACCTTGTAGATGGCCGCGAACAGCCCCGAAATAATGGCCGTAGAGGCAATGAAGTCGAAGACCTGCAGCGCCACGTCCGCGCCGGGAAAAATACCCGTGAGGAACTTCGACAGGGCTTGCAGGCCGGCGCTGACCGCCAGCGACACGGTGAGCAGGAAGCCGCAGGTGACGACGAGGCCGAGGCTCGCCAGTCGCGCGCGCACCAGGCGGGTCAGCGTCGAGGATTTCGGCTTGGCCTTCCAGATGGCGTTCAGCGCCGACTGGACCTCGCCGAACACGCCCGTCGCCGTCACGATCAGCACCACGACGCCCACGATCGTGGCCACGATGCCCGCATCGCGCTTGTCGGCGCTCTTGATCATCTCCTCGAGGGCCTTGGCCGTCGAATCGCCCATCAGCCCGCTCAGCTGGCCGACGATGGCGCCTTCGGACGCGTCGCGGCCGAACACCAATCCGGCGATCGCCACGATGATCAGCAGGACCGGCGCGATCGAGAACAGCGTGTAGTAGGCGATCGACGCCCCGCGGCTCAAGGCGCTGTCATCGATGAAGCCGGTCACCGTGTCTTTGACGAGGGCCCATGCGTTGGCCGCGAAAGTCACGCCGCTTCTCCATGCTGTCGCGCCTGCATGAGACGCGCGAACCGGGGGTTCCGACGCGGCAACGGCTAGGCCTCGCCGACGTTGCGACGGCTAGCGTTGGGTTTGGCGCCGCTCGTACTTGTAGTCTGGCAGCGCCTTCAGAGAATCCTTGGTCCAGGTGGTGGTCAGCACCAGCGACTTGCCGTCACGCGAATGCTTGATGTCGCTCCAGCCGCTGCCGGCCATTTTCACCGATCAGGTGGCGCCGGTCGTGACTCGCGTCGCCGACAACGGCGATCGCGCACTGCTGATGACGGGGCTTCCCGCAACCTCGCCCTTTCGAAGAGCCCAGCAAGAGCGTCCCCAAAAAGCCTGCCAGCGCTGCCATCGCCAGCGCCGGGGAAGCAGGGTTGGGATGTTTGCGGTGAACAATGCGGCGAGGCTGAGGAGAAGACACGTCTGAAGAAAAGCCACGCGCCCGCAAGCGCCCCAATGACACAAAAAGTCTACGCCCTGTTGTGGAAGCTACAATTACATTTTTACGGGTGGGGCCTTGGGATGGATCGATGTCTTCACGTCTCTTTTTGGCGGCGAGGCTGGTAACGCCAGCTTTCGCGCTGTCGATGCTGGCTGCGAGCGTGTTCGCCCAAGCGCGAACCGGGGCTACGGCAGGGCCGGTAGCGTCATCGGCATCAGTTGGCGATGCAGGGGGCGTTTGGGAGTGCCGAAGTGGAGGGGCGGGCGGCGGAGGGGCAGGCGCTGGAGCGAGTGCAGGAGCTAGTGCGGGAGGCGCAGCAGCGGGCGCAGCGGCCGGCGCAGGAGCCGGCGCGGCAGGTGTAGGCGCTGGAGCGAGTGTAGGAGCCAGTGTTGGAGGTGCATCGGTAGGCGTAGGGGCCGGTGTAGGAGCCGGTGCTGGGGGTGCAGGCGCTGGAGCGAGTGCAGGAGCCAGTGCTGGAGGTGCAGCAGCGGGCGCAGCGGCAGGTGCAGGAGCCGGTGCCGCAGGTGCAGGCGCTGGAGCGAGTGCAGGAGCCAGTGCTGGAGGTGCAGCAGCAGGCGCAGGGGCAAGTGCTGGAGCCGGCGCCGGAGGTGCAGGCGCGGGGGCAGCCGGCGGCGCCAGCGCGGGAGGCGCGTCCGCGGGGGGTGCGGGCGCCGGAACTGGATCAGCAGGTGCGAGTGCTGGCGCCGCGGGCGGTGCGAGCGCCGGAGGGACAGGCGCAGGAGGCGCAGGGTCTGCGGGCGCGGGCGGAGCAGGTAGCGCTGCAGGAGGTGCTAGTACTGTAGGCGGGAGCGTGTCTGGTGCCGGCATTGCCGGACCGGCAGTTATACCATTTGGCGACCCTGGGTCTGGGCCAGGCGGCATCGCGCCGGGCGTGGGCAATGCCGCTGCAGCAACTTCCGCTGCCGGCCAAGGATTTCGTGGCCAGGGATTTTCTTCGACTGAACGGCAGGAGGCTCTCGACTGCCAACGTGAACTGAGCCTGGGCAGGCCGTGTGCCCGATCGCACTATGTGATCCAGGCGATCTACTTCAACGCGAAGCGCTACCGGACCACGGCGGATTGCCTGACCGCAGCGTATACGGTGGGGTTGCCGCTCGACTTGTGTCGATAAGGCACAACCGGCCGGAGCTTATGGACCGCGTGGCGCTGCTTTAGAACCTTTGCTGCCGCCTCGACCGCTCGCTGGATGCCGCGTTCGAGGCACGCTCGGCCGCCACGGCGATACCTGCCGCACAAGCCTGGGCGAGGGCGCCGCCGGCATGCCTCATTCAGCCGCTGCAGTCAGTCCTCGCCAGCGATATCCGAGGGTGGCGGAATTCTCGATTTCGCTGAAAGTCGGGTCAATATCGCAGAACTTTTTGCGGATGCGCTTGATGGTTGATCGAACGTTGGTCCGATATCCTTGATCTCCTTGTCCGGCAACGAAGCCTTCGTAGTATTGTACGTCGTAGATCGTGCGGTAGCTCTGGTACTGACCCACGCGTGACGCCAAAAGATGGACGATGCCGTATTCACCGACGGTGAGGCCGACATCGACCTCGTTCCAATCGGCGCGGTGGACGGATGGCCTGAGGGTGACTTTGCCGCAGACGATGCGCTTGTCGGGACGGGAATTGGCGGCAAGCTTGCTGGTTTCGGCCACGCGCCTGAGACGCCTGACCAGAACCTCCGTGCCGCGCATCTTGTCGATGAAATCGATCGCGCCTCGGGCGAAGGCTTGCCTTTCGTGGGCGATCAGGGCGTAGCCCGTCAGGAAAACCACCGGCAAGGTGACGCCGCGCTGGCGCAGTTGGGGTAGCAGGTCGATGCCCGATGTCTTCGGCAGCTTCCAATCGAGGACAATGACGTCGGCCTCGACGGCGCTATCGAGTGAGCCGAGCAGCGAGGCGGCATCGGGAAAGCTGCGGACGGCAAATCCATGCCACGACAGCTCGTCACCGACAATCTCGCGATAGTACTCGTCGTCTTCGACGAAAAGGACGCGGATGGGATCCGTTTTTGCGCTCTTGGTTGGTTGGGTTCACTGGCTCGAAATTGGGAGGCCACGGCCCATGGGGCTGGCGGCAGGAGGGGCAGGCTGATGAGTCCCCCTTGGGCATCTCTGCGAGAAGGGGCGTCGGCTCGGGGGGACCCTGTTCTTCCCACCGCTTGTATCACATCGCTCCCAGAGTTCCCATATTTGGTATTCCACAGGTGCCCAATACCTATTTCCATTGAAGCCGCTGCACGGGGCTTATGGGTTAACCGCCCTTACTCTCCGCGATCCTGAAACCGATCGGTCCCTTACCCCGAACCTATTCGAGAGCCTACGCACCGCCGTGCTGGCCACGGCGCTCCAAAACACCACACCCCATTGCATGTTCAACCTCAAGTATGTGTAGCGGCTAATGGATACGGCTCGATGGGGATAGCGCGGCATCGAAATATGCGAGCGCCACGCAACGATAGAATTTGTCACGACGCATGACGGACCACGTCCTGCCGACCTCATTGACCTCGCCGGCATGTCAGCAGAATCCCAAAGGGAAAATCGACAATTGCAGAGCGCTAAATGGAGCCCGCTAGGACGCTCGACAAAATGGCAACCCGCTTCTCCGCGGAAGGAGTTAATGGTCTCCTGAGAGCTGCCGCATTGCGCCCGCCCAGTCCTCTACATGATACGTTCGCTTCATCTTGCCGTTCTCGATGGTGTGAACGTCGATTGCCATGACCTTGAAGCTTTTCCCGGAAGCGGGAATTCCGAGGAAGGTTGCCGAGGGAGTCCCGGACCCCTCCCCTCGAATAATAATCCGGTCTCCCGCGACCAGGACTTCTTTGATCTCCCATTTCAGGTCCGGCAACGTAGCGCCACGGCTCTTAAATCCCGCAATAACTGTGTCCCGCGGAACACAGGTGTCATTGCCTCCGCATGACATCCAATCCGCCGAAGTGGCTTGTTCGAATAATTTGGCCACGTCTTTCTCCGCCGGGCGGTTCAGTGCTTCATAGAACGGAGTCACGATTGCGCGGGCCTTTTCGGCTGTCAGAGATTGAGCTCCGGCGGGCGACGCCAGGGATGCCACGAGCGCAACTGCTAATCCGACTTTCTCTACGTTCACAGGGCAACTCCTTGCATGGTATATGGACTGGCGACACCCAGAGCAGGCGACTAAAGAGTGCCTTGGCGGCTCTAAGCGACTTCGGCAGCGAGGCTGAGCCAATAGATGTTCGGCTGGCCAGTCTGCGCTTTAAATTCAAAGTGACGATTAGCTGCGGCTGAAAGGAGCTACGCGCTCACTCCATTGCTCAACGATAGCTTCGGAAACGATAACGGGCGTAGCGCATATAACGCATCGCGATAACTGCTGTTATCGCTTCGGATTGCCTTTTGTTTGGCCTCTGGCGGGCCTGTACAACGTGTTCACTCTCCGACGAATGCATGCGGCCATTTCCCGTGCAGCCGGAGTTGGTGGAACGTCTGCGCGGGTGAGCAATGTGATTTCAATTGGCGCAATAGATTCCCGTACTGGAATGACAACCAAGTCCGGATATCGGTTTCCTTGTTCGCGAAGAAGACGACCCGGAAACGTGCAGACCAAGCCGAGCGACCGAACGATTTCGAACGCCGCCATGTAAGATTCCGACGAAATGCGGGCGATCGGGGAGCGAAAACCGTTCTCCCGAAAGACCGGCTCGAATATGTCGCCTGGTCCACCCGGCGAGCCGATCATCATCCAGTCTGCGTTCGAAAGATCACCAATTGATCGTGCTTTGGCGTGTGGTGATGATTTGCTTGTCACGATCACAATATCCGTAGTGAGCAGCGGCTCTACGTTGAGCGAGTGGCTTTGGTCGGCGGGCGGCCGCGGACCGATCACGATGTCAGTGTGGCCCTCCCGCAGCGGCACAATGGCGACGGGAAACAACCCGCTGGAGATCTGAACGTCGACTTCCGGAAAACGTCGACGAAAGCTGAGAAGTGCCGCCGGAAGGATCTGAGTGGCGGCGAGCGGGGAAACGCAAACCGAAACGGTGCCATGCTGACCCCCTTTAGTCTGTTCGACCTCCTCCTGAAGGCGTCGGATGTCTGTGGCGATTGTGCGTGTTCGCGCCAGGACCAGTTGGCCGATCTTGGTGGGTATTACCCCGCGTGACGTCCGCTGAAAGAGCTTTACGCCCAGCTCGTCCTCTAGTTGGCGCAGGTTCTTTGTTAGTCCTGGCTGTGAGCGTCCGAGACTCGCTGCTGCCGACCGAATGCTGCCGGCCTCCGAAATCGCGACCAGCGAAAGTATGTGCTGCATCTGCATGGCCGATAACTCTAGTTATTGCGACCTCAAAAACTCATATATCCGTTATATCGGGAGAAATCTATTCTTTCACTCTTGGCGCGGGCCACAGAGGGGACGGATGTGCCAGCGACACTATGCTATGACTGGCATTGTGGACCGAACGCCGGCGCGGACACATCGCCGAAGTACGTAAGCGCGCCGCGGAAGCGAAGAAGCGCTCGCTGAGCGGATAATTCAGGAAGCGCGTCCACGGACATTGGTGGAAGTCGACCTCGATGGTGAGCGGCGGGCTGCAGTTGTGGCAAAGAGGAACGCCCGCTCGCCGCATCCCGCGATGTCGGCGTAGCTCTGGTGGATGACAAGCGGCGCGCCGGGTGGCCGCGGGAAGAGCACCGGGTGCCGCCTTCTCGGTGCGGCTGCCGAAGTCAATCCAGGCAGTGATGCCGCCGGCTGGCGGTTCGTTCTGAACCCCGCACCGGATTTCCGAGTCGTGAAGGCCCTTCAGGACGCGCTGCAAAGTAGGCGGGGTCAGCAAAGTAGGCAGGGGGCAGCCGATCCCGCGCGTGCCCGTTGGCGCAAAGACACAATGTTGTAACGGGCTTGCGAACAGGGCCAGTTCTACGCTCCCAAGGCGGGCACTGGGAGGGAAGCACTATGGCTCACATCGAAGGGCCCAGACCGGAGAGCTGGCGAGACAGGCTTTGGCTACTGATGACGGCAGCGAGCCTGCTGCTGCTCGTCTGCGCAGCTCTTGCCGTGTAAGCGCCGTGGGGAAGGGGCGCGAGGAAACTTCGCCGCGCGCGCGGAGCGCAGATGAGGCGCAGGAAATCTACCACCGAACTACGCAGGGTCGCCAAATGTGCCTTCCTGTGTGTGTGGGGGGAAACGCACAGATGCCCCGGAGCATGCTGCTAGCGTGTCGAGGGGGAAGGTAGGAGCGCAATGCTCTTCCAATTGCGGATCTGGCCCGGCTACATGGGGCAACGTGCCGCCCGGCGGTTACGGACTGCGTGCTTCGCATTGCTTGTTGCTGCTCCCGGTCTCTCTGCAGCGGCTGAAGAGACGAACTGGACCGTCCTCACGGTAGCGCGCAACGGCAACTGGGGAATCGCCAGCGCGAGAACCCAAGGCGAGGCCATTGTCGGCGCCCTGCAGAGATGCCAAGCGATGACAGCCGATGAGAGCGACTGCGGTGCCGAGCTCGTCGTCTTCAAGAGCGGTTTGGCGCTGGCGCTGTTGTGCGGCGACTATCGCGTCATTGTGACCGCCAACGACCCCGCGGAAGCGGACCGGTTCGCTCTCGATCGACTTGTCGTTCTGCGCGAATTTCATGGCCCCGACTTTCCGGTGTGCCAGCACTTGCTGCAAATCGACGCCCGTGGCGCTCTCACAACCTTCAAAGCGAGGCGGCTCGAGGGTGGGAAGGCCCTTCCGACATCTTCGGACTAAGGTCGATCCAGCCGGGAAGGAGGCCTAGGTGCCCCGTAACACTCGCTATCACCACCTTACTCACGAACAAAATGCGGTGGTCAATTCAGCACCCGTTCGTAAGGAGTTTGCGCGTCTCTTGAAGGTTGAGCGGCTGCGACGCGGCTACACACAATTCCGTCTGGCGCGCGAAGCCGCAAAGTTTACGGCGAATAGGAGGTTCGCACATCACATGATTGGAGTGTATGAGCGGACGATGACATTGCCGGGTGACGTTCACCTGTGCGCGATAGCAAAGGCGCTGGGCAAAGAACCGAAGGACTTGCTGTGGCCGCTTCTGACGACCATCAACGGGCATAGCAAGGACGCTGCCACCACTTTGGAGCTGACTGACCTTGGCGATGGCAGAGCAAGTATCAGGATAGCCGCAGAGGTTTCGTGGGAGGTGGCGAGAAAGCTTGCCGATCTAATCATGCCGCCAGCGGCCGCTCACGTGCCAGCATTGAAGGCAAAAAGTTGAATCGTCACTTGGCGGCGTTATCCCTGCGCTTCCGGCGCTATAGGAGGCCGACCCGCTCCACCAACTCCGGCCGGTTGTTCCTCACATTGCCAACCTCGGCCCCGACTTCCCAAGCGTCGATCGCGCCGGCATAGGGCTTCATCAACGTCGCCGCCAGATCGGGGGCGCCGCGCATCCACTCATCGAACTGCGAGTCCTCGAGAACGACTGGCATGCGGTCGTGATATTGCGCAGTGCTAGACGCGGCGTCGGTGGTGACGATTGCAAAGCTGGTGATGCCGCGACCGCCATCACCCTTCCAGCGACGAGGTGGCGCTGCCCGACCTGCCGAAACCGGATCCGAAGATGCTGCAGATCGCCGAGAAGATCGTCGAGTAGCAGTCCGGCGACTTCGATCCTAGCGAGTTTCGCGACCGCTACGAGGATGCCTTGCGCGCGCTCATCGAGGAGAAGCGCCAGGGCAAGCCCGTCAAGCCGGAGAAACCGGCGAACGACGACACCAAGGTCGTCGACCTCAACCGCTACTTTCCGCCCGACACCCAGGCCGCCATCTTCTGGCTGCGCAACCGCCGCCGCAAGCAATGGCGCGAGGTGATCGAGCACGAGCACACCGGGTCGGACGAGAAGCTGCAGGAGCTGGAAAAGGCCGGCATCAGGGCGCGCAATGCCTACCGTCGATGATTTCGACAAGGCGCTCTATCGCGAGATCGGCGCCTTCCGCTATGTCCGTGAGCGCCTACGCCGGCAGGCCAGCGACCGGCCTCGATGGCGGCGAGCGGCACGCGATCATCGGACCCAGCGGTGCCGGCAAGTCGAGGTTGTTTTACGCTGATGGAATGACCGGCGGCTACTCGCCAGCTGGACCGGTTCAGTGCCGCGGCGGCGGTGGTGGCGGATCGTCGTGCAGATGGATGCCCCATTTGCGCTCCAACGCAACCACACGGGGACCGTACCGCGCCTCCGAGCTCAATGTGTCCAGTGCCACGCGGATGGCGCGTTTGGAACCGGCATCACCCATCATCGCGTCCCATTCCGCGCGCGACTTGACGCTTTCCATGATGTCGAGAATGACGCGCGTGAAGTAGTTGTCCGCCGATTTCGCCAGCACACCGATGTATTTCCCCTTCGTCTCCGGACGGCGATTCCCGATCCCGCGCCAGTTGCCCAGATTGTCGACGATCCACTGCGGATCCAGCATTTGATCGTAGTCGCCGTGCGAAAACAGATAGTCGATCAACTGGTCGCGGGTAAGCGCCGTGCTTTGCTCTTCCGCCCACGGCATACTGGGCCCCGGGATCCTGACGATCTGGGTACGCCCGCCGGGACTTGGCGGATCGCTTGCCTCGTTAAACACACCGGGACCGGTCAATTCGCGGAAGTAGTGGATCGGGAGGAGACGGGCGGCCAACTCGTCATAAATGTCGGGCATGTGGACGATCGCGTGAGTGCCTTCATGCACCAGCACGAGCGATAGGGCGCCCAGCCGCAGGCCCGCCTGGAGGCTATCCAGGTGAGCGCTGTTGACTCGGATCTTGTGCCCGTCCCAGTCCCCGTGGAGCGTCGGCTTGCCGATGTGGAGGATGTCGATGGCTTTCCTGTTGTAGAGTTCCTGCAGGCGAGCAACGAGGACTTTGGCGCGGCCACTTGACCCGGCTGTGTTGCTGTATTGAAAAAGTGTGATGGCGTCCCCGATATCTTTGCGATCCATCGCGAAGGGCTCCTGCCGTCCGAAGCCAGCAGTATATCGAGCCAGAACCCACTAGGCGAGACGACGCAGATGACTGCCGTCGACGAACTCGGCTACGTCCCGCTCTCCCAGACCGGCACGGACGCTGCGTCTGGCATCGGCTTCCTAAACCGGAGGTCGGAGGGTCGAATCTTCTTGGCGCTGTGCAGGGTGCATGACCAACTCGTCCTTGACGTTCCTGAGCAATCTTGTGGCGTATGCCTGTCGACACTCACCATCGGAGTATCGACACCATAGCCAAGCGCGGCCCCACCCCTCACTACAAGCCTGACTTCTGCCCCATCGCCTACAAGTTCTGCTTGCTGGGCGCCACCAACGAAGACCTCGCCGGCCTGTTCGAGGTCAGCTCGCCACCATCGGCAACTGGTACCGCAGGTACCCTGCGTTCAAGAAGGCCGTGCAGGAGGGCCGCGACGTCGCCGACGCCGACGTCGCCCTCTCGCTCCTGCACAAGGCCAAGGGCTTCACCCATCCCGACGTGAAGATCCTGGCGATCGCCGGCGAGGCGCAGGAAGTGCCCTACAACCGCTATTTCCCGCCCGACACCCAGGCCGCCATCTTCTGGCTGCGCAACCGCCGCCGCAAGCAATGGCGCGAGGTGATCGAGCACGAGCACACCGTGTCGGACGAGAAGCTGCGGGAGCTGGAAGAGGCCGGCATCAGGGCGCGCAATGCCTACCGTCGATGATTTCGACAAGGCGCTCCATCGCGAGATCGGCGCCTTCCGCTACGATCCCCTGGGCTTTGTCATGTACGCCTTTCCCTGGGGCCTCCCGCACACGCCCCTGGCCGGGGAGACCGGCCCGGAGGAATGGCAGCGCGAAGTCCTGATCGGGATCGGCAACGGCCTGCTCGACCGCCACCACGGGGTGGTTGTGAACGAGGCCGTGCGCGTCGCCATCGCCTCGGGCCACGGCATCGGCAAGTCGGCGCTGGTCGCCTGGCTCATCCTGTGGGCGATGTCGACGCTGCACGACACGCGCGGCGTGGTGAGCGCCAACACCGAGGGCCAGCTCCGCACCAAGACCTGGCCCGAGCTCGCCAAGTGGCACGGCATGAGCCGCGTCAGGGAGTGGTTCACCTACACCGCGACGGCGCTCCATTCGGCCGAGCCCGGCCGCGACAAGACCTGGCGGGTCGACGCCATCACCTGGTCGGAGCAGAACACCGAGGCCATCGCCGGCCTGCACAACAAGGGCCGCCGCGCCTTCGCCCTGCTCGACGAAGCGTCGGCCATCCCCGATCCGGTGTGGGACACCATCGAGGGCGCGCTGACCGACGCCGACACCGAGCTTCTATGGGCGGCATTCGGCAACCCGACGCGCACCACGGGCCGCTTCCGCGAATGCTTCGCCGGCGGCCGCTTCGCCCATCGCTGGAGCCCCAAGCAGATCGATTCACGCTCCGTCGCCATGACCAACAAGGCGCAGATCGCCGCCTGGGTGAAGGATCACGGCGAGGATTCGGATTTCATCCGCGTCCGCGTGCGCGGTGTCTTCCCGCGCGCCGGCTCGCTGCAGTTCATCGACGGCCAGCGCGTCGACGAGGCGGTGGCGCGCCCGCTTACCGAGGATCCGACGGCGCCGCTCATCATGGGGGTGGACATCGCCCGCCAGGGCGAGGACCAGACCGTCATCCGCTTCCGCCGCGGCCTCGACGCGCGTTCGATCCCGGCCGTGAAGTTCCGCATTCCTGACCTGATGCAGGTGGCAAGCCGCGTCATGGAGCAGGTCAACAGCTACAACCCCGATGCCGTGTTCATCGACGGCACCGGGATCGGCTGGGGCGTCCTCGACCGGCTGAACCAGCTCGGCTGCCCGAACGTGTCGGGCGTCGATTTCGGCGCCCGGGCCGACCGCACCGACGCCCGCGACGCCGCGGCGCGCTACGCCAACAAGCGGGCCGAGATGTGGGGCTTCCTGAAGGAGTGGCTGAAGGTGGGCAGCCTGCCCGACGACAACGAGCTTTTAGCCGACCTGAAGGCGGTCGATTACGGCTACGACGCCTCGGACGCCATCCTGCTGGAGCGCAAGGACGACATGCGGCGACGCGGCCTTGCCTCGCCCGACGACGGCGACGCGCTGGCGCTCACCTTCGCCTATCCGGTCGCCAAGCGCGACTGGGCGGAGGAGCGGCGGTTCGACGAAGCGCTCCAGAAACTGAAGAGGTGGGTGGTGTGATTCCGCACGTGGCCGAGTGCCTGCCCTGAGCATCGTCGAAGGGCCTACCCTGAGCATCGTCGAAGGGCCTGCCCTGAGCGTAGTCGAAGGGCCGGCGCTCACTTTCTGGATGGCTGGGCCGACCTGCACGGACACGTTGGGCCATGGCGTGAGGGAGTGTCCTGTTGCGCAAATGCCGCACCGGCGCCCCACTTTATTTGAGGTGGTCAATATCGAACAGAGTCAGCCGCCGCCGTCCGCCTAGTCTCGTGAGGGATCGCGGAGCAGTCACCTATCGGGCGTATGGGGGCGAGTATGAGCGACGGGCGTAGTTTGGACGGGGGCAAGGTCCTGCTCGTCGACGATGACCACCACTACCGCGAGGTTCTGAGCGACGAACTGTCGGAACGTGGATTTTCCGTCCAGAGCTTCGGCGACGGGGAGTCGCTGCTCGGCGCGCTCGACACCGCCGCCGATGCCGACGTCGTCGTTCTCGACTGGAAACTCCCGCGAACGTCGGGCATCGATCTTTTGCCCCAGCTGCGGCACCGCGGCGTAAATTTGCCGGTGGTGTTCCTGACCGCCTACGCCCTAGCTGGCCACGAAATTCTCGCCTTCGAGAGGGGCGCCACCGACTTTATCGACAAGGGGCGCGGCGTGGACGTTCTCGTCAGGCGTCTCAAGAGCGTGGTCAAAGCTTTCAAGCCTGCGGCTGATTCCTGGTCGGACAACGTCATAACCTCCGGCAGGCTCGTCCTCAGGCCCGGCGTCAACCGGGCCTATTGGGACGGGATCGACCTCGGTCTCACCATCGGTGAATACAATACCATCCATCTTTTGGTGTCGAACGTGGGTCGCTACGTGACCTATCGCTCGATCTACGACTGTATGACCCACGAAGGCTTCATCGCAGGGAGTGGGGACGACGGGTATCGGGGGAACGTCCGATCGGCAATCAAGCGCATCCGCAACAAGTTCCGCGAACGCGACCCGGCCTTTGTCGAAATTGAGAACTACACCCGCGTCGGATACTGCTGGGGAAGACCGGCGGAGAGCCAGCACCTCTCAGCGAGCACGGGAGCCGACCCATGAACAAGCAAGCCCTGTCCGCCCACATTGACTCAAAGATGAACGCGCTCGGGTTTGGCGCCGATTTCACGGGTGCCGTGTTCGTCGACGGCATCGGCGTCGGCGCGCACTGCCGGCTCATCACGACTTCGGCAGGATGGCTCCACGGCAGTTTATGTCCGCCTCCGTCTGCACCTCGAAGCCACCGATGCAATATCCTGTTGTCCGGACGGAAAGCCGCTCGACTGCCGGCGCGAGCACAACCAGAACGCCGGCGCATTGCGAACAAAAGTAGGTCGTCTTTCGGCCCGTCGCGATTCGGCAGGCTGATAGCCTGCTCTCCTTGGTGCAATGCGGGCACTGCATGGTGAGGTCGGCGTCGGATATTCGTGCAAAGCGCAGATCCGTGTTGAGCAGGTCGCTCATGGAAATCGCCGACTGCGCCAACCGGTGAGGTTCGTAAGGGCCGCCCCCGGAGAGGCGCTCGGAAGCCGTGTCCAGCAGGCGCATCATCCTCTGACGCAGTCTTGCCCGATCGCCGGCGTCGTCCTTGCGTCTGACCTCGTCGATTTTGCGCCAGGACGCGCAGCGCGGTGCGTTCGCGCCGTGCGGCCCCGTCTTCCTCAAGCGGCGCGAAATCGAAGAGCGACCCGCCAAGGACCTGGTAGGCATCCTTCAATGATCCGACGAGAACTGGCTCGACCTTCCGGCTGAAGTACTGATGGGCGGCGACCACGCGGTTCAGGCTGTGGGCCGGTTCACCGGGAGCGACGATCACTCGAAGCTGGCCTGGCAGCACCGGCGCCGCCTGGGCGCGGCGCACGATGTAGTCCATGGGGATGTCCACTTCCGCGAGGTCGGAGAAATCCATCAACCCGCGGGCCAGTCCATTGCGCGCAACGAACCGGGCGACCTGCCGATCCCTGAGGATGATGTCCTCTTTGACGTACACGCCGGACACACGCGTCAGCAAGACGTTGTGGACGTGGTCGAACATGAGCTGAAACAACGCGACACCACGGTTTCGCCAGCGACAGTCTTAGTTTCAACGATGCTCGCTATACGTGCAAGGGAAGAGTTTCGCAGTTACGAAGCGATTCCCGCGAACATAGGCGTATTGAGATTGGGAGGAGATGCTCCCTTGATCGCCCGGGCACGATACCAACTCCAATTTGATCTCCCCTTCAGGAAGCTGATGCGTCGAAGTTGTTGCGCGTCAATTCGATCCTCAGCGCAGGTCTGCCCGAAGCGCGGGCTCGCCTCGCCCGACGACGGCGATGCGCTGGCGCTCACCTTCGCCTATCCGGTGGCTAAGCGCGACTGGGCCGAGGAGCGGCGATTTGAGGATGCGCTTCAGAAGCTGAAGAGGTGGGTCGTGTGATTCCGCGCGCGATCGTGTGCTTGCCCTGAGCGTAGTCGAAGGGCCTGTGGCGAGGGGGTGGGGATTTGCGGATTCTCCACTCCAGTCGCCGGCGCCCACTTTTCCCGTGGGAGATCGCCGTGAACTCATAAGCGGGCTTAGACGGACCCGAGCAAAGATGTCCGTTCCTGGACCTAAAGTGGCCTTCCTTCCCGTTCCCTGCCAAGTCGCAAAAGTGCCATAACCGGACATGGCAAGCCTCATGTTGGTAATCCGGCTTGAACGTGATCGGCTTACTTCGGCGGCAAACCTCTAATCTCTTTGTTAGCATCGCTCCACACACCGGTCTTTTCGCAAATCTGACCGTATCGAGTGCAATTGCCGTTGCAGATGGCTTGATTAGGCAACGGATTGGTTATCTGGTTGGTTAAGCACAACACACTGCAGATCGCTTCCTTGCCCTCGCAACTTTCTCCTGCTTGCGCTTGCCAAATCTCTTTCTTCTGAGCAAGTGCGCTTCCCGACGCGACTAGTAGGGCCACAATCAAGGCGGATGTTCGCATCATGGTTGCCACCTCCTTGCGGAGCATTGTCTGTCAAGGGGCAGCCGATTTCAAATGAGACAGTGCCGGTTGTCTCGCGGCATGTCCGCTTTGGGTCCCTCAGAAGCGGACGTCGATTTGGACCGGGTTGGCTTCGGCTTTGTGCCACAAGGAGACACACCGACCAGACCGGCTGTATGCTCAAACCGCTAGGAGCTTAGGGAGGACTTGATGTCAAAGGGCAAGGTCTCCCGCGTTATAGGCGCGGCGGTGGCTGCCATTGCAGGCTTGGGCCTGGCCGTCTCGGCGCAGGCGCAGGAAAAGAAGCTCAAGATCGGTGTCGTTTACGACCTCACCGGCCCGTTCGCCGGCGGTGGGTCGGAGCTGCACTATATTGGCGCCAAGATCATGCTCGACCATTTCACCAAGACCGGTGTCGAGGGCTACAACATCGAGGCGGTCTACGCCGACGCCCAGAGCAAGCCCGACGTCGCCATCAACGAAGCGGTGCGCCTGGTCGAGCAGGAGAAGGTCGAGATGCTGCTGGGCTTCTTCTCCTCGGCCGAGTGCGTGCCGGTGGCGGCTCGGGTTGAGCAGCTCAAGAAGTTAATGTGGATCACGAGCTGCATCTCGTCGGCGGTGCTGGAGAACCGCCATCTGAAATACGTCTTCCGCGCTCAGCCGAGCGGCCAGCAGTTCGGGCTGATGACCATGGACTTCATCAACCAGAACGCCAAGGACAAGCTCGGCAAGGATCCCAAGGACCTGCGCGTCGCCATTATCCACGAGGATGGTCCCTATGGCGTCGACGTATCGAAGGGTAACGAGGCCGGCGCCAAGAAGGCCGGCTTCAACATTGTGCTGAAGGAAGGCTATTCGGCGACTGCGCCTGACCTATCGGCACTGGTCACCAAGCTCAAGCGCGCCCGGCCCGACGTCATCTTCCACACCGGCTACAATCCAGACATCACTCTGCTGCTGCACCAGGCACGCGAGCAGGGGCTGAAAATCGCCGCCCTCGTCGGCCACGGCGCGGGCTACGGGGTCTACGAAAAGCTAAAGGAAGGGTTGGGCAAGGACGTCAACTACTTCTTCAACACCGACCCGATCTCGATTTGGCGCGCCAACGAGAAGGCGCTCGATCCCAAGCTTCCGCCCGTCATCAAGACGGTCGGCGAGGAGTTCGACAAGGTGAAGCCGGGCATGGCGATCCGATCGGCCCATATCGGCATGGCGGCGTCCAACACTTACGTGTTCATGAGCGACGTGCTGCCGCGCGCCATCAAGAAGTACGGCGGCATCGACGCGGAAGCCTTGCGTAAGGCGGCACTTGACACCGACATCCCCGAGGGCGGTACCATGCTGGGCTTCGGCGTGAAGTTCGAGGGTCCGGATGCTCCGATGGCCGGCCAGAACGACCGCGCGTTCCCGGTCATCATCCAGTACATCGACGACAAGTCGTACGTGGTGTGGCCGAAGAGCCTGGCGCAGCGAGAAGCCGTGCTACCGCTGCCGGCCGGCACAACCTACAGCAGCAAGTAGGATGGCAGTGTACGCGAAAACAACGAAGAGACGGACTGTCGGCGCTACGTATGTCGGTTTCGGGTCAATCGCGTTGATTTTGTCATGTCCGCGTTATGTCCGGTTAGCGCACAATTTCAGACATAGGGGTTCTCGGTTGATGGTTGCCCGCCGCCCGTGATTCAAGGCTCCATACTGGAGGCTCGAACCATGCGGCAGGGGAGACCACGAGGTGGCTTAGTCCTTATGGTCTCCCTTTCGCTCCACTGCGGGGCTCGGTATCGAGCACGGGCGGCGAACCGCCCGGTCGCAAGATCGATGGACGGCGCTAGGCCGTGCGTTTAGGCGTCATCAACCGGTCTACTTCACCTGTTCGCAAGTGCCGACCGCCAGTGTGGAACCCCATGCAAAGGTGAACCGGACGGGTTCATTCCAAGTACGGATATGAATCACTGTAATGGTCTCGGTAATGGTCCCGCTCGATGATCCATGGTCTGTTCTAAACACGACCCAGTCGTTTCGCTTGCTGCCTCGCTGACTTACAACGTAGTCAGAGGCCTGCTTGGTTATTGTGAACACGTCCTCAACCACTTTAGCTGTCGGCTTATCGGTGATTAACACATCCATCCGATGGCCAACGAATTGCTTCTCAAAGTTTGATTTGGTTGGGTTGTCGCTCTCGGTGGTCTCATACACTGCCTTAAACGTGCAATGGAAAGTGGCAGCCTCTTGGGCTCGCGCTGGAAATGAGACCAGCAGCAGCGTTATCGCCAAATGGGCAAGCAGGTGAAGCCGCGACATGCTTATCACCCTTGCAACTGCGAGAGACTATCACGAGCCGACATTGCGAAGTAAGTGCACCCGAAGGCTCACTTGGCACGGTCAGATTTATCGCCGCTCGGAGCCGCCACTGCCACGCGGGCTGGCATGTCTGCAAAAGGGATCAGTCACTATGAGCGCCCAGTCTACGTCTGGTATCGCTGCGTTTCGACGGTGGCTACTGCGGATCCACGGGGCAATTTTGACGTTGGTTGCGCTAGGCAGCGCAGTCGCTACGACTATTGGCTGGATGACTGGAACTGGGCCATTTGGTTTCATGCAGCACAACCCGCTGGTCTGGGTCGGGCTGATACAGGCTTATTTGTTGATGACAATTATTGCCGTATTACTTGTACCCGGCTCGGGCCAACCGAATGCGAGGAAGTGGAATGTGGTGGGAGCACTGGCGCACTGTGTCCCCTTAATCGCGGCCCTTTCTTCATTGGACGTCTTCGAGTCGATGGGGGCTCTCGCGATTGTCCAAGTGGCTATTGCTTTCCATCTTGTCTGGCTCTGTCTTGAAACTATTGCCGCACTGTACCCGGATCCGAGTAGCTAGACCGCGGCGCGCGAAAATGCGCGAAGTGGCTTAACATCAGCACTGCTGGCACACTCGACAGCGAGCGGTGAACTAGTCTCGCGCCATGCTCACCGAAGGCAGCCCCAACGGGTCGGGCCGCGAGAACCTGCACAGCGTCAACTCCTACGGTCATCCGTTAGGGGTGACGTGTGTCGACTGGGGGCTATGCGAAAGATGCTGCCTTTCTTTGCATGTCTGGATTGGGGCAGACCCTTCGTCCGCTAGCCCGGAAATTGCTGCAGCGGGCGGCGCTTGGCGGTGTTGAGCCAGCGAAGGAATTCATTTGCCTTCCCTGATCGTGCCGCTTCCTTCGTCTCGTCGCCGCTTGATGCATCTGTCGAATCGACGTCCGGCCGAATGCTTGGGCCGCGCCTTCCGCTATCCTTTCGATGAGCGAGGCGCGCGGATACCCAGAGAAGTAGCGCAGGCACAATCACGAATCCCCCGAACGCGACAAACAACAAGAAGAAATCGTGTGCGGTCATATACGAATTCCCCGATGGGTCTGTGATAGGGTCGGACCTTCCCGCGGCGCGCGTGGCCCACATCGCACTTAGCGATGTTGCCATCGCGACAGGTAGCCCGGCAAGAAATCTTCAAGGCGCCGCTGTGCACACCGAAGCCTCACTTGGCACGGCCAGTTTTATCGTCGCCCGGCGGCGGGCAAGGCGTTCTGGCTTGCGGAGCATGCCTGAGCGTATAGGCTGGGAGCCATGAACATCAGAACCATTGTCCTGGTCATCCTTGGACTGGTGCTGGTGTCGGCTATCGTGCTGTCGACAACAGCGCTTGCCTCAGTCCTCATTCTGGGTGATCTCCACTGGAAGAGGGCCGTGCTGGCTGCTGGCCTTTGGCTGCTGGTTCTTGGCTGTATCGCTGCAACAATGTATCGCGTCGGCGTCAAGAGACGCACACCCGGCGGCCATCATTCGTGAGGCAAATACTATGCGGCGGGCTGCCTGCCGCGATTAACCAGTCCCGTTCGACCGAGTAGGCGATAGCAGCATCGAACGGAATACCCAGGCGCCGGGCGATAGTGCCTGCCCTGAGCGTAGTCGAAGGGCCAGCAGTCGGGTGGGGATTTGCCGATCCCTCCATCCTTGCCGCTGGCGCCCGCTATGTTGCTTTTCCTGTTTCGGCTGTAGTGGCCCCCTTAGCTCGGACGCCGTCGCAAAGCCGATGGCGATCCGGCGCAGCGTGACTTCCTCGTTTGGGCTCAGTGGCGCCAATGCGCCACGCTCCATGGGCCCCCTCCATGAATATGCAAAATTTACCGTAGTACCGCCCAGGCGCAATACCGGCTGCCGCGTCCCGCCGGCAGATGCGAACTGGGCATAATCCCGAGGTTGATACGCTCCGGGCGCCACTGTGAACGGGCGGCGCAGGGGGCGGGCCGCCTGTGGATTGGCCGAGCCGCCGGACCTCTGCAACGCACTGGTTGGCGCCGCGTTGGATAGATCGGGTGTCAGCGACTGTCCTCCGGTGGTGCGTCACGGTGTGCGCTCAGTTTGGGCGTCTGCGGGCCCTCGAGGGGCGGCGATGAAACCGTTCAAGTGCCAGAGCTGCCAGCACGCCGGCCAGGACCATGAAATTCTTCGATCTTTCGACTGCGACCCGGAGCGAGGCGAGCCTCGTGCGCGCCGCCGCAGTAACATTCATCGGCGCGACCGTGATCGTGGCGCTCTATTTCGGGCGCGAGGTGCTGATCCCGGTGGCGATCGCCGTGCTCTTCGCCTTCATCCTGAGTCCCGCCGTGACCTGGGTCCGCCGTCTCCTGCCGCTGCCTCTCGCCGTGGCGGCGGTCGTGCTGGGCGCCCTTGTCGTCGCCGGCCTGCTGGCCATGCTCGTGACGACGCAGCTCGCCGAGGTCGCCGGCAGCCTGACGGACTACCAAGCCAACCTGCAGCAGAAGATTCAGGATATCCGCGGACTGTCTGAGGGCGGCGGTGCAGTGAGCCGCTTCCTGGCCATGGTCGCCTCCCTCGGCCACGACCTCGCCCTTGTAGGCGGCCCCGCGGCGGCGCCGACGGTGCGCGTGCAGAGCGGCGGTTCCAATCTCGAGAGTGTGGCCGGCTTTGTGGCGCCCCTGCTGCTTCCGCTCCTGGGCGTTGGGATCGTTGTGATCCTCGTTGTCTTCATCCTGCTCGATCGCGACCATCTCCATGACCAGTTCGTCCGGCTGTTCGGCGCGGGCGACGTACATGCCACGTCGGAAGCCATCGGCGACGCGGCAAGCCGGGTCGCGCGCGTCCTGTCGTTGCAGCTGTTGACCAATTTCGGCTACGCCCTCGTAGTCGGCGGCGGTCTCTTCGCGCTCGGCCTGCCGAACGCGGCGCTGTGGGGGTTGCTGGCCGGCGGGCTACGCTTCGTGCCCTATATTGGCTCGGCGCTTGGTGCTGTGCTGCCCACCCTGATTGCCTTCGCGACCGCGCCGGGCTGGGTGCAGCCCTTCCTGGTGCTGGGCTGGGTCGTCGGCTGCGACCTCCTCCTTGGCCAGGTCGTCGAGCCACTGCTGTTCGGCGACTCGACTGGGTTGACGCCGCTGGCGCTGATCATGTCGGCGTTGTTCTGGGGTATGCTGTGGGGGCCCCTCGGCCTGTTGCTGTCTACGCCGCTCGCCATCTGCCTACTGGTGCTGGGTACGCATGTACCAAATCTCGGCTTCCTCCAGATCCTGCTAGGCGACGAGCCGGCGCTCGCCCCCTACCAGCAGATCTATCGCCGGCTCATCCGCAAGGCTGTAGCCGACGCCTCGACGGTGGCGTTGGCGGAGATCGAGGAAAAAGGGCGGGAGCGTGGCCTCGACGATGGCATGGGCCGCATGGTCGTGCTGGCCGAAGCCGACCGGGCGCAGGACCGGCTGAGTGCCTCCCAAGTCGAAGCCATTGTCGAAGGCACCGACGATGTACTCGACTTCATCGCGGCCGACCTCCTGGATGGCGGTGTTGCTGCGCCCGCCGCGGCCGGTCCTTCGGTGGTCGCAGCCGAGCCGTCGTCGACTCCCGCCGACGAGCCGCCCCGCGAAGTCGGCGCCTTCTTCTTCCGTTGCGTGGGCGGCCGAGGCCAGATCGACGATGCCGCGGCAGCAATCATCGCCTTCGCCTTGCGGCAGTCGGGCCTCGCGGCAGAGAGCCGGCACCATGGCGACAAAGGTTCCGGCGAGGACATGGAGGGATCGGTCACGATTCGCCTGATCTGTTACGCCTCGCACCCTTCCGAGGCGGTACGACGCTACACCTTGCGCAAGCTATCCCTAGGTGGCGGCGCAAGGCAGGCGCGCCATCTGGTCATCGATTATGACGTTGCTCCGGTGCCGGCGCCGTCGATCCCCGGCGCCGCCATCCCCGCCGACACCTTCGCCGGCGATGTCGCCGCGCTCTGTAGGCTGGTGGGCCAACATGCGATGATTGTGGAGCGCCATTTGGCGTCGGCGTAGCTGCTCGACGCCCAGAGCACCTTCCGCTCGGCTGGAATCAGCCGAGCGGTAAGTCGGACGCTGCTCTGGCAGAAAGCGGACAATTCAACCGCGACTGCCTTCCCGCGCCTTGCCGTGCGCGGGGAACGGGAAGACAGATCAAGCATTCGCCGGCTTCACGGCGTCCATGGTGACGGTCTGCACGACCTTGTCGGCGAGCTGGCCCATCTTGGCGCCGAGGTCGGCGGCGGAGGCTTCCTGGCGTACGACGTCGGCGGCGTTGGAGAGCGCCTCACGGCCAACACCGAGCGCCTTGGCGCCGGTCTCGCCCATAAGGTCCTTCTCGGCCTGCGAGAGCGGCAGCGCGGCGCCGACGGCGGCGCCCAGGGCCGCCCCGAGGGCCGCCATCAGGATCGGCTGCTCCTCGATCAGGCGGGCAAAGCTCTGCCGCGCCTGCTGCGCCACGGTCTGCGCCTGGCCCGTCAAGTTATCGGCCAGTTCGCCAGCCTGCTGGCGACGTGCATCGAGCTCCGCCTTGCCCGAGTCGAGGCCCGATTGAAGCCGGTCCTTGATCGACGCCATGCTGTCGACCGCCGTGTGATGCGCCGACACCGCGCTTTCGGCAACGCGATCGCTCACGGCCGCCGCGGTGTCCATGACGACATCGGCCGTGCGGTCAGTGGCACCTTTCACCACCTCCTTGGCCGCACCGGCGACGCTCGAAGCGGCGCTGGAGGCGGCGCCGGCAACGCCCGAGGCGGCACTGCGAGCGGCGTCAGCGCCGGTGGCAGCGACGCTCTTCAAGGTGGAGGTCGCCACGCCCATCACGTCGCTGCCCGTGGTGCGGGTGAGCAACATGGTGAGGCCGGCGCCGATCAGCAGCGCGGGCACCGGATTGGCGCGGGCGGAGTCGCTCAACGCCTTCAGGATCGACAGGCCGCTATCCTTGACCAGCGCGATGGCCTCGCCGGAAAGGGCGGACGGCGCTACGCCGTCGCGCAGTTGGCCGAGCGTGTCGGCAAGGCCGATGCGCGCCGCGTCGGCTTCGCGCTGCAGTTGGGCGCTCGATGTCATGACAGGGTCTCCTTGACCATGCGGCTGTCACGAGACAGCGAGTTGAGGGTGCGGTCGGGCGAGAGTTCGGCCGGGTTGAGCCGATTCTGGCCCATCAGGAAGAGCACGAGGCCGACCACGGCCGAGCCGCCGGCGACCAGCAGGATGGCCACGGACGGCGATACGCCCGAATTGATCAGGATGCTGACCAGAGCCTGCAGGATCATTCCAAGGGCTGCGATCAGGAAGATGGCACCGATCAGGATCATGATCAGGCCGCCGCGCAGGGCGGTCATTTTTTCCGCAAGCTCGGCCTTGGCCAGGCGGAACTCGGTCTGCAGCAGGTCGGCGGTCTGCGAGAACGCAGCCGTCGCCAGGGTGACGACGCCGGGGCGGCGCAGGGGCGGGTTCAGCATGACTTAGCCCTCGCCGCCAACGGTGTTGCCGCCAATGGCATTCGATGCGCCGCCCGCGGGCGCCGTGGCCACGCCGGCCTTGACCACGCGCGACAGCGCAAAGCCGATCAGGGCGGCACCCGCCAGCATGATGACCGGTTGCGAGCGGCCGAACTCGGCGGCGGAGTTAAGAAGTTCGCCGACCTTCTTTTCGCGCAGGTCGCTCGCCAGCCTGTCGATCTTCTGGCCGGCACCGCGCACATACTCGGCGATGGCGGGCGAATCGGGAGCAACAGTGTCGGCCAGCGCCTCCGCCGTACGCGCAACGCCCGCGACCGCGTCGGCGCCGGCCGCCTTGGAACGCTTCGCGATGTCTTCGGCCTTGCCTGCTGCCTGCTGCGCGACTTGTTCAGGGATGCGACCGAGCGGTCCGCTGTCTCCGCTCCCTCCTCTGGTGTTTGTTTCCGACATGACGCCTCCGATTGTTCGTGTGCAGGCGCAACGAGCGCTCTGCGCGCGGGGTTGCACAACGCCCCCCGAAATGCGGACCGAACTCTCCAATGCCCATCGACCCGATGCCCGGCCCTGATCGTTGCTCTTTCCGCAACTTAAATCACGGACCCGGCGGCAACGGGCTCGTGGTCGGCGCGTTGAATTGGCTCATTTCCAAGGAGAAAGCGATGAGCAGCACGTCAGACAAGGTCAAGGGTACGGCGAACCAGGTGGCCGGGAAGGTGAAGCAGGGCGTCGGCGAAGCGACCGACGATTCGGCTCTCAAGGGCAAGGGC
>Ga0308309_10000464_pt1 | contig 26080 bp, 19 predicted proteins | sample HubBroMetageWFT5_FD_192491 | JGI IMG/M metagenome (GOLD analysis project Ga0308309, IMG submission 192491) | Warmed and freeze-thawed soil microbial communities from the Hubbard Brook experimental Forest, New Hampshire - Hubbard Brook CCASE Soil... | ecosystem: Environmental > Terrestrial >...
CACGACTCCGGCGAAGACCCCGTAACTATTACTTCCAGTGAACGATTCAAGGTAGTTTCGAGCCGGTCCCTCGTTGTCTATTAGATGTCGGTTGCCTGATCTCCGCCGAACTCGCAGGCTTGCCAATACCGCAAATTTGCGATTCGCAAAATCGACCTGGCATAGACATTTGTCGATGCATTGTTCCCTGTATTGTCTGTTTTGAATGTGACGTTTAAATTTGGGTGTTCCTGCAGGTTCTGTGAGCTGGCGTCATAGAGAATAAGTCGTTTAATAACTCGGAGGCTGCGATGCGCGCTATTGTTTTGCCCCATCGTATTGAGATTCAAGGCGCGAGATTGTTGCCACACGATACATGGGAAAACTTACTGGATGAATTGGAGGTGGATCACATCCCGTCTTTCACACCGAATGGAAAACGCATGTCCATTGAAATTAATCCAAACGGACGAATGGATGCCTTCATCTATCGGACAAAACCCATGACGGAAGACCACATTATTCAGATTCTTGGAAAATACGACATTGTGGCGAGTGTCGGATCTGTGGATGCTGCTTCCGCCTGATTAAACTACGCACCGTGAGGTTTTTTAAAGATAGTTGGTTCGCCTAAATGCATAGCAGGTGTGAAAAAGCTTGTTTCTGGCAGCGATAAATTATTGATCCTACGGTTTGTCGCAGTTTTGGCGAGGGACTGGCCAGTCAGGCTTCCATGATCTCGCGAAGACGCCCACTGGTGACGTCGTACACGAACCCGCGCACGGCGATGCTCTTAGGAATCCAAGGGTGGGAGCGAAGCTTCTGCAATTGGTGGCGGACATTTTCGTCGACGTCCCGGAAGGTATAGAACTGAACGGGAAGCACATCGGCGTTTCCGGTACGATTCTGGATTCTGTTGAGCATGTCTTGCTCACTCGTGTGCATCAATCCGCAATCGGTGTGATTGATGATCATGATTTCGTCCGTACCCAGCAAGTGATGCGATACCACCAGCGAGCGCACCGTGTCTTCCGTAACGATGCCGCCCGCATTGCGGATGATATGCGCGTCTCCCGTTTTCAGACCCAGCGTGCGAATCGAAAGCCGGGTATCCATGCATGTCAGGACCGCGAGCTTCCGCTTCGGGCGCGGTGTGAGTTCGCGCAATTCATGGTTCCGCGCGTAGATTTCATTTGCTGCAAGCACGTCGTCGATTACGCTCATGGACTGGACAGTTTAACCTAGCCTCATCCGAGCGCTTGCCCCTTTTTCTATCATTCCGTTGCCGCGAAATTCACTCCCCCTGCAGTCCGTGCAACCGGTTTCCTTGCGAATCCTGCCCGAGCCAAAGGCTCCGCTCAATTCGCAAAAGCCGCTCGGGTCACCACAGGTCGTCGAAAAGGAGGTAGCCGCAAAAGGAATAAGACACACCCACCACTTTCTTGTAGGAGCTTATGACTCTCGAAGGGCAATCATTGGGTCCACCTGGGTCGCGCGCCGGGCTGGAAAGTAGCTGGCTAGAACGGCAACGGCAAACAAAAGCAGAGGAACGATCACAAACACAGCCGGATCATGCGGGCGCACGCCGTAAAGTAAACTGCCCATCAACGACGCAGTGGACGCGGAAACGACCATCCCGGCAACGATGCCCACTCCTGCAAGCGCGACCCCCTTGCGTAAGAACATTCTCAGTATGACGTCACGCCGCGCGCCCAGGGCCATGCGGATACCGATCTCGCGCGATCTTTGGCCGACCATATATGCCAACAAGCCGTAAATTCCGATGGAGGCCAGAAGCACTGCCAGTCCGGCGAATCCGCCCACCAGGTCGGCAGAAAAGCGGCGGGAAGCCAGTGACCGATCGAGGATGTCATTCATTGAGACAACATTGAATACGGGTAAGCCGGGATCGATGCTCTGGATTTCGTGCCGGATCTGTGGCTCGAGCAGGGCCGCGGGCAGAGACGTCCGCAACACCACGCTCACTTGCTTGCTGGGGTCTTGATACACCGAAACGAAGATGTGGGGAACGCCATCAACGTCGAGACCGTCGTTCTTGATATCTTTAATAATACCAACGATGGTCGACCATGGATTGGTAGGGTCTCTTCCCAATCGCAGTTGGCGGCCCAACGGATCACTCGTTGGCCAATACTTGCGAGCGGTGCTTTCATCAATGATGGCGACCCGCTGTTTGCCGTCTTCATCGCCCTCGGTGAATGAGCGGCCGCGCAGGAGCGTCGCCTGCATCACTTTAAAATAATCGGGGCTTATACGAATTCTCTCTGCGCGCAGATCCTGCGAAGACTCCACCGGCCTATCTTGAATCGCAAAGCGTTCAATCGGTAAGCCACCGACCGCGTTCGGGTTGCTATTGGTGGTCGGTAGAGCTGAGGTGATTGCGGCGAGTTCTACTCCTGGAACTGCATTCATGCGCCGCAGCAACTCACGATCAAAGGTGGCCATGCCAGTAATACCGAGATACGGGTCCGTCTTCGGATCGTTCGGATTTCCCATCCACGTATTTGCCGTCACAACTTGAGTTGGATTAAAGCCGGGATTTTCCTGCAACAGATCCCGCAGCGTTCGCAGCAGCAGGCCGGCCCCCACCATCAGTATCACGGCAAATGCCAGTTCGCAGACGATTAGTACATCCCGCAATCGCCCTGTCGTTGTGCTGTACCCGGAACCGCGACCGCCATCACGAATGGCCGAGGCGAGAGCGACTTTTGCCGAATGAAGCGCTGGGGCAAGTCCGAACACTAAGCCGGTGAGAATGGAAATCAGCAGAGCGAACGCCAGCACCACCCAGTCGATTCGTACTTCGGTGAACCGGGGGACGTTTGATGGCAGAAAGCGCAAAATAAATCCCAAAGTAACAAACGCGGTTGCGATTCCAGCGGCACCCCCGATGACCGAAAGCAGCATGGATTCAGTCAGCATCTGGCGCACCATGCGCCCGCGGCTCGCCCCCAGTGCTAAACGCACCGCCATCTCCTGTTGCCGCCCCGAAGCGCGCGCCAGCAGCAGATTGGCTAGGTTCAACGATACGATGAGAATGATCAGGATTACCGCACCTAGTAACACCAGCAGCATGGGCCGGACCTTGCCCACCAAAGTTTCTTGCAACGGTTGAATCTCAATCGTCCATTGCGCCTGCGGTGAGTAATCGGCGGGGAAGTCGTGCCGCAATTCAGCGGCCATGGCAGTGAGCCGCGCCTGAGCTTGCTCAAGTGTCACCCTAGGCTTCAGTCGTCCGATTCCATTTATCAAAACTCGGTTACCACGGATTGGCGGGGGAAAAGGATCTCCGATGAGTCCGCCAGCGCCAAACACTTCCGCGTCGCCGGAAGTCGTCGGTCCAGGATGGCGAAATCCGCGTGGCAGAACCCCAATAATTGTTGTGAGATCACTGTCGACCCGAATGGTACGGCCGACAATGTTCGGATCGGCGCCATAGGCACGTCGCCACAATCCGTCGCTGATCACTGCCAGTGGAGCGAAACCAGGTGTGAAATCCTGCGGGCCGAACAACCGTCCAACTTGCGGGGTCACGCCCAACATGGAAAAGTAGCTGAAATTCCCATTGACCGCCTCGAGGCGCTGGGGCTGGTTCGCGCCGGTCAGATTCTCGGTCCCCTCGAAGATCGGGGTCGCATCATCAAATACTCCTGATCGCGTCAGCAAATCATCCAGTTCGGGCTTCGAAAACCTGACGTCCCGCAATCCCACGCCGGGCTCGTTAAAGTAGATTCGTATCAAACGATCGGGATCGCGGTAGGGCAGAGAATGCAGCAACACGGCATTCACGATGCTGAAAATTGCCGTGTTGGCTCCCACGCCCAGAGCCAGAGTCAAAATCGCAACCGCCGTGAAACCTGGATTCCTGCGCAACAATCTCAATCCATGGCGCATGTCCAAGCTTAGTTCACCCCACCATCGCACGCCCACGGATGCCCGCGCGGCATCTTTGTGAGACTCGATTCCGCCGAATTCAATCCTCGCCTGCCGCATCGCTTCCTGTGGGGAAAGGCCTTCGCGAACCAGGTCGGCTGCGCGGCTCTCAATGTGGAAACGCGCTTCCGTTTCCATTTCACTTTCGAGCCGCTTTCCCTTGACCATCCACTTCAACCAGGAGCGGAAGCGATGGAGATTCATATCTCCCCCTGAGTAGTTCGCAGTGTACCCGCGATCGACGAGGCCTTTCGGTTCCACTTTTCGGTTCCCGAATGGAGTTGGCGCTGCCCGATTGCGGTCAGGCTATAGAACTTTGTTTCGCGGTTGTTGCCCGATTCCCCCGACTCGCTGTCGATCCAGCCCTGATGCTCCATACCGTAGAGCGCTGGATTTAACGAGCCTTGGAGGATCTCCAGTCGTTCGCCGGAGATCTGCTGAATGCGCGGCAAAACCCCGAAGCCGTGCAGCGGGCCACGCGAGAGAGCTTTGAGGGTCGCCATGTCCAGCGCGCCTTGCAGCAAATCAATCGCTTTGCCCACGACCTCTCCTTGTGTGTCTAGGAGAGAACGTAACAAAACTCTCCTAGTTGGTCAAGGAGAGACTCCTTTGGCGGGACAGTTGGCTGCCATCCACCCCGGTCACGCGCTTCCCTTTGGTGTAGACTTCGCGTTGCCCACGACCGGCGGGAGCCGTTGCCTTCGAAAGCGAATCCGCTGTGCGTGCGGAAAACGGCGGGGTTGCGCGAGGAGTTTCCATGAAACGACGCGAATTGATTCGTGCGGGACTTCTGATGAGCTTTGCCGCCGCGCTGCGACCTACCCAGGAAATGGCGCAGAGTGCAAAGACGCCATCCGAGCTGACACCGGCGCAAAGCGGAGTCGACGCCTCGAAATATCTCGCGGCACCGGGATGGAGGCCACTTTTCTTGGATGAGCACCAAAACGAAACGCTGATTGTCCTCAGCGACCTCATCATCCCCGCAACGGACACTCCCGGCGCCAAAGAAGCTCTGGTGAATCGGTACATCGATCTCGTGCTTGCTGCCGAGACGCCCGAAACGCAAGGTGCCTTCCTGAATGCTCTCGGATATCTGGATGGGGAAAGCATGCGGCGGTTCGAAGTGGCGTTTCGCCGCGCATCACGAGGACAGCAAGATGAATTGTTGGTCGCGCTGGCATATCCCCGCGATGCGGGCGGGCGGACAGTCGAACCCGATGCATCGTCCGGCACGGGTCATGCTCATTTTGAAACGCTCAAAGAGCACATCGTGACCGCCTACTACAGTTCGCAGATTGGCGAGAGGGAACTCGGGTCGGACGGTGGGTTTGCGCACGGCGACTATGAAGGGTGCGACCATACGGAAGGGAATCACAATTGACCATGAACTTCACAGCGCTGGGTGCCGCACAACAAACCTACGATGCCGTGGTTGTGGGATCCGGCGCCACGGGCGGATGGGCCGCGAAACAACTTGCCGAGGCAGGATTGAAAGTCGCGTTGCTTGAAGCAGGCCGCGGTGTAAGCCCGAAAGAATTTACTGAGCACATGCCGGCCTATAAGCTGAAATATCGCGATCATTCACCCGAGGTCGCGCGCACGCGGCCAATCCAGAAGCAATGCTACGCGTGCATGGAATACAACTACGAATGGTTTGTGAATGATCTGGAAAATCCATACAGCACGCCGCCGGGGAAACCATTCAGCTGGCAGCGATTGCGCGTGCTGGGCGGTAGATCGCTGGTCTGGGGCCGCCAGAGTTACCGGCTGAGCGAAAATGATTTGAAGGCAACGAGCCGGGACGGGTATGGCGATGACTGGCCAATATCCTATGCCGATCTCGCTCCTTACTACGACATCGTGGAGGGGTATGTCGGAATCAGCGGTGCGGCAGAGGGGAATGTAATGTTGCCGGACGGGCAATTTCTGCCGCCGATGAAAATGAGCTGCGGAGAAGTCCAATTAAGAGAAAGCGTCAAGGCCAAGTTCGGCCGCACGGTGACGATCGGGCGTGCGGCGGTTCTCACTCAAAATCATAATGGACGCGGCGCTTGCCACTATTGCGGGCCCTGCGAACGCGGGTGCAGCACGTTTTCCTACTTCAGCAGTCCCTTTACGACCGTGAAGGACGCCCTGAGCTCGGGCAACTGCACGCTCTTCACCAACGCCGTCGTGAGCCACGTCAACATGGACAGTGAGGCAAACAAAGCACGCGGGGTAACTTACGTGGATCGGATGACTCGGCAGGTCAAGGAGATCCGCGGAAAAGCCGTGATACTTTGCGCGCAGGCTTTGGAATCCACGCGCATCTTGCTGAATTCGTCCACGCGGGATTATCCGAGTGGCCTGGCCAATTCGAGCGGCGCGCTCGGACGTTATCTGATGGATCACGTCGTGGGTGGAGGCGCCTCGGGGCGTCTGCCAGATCTCAAAACTCTTCCCGATGCCAACGAGCCGCAGCGGCCCAACGGGATTTACATTCCTCGCTTCCGCAACACTCCTTCGAGCACCAAAGAGACGCGGTTCATTCGCGGCTATGGTTTCCAGGGCGGAGCCGGAGCTGAATTCAACTTCAGCGCCGAAGGTTACGGGACCTCGTTTAAGAAGTCGGTGAAAGAAGGCGTATATGAAATTTCCCTGGGAGCTTTCGGGGAATCTCTGCCCCGGTGGGACAACTACTGCGAGATCGATCGCAATCTAAACGATGCCTGGGGCATTCCGGCACTGCGCATTTGCATGACCCACGGCGACAACGAAGCCGCGCTCATGGCGGATGCCGGGACCACGGCGGCAGAAATGTTGGAAGCGGCAGGCGCGAAAGATATCCGCGTGCAAACGGACGTCGCAGTGCCGGGGATGGCCATCCACGAACTGGGGACAGCGCGCATGGGGAGCGATCCGAAGAATTCTGTGCTCAACGCCTTCAACCAGACGCACGACGTGAGAAATATATTCGTGATGGATGGCGCGAGTTTTGTATCGTCCGGGTGCCAGAACCCGACGCTCACAATGATGGCTGTCACCGTCCGCGCATGCTCTCATCTGATTGATCGTTTCCGGCGAAGCGAGATCTGATGCAAAAACTCTCCATCACCATTTGATGGAGGCGTCAGCTACGCCGGAATCGGTCGCGTCGCGCATCGCTGAAATCAGAGGCTTCGTTATAAGTGGCCTGAATAATCTCCACGACCTGCTGAGGAAAGCCACTTCTCTCGTCCGAACAAATCTTCTGTAGCACTCAAGCGAAATTATGCCGACGCTGCACCGTGACTCGACAAGTCGCTTCTACGTTCCTGCTGGTAACTTGGGTTTGATCGGAAAAGATTGGACCGAGGCCGCCAGTCATCACACCTGCGGCTTCGCATGGTTGCAGAGTTGGATTTGAACCAACGACCTCGGGGTTATGAGTTCAAGTGGGCAGAATCGCGAAAAATGCTAAGTCTCGTCGACTCTGTTGTCGTCTCTGCCTGCCGGGCTCGAATTCTGCAAATAGATCCAGAGTTTTGCTCCCAACTTGCGCCCGGATTTGCTGACGAGAGGTGTGGTATAAATCCACTTCCCACGAGTAGGTCTCCGAGAAGTTTAAAGTCTCCGGGACGCAATAGTGGGGACGCGATGAGATGTACACCTTGCAGTCAGAAGTGTTCTACATACGTTTCAGCAATGATTGAGATCAGTGTGCTCGCGGCAAAGGCTCTGCCCCCGTGTGGTGCAGCGATTGGACGACCGATTGAGCCTCCTTGCTAACCGAATCGAAGATTAGCCAAGAAGCCGACTTCTCGCTCCCGATCATGTCTCGATGGTGGTGTGGCGGCTGGGCCGAGAAGACCATTTTTCGGTTGTCCGAGCAGGGGAAGTGTGTGAGGCTTCCTGCCGGAAACCAAAAAGCGGCAGACTCAAACAGTGATCGCATGTTCGGCATGGGGAAACTGGGGCTGATGGTGCTGAAGTCGCCGGAACGATAGACATCAGAGATGCGGCGCGCGGCAGGAATGCGGTCGGGGGGCGCTCGGACAAGCGATGCGGAGAGTTGAAGCAGTCACGGAAAGTCATCGCCCTGTGCGGGGACGGCCCTTTCTCGAAACAATCCGGCAGGATGTGAGCTATGCATTTCGGCAGTTTGCAAAGTCGCCTGGCTTTGCCGCAATCACGATTGCGACGATGGCTCTGAGCATTGGAGCGACTTCGGCAATTTTCAGCGTGGTCGATGCAACGCTGTTACAGCCCTTACCCTATCCGAAGTCAGAACAACTAGTAAGCGTCCAAGACGATTTGCTCGGCACATCCGCACGGGACGTGGGGATGTCCGTGCCGGAGTGGAAGGATCTGCAGCACTCAGGCATCTTCACGTATGTGTCGCCAGTGGGAGGGGGGTCGGTGAACCTCACTGATTCAGGTCAGCCGGCGCGCATCGTTTTCGCGGTAGTAGCGCCGAATTACCTCGCGATGCTCGGAGTCAAGCCGGAATTGGGGCGGTGGTTTAACCCTGAGGATCAAACACCTGGGTTCACGATGGAGGTGGTGATCAGCGACGGCCTGTGGAGGCGGATGTTTGGCGGAGATCCGCAGATTCTCGGCAGAGGTGTGCGTCTCGATAACGACGTGTATCGCTTGATCGGCGTGACGCCACCTGGCTTTCATCAACCTGGGCAGACTGCGGAACAAAGGAACGCAGAACTTTGGTTGGCTGCGGGTTTTGCCGGTGATCCTGGCCCACCGCCAGCGCGCGAAGTGCGGGCACTTCCGGCGACGATCGCGCGATTGAAAACTGGACTGACGATTGAGCAAGCGCAGAGCCAACTGGATGTCCTAGTTGCGTCCTTGCAGAAACAGTATTCGGCGTACTATCCGCCCGATAGCGCTTGGAGGGTGCGGTTGGTGCCGCTCAGAGAGACCTTGGTGGGCAAGGAGCGCCAGCCGCTTATGTTGCTGCTCGGAGCGGTAGGTTTAGTGCTGCTGATCGGCTGTGTGAATGTTGCGAACCTTCTGCTCGCCCGGGCCAGTGGAAGAGAACGAGAGATGGCCATTCGACAGGCGATCGGCGCGTCGAGATTCCGGCTGACGAAACAGTTGCTGACCGAGAGCCTGCTCCTTTCATTATTTGGCGGAATTGTTGGATTGGCGATTTTGTTTTGCGCCAAAGGGTTGCTGCTACGTCTGATTCCAGACAGCCTCCCGCGCTCCAATGAGATATCGCTCGACTGGACTGTGCTGCTGTTCGCAATATTTGTTTCGGTTGCCTCCGGCTTGTTTTTCGGGATGGCTCCCGGATTAGGGGCTGGCCGGCTGGAGTTGATGCCTGCACTCAAAGCGGGTGGGCGGGGCACACCCGGGTCTGGGAAGCAAGCTCGAACGCGGCGCTTCATGGTGGCCACGGAGTTTGCACTTTCCATGGTGCTGCTGATCGCCGCCGGTCTTCTACTGCGAAGCTTCTGGGATTTGTCGCACGTGCGGTTGGGGTTCGATCCGCAGAGCGTGATGGCCTATCACATCTGGCTGCCGATGCCTAATGACCCTAAGACCGATATTTATGGGACTGATGCTCAGCAGGCCTCACTGATTCGCGAAATCCTTCGCAAAGGCGGGACACTTCCGGGAGTGAGGGAAATTGCGGTCGGAACCGCCCAATCCATTCCCTTGAATCACGCCCAATATCGAACTTCAATGATTCTGGAAGGGCGCGATTCTCGCGGCAATCAGCCCCCTCTTGTTGGAGGTGCGGCCGTTTCTCCTGATTATTTTCATTTAATGGGAATGCCATTGCTCCGCGGCCGCTTGTTCGACGACCGGGATGTCGAGACTGCGCCTGCCGTCGCCGTGATCAATAGCGCACTCGCGCGAACCTATTGGCCCAACGAGAATCCCATTGGAATGCACATTAAGCTCGGCGCGGCAACATCTCCCTGGATCACAGTGGTGGGTGTGATTGCAGACGCCCGCACAGAATCCCTCGATGAAGAGGGAATTCCACGTGTCTACCGGAGTTTTGCACAATGGCCGAGCAGAAATTTGATCGTATTCCTGCGGGGACAGCTGGACTTCGCCGCAACCTCGGAAGCGCTATGGAAACAGGTGCAATCTATCGATCCTGAGCTTCCTGTTTTCGGGGCGACGACACTTTCCAATGTGGTATCCGGATCCCTCGCGCGGCGGCGGCTCTCGATGGAGATGGTCCTGTTGTTCGCGCTGACGGCGCTGTTGCTCTCAGGACTAGGAATTTACGGAACGATTTCTTATCTCGTCAGTGAGCGTACGAAGGAGATTGGGATTCGTCTGGCTTTGGGAGCGCACCGGGGAAAGATTCTTCGCATGATTTTGCTTCAGGGGCTGGAGCTCGCGATTGCCGGAACCGCGGCGGGCCTGGTTGGCGGGTTGATTGTGTCCCACCTGATGGCAAGTCTGCTCTATGGCGTGCGGCCCACGGATCTTCCGACGCTTGGAGGAGTTGCTGTTCTGCTCACGGCGGTGGCGCTAGTGGCCTGCTATCTTCCGGCAATGCGGGCGACACGTGTCGATCCCCTGGTGGCTCTGCGCGCCGAATAGCATCGCAAGGGTCACATCGGCTTTTGCTGATCGCATTGTATCCTCCAGTGCTTCGCGCTTTCGCCTCAACTGCTCGATCACATGTCAAAAACCTCGAGAAGCTGGGGCCGAATGAGCGAGGATTGGTGTCCGCCACGCGAAACGGTACGCCTCGGGACGCAAATCTTTTGGTGAAACGGAAACTGTATCCGCTGCTCGACTCTTTAGAGATCGAGCGCGGCGGGTTGCACGCTTTCCGTCACACCAACAGCACCCTCATGGACCGATTGGGGGTGCCACTTAAGGTCCGCCAGCAACGTCTCGGGCACAGCGATCCGTCTCTCACCCTCGGCGTTTATACGCACGTCGCGAGTGAGGACGACGCCCGGTTTGCAATGCAATTGGACGGAATTCTGCGCCCTATTGCGCCCAAATTGGAGATCGACAAAAAACCAGAAGCCGCTAAATCGTTGTATTTGAATTAGGAGGATGGTTGCGGGGGGCTGCAACCATCCGAATTTGCTAGTGCTACCCTTCAGGTTCGAACTGATTCGGCTCGCAGAGTAGTCGAAAAGAAAGGCCAAGTGTTGCGGATCACTTCCGAGTTGCCGACTATCCAAGGAAGAGCCAAGACCGGTGTCGGGACTGTCCCGAATCAAAGCAAATCGCCCATGCTTGACTACTTAACCAGGAAATCGTAGTAATTCACGTATTCTCTTCCATTCCAAAACCGAAGTTCGAATGGCTGTCCGTAGATTGTATTTTGCAGCGAGTTTGGCGGCAGATATTTGTAATAAACCCGATACCGTCCCGGATGCGAGACGTTGTAGGCCGCTCCAAGATCGATGTCCCAAGAATAGGCGTTCCACGTATACACGGGCGGATTGATGACGGCGCCTTTCACGATTTCGTTCAGCTTGGGAGTAGCCGGAATCTCCCTCCCATTCGGACCAATCAGGCGGAAAACGTGAGTGCCGCGCTCCGGTCCTTCGGGCACGGGCATCTGTGTGCCCCAGTTTTCAAAGACCAAGTTCAGGTGAAGCCTTGAATATTGGCTTGGCTGTAGCCACACGACCGGGATGTATTTGAACCTTTCCGGCTCCGACTTGAGATGCTCGGCCAACTCATCAGCGGGTATGTGGAAATAAAGCGCCTGGTAATTCAGCCGGCATTCGCTACCGGAGGTGGTGTCCACCCAATCGAAATAGGGAAGATGGTACGCCCACCATCTCTGCTTTGCGCGCTCCTCGGCTTGAGGCTGACCGATAGCGTCGAGCGGCGTATCGAAACTGAGACCTAGGTCAAATGCGCATGCCAGGAGGCTCGCCGCCCCATGAGATACCGTCGTATCGATGAACTCGTCATCGTCGCTATACTGGATTCTTCCCTCATCCAACAACATTCCCACAAGGAACGGATTACTCCGTTTCCTATCAAGCTGGGAAAGAACAGCAATGGTCGACGCACGGACCCAAGGGTCAGGGTCTCTCAACAGGGATGCAATGGCGGGAAAAGCTCGATACCCAAGCTTGGACGCCTCCGTTTGTTCGGCGGCGTATAGCTTCTTCTGGCTAGCGTTCTTTCGCAAATCTGAGGCGATTCGCTGGATTTTTTCTTCCGCTTCGTGACCGGCAGGAGGTGGGAGATTCTTGCTTAGCTCGAAAAACGCCTGCTCCAGGTAGTCTCGGGGCGCATTCTCCTGCCGATAGTCTTGCCGCGGCGAAGTGTCCTGCTGCGATCTGCGGCAGGATAGAACGCAGCCTGCTGTTACAACGGCCACCAGAAGGACCAACCAGGACCTCGGCATGTTGCTGCATGCCTCCTATGAATGGAACGGGCGCGGCCTCGTTTCTTGCACAGAGATCTTAGCTCGTGGACCCTCCAATCTACAGTGCGCTGTCGAAGGCCGATTCTTAGCGTGGCACAAGCAACCCGGAAGCTATCGATCACCATGCCATGTCGAGGCCGAGTCTTTCTCCGAGAACGACAAATTCGGATGGTTGCGGGGGTTGGATTTGAATCAACGACCTCCGGCTCCGAGTCCCGCGGCCTTCGCGGGACTCGCCATAAAAAAGACAGCCCGGGTTTACGGGCTCCTGCGCGTCGACAGCGCAAAAAAACGGGCCTCCGATCTGAAATCGGAAGCCCGTGAATCTAAAGAAGAAATTGGTTGCGGGGGTTGGATTTGAATCAACGACCTCCGGCCCCGAGTCCCGCGGCCTTCGCGGGACTCGCCATAAAAAAGACAGCCCGGGTTTACGGGCTCCTGCGCGTCGACAGCGCAAAAAAAACGGGCCTCCGATCTGAAATCGGAAGCCCGTGAATCTAAAGAAGAAATTGGTTGCGGGGGTTGGATTTGAACCAACGACCTCCGGGTTATGAGCCCGACGAGCTACCAGGCTGCTCCACCCCGCGCTTCAGATACTACGCGACTTGCCGCTGTTCTGCAAATACTCAGGTGCCCGGTAAGATTGCGATCTGGCGGTAGCGGCCATCATAAACTGGATTTGCATGAATCCAATGTGTCGGGCGATGAATCTGCCGCAGATCGAAACAGAGGGCATTCCCGGGGCTTTCGTGCACGCTCACGCGTTCCGGTTCATCTCGCCGGCGAATCCACGGCGTGAGCGTCCAATGAAATACGTAATTTGGCTAATCATTCCCCGTGGCGGCTTGCATAGAACTGCCCCTACAACCTATCGAAGCTACCCCTGCGGCAGCACATTGTAATTCTAGACATTGCACCTGACACTGACTATAGTCATAAATGACCATGGTCATAAAAAGAAAGCGATCGCGGCGCGAGCAAAAACACGCCCTCCTCCGTGCACGCATTATCGCTACCGCCATCGGATTGTTTTCCCGTCATGGGCTTGATTACATCACTGTGGAACAGATCGCCTACGTTGCGGATATCGGCAAAGGCACCATCTACAATTACTTCCGTACCAAAGAAGATATCGTCGTCGCCTATATGGCCGGAATCGAAGGTGTGCTCCAGGCCAAGATTCCGGATTTCGCTGCCTCCAGAAGATCTTTGGAATCGGTCCTGATTGATTTCCTGCGGTTCCATTTTCGCCTCAAAAAGCCGTATCACAGATTCGTCCGCATATTTTTGGCGCAAATGTTCTCTCGGACCGAACAGTTTCTTCCCTATATGCTGGAAATGCAGAAATCGATTGATCCTCCTTTGCGCGATCTGTTCCTGCGGCTGCAGGAATCCGGGCGGATCCGAAACGATTTGGACATCGGGGATTTGATCGTCGTTTTCAAGACCATTCAGCTGGGGCTCGCTGCGCTTTGGGCTATCGAAGGGCCTCCGTTCCGGGGAACGGAGAAGATCCTAAAGCAGGAAATCAAAATCTTTTGTGAAGGACTTGGGGCAAGATCATGAATTGGTCGATTGCGATACTTAGAATCCTATTGGCATGGTCAGCCCTGGTGCTGGCTCAGGTGCTTGCAGGTCTAGTGGTTCCTATCAGCCCCCCTGGGATGGCTCATCAGACCGCCTGGGATGCAGGAACGAATCTCCTGGTGTGTGTCGCACTTGGCTTTGTAGCGCTGCGCTCGGATTGGCGGGGGTGGCGGCTTGGATTATCGTTGGTTGCGATTCCCCTTTCCATTTATATCGTGGACATCATCGAAGCGATCATATTTCTGCACATGGAGTCCGGCTCGCGCCTGCTGGGCCAGGTCGTGCTCACGTATCTCTTCGCCCTGCCGCTATGGGTGTTGATTTTTGGCAAAAGCCGTGAAGTGGTGTGCACCAGTTACCGGCCATTCGAGTCTCGCAATCTAGGGCGGAACGTCGGAATATTCCTGGCCGCTGATATCTCCTACGCCATTCTTTATCTGGCGGCCGGCATGGTCATTTTTCCTTTTGTCCGCGATTTCTATGCCACAAAAACCTTGCCCACCATGGGGACTATTCTCGCGCTTCAGCTTCTCTGTCGCGGACCCGTGTTCGTTGCAACGTGCATGCTTCTGCTGCGAATGCTGAATTTGCACCGCGCCGCCGGCGCTTTGGCGGTTGGCATCGTGTTCACCACGGTCAGTGGAATCGCTCCACTATTGATGCCGAATCCTTACTTTCCGGACTCCGTGCGGTGGGTCCATTTCTCTGAAGTTGTCATTTCTAATTTTCTATTCGGTGGCATAGTTGCGTGGTTCTGGAGAGCCCCCAAACTACAGTCTTTGTCGGGAAACCATGCCGCATAAAGAGTCATTCGGATTCTATATCTGCACCGAGCGGATCGTGGGTCTTCAAACATGAGCATTTTGTGACTATGATCACTCAAGGAAGAAAGAAAGCGGCTTTGCACAAACTGCGCCGCTTCCTGGAGTCACAGCAACTCTTCGTTTTCATTGGCGTAGTTGTATACGCGCTGTTGGCGGCCATGAGAACAGGGGCCTCCTTCGCTCTCATCATGATTTGCATCCTCTGCGTAGGTAACACGCTTGGTCCAGTCATGGGCGCTTGCGCGCCGTTTTATGAGAGACGACCTTTTCCCTGGAACTGGCTGCTCTTTCTTCCGATCATGGCGCTTGTCAGTCTGGCGGGTGCTCTAATCGCAGTGGTTCTGGTGCGCTGGATGGCCATGAACGAACCATTCCTGCGGCTCTTTCGAGAAATAGGCCCGATTATGATAATCGTCGCCATGGTAGCCGGCACTGTGTCATTTCTCACTAGCCAGGTTCAGGGCAAGCTCAAGGAGGAAAAGATTCAACTGGAACACGCTGTTGCACGCGGCAACGTAGTCCTTCTGCAGCAGGAAGAGGAGTTGACTCGGGCCCTGGAGATTCAAAAAAGCCTTCTGCCTAAGACGCTCCCGCAACTTCGCGGTGCAGAGATTGCCGGTGGATGGCAGCCCGCGCGCACTGTCGGGGGAGATTATTTCGACGTGATCCAACTGGACGACCAGAGACTCGGTATCTGCATTGGCGACGTCGCCGGAAAAGGGATCGCCGCGGCGTTGATGATGGCCAATCTTCAAGCGGCCTTTCGAGCGTTTGCCGCACCCGACGCGTCCCCAGCCGCGGTGTGCGCCCGGCTGAATGCATTTCTCTGCGGAAGTATATCTCCGGACAAGTTCATAACTTTCTTCTATGCCATCTTGAACGTTGCAGACTGGACCATTCAGTACGAAAATGCCGGCCATTGTCCGGCCCTCTTGCTGAAGAGATCCGGGCTCGTCGAAGTCTTGCGCGGAGAGGGCGCCGTTCTTGGCGTGCTACCGGATTGGACTTACGTAGATCAGGTGGCACAACTGGAGCGCGGTGACCATCTGCTTTTCTACACCGATGGCATTGCCGAGGCTACTAACCAGCAGGGCGAAGAACTCGGTGAGGAGAGGCTGATACGTTGCGCCCGGTCCCAAGGCGGAACGGCGGAAGATATGCGCCGCAACATCATGGAACAGGTTACGAAGTTCTGCTCAGGCAATTTTCACGATGATGCCACGCTTCTGGTGATTGCCATCGGCTGATCAGCTCCGTTCATCAGTTCGCAGAGTAGACCTTTGACCGGACCGGTATTCATTCACCGGAAACCGCGGGTTTGCCCTTCGCTGTATTTCCGCATCAAAAACCTTGGCAGGCACTCACATATTCAAGCACGATGCGATTTGTCGTCGAGGGGTACTGTCCATTTACTTAAACCGTTCTCGACCGAAACGGTTTTGTCACCGGCGTTTGTAGAAGGTCATTCTGAAAGTACCGCGCGAACAAATTGATTCGCCGATGAGACACACGGGAAAGACGAGACTTGAATGAAGGCAGCCAACCGCCAAAAGAAATTATCCGCCGCTTCACCAGGAACTATCACCACGAACTATAAGCCGTCCCATCAAATGGAGACACTTGATTGGATGCCGAGTGCACGTCGCTGATGCCAGACGTCGTCTGCTCCGGGCTCAGCACCAGCTCATCGCTCTCCGTGGTCCAATCTTTCTCGCCCGTCATTTTATCCGTGGGAATTTCGCGCAGATAGCCCTGCGAAACCAGATCGTCCAGCGATTGCGGCGGCGCCTCTTTATCGAGAGTAAAATCGTTAATCGCTTTCCTCATCACCAGCAGGTCCGACTTCAGAACGGCCTCTTTCGCCCTCACCGCCGACTTCTCATACCGTCCCGCGCCGATCGTCGCAAGAATCATGATAATCGTCATCACGATCATCAACTCGAGCAACGTAAATCCCCGCGAGCCGGATGCTCGATCGCTCCGCTTCGGCGTTTTCAGTTCAATCATTTTCATCGTCGTATCCATCTTTGCGCGCCCGCCGGAGATCCTTACCAGTCCGAATAGTGCGTCCCGTCTGACGCTGTTCCGCTCGATTTGCTGTACACGTCAAAGACATCCTGCCCGCCCCACATCGCGGAATCGGCATCATCCTGCACGGAGCGAAGCCCCCAATCTTTTCTTCCGGTCATGGGGTCAATCGGGACTTCCCGCAAATAACGCACACGCCGGGTGGAAGCTCCGGACAATTGCACGCCCTTCACCAGCGTTTCCAGGTCCGGCGGATAACCTTCGGTGCCCGCCTGGATTTGAATCAGATTCTTATCCGCGTCGTCCTTGTAACGATCGATGGCACTGCGCATTTCCACCAAATCGCGGTGAAGCGCCGTCTCCCGGTTGCGCATAATCGTCGCGCGCGCTAGTGGAATGGCAATCGTTGAGAGAATCACCAGAATCGCGCAGGAAATAATCAGTTCCAGAAGCGTCAATCCCGCTTCTGAATTGCGATTGGCGCGGGAATTTTCCAGGCGAGGCGCGCTGCAGCTCCACAAGAGGGAATCGGGTGCCGTCAGATGCCCCGCGAAATTGCCGCCACGATTGGATTCATTCCGGGTCATACATGCCTCACTGCACCTGGATCGTAGCTTCTCCCGACACGATCGGAATCTGATTTTGCTGCGAGTCGTGCGCGTTCACTTCGAGGATTTGCAGCGTCGTGGATCCCGCGCTAATGGCCCGGACCTTGAATCCCAGCAGCGCGCCGGACCCATTCACTCCGGGCGTCTTCGGCTGGCGCGTGGCGGAGACCACAACTTCTCCCCGCTGCGCGTCAATCCTCTGCACGATCGCAATCTCCTGCGTTCCGCCGGAAAGGAACCCGCCGTTCAGCACCTCTTCCACCTGGATCACGGCAGGGTTGTAATGAATCAGCAGCGGAATCGAGTAAAGGTCGCTCACATTCGATACGGCCAACCCAATCGTCGTCGTCTCTCCCGCTTTCATCGGAACCGTCGCTGGAACGAAATGCAGTTGAGCCGCCGCTGGTGCTGCCGTCGTTGCTGCAGGAGCAGTCACGGCAGCTTGTGGATTCATCATCGTCTGCGCCGCAGGCGTGGTAGCCGCGGGTGCAGGCGTCTGCGCGGCTGGCTTGGGCGCAGCGGGCGTCGCGTCTGCTCCATACTGCTCGCGATACACGCGCACGTTAGAATCCGTGCCCGCGGCCAGGGCGCGCAAATTTTCCGCCGAAATCGATGGGAAGCGGATGATATGCGGCGTAAGGATGATCAAAACCTCGTTATCAATCACTTCTTTGCTGTTGTCCGAAAACAAATATTTGAAGAGCGGCACCTGAGCCAGTCCGGGTATGCCGTTCAGATTGTTCGTTTCTGTCCGCTCGATCAATCCGCCCAACACGCTCGATTCTCCGTCCTTCATGCGGATATCATTTTCGATTTTCTTGGAGGCGATGATCGGCTGATTGATTCCGCCAATATTGCTTGACCCGTCCAGCGACGAAACCTCGATGCTCAGCTTCATGCTCACGTCGCCGCCCGGATGGACGTGAGGCGTCACATCAATCTTGACGCCCACATCCTGATAGGTGAACTGTGTGTTCACCAGTGGGTTTACCACGCCCGCGCCGCCGCCCACTCCCACTCCAACTCCCGCTTGAAAGCTGCCGGTTGCGGTCGGAATTTTTTCGCCGATAGTCAGTTTGGCTTCCTGCCCGTCGGTGATGCGAATTTCCGGCTCCTGAATAATCTGCGTTTTGTTGTCCGTCAGAATTGCATTAGCGGTTGCGCCGGGAAGGGCAGCGGTCCAGTCTGCCGTCGCCAGGTGCTGCAAATCGTTCAAGGTCACCACTGCGGTGTTCGTCGCAGTAGTCGTTGAAGTTGTGGATGTGGTGCTCGTGCTCCCATTGCCCGTAGGCAGCACCGTCCCCGGATGCGTCCCGGGATTAAATCCCACGGAGATGGACTGCCCCGGCAGAATTCCCAGATCCCGCAATCGATCCCGGTTCGCCGAAAGCACCTGCACGTGGATCAGCACTTCAGGCTTCGCCTTGTCCAGATCCCCAATCACCTTTTCCACAAGTGCGACTTTGTCCGGCGTGTCCCGAATCACGATGGCGCTCTGCGACGCCACCGACTGCACTTTGCGCAAGTCAAAAAGCGCTCGCAGCCCGTTGGCGATTTCCGTCAGATCGTTGGGCTGAATCGTGTTCGAAATGTAAAATGTCCTCACGACTTCGTCTTCCACTTCTTTCCGTTTTGCCGCGCTGTCCGTCGTCACGTAAATCACGTTACTCGTGATCGGCTTCCAGATGGCCTTGCTCGCCATCGACACTGCATCCAGCGCTTGCTCCAGCGAGACGTTCGGCAGCTCCACCGTAATCCGGTGCTGCGCGTTCGTAAAATCGGGATCGAAAACCACGCTCAGGCCCGCCATCTTCGCGATCGTTTCGAATATGGCCGGAGCATTGTTCGTCATTTTCAGGTAAACCGGTTCGCGGAGCAGTGGTTTCAGCTGGGGAGGTCCGGTAAGTAATTCACTATCATCCGGCTCGTGCGGATTGGCCGTGCTCTGATCAGACGCGGCATTCTTCGCGGCTATCAGGTCCATCGTTTTCTTCAGTTCCTGGTCCGCCGCCGCATTGGAGGGGTCTACCCCGCGCGCCTTTTGAAACTCACCCAGCGCGCCCTCCAGGTCACCCTTTTGAAGGGCCTTTTCGCCCTTTTCCAGGTGATATTGGCCATCCGTGAATCGCATGTGGGCGGTGCGGAGCTTATATTCCGCATTCGTAGGGGCGGATCGCACGGCCCGCTCGTAGTGAACCAGAGCGGTATCGTAATCCTCGATGGCTTCGGCCTTGCGGCCCTCATCGAAATCCTGGTTCGCCTTTGGGCAGCCGGCAAGCAGAGTGGCCGCGCCGGCCAGTAAACAAATATAGAATGTACGGTGCAACAAGGCCTCCAAAAGGCAAATTCCCAGTATTTCCTTAAAAGTCTAACATCCGAGCTTGGATGCGGCAAGGAATCCCCTTCGTTGCCGCAACATTCCAATTAACATAGAGTTAGACGCAGCAGTATTACCGTCGTTTAAAAAGAATTTCCCGCTGTTCCGAAACCCGCCCGATTCTGTCACTTGCAGGTGGTCCCGCGCGGCGGCTATGATAACGTCTCCGTGAAATCAGCCTCCAAGAATTCGGACCGCGTGGGTGTCAAGATCGTTTCCCAGAATCGCGCCGCCTCATACAATTACCATCTCCTCGATTCCATCGAGTCCGGGCTGGTTCTCGTCGGTACTGAGGTTAAAACCCTGCGCGAAGGAAAAGGTTCTATCCGCGAAGCCTATGCCGAGATTCGCGCCGGAGAGGCCTGGCTGGTACACTGTCATATTCCCGAGTATCTGCCCGGGGGCACTCGCAACCATGACCCCCTTCGCAAGCGCAAACTTTTGCTCAAGCGAAGGGAAATCGAAAGACTGCTCGTCCAGATCCAGCAAAAGGGGATGACCATCGTCCCCACCAAAATCTATTTCCGAGACGGAATCGCGAAATGCGAGCTATCGGTCGCCAAGGGCAAGAAATTCCACGACCGCCGCGAAGCAGAGCGCCAGAAGGAAGCGAAGCAGGAAGCCAAGGTAGCCATGTTCCATTCCCGCCGCCGGTAACCAGGGAAAAGTGAAAGGAAGACATGCAAATTCAATTGGAAACTCAGCCGTACTCTTCGATTCAGGCCGACGCGCTCGTAACTTACTTCTTCGATGGCGAAAATAAAATAGACGGACTCCTCGCCGACATTGATCGCGGAATGGACGACCGCCTCGCGGCTCTCGCCTCGGGTGGCGAACTCACCGGCAAGCAGCTCGAAATGATTCTCCTGCATTTCCCCGAAGGCCTGGATGCCAAGCGCCTGCTGCTGGTCGGGGCAGGGAAGCAGGACAAATTTTCCACCTCCGACCTTCGCAAAATATCGGGCGCGGCGTTGCGCTATCTGAAATCCCGGGGCGTCAAGAAATTCGTTTTCCTCACGCGCGAAGGCGAACGCGGCCCCGCCGCGGCCCAGGCCGTTGTCGAAGGCCTCGTCGCCGCCGATTTTGAATCGGACAAATACCGCTCCGAAAAAAAGCCGAATCGCGAAATTCAATCCATCTCTCTTGCTGGATTCGATGCCGGCCTCGGTGCCAATCTTTCCGACGCGATCGACCACGGTCGCGTCATCGCCGAATCGCAGAATTTCGCGCGCGACCTCATCAACGAGCCTTCGAATCGCCTCACCCCGCGCATGCTCGCATCCAAGGCCGAAGCCATGGCCAAGGAAGTCGGCCTCGGCATCGAAATTCTCGACGAGCGCAAAATCGCCGAACTTAAAATGGGCGCCCTCATCGGAGTCGCCCAGGGCAGCGTCGAACCCCCGCGCGTCATCGTCATTCGCTACACTCCTGCGAATCCGCGTCCCGGCGCTCCCGTCCTCGGCCTCGTCGGCAAAGCCGTCACCTTCGATACCGGCGGCATCTCCATCAAGCCCGCGAATAACATGGAAAAAATGAAGTACGACATGGGCGGCGGCGCCACCATGCTCGGCGCCATGCGCGCCATCTCGTTTTTGAAGCCTGCCGTGCCCGTCATCGCCATCATTCCCGCCACGGAAAACATGCCCGGCGGCCGCGCCCAGAAGCCCGGCGACGTGCAAGTCGCCATGTGCGGCAAGACCATCGAAGTGATCAACACTGACGCCGAAGGCCGCATGATTCTCGCCGACGGAATTACCTACGCCCGCAAACTCGGCTGCACGCATCTCATTGACGCTGCCACGCTCACCGGCGCCATCGAAGTCGCGCTCGCCAACGTTCACGTCGGCGCCTTCGGCACTCCCCGCGAATACCTCGACCAGTTTCTCGAGAGCACCAAAGCCGTCGGCGAAAAAATGTGGCCCATGCCCATTGACGACGAATACCGCGAAATGATCAAGAGTGACATCGCCGACATCCGCAACACCGGCAGCGGCAAAGGCGGCGGCGCCATCACCGCAGCCTGGTTCCTCAAGGAATTCGCCGAAGACGTTCCCTGGGTTCACCTCGACATCGCTTCCACCTGCTGGATCGACGAAGGCCGCCCCTGGCAAGCCAAAGGCCCCACGGGCGTAGCAATCCGCTCAATCGTGGATTTTGCCCTGAAGTTGTGAAGCAACGCGATTCGCATCGCATTCGTTAATGTATGCGAGGGTTAAGCCGCGCATTCCGCACCGGTGAAAGTGCGCTCGCTCACCCGCTTCGCCGCCGCCGCGCGGCGATCTGTTAAGCCTTCCGGCCCAAATGTATTCTCTGCGCGCGCTTCGTCTCTGCCGTGAAGTCTTTCCTCGCCTACATCTTCTCCGGCGCCGTAATCCCCAACAGCCCCAGCGTAGTCACCAACTGCTCCCTCACGATCGAAGTCAGCCTCATCAAAAACGCCCGCTTTTCCGCGTCCTCTTCCGCAAGAATGTGATGCTTGTGATAGAACGCATTGAACATCTGCGCCAGCTCAAATGCAAACCGCGCCAGAAACGCCGGCTCCTGGGCCATCACCGCCGCGTCCACGCGCGCGTCGAGCGATCCCGCCAGCAGTGCCAGCTCCCACAAATCGTCGCCGCCCGGCGCCGCCACAAATCGAGACACGTCCAACTCCCCGCTTTTGATCCGCGCAAGATTCGCCGCGTCCACCAACCCCGTTGCTGACCCGGCCTCGGCACCCTTGCGCACAATCCCATTCACGCGCACCACCGCGTATTGCACGTACGGCCCTGTTTCGCCGTCAAAGCTCAGCGCATCCTTGAAATCAAACGCAATAATCGTCGACCGCGTGAACCGCAGCAAAAAATATCGCAGCGCCCCCACCGCAATCGCATGCGCGATCGCCGCGCGTTCATCTTCCCGCGTGTCCAACTGCCGCTCGTCCACCTCATTCCGCGCGCTCGCTTCCAGCTGGTCGAGCAAGTCGTCCGCCTTCACGCCTTGCCCCTTTCGCCCGCTGATGTCTACGTAGGGCTTTTTCGCGTCCTCCGCCGGAATCTCGTACCCCATTTCTATCGCGCATCGCGGCGTCAACGCCACCACCCTGTACCCCAGATGTTTCAGATGATCGGCCTCTTCCGTGTATCCCAAAGCGCGCAGCCCCGCCACCACCACCTCCTGCGGGTATTCCTGCCGCGAATCAATCACGTTCACCACATCGTGCGCGTGCCCAAACGCAGGCGCGCCCGGATCATCGTGGTCGCTCGCCGTCGTCCATGCCCTGTGCCCGTCCGGATGCTTGTGGATTTTCTGGTAATGAAAATCGCGATCCAGCAATCCGAATTTCCACAAATGGAGCGCGATGTCTTTTCCCACATATGTCACTGTGCCATTCGACCGCACGATAATTTTCGCGTCCGCCTGTTCCGCCGGCTCTTCCTCGCCTTCCGCTGCTTCTTTCTCCGAAGGCAGCTGCATCACCCAGCACCCCGCATTTTTACCGGACGTCGCCATCTGAATCGCGCCCCGCGCCTTCAACATTTCAAACGCCGCGTCCCAGAATTTCAGCTTCAGAATGTCGCTCTCGCGCGTCAGCAAATCGAAATCAATCCCCAGCCGGTCAAGTGTCCGCAGGTGGCAATGAACGATCGCCGTCGAAATAATCTCCGCTGCTTTCGCCACCTGCCCGTGCCCCTCTTCGATGTCTTTCAGCGTCTGGCCGCGCAATTCCAGCCGCGCCTTGTCTTCCGCCAGCCACGCCGTCACGTTTGCGTACAAATCCCAGCACACGTAATCGAATTTTGGCCCCTCCGCCAGCGCGCCTATTTCCTCCAGTGATTTCTTTTCCAGGTGTAGAAATCCCAACACCACGTCCGCCACCTGCACGCCCGTGTTATCGATATAATTCTGCACTTCCACTCGCCGCCCGCTGTACCGCAACGCGCGCGCAAACGTATCGCCCAGCACGGCATTCCGCAGGTGCCCGATATGCGCCGCCTTGTTCGGATTCACGGCCGTGTGCTCCACCACCGTCTTCTTCGCGTCCGCTCCCGCCTGTTTCGCTTCGTGCCCCGCCTCTTCGCTCACGCCCTTGAAAAATGCCGCGCGGTCGAAAAACATGTTCAGGTATCCGCCGCCCGCCACTTCCACCCGCGCCACGCCCGGTATCGGTTTCAGCGAGTTCGCAATCTCCTGCGCCAGCGCCCGCGGCGCCTTCTTCATTTGTTTCGCCAGCTCGAAACACAGCGGCGACGCCACTTCGCCCATCGCCAGCCTCGGCGGCCGCTCCGTCACAATCGGCACGTCCGTCTTGTACCGCTCGCGAATATGGTGCCGCAGCGCCTTCCGTATCCGGTCCTCAACCGCTTTGTACACGTGTCTCCTGGTCTGCTTTATCTGGCACATCCACTCTTGGCTGTACGCCTTCTATATTACAGAAAAAAATCTCAACAAATCCACGCCCCGCCAGGCATAACAAACGCCGCAAATAATCCAATCGCATCCAACAGAAACGAAACCAGCACCCCAAGAAATATGAATTTCTCCAACGTGATCGTGTCCAGCTTGAACTGCCTATACAGAAGCCATAAAAAAAATGACCATTCCGCTACTCGCACCGGCAACAGGCCGCCGAAAAACACCCAACTGCCATAGTGATCCATGAATGGCCCACTCGGGACCAGCTTCCAGAACGCAAGTCCTGCGATGGTCCCCACAACCACCCCGATCCCCGTGCGCACCAGACCGCCCTTCCATGCCTCGGGAATCTTGCTCCCCGCGCGCTGAATCGCCTTGCTGCGATTCAACAATTCCGAATAGCCGTAATACCCCGCAAACTTCACACCCGCAAAGTAAACAAATCCAAGAGGTCCGTAGCCTGCCGGCAATTTCGCCCTCCTCCTTACGTCTCACCCAAAAGCGCCGCCATTATATCTGCCCCCGCGCGTTCTCGTAAGTTTTCCCCGCTCGCGCCGCCACCCCTCCGCCACGAATCCTCCTCATTTGACACGCCGCAAACCCCAGAATAAACTCGTTCCCTCGCGTTTCTGTGCGTTAAACTTTCCAATTCAAGAAGCCGAGCGAGCATCGCCCATATTGCATGGATAAGCCCAAGTTCTATCTCACTACTCCCATCTACTACGCGAACTCGCGCCCGCACGTCGGCTCGGCCTACACCACCATCGTTTGCGATGTCATCGCGCGATACAAACGCATGTGCGGTTACGACGTCGCCTACCTCACTGGCACCGACGAGCACGGCGTCAATATCGAACGCGCCGCGGAAGCGAAGGGAATCTCTCCCGCCGATCTGGTGGACAGAAACCAGCAAATCTTCCGCGATCTCTGGAAACTGCTCGGCATCAGCTTTACCGATTTCATCCGCACCACCGAGCCGCGCCACGCGATTGGCGTCCAAAACCTGATTCGCCGCACCCAGCGCATCTCGCCCGAGGCGATCTTCAAGCGCAAATACGAAGGCCGCTACTGCATCTACGATAATCTCTACGTCAGCGACACGCCGGAGCCCGCCAATTGCCAGATCTGTGGCCGCCCGGCCGAGCTCATCTCCGAAGAAAATTATTTCTTCAAGCTCTCCGCCTATCAGGACAAGCTCCTGCAGCTTTACAAGGACAACCCGCAGTTCGTCCAGCCCGATTTCCGCCTCAACGAAGTAAAAAGCTTCGTCGAAAGCGGCCTGAAAGATCTTTCTATCAGCCGCAAATCCATCAAGTGGGGAATTCCGTGGCCCGGCGATCCCGATCATGTCTTTTACGTTTGGTACGACGCGCTCACCAGCTACATGACCGGAATCGGCTTCGTGGACGGCGAATCGAAGGATTCTCCAAAATATAAAAACTTCTGGCCCGCCGATGTTCATATGATCGGAAAAGAAATCATCCGCTTCCACGCTGTCTACTGGCCTGCCTTCCTCATGGCCGCGGGCCTGCCGCTTCCAAAACAAATCTTCGCCCACGGCTGGCTCCTCTTCGAGCAGGAAAAAATGAGCAAGTCAAAGGGCAATGTGGCTTACCCCGAGCCAATCGTAAAAGTTCTAGGCAACGACGCGCTCCGTTATTACCTGCTCCGCGAAACCGTTTTCGGCCAGGACGGCAATTTTTCCCGCGAAGCCCTTATCACGCGCTACAACGCCGACCTGGCCAATGGCTTGGGCAATCTCGCCAGCCGTACCCTCACAATGATCGAAAGCTATTTTGCCGGCGTGGTGCCGCCGCCGCAGCCGAATGTTGTCAGCCCGCTGGTGGCTAATTTCATGGAAACCAGGCAAAAGGCTCTGAAGCACTTTGCTGCTTTCAATTTTTCCGAATGTTTGCAGGAGATTTGGCAGCTGATTTCCTTGGTGGATTCAGATCTCGTAAATGAAAAGCCCTGGAAG
>Ga0308309_10000465_pt1 | contig 26056 bp, 21 predicted proteins | sample HubBroMetageWFT5_FD_192491 | JGI IMG/M metagenome (GOLD analysis project Ga0308309, IMG submission 192491) | Warmed and freeze-thawed soil microbial communities from the Hubbard Brook experimental Forest, New Hampshire - Hubbard Brook CCASE Soil... | ecosystem: Environmental > Terrestrial >...
ACGCGAGGCGGAATTGAGTCCGATGTACCGCGCCTGGCGGGAACGCGTGGCGCTGGAGCCGGCGATGGATGGGCGGGAGTGGCTGCACACTTTGGTGGGGCGCGACGCTTTGCGCGAAAAATTGCTGCGGCAGATGGAAACATTTCCGATTTTGCTTTGTCCGGCTTGCGCAGTTCCGGCGTTTCGTCATGGGGAGCGGGAATGGATGGTGCAGGGGCGCAAGGTGGAATATTTGAAGGCGATGAGTTATTCGCAGTGGTTTAATTTGCTGGGGAATCCGGCGGCGGTGGTGCCGGTGGGCCGGTCGCCGCAGGGCCTGCCGATTGGAGTGCAGGTTGTGGGTAGGCCTTGGGACGATGACGCGGTGTTGGCGGTGGCGGCGAAGATTGAGGCTGCGACCGGTGGGTTTCGCAGGCCGCCGATTGCGTAGTGGCTCGCGTTGGAAAGAGGCGCCGTGCTACCCCGCGGTGTTGGCGCGCGCGATTAGAAAAATCGCGAGGAAGTAGAAGATGAACATCAGCGCGAGAAAAGCTTGCGCACGTTTATTGGCGCCGGCGAATTCCTTCCACACGAAGATGCCCCAGAGGGCGGCGACCATGGGAGCGGATTGGCCGATGGAGTAGGAAATTGCGACTCCGGTGTAGTTGGCGGCGACGAGATTGAAGACTGTGCCGGTGGTCCATATGGCGCCGCCGAGCAGGCCGAGGACGTGGCCGTTCACGGGGCCGCGGAAGAAACCGCTGAATGCGACGGGCTCGCCTACGAGCGGCTTCTTCATGAAATACAAATTCCACCACAGGCACGAAAGCAGCGCGCCACCAGTGAGAAACACGGTGATGCTGTAGGGGCCAAGAGTATTTCCGTGGGTGAGCGCACGAGTGGAGAACGGAGCCCATAGGCCCATCAGCACGCCGGAGATTACGCAGACGATGATGCTTTTGCGCGAGGCTTCTCGGTTCGTGCCGAGCTCGCCATAGGCTTTGCCGTCGAGGATTACGGCGACTACGGCGCAGAGGACGCCAGCGCCGAGCATCATCACGTTGCCGCGCTGCTGTTGGACGAAGCTGAGGACTGTGCCGACCACCAGCGCGATGCCGATGGCTACGGGGAAGGCGATGGCCAGGCCGGCCATGTCTATCGCAGCGACGAGCAGGAGGTTCGCGAGGTTGAAAATGATCCCGGCCAGGAGGGCCCAGCCGATGTTGGAGAGGTCGGCGGAGCGGACATTATTAAGGAAGCTGGTGGGGCCGTCGTTTGTCGAGCCCATGGTCAGGGCGTAGACCAGGGCGGCGAGGAAAATTCCGATGGCGTAATCCCAGTAGAAAAGTTCGAAGCGATAATTTTTTACGCCTTTGTAGGTGTTGGCCCAGGAGCCCCAGCATGCGGCGGTGACGAACATCATCAGCAGGGCGGTACCGAAGGTTGTTGGTGTGAACATGAGGTCCCTTATCTAGCTGCCTTTCAAAAGTATGGCTTCAGGGGCTGAAGCCCCGCCCTTCCAGCATCGCCAAGCATTCCACGACGGCTAAAACGCGGCGGCGCCTTTTGGGCTTTGTTTCTTGATTAGCGCTACTACTTCATCGTGTCTGGCCATGGCGCGGGCGCCGATTTTGGTGCAACAGAGGGCGGCGCAGGCGTTTGCGAACAGGCCGACTTTCTGGATATTCCAACCTTGTAGGAGGGCGAAGGAAAGGCCGCCCATGAAGGCGTCGCCTGCGCCGGTAGTGTCCACGACGTCCACTTTGAAGGCGGGAACTTTGGCGAATTCTTTGGGCGTGGCGATCAGGCAGCCGTCGGCGCCTAGCGTGATGGCAACGACCGAGGGGCCCATGCGCAAGAGAGCGGTGGCGACTTTTTCGTAGTCACCTTCGCCGGTTAATTCGCGGGCGGCGGCTTTGCAGGGCTTGAGGACGTCCACCAGGCGGAGTGCGGTGCAGAGTTCTTCCTGGGTGCCGAGGTTGGATTCGGCGAAAAAGCTGGGGGAAACGTCGAGATCGAAAATGACGCGGACTTTGGCGTCGTGCGCTACTTGCATGGCTTCTTTTACGGGTGCGATGGGGAGTTGCGAAGCTTCGGTGTGGAAATGTTTGGCTGCTTGAATGTGCGGTGCGAAGCGATGGAGGACTTGGTACACGGATATTTTTCCGGTGACGTTGGGGAACATGTAGATGCAGCGCTCGCCGCTGACGTCCACGGGAATCCAGGTGAGCGAAGAATGTTCGCCTTTCACAATTTCGATGCCGGAAAGATCCATGTGATCTTCGGAGAAGGCCTTCTGGATGAGGAGACCGTTTTGATCGTCGCCGAGGAGGCCCAGCCAGCCGGTGCTGACGCCGAGGCGGGCGACCTGGGTGAGATTATTGGCGGTGACGCCGCCGGCGTGGATTTCCATGCGCGTGGCGTTGATTTTTTCTTCGGGGCCGAGAAGGCGCGGGACGATGGCGAAATAATCCACGGTGCAGCTGCCGATTCCGACGACGTCAACTTTTGTTGTGGTGTCTGACATGGGCTCGATTCCAGCTACTTTGTTGCTGCTGAATGGGCGGCGGGCGGCAGCGCCATCAGGTCAACGAACATTTTGTAGAATTTTTCTTTATTCAATTCTTCGGGGATGTTGACGAGCTGCTCGCCCAGGCCGGGTTGCGCGCCGTCGGTCCAGACCAGGACGTTGCCGTAGCCCGCCGTGTGCGAAATGTCTATGTCCATAAAAAACTGCGTTTGCTGGGTGATGACGGTGGGGTCGAGCCATCCCGCGACGGCCAGCTCGTCCCACATAAATTCTTCGTCGGCATATTTTGCCAGATATTGCGAGGCGGGACTGAGTGATTTGGCGATTTCAGCGATCAGTTCCTTGGTCAATTTAGTTTTGACGGAAATATCCACGGTGGTGATGGTGATTTTGTGCCAGGGCGCGGTGAGGACGATGTGCACGGCTTCGGGGTCCCACCAGAAATTAAATTCGCGCCGATTTTCGGCGATCCACTCCTTGGGGACGATGGGGGCGATGCTGCCGCCCATGACAACGAGCTCTTGCGCGAGCTCGGAAACTTGTGGATCAAGGCTGATGGCTTGGGCGATGTCCGTCATGGGGCCGCCGGCGTAGATGGTGACTTCGTGCGGATACTTGTGGACCATGCGGATTATGAAATGGGCGGCGTCTTCTTTTTGCGCTTGGATGGTCGGATTGCCTTCGGCGAGAGCGGGCACTTCGAAGGGCAAATGATATTTTCCGCGCAGGCCGTCGCCGAGATTCATGCCGGGGCGGTGGCCGTTCCATGCGCCTTGATAGTGGACCGTGCCGTAGAGTTTTTCCCAGCGTTCGATCATGTCCATGCGATTAATTAGAGGATAGACCGCGCCGGGATATACGGGGATGTCTTGGTGGCCGGTGAGTTCGAGCATGCGGAGAGTGTGGGCTACTTCTTCGTCGCGCCACATATCGCCGCTGACGACGGTGATGCCGAGAGTTTCGACGTTGGGCGATTGCAGGAACATGAGGATGGATTGTTGGTCGGTGGTGGCGGCGCCGCGTGCGTCCTGGTCAATGATGACTTTTCGTTTGGTTTGCGCGCTGGCGGTGTTGGCGGCGATGGTGGTTAGCGCGACGATGGCCGCGACGATCACGATTAACGGTAAAATTCTCTTCAGGCCCATGGCGATGATTGATCCCCTTGTGATGTTGCGGCTGATGATGAATTGCGGCTGGTTCCCTTGGTCGCGTTCCGGCGGCAGGATACCTGTGGCACCAACGGAGCTTATAGTTCTCTGGTCGGTGTGAGTCAAGCGAAAACGGGGATTCCGCGGCTCGGCTTGTTGCTCCGAGATGGGTCACCGCAATTCACGTCAATAGCGGATGTTATAATTCGCGGATGTTTGTGGGATTTGGAAAAGCGCGGACATTTTGTGCTCTGCCGCTGATTGGCGTGATGTTGTGTCTCGGTTTTGCTGCGGATTTTTTTGTGTGTTGGGCGCAGACGCCGGGGCCGGCTGTGGCCGCGACATTGATTGAACAGGCGCGCGCTGCCGCGGCGGGCCGGCGATACGCTGAGGCTATTGCGGATTATCGCGAAGCGCTGCGGATCGCGCCGCGTAATCTGGATGCGGAGATTGGTTTGGCGCAGGCGTTTCGCGCGGTGCACAATTTTGACGTGGCCAAGCAGACTTTGGAGCAGGCGCAGCGCGAGCATCCTCGGAGCGCAGCGCCGCTGGCGATGTTGGGAGATCTGGACCTGGAGCTGCAGACTTACGATGCGGCGATTGCGCATCTGACCGCGGCGCTGGCCATCGAGCCCGCGAATTTGGAAGCACGCAACCGGCTGGCGGTGGCGTACAAGGCGAAGGGCGGCGCGGCGGACGTGGCGGCGCTGGGACAGATTGCCAAAGTGCTGGTGCGCGATCCGAAAAATGCGCTGGCTCTTTACACGCGCGCGGAAATTTATGCGGACCAGAACCGCGATGGCTTGGCGCTGCCGGATGCGGAAAAAGTGGTGGAGCTGCAGCCGCAGAATCCGCGGGGGCACGCGCTGTTGGGAAAGATTTTAGTGCGCGCTCCAGCGGGTGCTGCGGCAGAAGAAATCAAAGCGCGTTGCGGGCGGGCGGTGGTGGCGCTGGAGCCGTTGGTGAATGTTGCGGGGGTAGCAGCTTCGGCGGCGGATTCGGAGACTTTATTTTTGTTGTCGCGGGCGTATCGCTGCGCTGGGGAGGATGAGAAGGCCGCGGCGACTTTGGAGGAATTCGAGAAATCATCGCAGAACGATCGGATTACCAAGGAAAATCAGACGCAGGCGAAGCATCTGGTGCAGCAGGCGGACGAGTTGGCGATGAAGAACGATTTTGCGGGATCGCTCGCCGTGCTGCAGCAGGCGATTGCGATGGACGCGACTTATCCGGCGGCGTATTCACAACTGGCGAAGCTTTACTATTCATCGGGAGAGATCGAAAAGGCCAGCGATGCGATTGGGCAGGCGCTGGCGCAGGCGCCTTATCATCCGGAATATTTGTACGTGCAGGGAAAAATTTTTGAGAAGCAGGGGAAGATGGATGAGGCGCTCGCGGCGTTTCAGCAAACGGTGCTGGTGAATCCGATGGAGTCAGACGCTTATTTTGAGATGGGGTGGATCTACCAACAACGCGGGGAACGGGAGAAGGCGCGGGGTGCGTATGCGAAGGCTGTGGAGATTTCGCCGGACGATCCGGATTACAAGCGGGCGCTGGCGGGGTTGAATGGTGGCGCGGCTGTGACCCCGTGATCCTTGTTCGTGCGAGGCCGCAGCTGCGGGACGCGGCGACGTTTTCGTCTGGCGGCGGATTCTGATCTGGTAAAATCCATGGCCTATGCGACCACATAAGAGTCTGATTTTCGCTGGTGCTGCTTTGATTGTCGCGGCCGCTGTTTCGCTGCACGCGCAAAAGCCTGCTGATAGCGTGGCGTCGCGCGTGGCAGCGCAGAACGCGATCTTCGAGGAGCAGTACGAATCCGACCTGCGCAATTTTCCGGAGCGCGCGACGGCGTACGGAGATTATCGCTACAACGACAAGCTTGGTGATGAATCGCTGGGCGCGATCGCGGAGCGGCACAAAACCAACGAAGCGTTTCTGGCGAGGCTCGAGGCCGTTCCCACCACTGGTTTTCCGGATCAGGATCAGCTCTCGCACGATGTGATGGCGCGGGTGCTGCAGCAGCGCATCGCGGATTTCAATTTGAAAGAATATGAGATGCCGGTGAACCAGATGAACGGCATCCATACCAGCCTCGCGGATCTGCCGCTTTCGGTGCCGCTGGATTCGGTGAAGCACTATGAGGATTACGTGGCGCGGCTGCGGCAAATTCCCCGCGTGTTGAACCAGACCAGCGAGGTGATGCGCGCGGGAATGCGGGACAAGCTGATGCCGGTGCGTTTTCTGCTGGAGAAAATTCCGGTGCAGTGCGATGGGATTATTGAAGCGGACCCGTTCCTGCTGCCGACGAAGAAATATCCGGCGGACATTTCGGCGGACGAGCAGAAGCGGCTGACGCAGGAGATTACGGACGCGATCAGTAAGGATGTGATTCCGGCGTATCGCACGTTTGCCGCATTTGTGCGCACGGAATACGCGCCGCAGGGGCGGACGGCTCTCGCGGTGACTTCGCTGCCGGAGGGCGAGAAGCGGTACGAAAACGATATTTACGGGCGCACGACGACGCACATGACGGCGGAGGAAATCCATCAGCTTGGGCTGCGGGAAATCGAGCGCATTGAAGGCGAGATGACGGCGATTGCGAAGAAGGAAGGATTCGCAGACCTCACTTCGTTCCGCGCATCCATCGCGAAAAATCCGAAATATAAACCGACCAGCGCGAAGCAGATTCTGGACGATTTCCGGCATTACATTGCGGAGATGGAACCGAAGCTGCCGGAACTTTTCACTTTGCTGCCGAAATCGCCAGTGACTGTGGAAGCGATTCCTGCTTTTCAGGCGGCTGCGGCGACGCACTATGTGACGGGGACGCCCGACGGGAAGCGTCCGGGACGCGTGGTAGTGGCGACATCTGATTTTGCAAACCGCTCGCTGGTGGGCGATGAGGCGATCGCTTATCACGAAGGGATTCCGGGGCATCATTTGCAGCTTTCGGTGCAGCAGCAGCTCGCCGGGCTGCCGAAATTCCGTCTGCATGGGTTGGGATTTAACGCGTACATCGAAGGATGGGCTTTGTATGCGGAGCAGCTGGGGAAGGAGGTTGGATTTTATCAGGATCCGGTTTCGGATTACGGGCGTCTTTCGTCGGAATTATTTCGCGCGGTGCGTTTGGTGGTGGACACGGGGATTCATTCGAAGGGATGGACGCGCGAGCAAGTAGTGGAATTCTTCCGCAAGTCTGGCGCGGTGGATGAACCGACGATTCAGTCGGAGACCGATCGGTATATTGCCTGGCCGGCGCAGGCGCTTAGTTACAAGCTGGGGCAGCTGAAGATTCGGGAGCTGCGCGAGCGCGCGCGGACTGAATTGGGCGCGAAGTTCGACATACGGACTTTCCACGATGAGATGATTAATGGCGGGACTTTGCCGCTGGATCTGCTGGAAGCGCGGACTGATAAATGGATCGCTGAGCGGAAATCAAGGTGACGTGAGATTGAAGCGGCGATGAGGAACCTTCCGCGCGGCTTCGAGTGCGATCGCCAGATCCTGCACGCCGCGGCGGATTTCTTTTACGTCAACCGCCGCAAATCCCAGCTGCAATCCTGTTGATGCGGCGTTGCCGTGGCTGTAGACGCTCAGCGGGATGACTTCCACATTTCGTTTGGCGGCGGCTGCGGCGGCCGATTCCGCGTTGATGCCACGTTGTAACCAACCTACCGTTTGCAAGCCAGCTTCAATTCCCGAAATTTCGAGCAAGTCGGTAAGATATTGCCGCGCGGAGTGCAAGAGGACATTCAGGCGCTCGGCGTAAATTTGCCGCATGCGGCGGAGATGGCGGCCGAAGTGTCCTGCGGTGATGAAATCGCAGAGGACCGCTTGTTCCATGAGCGGGGCGTGGCGGCGGGTGATCGAGAGCGTGGCGGAAACGCGATCGGTGAGGTCCGCGGGGAGCACGAGATAGCCAAGGCGGAGCGACGGGAAGAGAACTTTGCTGAAGCTGCCGGTGAACAGGACGAGGCCGTGGCGATCGAGGCCTTGCAACGCAGGGACGGGGCGGCCGGCGTAGCGGAATTCGCTGTCGTAATCATCTTCCAGAATCAGCGCGCCGGATTTGCGGGCGGATTCGAGGAGTTGCAGGCGGCGGGAAAGGCTCATGGCGATTCCCAGCGGAAATTGGTGGCCGGGAGTGACGTAAACGAGGCGCGCGCCGCGCAGAGTGGATTCGCCGAGCTTCATGCCTTCTTCGTCCAGCGGGACGTACGATGTTTTTGCGCCGAGCGATTGGAATACTGCCGTGGCGCCGATGTATCCGGGATTTTCGATGCAGACGCGATCGCCGGGATTGACGAAGAGGCGCGCGACGAGATCGAGGGCTTCCTGCGCGCCGGAGACGATGGCGACGTGATCGGCGGTGCAGTTTACGCCGCGCGAGGTGTTGAGATAATCGGCGACGGCTTGGCGGAGCGGCAGGTATCCGAGAGCGTCGCAGCCCATCAGGAAATTCGTGGAGACTTTGCGCAGGCGGCGGGCGGCGACCTGCGCCCACAGCGTGGTGGGGAAAAGATCCAGGGCGGGCAAGTTGGGGCGAAAGGCTCGACTGGGGCGGGGCGCAAAGGTTGGGAACAGGTGGACGCGTTTGGCGTAGGCGGAAAATTTTTGTGCGCGGCTTCGTCGCTGCCGCTTTTGCAGCGGCAGTGGCGGCTTGGCGTTGCTTCGGACCTGGAGCAGTTCGTCGGGCAGGATGTTGCTGACGTAGGTGCCGGAACCGGTGCGAGCTTGCACGTAGCCTTCGGATTTAAGCTGCTCGACGGAGTTGATGATGGTGCCGCGCGAGAGGCGGTATTGCGTGGCGAGATCGCGCGTGGCGGGGAAGCGGGCGCCGGGATGCAAGCGGCCTTCGAGGATGGCGGAGCGCAAAGCGGCGTAGAGCCAGCGGTAGGCAGAGATGCGCGGATCGCGGGGCGGTAGGGCGAGTTCGAAGGTGGCGGCTAGTTTGGCCATGAAAGTGGTACAGGTAGAATACCATAAATGGACCTTGTGGATGGACCGCTATGGATTTAAGTTCGACAGTGCGGGAGGAAGCGATGAGCCTTTACGGAATGCGGACCCGGAGCGTTGCTGCGATGCTGTGCGTGGTGACGGCGGGATTTTTAGGTTGGGGACAGGCGCGCAGCGATATGCAACACGCAGAGAAAAGTGAACGCGCGCGAATTGCGCTGGCGGAGGCGCTGCCGAAAATGGACGGCGAGCATCTGAAGGCTACGTTGGTGGAGGTGAATTATGGGCCGGGCGAATCGTCTGCGCCGCACAGTCATCCTTGCCCGGTGATTGGATACGTGCTGGCGGGGACTTTGCGAACGCAGGTGCGCGGCGAGGCTGAGGCGGTGTACAAGTCGGGCGAGAGTTTTTACGAGGCGGCTAATGGGCTGCATGCGGTTTCGGCGAATGCGAGCACGACGGAGCCGGCGAAGTTCGTGGCGTTTTTTGTCTGCGATCACGATGCGCCGTTGAGCGTTGCGGCGGGCGAGGCTGCGGGGCCAGGAGGAAAGTGATCATGCGCGAGACATCGTCTGCTGCAGCGAAAAATTCGGCGAGTGGCGCGGCGGGGGCGGAGCGCGCGGTGAATTGGGAGCGGTGGGGAATATTCTATGCGCGCTTGGCGTTGGGCGCGGCTTTCTTGTCGGGGATCGCGGACCGTTTCGGTTGGTACAAGGGCAGGAATGTGGGGTATGGAGACTTCGCGGGGTTCCTGAGCTACACGGCGAAGGTGAATTCGTTCATGCCGGCGTTTTCGATTCCGTTTCTGGCGTGGGTGGCGACGGCGGCGGAATTGTCGCTGGGCGTCTTGTTAATATTGGGCCTTTGGCCGCGCTGGGTGGCGCTGGGCAGCGCGGCCTTGCTCGCGCTATTTGGAATTGCGATGGCGATTTCGTTTGGGATCAAGTCGCCGATGGATTATTCGGTGTTTTCGGCGTCGGCGGGAGCGGTTTTGCTGGCGCTTTATGGGGATCGCAAGGCAGTTGCGCGAGCGTGAGTGGCATCATCTAGAATCTTATGAACTTGAGCAAAGGAGGAATTATGGAAGCGCGGTTTAATTTCATGAAGGCTGCGCCGGGTGTGTACGCGGCGATGCTGGGGCTGGAGAAATATTTGCAGGAGTGCGGATTGGAAGAGCCGTTGTTGCATTTGATCAAGCTGCGAGCTTCGCAGATTAATGGCTGCGCTTACTGCCTGGACATGCACTGGAAAGATCTGCGGGCGAGCGGGGAGAAAGAGCAGCGGCTGTATTCGCTGGATGCATGGCGCGAATGCCCGTATTACACGGAGCGGGAGCGCGCGGCGCTGGCTTGGACGGAGGCGGTGACGCTGATTACCGATGGTCACGCTCCGGATGCGGTGTACGAAGAAGTGCGTACGCAATTCAGCGAGAAAGAAATTTGCGATTTAACTTTGGCGGTGGCGGCGATCAATGCCTGGAATCGGCTGGCGATTTCTTCGCGGACGGTTCCGGGCGGGTACCAGTCGCAGGCGGCGAAGGCTGCGCACTGAAAAAATGCAGTAAAGGAAAGGTTTTCCACGCGGGGCGCGCAACGTTCGTTGCGCGATGAGCGGTTTGCGTCTTGAAATTCTGTCAAATGTACGGGTGTGTTCGAGCATGTCGTTAAATTAAAAGGAGGAACATATGCGTCGCAGCGTACGGATGATGATTGGAATTTGCGTTTTGGGTTTGCTGATGGGGCCGGGGCTAGCGTTTGGTCAGAATGATCGCGAGGAAATTCTGAAGGTGCGGGAGAGCGTGTGGCGCGCGTGGTTTGCGAACGACGCCAAGGCGCTGGAGCGGTTGGTGCCGCCGGACACGATTGTGATCAGTTCCGATGAGGCAAAGTGGAAGAACCAGGCGGACGTCTTGCGAACTGCGGCGGACTTTCAGGCGGGCGGCGGGAAACTGCTGCGGCTGGAATTTCCGCGGACGGAGATCCAGAGGTTTGGCGACGTGGCGATCATCTGGACTTCGTACCTGGTGGAGACGGAAGAAAACGGGAAGCGCGCGGTGAATTCGGGGCGTGCGACGGAAATTTTTGTGCGGCGCAATGGAGAGTGGGTGAATCCAGGGTGGCATACGGATTCGTTCAAGTGAGGGCGACGGGCGGTCCGGCAGAAGCGCCAGCGGTAGGTGCTGGTGCGCAATGAGATACAGTGTGCGGTATTGCACATTAGCGCGGCGGGGCGGCAGGCATAGTCGAGGTTACCGCGTACCGTGAGCGGAATTCCAAATTTGGAGGACTTCTACATGCATCGTACTCATCGTTACGTCGCTGCGCTGTTTTTGACTGCCGCTTTGGCCGTGCCAGTGTCACTGATGGCCGCGCCTGTGCCGCAAGAAGCGGGCGTCCAGGTACGCGTCTATGACTCGGGTCACCACGATTATCACAACTGGGATGACCACGAGCGTCACGCGTGGGGATTGTACCTGTCGGATAATCACCGTCACGATGTCGAATACGCGCACGCCAGCCATAAAGAGCAGAAGAACTACTGGAACTGGCGCCACAGCCATCCGGATTAGGCGCGGAGAACGGATTTTGCTGGAAGACGGTTGAGCGTCCGGTCTGCCTCTTGGCGGGCCGGACGTTGTAGTGCGAGTGTGAGTTCTTCAGGACAGTGGTTCGCTGCGGAGTTTTGGTTCCTGCCGGTTAGAGTCTGCGTCGCAATCCGGGAATTCGTGGTTTGGGATGGTGCCGGGAAGATCGCGTTCGCGGAGCTGTGGCGCGTGAAGATTTGGCGATAGCGCAGAGAGGTGGAGAAAGCGATTGGCCTTGCGAACTAATACATGATGGTGCGGGTCAGGTGGTGGGGCCAGTCCGTGGTGTGGTAGTGGGTCCAGATGCGGGCGTCGATTTGGGGGATGATAATTTGCGCGTCGGGGGCGCGGAGTTTGTTGATTTCTTCTGTGAGCAGGGCGGTGGCGTAGATGCAGTGGGCGCGGATTTCGATTTCCTGGGTGCTGTCGCGCGGGATCAGTTGGTGCGTGTTGATGGTTTTTTCCAGGACGGGGGAGTACGAGGTGATGCCCATGAGGCGCAGGCCTACGGGAACGATGTAATCGGCGAAGGCGGTCATGGAGTGGATGTCTTCGATCTGAAATTTTCCGGATTTGTGCAGGCCGGCGTAGAGGAACCAGAGGCCGAGCTGCGGAAGTTTGTAGATCTTGATTACGTGGCCGTCGTAGATGCTGACGTCGTTGAAGCGCGGGAATTCGACGACGAGGCGGTCCACCATGCCGTTGCCGCGATCGTAAAGGCGCGGCGAGCAGCTGCGGATGAAATTGTGGAAGCGGCCGTGGTATTTCGCGGCGAGCACGGTGCCGGCCTGGCGCCACAGCTCCATTTTTTCATCGAGCATGGGGATTTCAATATTGCCCGCGAAAATTTTTTCCATTTGCGGGCGGGTTAACTGCGCGAGGTAAATGCCATCGAGGATGGGAATGCCCTGGTCCATGGCGCGCTTCAGGCAGGCGACTTCGGCGTCGGAATCGGACCAGTGCTGGCCGGCGTAGTCCACCTGGAATTTTATGTGAGTGGTGAAGTCGGTGAAGGCGGTGTCTATGACGTCCGCGACCATGATGAAGTCAATGGTTTCGTCGGCATCGCCCCCGCCGACGCCCATTGGCAGGAAATAATCGGGCATGGGAAGTTCTTCGTAGGCCATCCAGCCGGCAACTTCGACGAGCTTGTCTACGTTGGTGTGGACGTCGCGCGAATTTTCGATAACGGGAGGCAGGCTATCGAGGACGGGACTGCCGATAGGTTTGGGCCAACGCACCTTTTGAGGCGACGCTGTCGATGCGGCAGCTTGCCGGAGACTTTCGCCTCCGGCGGCCGCCAGCATCATGTACCCGCCGAGGCCCCGCAGAAAGCGCCGACGCTCACTGCGGGGCTGATGCATTTAGAACTGGAACCTCGCTCCGAACTGCGCCGCGAAAGGAGTGGCGCCCGTCGGTAATTCGTCGAGAGTCCGGAAGGTGTTGCCCAAACCGGTCGGATCTCCGGGTTGTGGGACGTGCGTGAGCGGAACGCAGGTGGTGAGGTTGGTTGTGACGCTGCCTGGGAACAGGGTGCATCCAGCACCAAACGGCACAAAGGCGCTGTTATCCGGATCGGACTGGAGATTGCCGCGGTTCGTCACGTTGAAGAAATCAACGCTCAGGCGGAGCTGGAAGCGCTCCTTGAAGTTGATGTCCTTGGCGATGCGCATGTCCCAAGCGAAGTAGTTCGGTTGGCGATCGGGGTAATCCTGCAGCAGCGCCAGCTTACCGGCAGCATTCGCAATGACCGGCCGGTCATTTGAGCCAATGCCCTGGTTGCTAATGCCATCTCCGTTTAAATCGGCCTGAATGTAAACCGGATACGCGAGGCCGCTGTGATAGATGAAGTTATTGCTCCATGTAAAGCCCCAGGGCAAGTTCGTGACAACGCCGGAAGTGAACTGGTGGGTGAGGTCGAGTTGGGAACGGCCATAATCCAAGTTGAGATTGATGGGGTCCTGCGGGCCAAAGAACGAATCGGTATCCCGTTCGCTGGAGCCGTTGGCATCATTTTTCGAGAAAGTGTAATTCGCGAACAATTGATAGCGATTCGAGAAGCGCTTGTTAACACTGGCGACGAACGAATTATAATTTGCGTGCCCGAAGCTGCCCAGGTCGTTCGTGCTGTTGGACAACGTGCTGTCAGCAAGCCCGGCGATGATCGAGCGGCCAAAGGTATCCGTACCTATGACGTCAAAATTTCGCCCCCAGACGGTTGTGCTAAATCCGCCGGTGCGGAGATCCCACGAATGGACCGAAAGACCCGTTAATGTAACCGTCCAGTCTCGCGCGAAGGTATGCTCGACGCCGACAGTGAGGTTGGAAACCCTCGGGTTTCTGAAATTGGGGTCCACATACGTGGGCCCCGGGCAGCCCTCGGGCGACGCGCAGAGGCCGTCAACGGCGATGGGAAGCGCGTTCGGGAAAAGATACGGAAGGCTATAGGGGGTACTGGCGGTTGGCTGGCAGGAAGGGCCACTAAAGCAAAACAGGTTGGCGGTTTTTCCGCTGCCGCCGGTGGGCATGAAAATGGTGGGCGTCTGCGCATAGTACAAACCCCAGGCCGCACGCACCACGGTGGGCGCTAGCGTCGAACCGACGTTCCAAGCAACACCGATACGCGGGCCCCACTGTTGGAAGTCACGGGGAACGCGTTGCGGCACGGGCGCGAAATGGCTGCCGGTTCCCTCGCCAACGAGAACCTCGTTGCCGGCGATGGGGGTTTGCGGTTGCGGATTCAGCGTGCCATCCCAGCGCAAGCCGTAAGTGACGGTGAGTCGCGGCGTAAGCTGCCATTTGTCCTGCCAGTAAAGGCCGATGCCGTTCTGATAGGCCGGGAAGATCTCCGAAGCCTGGAGAAACGGCTTGTTGTTCAAGCCAAAGCCCTGTTCAAAGCCATCGACTTGCGTGGTCGTCGGCGGACCGGTTATGCCCGCGCAGGTGACCGGGTTGGGGTTGAAATCGCACAGGTCAAAGAAGACAAATTCACCAGCGCTCCATCCCGCGAAGATGTCTTTGCGGTCAACGAACGAATTTACGTCGCCGCCGAATTTCACGTCGTGCTTACCGAAGGAATACGAGAAGTTGTCAGCGACGACCAGTTTGCCGTTGTCATTATTTGCAGGGAGGTAGAAGCGCTGGCCGACGTTGCCAACCCCGGTAATTTCCAGCTCGGGTTCGCCCGCGCCGATGGGGTGGCGTTTGCGGGTTTCTCCCTGAATGGTCACGCGGATTTCGTTAACCTTCTTGCCCAACACCGTATCCAATCCGAAGACGCCGCTGATGCCCTGATTGATGAAGTTTTCGGCGTTGCCGATCGAAATCGAAGTCTCGGTCTGCCCGAAACCGCCGGTGAATCCGTTGGTGTGGTTTCGAGTGCCTAAGCCGCGGATGCTGAAGTGGTTCGCAGGGCTGAATTGGTAATCGTAGTGGCCGAGAATCGTGAAGAAGTTCTGATACTGATTGTGCGGACCTTCAAACCCAGCCAGGGTAGCGACTCCGTAACATGCGGGAAGCAGCGCTTCTCCGATGGCCGATGGCCCGCCGCAGCTCGGTGGCAAGACCGAGGTGCCGGTGGGTGACCCAATGATCGGGCCACCGCCAGCAGCCGCGAGTGTTGCCTCGCAAGTAGCATTGTTAGGTCCGGAGGGGCAGAAAACCGTATCCAAGGGTCCGTTCTCACGTTGAATGTCAGTTGACAGGAAGAGAAACTGGCGATTCTTGTGGATCGGGAAGCCCACCGACCCACCGAACTGATTCTGATTGTCAATATTAGAAGGATTGCCCAGCGCATCGGTCGCCGTCAGCGTGCCTCCGCGGTAATACTCGTGCGCTTCGCCGTGCAGATCGTTGGTGCCGGATTTGGTGACGACGTTGAGCAGCCCGCCCGTCGCTCGCCCGAATTCAGGAGCGAAACCGTTGGTGACAACCTGAAACTCCTGCACCGCTTCCAGGGGAATCGTGAGGTTCTTGGTTTCCAGCGAACCGAAGTTTTCACCGAAGAAGTTATTAGTCAGGTCGCCGCCGTCCACTACCAAGCCACTGTAATCACTCTGCTGGCCGCCCAAGCGGAGGCCGCCACGAAGTCCCGGAACAACCGTGACCGAGGGAGAGAGTTGCGCAAGGTCGCGATAATCGCGGCCGGGGAATGGAAGATTCTCAACGCTGGTGGAGTTCAACAATTGCGTAACTCCCGCAGTGGAGGTATCGACGACCGCGCCGGAGTCCGCCAAGACTTCCACCGTGGCGGTTTGCGTTCTGAGCGGCATGATGATGTCCACGTTGCTCGACGAGCCGACACTGATGTCGATTTGTTTTACGGTGGTCACGGCGAAGCCGTCCGCCGTAGCCACAATCGTGTAGACGCCCGGCGGAACGTTATCGAAGGAGTAGAAGCCGTCCGCGCCGACCGCCTGATCGCGAGTGAGGCCCGTGGCGGAATTGCTGAGGGTCACTTTGGCCGTCGCGACAATCGAGTGTGAAGTGTCATAGACCGTGCCGCGGACCGCGCCATTCTGCAAAGTCTGCGCGCGCGCGCTGCTGGCGACAAACAGCGAAAGTACAACCGTCAGTACGAGGAGCACACTCTTCCACATTCTCATCGTTTCTCTCCCTCTGGGTGTGGAGCGATCCACGGCGAATTTTGATTGGTTGTTGCTGGAACGAGCGACCCGTATGTTTTGCATGTTATTTACCTGCCAAGCGCGAATTCAGAAGCTGCAGAAATTTTTCAGCGTTGACGCCGGTGCACACCTGAACGTTGGGGTCCACGCGGTCAATGCCTTCGATGATGTAGTGATCGCCGTGCAGGACGTTGCGTTCGACGGCGTTGCGGCGGTTGGCGACGGTTTCGCCACGGGTAAACTCGCCGCGCGATTCGACGTCCACGTGCATCGGTTGCGTCGAGACGATGCTCGGATCAATGGCGGTGCCGACGGCGAGCGGGTCGTACATTGGTGAACCGCCGCCCGCGCCGTACTTCGCTTCTTGTCCGAGCAGAAATGTAAGAACTTTCACAGCGAAGTCATTTTCGGGGCCGTGAGTTTTCGAGAGCTGATCGAGATGCGCCTGGTCGTACAGAGTTTTGTCACCCACATCGAGGCCGACCATGGTCAAGCGCCATCCGGCGTGGAAGACGATCTGCGCGGCTTCGGGATCGTTGTAGATGTTGGCCTCCGCGGCGGCGTTCACGTTGCCGCCGGAAATCGAGCCGCCCATGATTACGACTTCTTTCACCAGCGGAACGATGGAAGGATCTTTGAGCAGGGCCAGGGCGATGTTGGTGAGCGGGCCGACGGGGACCAGAGTGATCTCGTGCGGCGACTCGTGAATCATTTGAATAATCAGGTCGGGACCGAACCGCGGGTCGGCTTTGCATTTGCTGGGCGGCAATTCGACGTTGGCGAGGCCGTTCGCTCCGTGCCAGAGTTCGGCGGTGATCAGCTTTTGAAACAGCGGGTGCTGGGCGCCGCCGGCTACCGGAATGTCGCAGCGATTGGTGAGGGACGCGAGCTTGAGAGCGTTTTCCAGGCCTTGCTGTGCGGTCACATTGCCGGGGACGACGGTGAGAGCGCGCACATCCAGTTCCGGCGAATTCAGCGCAAGCAGGATGGCGAGCGCGTCGTCGGTGCCTGGGTCGGTATCAATGATTACTTTTTTGGGTGTGGCGGGTGAAGCAACGCCATTCGAAGGGCGAGCATTTCCGTCCGCGCGTGTGGCCGGCGCGCTCGGGAAAATGGCGATCGCGACGACCAGCGCAAGGCACGCCACGAGCGCCGCGCTGCGCGCCGTGGTGTTGCGCGAGTTTTTACAGACACCTAGAGAACGGAGCGAAAACTCCGCGCTCCCATAGTTCACGGACTTCGGAATTATTATGGGAATCACTTCCGGACAAGGGCCCCCCAGCCCACAGAATGGAAGCAGGCTATCCTCGGGTACGCGCGGAGTCAACACGAAACTGAGCGTGAGCGAAAGATTTCCACAGAGTGCGAATGCGTTCCATAAAAGAACTGAACAGTATGAAAATCGGGATGAGCATTAAAGGAATGTTAATGAAGTGGTGCGGCGTTGCTATCCGCGCGGAGAGAGGCGGCGTCAAAGCTGCGGATGATGCGCGAATCTGGCATGGCGTGGCATGAGGATAGGCGTGCTGTTAGAATCTGTTCCGCAATGACCCGGCAACGAATGCGTTTTCGCACACCTCTGCTCATTTCGCTTTCTATCATTGTTATCGCTACTGCAGACGTGCCGGGCGCGTTGCTGGGGCCGCCGGCGCGGGCGGCGTATCGCAGCTTGATTGCGGCGCGTCCCAGGCAGGCCGCGCCTGTGCCTTCGCCCGCCGCAGCGCGCGGTGCATCCGCAGGACAAGCGCAAGATGACGCGGTGAAGCTGCGGCACCGCAGCGAGATCACCAATCCTTATCATGTGGAATTTCGCGACGTGACCAGCGCGGCGGGGATTCATTTCCATCACGAGCGCGCTTCGTCGCCGCAGCGGCTGTATCCGGAGACGATGGGAGCAGGCGTCGCCTGGATTGATTACAACCAGGATGGGTATCTGGACGCGTTCTTCGTGAACAGCGGTTACACGCCCTATTATCACCCCCTGCTGCCGCCGCAGCCGGCGCTGTATCGCAATAATCGCGACGGAACGTTCACGGACGTGACGGAGCAAAGCAAGATCCGCAGCGACGGGACATTTTTTTTCGGCGTGGCAGTGGGCGATTACGATAACGACGGATTTCCGGACATTTATATGACCGGTTACCGCCATTCGGTGCTGCTGCACAACAACGGCGACGGAACTTTTACAGATGTGACCGCGAAGGCCGGAGTGGGCGATGACGGAAACTGGGGCACGGCTGCGGGGTGGTTTGATTACGACCACGACGGGAAGCTGGATCTGCTGGTGACGAATTACGTGCAGTACGACATCGATCATCCGGTGCTTTGCGGCGATGTGCGTCCTGGATCCACGGATGTTCCGCAGGCCACCGCTTACTGCCATCCGGATAGTTTTCACGGGACTTCGGCGAAGCTGTATCACAACAATGGCGACGGGACGTTTACGGACGTGACGGAAAAAGCGGGGCTGCTGAACAAGGATGGGAAGAGCCTGGCGGTGGTGCTGGCGGATCTGAACGGAGACGGCTGGACGGATATATTCATCGCGAACGACACGCAGCGGAATTTTTTGTATTTGAATAACGGCGACGGGACATTTCGCGACGCGACTTATAAATCGGGTGTGGGATTCAGTGAAGACGGGCGTCCGGAAGCGGGAATGAGCGCTGATGCCGCGGACGTGATGAACAATGGGCTGATGTATCTTTTTGTGAGTCACCTGGATTTCGAGTTGAACCGCATGTACCGGAATAATGGGGATGGGACGTTTACGGACTACACGATTGCTTCGGGGATCGGGCAGACAAATATATTAAGGAGCGCATTCGGGGCGCGATTTTTCGACTTTGATAATGATGGCTGGAGGGACCTGTTGGTGATCAACGGACATATTCTGGACAACATCCCGATGTATCACCCGGAAGTGCCGTACGAAGAAGAGAAGATGCTTTACCGCAACCGCGGCGACGGGAATTTTGTGGACGCCACGCGGACCGCGGGCGCGGATTTTCGCAAGCCGCGCGTGGGACGGGGCCTCGCGGTGGGAGATTACGACAACGACGGTTGGCAGGATTTTCTGGTGAGCAATAACGGAGAGGATGCGCAGCTTTTCCGCAACGAGGGAGGTAGCTCTCCTGCGGCGCAGGGCAATCACTGGATCGCGGTGCGGTTGATCGGCGTGAAATCGAATCGCGACGGGATCGGGGCTTCGTTGAAATTGACCGCGGGGGATTTCAAGAGCTACGACCAGGCGAAGGGCGGGATGAGTTATTGTTCGGCGCAGGATCCGCGGATTTATTTTGGTCTCGGGAAACACGAGATGGTGGATTCGCTCGTGATTCACTGGCCGAGCGGGTATGTGCAGGAGTTGAAGGACATTCCGGCGGATGTGATTGTTACGGCGACGGAAGGGGTTGATGCGAAGGCCGCTCGGTATAGAACCCCGCCGCAGAGATAGTCTTTTTCAAGCGTTGCAATCAAGTATTTAGGTTCGCGGGATTGGTGTGTTCGTTCAGGTTGGTGCGACGAAGCCGGTGGCGAGGATGTCGTTGCCGCGGCGTTCCAGGATAACCTGTGGGAGAGGCTTGGGCGGAGGGCCATCGAGGACGGCGCCGTTGCTGGCGGAGTAGATGCCGCCGTGGCAGGGACAGGCGAAGATGTTTTCTTCGGGGCGATAGAAGACCGGGCAGGTGTGATGGGTGCAGAGGCGGCTGAAGGCCAGGTAGGTTTCTGCGGCGGGGCGGAGGAGGAAGCAGGGGCGGTCATCGGCGGGATAGGTGAAAATTTTTGAGCCGCCGACGGGGATTTCGTTGGCTTGAGCGATTACTTTCACCGGATAACCGGGTTTGTGTTTTTCCCAGTAGGCGGCGAGCGCGCCTGCTATGGCTAGGGCACCGGAGACGCCGAACCAGATGTTGAAGCCGCGGCGGGTGATGGGGGGAGGTTCTTCTCCTTGCAGGCGGTCGTAGTCTGTTTCGTTAATGGGTGGCTCGTTCAAGTTTTTGGCTCGCTGACGGTTGATGTGCCCCTACGAAAACCAAAGCGCACAGGAAAGATTGCCTCTGCTACCCATCATGACGCCAGATGGCCCAGCTGCAGGCGCGTTTGCAGGACGTGCAGGATGGTGTCGCGGGCGATCATGCCTACGATGGCGCCGTCTGCTACCACTGGCATTTGATTGATGTCTTCGGTTTGCATGCGCTGCAGGACGCCTAGCGCGGGCTCGTCTGGCGTCGCGCAGTGGGCGCGGTCGAAGGGCATCATCACGGCCTGAATGGAAGTGTTGGCCCACTCATCGCGCGGGACGGCGCGTGCGGACGCGAGCGTAACGAGCCCGACGGGGCGGCCGGCGCCGGTGACGACGTGGCAGCGGCGCCCCGTGCGCAGCACTTCGTGCACATAATCATCCACGGAGATGTTGCGTTCCACCGTCGGCACGTCCTGGGTCATGATGTCGCCCGCGCGGACGCCGGTGAGCGTGTTGCGCACGGCGACCTGGGTGTAACTTTCGCGCGCGGCGCTGAGCAGGAACCAGCCGATGAACGCAGTCCAGATCCCGTTGACCAGGCTGCCGTGGAATGCCCACCACACTCCGATAAAAATCATCACGTAGGCGAAAAATCGTCCGGCGTAGGACGCGATTTTTGTGGCGCGGTTGAAATCGCCGGTGATGCCCCAGGCAATGCTGCGCAGCACGCGGCCGCCGTCGAGCGGAAATCCGGGAATGAGATTGAAGACGGCGAGCATCACGTTGATTTCCCAGAGCCAGGTGCAGGAGGCGACAACCAGTTCGTTGCCGTGGAAAAAGTGGTTGATCAGCCAGAAGCACCCGCCGAGGAACAGGCTGGAAAACGGACCGGCGATGGCGATATTGAATTCCTGCAACGCGCTCGAAGGATCGCGCGAGATGCTGGAGAGACCGCCGAACACGTAGAGCGTGATGGATTGCACCGGAATGCGGTAGTGGCGCGCAACGATGCTGTGGCTGAGTTCGTGAAACAGCAGCGAGCCGAAGAAGAGGATGCTGGTGATGATGCCGAGCGCCCAGTGCTGCTGCGTGGACCATCCGGGATGCAGCGAGGTGAACTGCTGTCCGAGCGATACGGTGATCAGCAGGAAGATGATGATCCAGCTGGAGTGCAGATAGATGGGAATACCGAAGATGCGGAAAAGTTGAAAGCCGCCGGCGAGTTGGCCCGAGCGCGCGGGTTTGGTGGCGTCGGAGGGCGGTGCGCCGGGTTTCTCCGGATCGGGAGTAGGAGTGGCTGTAGGTGTTGTGGCCATGGACGCTCGTGCGCCTGAGGCAGATTCTAGCAGAGGTGGGGCGGTTGCGCGTGATTTGACGTTTCAGGTTTTGGACCGCGTCTAAGCTCGAAATTTCCGCTTTATCGAAATTATCGGGGGTAAGGGGATTTATCAACAGGCGGAGGTTTGAGAGGGGCCAGCCAAACGCTGGCGATTACGCCGCCGATCGCGAGCAGAAGTATGAACACTAACGGCGGATGCAAAGCCCTCCAATGAAACGTAGTTCCAATCCCGACGAATAGTCCCAGCAGACCGTAGAAAACACAGCGGGCCCACGACCAGCCGGTCCTGCTGCCATCGGGAGCTTTCCGCGGGACCGTTGACAATGCCATGACGATGCCAAAAAACGCACCTTCGAGCGCAACCATCTTCCAGTCGTGTAACGTTCCCATGTTCATCCCTCGGAGCGATCAGGTATCAAATACCATAATCAATGCTTTGGTACACGCGGTATTTCACGCAGCGGAAGAGGTTGCCTTTCGGCGGGACCGCGCAGCTGCTGAGTGAGATTTTCCACGGCGTGTTTGCCGGAACACGTTTATGGGGGCGCCGCGGCGTTTAGCTGCGGTCGAGTTTGCTGGGTTTCGGCGGTAACGTGTTGAGAATGTTGGGTCGAGGTGTCGCCTGACGCTCTGAGACTTCCTCCTTCCGCAATTGGCTACCTTCCTGCTTTTAATTCAATTGCAGCCCAGCTCACACGGAGGATATGGCCATGGAAAGCGGAATCGGATTTGTGGCGGTGGCGGGAGCGATTTTCATTTCGTATGCGGTGGCGCTGGGGCTGGAGTGGTTGAGCTTGGTTTTGCTGATGCGTGTGATGCCGGTGCGGCCGGTGCCGCAGACGGTGGCGCAGCGAATCGCGGCGGTGGCGCAGTTGCGCGGAGGCGGCGAGTCGGAACGGCGGGCGGCATAGCGGTCAGAGTGAAAGCAGAGACGGGAGCACAGCGAAGAGTCGCTGTGCCACGAAGGCGAAGGCAAGGGAGGTGTCACATGCTTTTTCTGCGGCTGTTGTTGTTTGTTGTGAGTTTTGGGTTCTTGGGAACGGCTGTCGCGATCGTGCTTTATGACCTTTATTTGGCGTTTGAGCTGAACCGGATTCTGCGGCTCGGCGAACGCGCGCCCAAGGATGTCGCGGCTGAGCAGACTGCTGGAACGCCGGGCGAAAAGGCGCCGCTTGCAGATACAGCTGCCGGGACGCCGCCGTCTGGCACGGGCGCTCCCGTTACTGCCCGCGCCGCGCGTCCCGCGTTCTATTTGCCGCCACGGTCGGCGGGACCGCGGCGGGCGATACGGTGGTCTGCTGCTGCGAAGTTTGTAGTGCTTGCGGCGCTCTCGAGTTTGCTGGGCAAGAGCATTTTGGTGGTGCCGGATGGGTTCGCGGCGGTGCGCGTGAGCCAGATCTCTGGCGTGCGGCCGGGAACTTTGTACGCGGGAACGCACCTGCTGGTGCCGCTGGTGCAACGCGCACAACTTTTTGACATTCGCGAAAAAGTTTATTCCACGGCGGCGTCGGAAAATCCGCGCGACAAGGGGCTGGAGATTTTGACGGTGGAAGCGCGCGAAGGTTTGTCGGTGGGGCTGGCTGTGACAGTGCGGTATCGCCTGGATCCGCGGCATTTGGATTATGTGGATGCGAATTTGCCCCAGCCGATTGAGGACGAGATTGTGGCGCCGGTGGTGACCAGCACCTTCCGCGACCTGGCGCCGAACTACATCGTGCGCGACGTTTTTTCGACGAAGCGCGACGAATTCAAGCAACGCGCGACGCAGGCCATCACCGCGCGATTGGGCGAAGACCAAATTATCGTGAAGGAAGTGCTGCTGCGCAAAGTTTTGCTGCCCGAGCAGTACCAGCAGGGGCTGCAGGGATTGTTGCTGAAGGAGCAGGAAGACGATCAAGTGACGGTGGACCAGAGCATCGAGCAGAAAAAAGTGAGGATCGCGGAATCACAGGCGGAGGCGCAGAAAGTGCGGCAGATCAAGCGCGCGGAGGGCGACGCGCGCACACGCGTATTGATGGCGCAAGCGGAATCGGACTCGATGCAGTACACGCTGCCGCTGAAGCAGAAACAGATCGAGCAATCGAAGCTGGAAGCAGAAGCACGCAAGCAGACCACGATTGAAGATGCGGACGCGGCGGCGCAGGCGCGCGTGAAGAATGCGGAGGCGGAAGCGCAGGCCAAGGTGATTGACACCAAGGCCGAGCAGCAGCGGCGCACTTTGTTGGCGCAGACGCAGAACGAAGAAACCGTGCGCGGCGCGGAGGCCGCGGCGCAGGCGAAAGTGATTGACGGGAAGGCGGAGAAGGAGCGGCAGGATTTACTCGCGGATGCGGAGGCGAATGAGATTCGGCTGACGGCGCAGGCGGGCGCGGAAAAAATGCAGCTGGAGGCGTCGGCGTTGAAGGTGAACCCGATGTTGGTGCAATTGACGGTGGCGCAGCGGTTGAGCGACAAGGTGCAGATCATGATGGTGCCGACAGACGGAAAATTTTTCTTTACGAATGATGTGCTGAAGTCGGCGCAGGCATTTCCCGGACTGAATGATCCGCCGATGCGTGTGGGCGGAAAACAGTGATCTTGTGACGCGATGAACGTGAAGAGATTCCCGGCCGGGGTTCTCGCGGCCTGTTCCGCGAGTAGGGCAGCCCGGTTCGGGAGTGACGCCGGCAAAAAACCCTTGCGGGTGGCACGGTGAGGACCAGGAGACAATGCGACGCGACCGCCGCAGCGAAGATTGCGTCCTGGAGCCGAGCCGCAGCCACCCAGCCGGCGTGATTGGCGCGCAGGGTAGAAAGAAAGAGGACAGCGAAGACTCTCGGCCGTGTTCTTTTCCGGCTAGTCATCCTCAGCCCGCCGCGGCGGGCGAAGGACCGCTCTTCGATTCCAGCCCCCTAGCCCGCGCTGGATTAACCGCGCGGACACTCGGTGCGCGACGCGTGCGACTTTGAGGATTAGGCGGTGTGCTAAGATGACGATTCGCGAACTCGCTTCACGATTCGCGCACACTGATGCGGCCTTCCTGCCGGACTCCTCTTACCATTCGCGTCGCGGTCTTCACACTTCTCGTCGTTTTTTTTTCAGGTGTTGCACCGCGAGTGAGTCACGCGCAGGCCGCGTCCCCGCTGCCGAAATCTTGGAATGACGCGGTGGCCAAGCTTGGCGACGAAGTCGCTGCGTCCATGAGCCCGGCTGCGGTGACGCTGAGCGTGAACAATATTTCCTCGCTCGATGCTTCGCATGCCGGCGCGGTCGAAGCGGCCGTGCGAGAGCAACTGCAGCGGCACAGCTTCACATTTCCCGCGGGGAATTCCACGGCCGCGCAATCGGCGGTTTCGTTGCAGCTTACGATTTCGGAATCCGCCGCCGAATATGTCTGGGTCGTTCAGATGTCCGGCGATCTGGCGGACGCGAAATTGATTCCGACGATAATCACCTCGGTTTCAAAGTCGGACTCCCCGGGTAGCGAACGTGAACAGCAATCGTTATCTCTCGAAAAGCACTTTGTGTGGAAACAGCCGGAAAGATTTCTCGACTTTGCGCTGCTGAAGGACCTGGCCGCTGGCGAATCTACTTTGTTGGTCCTAGAACCGAGACGCGTAGCAGATTACAAATCATCCGCTGGGGGATGGCAGCCCTCTCGCAGCACGTTAATTCCTGAGGCGGGGGTTCCGTCGCGTGACCCACAAGGGACGGTTGACCTGAAAGCGGGAATAATCTCGCTCAAAGGTTTTGAGTGCGTCGGCAATCCAGATCTTGCGGGTGGGCTGCAGTGCTTTGGGTCAAGGCCGGCTCGCATTCTTCGCGGCCCCGTCGTAGAAATACCGGGCCTTCCGAACAGTGTCCGCACGGGGCTCGTGCAACTGTGCCGTGGTGAATTTGTTTATTTGTCTACGGCGGAAGGCGATTGGACGCAGAGCGATTCGATTCGCGCGTACTTGATGAAAGGAATTCCGGCGCCGGCGTTTCCCGCGGGGAACACATTGGCATTCGACGGCCCAGTAATGGCTTTGCATTCAGATCCAGAGGGCAGCTCGGCACGCGCAGTCGTGCACAATCTGAAGACTGGTGAATTCGAGGCTTATATTGTTACGGCGACTTGCGGTAACTAGCGCGCTGGTGGTTGTCGCGTTCGCGGCGTTGCCTGCCCGGAGCGCGCGGCGACCGCGGTATGGTGGGACTTTGCGCGTCGAGATCGGGGCGGCTGTTCCGTCGCTTGATCCGGATCAGGCGGCTGCTTCGCCGGAAGAGGCGGCAGCGAAATGGCAGATTGATTCGCTGATCTATGACCATCGGGATCCTGACGGAGATTTATCCGGACCGGCTGGGAGTGGGCCGTTTCGAGTGACGACGTTCGAGGCGGGGAAGCGGGCGGTGCTGGCAGCGAATGAGGAATTTCGCGAAGGGCGGCCGTTTGTCAATTCGGTTGAGATCAGCATGGGGCGCGCGGCGCACGAGCGGCTTGTTGATCTGGAGTTGAGCAAGGTGGATCTGACGGAGATTGCGCCGCAGGACGCGCGGCGAGCTGCGGAGCAGGGCGTGAGGGTTAGCGCTTCGCAGCCGGACGAATTGTTGGCGTTGGTTTTTGTTGGCGGGAGTGCGGCGGCCACTTCGACCGCACGGACGACGAGTCAAGCGGCCGCACAGGCCGCTGGGCAAGCGCTTTCGCTGGCGATTGACCGCGTAGCGATTGTGAATTTTATTTTGCAGAAGACCGGCGAGGCAGCGGGTGGGTTGTTGCCGCAGTGGTCCAGCGGGACGGCTTTTTTGTTTCCTGCGTCGGCACCGAGCGCGGGCGATCTGGAGCATGCGAAGGAACTTTGGAAACAAATCGCGCCGTCGGGTGCTTTGGTGTTGGGATATGATTCCGCTGATCCGCTGGAGCAGAGCGTGGCGGAGCGAATCGTGGTGAACGCGAAGGAAGCGGG
>Ga0308309_10000466_pt1 | contig 26016 bp, 23 predicted proteins | sample HubBroMetageWFT5_FD_192491 | JGI IMG/M metagenome (GOLD analysis project Ga0308309, IMG submission 192491) | Warmed and freeze-thawed soil microbial communities from the Hubbard Brook experimental Forest, New Hampshire - Hubbard Brook CCASE Soil... | ecosystem: Environmental > Terrestrial >...
TGGCTAAAAGTTTGACTTGACTATTACTATAGTATCACTTATCTATTCGGACGAACCAACCAGGAGCATCGCCATGGCCGGCGGACGTCCGACCACATACCAGCCCGAGAACGCCGAAATTGCCCGACAAACCTGCATGATAGGCGCGACCAACGACACCCTCGCCGAGCGTTTCGAGGTGTGCCGGCGCACCATCGACAACTGGATCGCGACGATCCCCGAGTTTAGCGCGGCTGTACGCCAAGGCCGCGAGGTCGCGGATGGGGCGGTGGTCTCGGCGCTGTTCGCCCGCGCCACCGGGATGGAGCAGAAGATGACCAAGGTCTTTTGCCATCGCGGCCAGCCGGTGACGGCGACCTACGTCGCGCAGCTGCCGCCCGATGTGCGCGCCTGCATCTTCTGGCTGCGCAATCGAAGGCCCGAGCAGTGGCGCGAGAACCGGCCGCTCACGGCCGAAGGGGACGACCGGGATCGGGTAAGCGAGCTCGAAGCCGCGTCCGAAAGGGTACGCCTTGCCGCCATCGCAGAGCGTCCCCGCGCGGGCCCTGCCCAGAGCGCAGCCGAAGGACCTGTGCGGCGTGAAGTCGACGCCGCGGTCCGGGGCGCGGCTGAGCGACTGCAAGTGCACTCATGAACTCGTGTTCCTCTCACCCAAAGGCAGGGCTGTCGCGTTATTTATTTCGTCATCCCGAGCGAAGCCGCCCAAAGGGCGGCGTAGTCGAGGGACCTGTTCTTGTCGCTGAAGCCACAGAACAGGTCCCTCCACTGCGCCTCGCGGAGCCTGTCCCGAGCGAAGTCGAGGGGCTCGGCTCCGGTCGGGATGACGGATGGTTTTTGCCAAATGCGATAGCCCTGCCCGCCATCGGGATAGGAGAAAATTAGGAGCCTCTTATGTCCGCCGTTGCTGAACCTTCCGTCCCCAAGAGCATGGACGCCGCCTGGCCCGAAACCGACCCCAGCCTGCTGGAGGAGGGCCGCCCGTCCCTGCCCGACTTCCCGCTGCAGTGGCTGCCGCCGTGGTGGCGCGCCTGGGTGAGCGAGACGGCGCACGGCGCCGGCGCGCCCGTCGACTACGTCGTGCAGGCGTTGCTGGCGTCGGTCGCCGGCGTCTGCGGCGCGGGCGTTTTGGCGCGCATCACCGAGACGTGGCACGAGCCCATGATCCTGTGGCAGGCGCTGGTCGGCGGGCCTTCCAATGGCAAGACGCCGGCGCTCGAGGCGCTGCGCCGCCCGCTCGCCGGCGTCGAGATGACGGCCGGACGCGAGGGCCGCGGCCCCGTGGTGGTCGATCGCGACACCAACCTGCCCGCGCTGCTCGCGGCCGCCACCAAGCGGCCGGCGGGCGCGCTGCTATGGCGCGACGAGCCCGCCGCGTGGCTTGCGGCGCTGGGCTGCAACGGCCGCGGCGAGCCGCGCCATCTGAGCGCGCTCCTCGACTCCTGGTCGCCGCTCAAGACGGCGCAGGGTCCGGGCAGCCCGGCCATAAGCATCATCGGCTGCCTCGATCCGGCACGCCTCGACACGGCGTTGCGGGGCAGCGACGACGGCCGCGCCGCCCGGCTCCTCTACACCTGGCCGCAGCCCGCGCCGTACCGCTCCTTCCTCGAGCTGCCGACCTGCCGCGAGAGCGACGTGGTGAACGCCTTGCAGCATATCGCCCGTATCGCCGGCGATCCCGCCCGGCCGCTGGTGCTGAAGCTCCACGAATCGGCGCTGAATTCCTTCGACGGCCATCTCTCCCGGCTGCACCGCGAGCTGCAGCGTTGCGATGGCGTCGAGGCGGCCTGGCTCGGCAAGGGGCGCGGCACGGTGGTGCGGCTGGCGTTGGCATTCGCGCTGCTGGGCTGGGCGGTGGACGCCTCGCCCGCCAAGTCGCCGCCCGGCGTCATCATCGGCGACACGCTGTTCGCGGCCTGCCAGCTCTGGGGCCATTTCCGCGCCCACGCGCGCGCGGTCCTGGCGCGCGCCTTCCCGTCGGACGGCGAGCGCCTGATGCGCCAGGTGCTGGCCTGGATCCGCGCCCGCGGTGCGGCCCAGATCTCGCGCGAGGACGTGCGCCGCGACGCGCTCGGACAGGCGCTGAACGCGCACCAGTCGCTGCGGGTGATCCAGTCGCTGGAGCGCGCCGGCTTCCTGCGCAGGGCCGAGGTCGATTATGCCGGCAACGGCCGGCCCGCGCTGCGCTGGGACGTCAACCCGGCGCTGATTGGCGTAACGCTTGCGGAAACTGCGGAAACCCCTGCCACCCAGTGCCAATGCGCCATCAACAGCATCACCTCACCCTGAGGAGCGCACGAAGTGCGCGTCTCGAAGGGTGGGCCGCAACGAGACTGAAGCCCATCCTTCGAGACGCACGCCTTCGGCGTGCTCCTCAGGATGAGGTGTGTGGTGCAGGCGTTTCGGGATCCGCGCTAGCCGCCGTAGAAGACGTTGTCGCCGAGATCCTTCATCTCGAGGATGGCGCCGTCGGGCCGGCCGGCCGGCGGCTTGTTGAGATGGGCCTCGACCACCTCGCCGACCACGATGTGATGGTCGCCCTGCTCGACGATGCTCGTCACCTTGCACTCGACCGCGCCCGGCGCGACGTCCAGAAGCGGCGCACCGGTCGAGCCCTTGCGGTACGCCTGTCCACTGATCTTGCCGTCGCTTGCCTGCGCGGGCTTGAAGAAGGTGAAGGCCAGCCCCTTGTGGTCCTTGCCCAGCATGTTCAAGGCAAAGGTCTTGGCCGACTTGACGACCTGGTAGGCGCCCGAGTCGGTCTTGACCCCGACGACGACCAGCGGCGGTGCGAACGCGGTCTGCGTGACCCAGTTCACGGTCGCCGCCGCAATGTTGCCCTTACCGTCGTCCGCCGTCAGGACGTAGATCCCGTAGGGGATCATGCGCAGCACGGTCTTCTTGGCATCGGCATTCATGGTGTTTCCTCCGTTTGGGACTGGCGTCGCTGTCGTGCTATTACACCGCCATCACCCGCAGTCGCACAAGGAGACAGTCATGGAAGCCAAGCTCGCTCCCAAGATGCCGCAATGGATGGTCGACCACGCCAACAAGTACCTGTCGAGCGGCGGCAAGGAAGGCCACATCTACAAGATGAAGCCGCCCGGCTACGGCGACCTCGAGGTGCCGGCGCTGCTGCTGACGACGACGGGCCGCAAGTCGGGCGAGAAGTTCATCTTCCCGCTGTTCTACGGAGCAACCGGCAACAGCTACATCATCGTCGCCTCCAAGGGCGGCGCGCCGGAGCATCCCGGCTGGTACAAGAACATCCTCGGCAACCCCGAGGTCGAGGTCCAGGTCGGTACCAAGAAGCTGAAGGCGCGGGCGCGCACCGCCTCAGGCGCCGAGCGCGCCAAGCTGTGGGAGCAGGCCATCAAGTTCTGGCCGCCCTACACCGACTACCAGAAGAAGACCGAGCGCGAGATTCCGGTCGTGGTGCTGGATCCGGTGCAGTAGCGGCCGATACCTCCTCTCAGAGGCCCTCTCCGCCCGCGTCATCGCGGGGGAGAGGGACTCCGAGCGACAAACGCGTTGCGTGGGGAGGAGAAGAGAGCGCCCCTTCACTTCGGCGGACGCTTGCGCAGGCCGGCCTCGTTGACCTCGACGCCCCAGCCCGGGCCGGTCGGCAGGATATAGTCGCCTTTGTCGAAGACCGGCGGTGTGTTCACGATGTCGTCGCGCCACGGCACGCCGTCGATGTCGATCTCCATGATGCGGAAGTTCGGCACGGTGGCGCAGAAATGCGCGCTGATGGCGCTCGCGAGATGGCCGTAGAAGTTATGTGGCGCCACGTTCACCTCGTAGACGTCGGCCATCGCCGCGATCTTGAGCGATTCGTTGAAGCCGTTCCAGATCACGTCGACGATGGCGGTGTCGAAGGCATAGGCCTCGAAATAGGGCCGGAAGTCACGGCGCTCCAGCAAGGTCTCGCCCGAGGCGATCGGGCAGGGCGCGTCGCGGCGGATGAGCGCGATCGATTTGGGATCGTGCGTGTCGAGCTCGAGCCAGGTGAGCCGCGCCGGCCCCACCGCCTCGGCCATGCGCCGGAACCCTTCCGTGCGGAAATGGAAGTTGAGGTCGAGCATGATGCCCATGTCGGGACCGGCGCCGGCGCGGAAGGCCTCCACGGTCTTCGCCGCACTGCGAGCGATGAAATCGTCCCAGTTGCGCTCCGGAAAGCCGCGGCCGACGACGAAACCGGGACGATAGGCGATCAGCTTGCCGTCGACCTCGAGCGCGGTGTTGGTCTTGAGCGCCGCGAAGCCACGCGCCTTCACCTCCGCGCCGAGCTTGGTCATGTCGTCGTAGGTGCGCACCGCCGGCACGCCGCAGATCTCGGGATTGCGCAGCCGGTAGGATCCGCAATGCGACCAGTAGACCGGAATGCGGTCGCGCAGCTTGCCACCGAACAGTTGGTAGACGGGCACGCCCAGCGCCTTGCCCTTGATGTCGAACAGCGCGTTCTCGATCGCCGCGATCGCCTGGCGGACGACGCCGCCGCGCGACTGGGTCGATCGGGTGGCAAGGACGGCGTTGACCAGCTCGATGTCCATCGGGTCCATGCCGATCACGCTGGGCATCAGCGCCTCGATCACCGCCGACAGGCCGGGACTGCCGAAGCTTTCGTTGTACTCCGACCAGCCCACGATGCCGTCGGCCGTCGTGATCTTGAGAAACGAGAAGGTCCGCCATCCCGCGTCGCACTTGAAGACTTCGTACCCTTTGACCTTCATCGTCTCCTCCAAAAAACCGTCATCCCGACCGGAGCGCCGCAGGCGCGCAGTGGAGGGACCTGTTCTGTTGGCCCGCCGACAAGAAGAGGTCCCTCGGCTTCGCTCGGGATGACGCTCGACCTCTTCACGCTTCGCGCGTCGGCAACTCGAGCACGCTCGCGCGTTCGCCGCCGTTCAGCAAGGTGAGCAGCGGCGGCCGGCCATGCGGCGTCTGCACGAAATGATCGGCATCGCCGCCGGCGATGGACAGCCGCAGCCGGCTGCCGGCGGCGAAGCGCCAGGCCGTCGGCAGCAGGGCGAAGCGCAGGAGCTGCGGCTCGCCGGCCGGCATCGGCCTGGCGTCCTTGCGGGCATAGGTGCGCCACGGCCAGGTGGTGCGGTAGTGGCGCGGCGCCGGCGCTTCGGCGCGATGGATGGCGCGCAGCACGCCCTCGGTGACGTAGCGCGAGGTGCCGTCGGCCTCGACCTCGGAGAGATAGACGAACAGGGCGGCGTCGGGTTCGCTCGAGGCAAGCCACAGCGACACCACGGGGTGGCCGGCGATCTCGAAGGGCCGGTCGAGTGGCTCGGTGGTGAAGCTCGGCAGCTTGCGTTCGCGCTCGGTCCAATCGGCGTAATACGCCGTGGCATCGATGCCGGCGATGCGCTCGTAGCGAGTCTGCGTGCCGCTGCCGACCGTGAAGTCGGTCTGGAACGGTTCCGCCGTGCCGTCGTCGGGCCGCGCCGCCGCAAGCTGGCGGCCGGGCGCGGTGAAGAACTGCCGGTTGCCTTTCACCGGCGGCCAACTCCTGGCCGAGCGCCATTCCTCGGCGTGCACGGTGAAATAGTGGATGGGATCCTCGTCCTTCAGCCCCGTGCTGCGACCCGCCAGATGCTCGTCGAAGAAGCGCAGCACCTCGCCCAGCACCGGCAGCTCGGGCTCGACCCGCGCGCGCCACGGCGAGGCGTTGACCCGCGCGCCGTGGTCCCACGGGCCCAGCATGAGGCGACGTTCGGTGTTGGGCAGCGTGAGGAAGCGCGACAGCGAGGCGTTGGCGTAGCCCGCGCCGTCCATCCAGCCGGAGATGGCATAGACCGCCACGTCCTTCGGTATCTCGTCGAGATAATTGTAGGGACTGAACGAGGCGCTGGTGAAGGACGGATCGTAGGGCAGCGGATCGTCGCGGAATTTGAACTCGGTGATGAAGTCGGGCATGCGAAAATTCGCGAGATGCCCCTTCACCGCCTCAGCTGCAAGCGCACCGTCCTTGTCGTCGTCGACCGGCATCGGGCCCTGCAGCGCCGGATCGGCGAAGTAGCTGAACTTCGCGCGCAAGTCGCGGCGATCATGATCGAGCGCCAGCATCAGCTCGTCATAGACCAGCGCCAGCCGCTTGATCAGCAGGCCGCCGGGATAATAGTTGTCGGCCCAGGTGTCCCACACGGCGAACAACGGCGCGATCGCCTTGACCGCCGGGTGGCCCGTGCTGGCGAGAAAATCGCAGGCGGCGCCGAGATAGGAGATGCCGGTGGCGCCGATCCGGCCGTCGCTCCAGGCCTGGGCCACGATCCAGTCGGCGATGGCGCGGTAGTCGGCGCGCTCGCGCGGGCTGCGGAAGGCGTCGCGCGTGCCGAAACTGGCGCCGGTGCCGCGCGCATCGACCACGACCACGGCATAGCCGCGCGGCACGAACATGTCGCGATACTTGTAGGAGTTGGGCGACGGCTCGACGTTGCTGCCGGCCGTCACCGCGAAGCGGCGCACATAGGGCGTCAGGATCAGCACGGTCGGCCAGTGCTTCGACGCATCGCCATCCGGCAGGATGACGTCGACGGCAAGCCGGCAGCCGTCGGCCATCGTCACGTAAACCGAGCGGGGCACGCCCACGCTGTGCTCGGCCGGGCGGCCGGCCAGGTAGCGGCTGGGCGGCACCTTCCAGGCCGCCCCTCGGTCGTCACGGTCCGGCATGGTCGATCCTTTCGCGCGATTTCAAATCTGCAGGCAGTGTTGCGATTGGGGCTCGAAAAAGCCACGAAAGAGTACCATCTCTCCGGTCATGAACCACACGATCTCCCGCCGCCGCGCGCTGGTGCTCGCCGGTGGCGCGCTCGCCACGCCGATGCTGGCCTCCGGCATTGCCCGCGCCGCCGAAGACTGGCCGACCAAGCCGGTGCGCTACATCAATTCCTTCCCGGCCGGCGGCCCGACCGACATCCTGTCGCGTGTCGCCTGCCAGAAGCTGAGCGAGCTCACCGGCCAGCAGTTCATCGTCGAGAACAAGGGCGGCTCGGGCGGCACTGTCGGCGCCGAGGCGATCGCCCGTTCGGCGCCCGACGGCTACACGATCGGCCTCTACAGCGTGGCCAGCCACGCCATCGCGCCCACGCTCTACGCCAAGCTGCCGTACGATCCCGCCAAGGACTTCACCGCGGTCACTATGCTGTGGTCGCTGCCCAACCTCTTGATCGTGCGACCCGGCATTCCGGCCAAGACGGTGCCGGAACTGATCAAGCTGGCGCGCGCCAATCCCGGCAAGTATTCGTTCGCCTCGTCGGGTTCGGGCACGACGGTTCATCTCGCCGGCGAGCTCTTCAAGTACATGGCCAAGATCGACCTGCTGCATGTGCCCTATCGCGGCAGCGCCCCGGCGACCCAGGATCTGCTGGCCGGCAAGGTCGACATGATCTTCGACAATATCCCGGGTTCGCTCGCCCAGATGCATGCCGACAAGGCGGTTGGCCTCGCCGTCACCTCGCTGCAGCGCAGCCCGGCGGCGCCGGAGATTCCGGCGATGGCCGAGTTCCTGCCGGGCTACGAGATCAATTCGTGGGGCGGCATCTGCGGCCCGGCCGGCCTGCCGCCGGCGATGGTCGAAAAATTGTCGGCGCTCACCCAGAAGGCGCTGGAGAGCGACGATCTCAAGAAGACCTACCTCAAGCAGGGCGCCACGCCCTTGTGGATGAGCCCGGCCGACACCGCCGCCTATCGTGCCGCCGACGAGAAGCGCCTGGCGCCGGTGATCAAGGCGTCGGGCGCCAGGGTCGACTGATCGCCGCCCGCAGCGGCAACCTTTTGGCAACGGCAGGGCGAGACCTCATGGTCGGCTACGACGTCGTGCGATCTCGCAAGACCGCGGCTATATCCATTAAATATAAGCCAACAGGGCAGCTTCTCGGCAACGACTCGCTCGTGATCTCATTTTGAGTTGAGAGGGGAATTTCCATGAAGCCAGCTGGACGTTATTGGCTGCTTTTGACGACCGCCGGTGCCTTGGCAGCCGGCCTCACCCTTGCCCACGCCCAGCAAGGGCCGCGCGGCAAGACGAGCTACATGCCGGTCGATATCACCGAGCCGTTCTCGACGATCATGTCGCGGTTGTCGGCCGAGAAACCCGCCGTCGAGCGGGAGCACATGGCGGTTCTCAATGAGCGCTACGATCTCAGCAACCGCCCTGCTGCCGGCGTCACGATGGATCGCACAAAGCCGGTGCAAGAAGGAGTCCGTGTTAAACTCGCGGCGGGAACGACATGGGACAGCCTCGCCGGTATGACACCGGAGCAGATTCGCGATCGGAATCTGTTCCCGGCAGGCTTTGTTCCGTTGCCGCATCCCAAACATCGGGAAGGCGGCTTCGTGTTTCCGCGCTTCGTGATCGACGAGATCAACCGCCAGGAAGCGCGCGATCTCACGCGGTTCGACGTCGATTACGATATCCCGGATCACTTCCTGCCCGAATTCCCGCCGGCCCTCTACCTCAATCAGCGCACCGATCTCGGCGACGTCTCGCAGGGCAAGCTCGTTACGATCAACAACTACTACGAACTGTTCAACGGCATCCTGCCGCCGAAGCAAATCGAGGGTTTGCGCCTTCTGGTGACGCCGTTCCCGCAACAGCAATTCAATCAGACCGAAGACCGCCGCACAGAGAAGCCGAGCCGCGGCGCAACCTGCTTCGATTGTCACTCGAACGGCCATACCAACAAAGCAACCCACCTTGCGCCCGACGCCCGCCCCGTGGAATCCCGCCATCGTATCGTCACCCCGTCGCTACGCGGCGTGCAAATCCAGCGACTGTTCGGTTCGCAGCGCGCCCTCAAGACGATCGAGGATTTCACCCAGTTCGAGCAGGCCGGGGCGTATTTCGATGGCGATCACGTGATCGCCGCCAAGAAGGGCATGAATCCCCTCGATCGCCTCAATCAGGTCGACCTGATGGCGGAATTCCAAGAGGAGCTGGGTTTCCCGCCGGCACCGAAGCTCGACGTCTTCGGCAAGCTCGACCCCGCGAAGGCCAGCCCCGCCGAGTTGCGCGGCCAGGAGATCTTCTTCGGCAAGGGGCAATGCGCCACCTGCCACGCGGCGCCCTACTACACCGACAACTTGATGCACGATCTCCATGCCGAGCGCTTCTTCAAGCCGGTGATGATCAACGGTATGCAGGCGACCAGCGACGGCGCCATCAAGACCTTCCCACTGCGCGGCATCAAGGATTCGCCGCCCTACCTGCACGACGGGCGCCTGCTGACGCTCGAGGATACCGTCGAGTTCTTCAATCTCGTGCTGGGCACCAAGCTCGCACAGCAGGAGAAACAGGACCTCGTGCAGTTCCTGCGGGCCCTGTAGGACGCGGCCCTCTCGCGCGCGAGCACGAGAGGGCCGTTCCATCACATGCCGAGCTGGCTCACGAACTTGGTGTTGAGATAGGCCTCGAGCGCCTCGAGGCCGCCTTCCGAGCCGTAGCCCGAGTCCTTGACGCCGCCGAACGGCACTTCGGGCAGCGCCAGGCCATGGTGATTGATCGACACCATGCCGCTTTCGAAGGCGGCACCAATCGCCGCCGCGGTCTTGGTGTTCCGGGTGTAGGCGTAGGCAGCCAAGCCCCATGACAGGCGATTGGCCTCCTTCACCACGCCCTCGAAGTCCTTGAACGGGCTTATGGGCGCCAGCGGGCCGAACGGCTCCTCGTTCATGATCTTGGCCGTGAGCGGCACGTCGGTCATCACCGTCGGCTCGTAGAAGTAGCCCTTGTTGCCCTTGCGCTGGCCGCCGGTCTTGATCTTGGCGCCCTTGGCGATGGCGTCGCTGACGAACGAATCCATCGCATGCAGGCGGCGCTCGGCCACCAGCGGCCCCATCTTGGTGTCGGCCTCGAGGCCATTGCCGACCTTCATGTTCTTGGCGAAGGCGGTGAAGCGCTCGACGAACTCGGGATAGACCTTCTCGTGGACCAGGAAGCGGGTCGGCGCGACGCAGACTTGGCCGGCGTTGCGGAATTTGTTGGCGCCCAGGATATTCACCGCCTGCTCGAGGTCGGCATCCTCGAACACGATGGCCGGGGCGTGGCCGCCCAGTTCCATGGTGACGCGCTTCATGTGCGCGCCGGCGAGTGCGGCGAGCTGCTTGCCGACGGGAGTCGAGCCGGTGAAGGTGACCTTCTTGATGATCGGATGCGGGATCAGGTACTCGCTGATTTCCGACGGCACGCCGTAGACGAGCTGGATCACGCCGGCCGGCACGCCGGCATCGACGAAGGCCTTGATGAGCTGGGCGCACGAGCCCGGCGTGTCTTCGGGTCCCTTGATGATGATCGAGCAGCCGGTTGCCAGCGCGGCCGACGCCTTGCGCACCACCTGGTTGATCGGGAAGTTCCACGGCGTGAAGGCCGCGACCGGTCCAACCGGCTCCTTCATCACGAGCTGGTACACGTTCTCGGCCCGCGCCGGGACGATGCGGCCATAGGTGCGGCGGCCTTCCTCGGCCATCCAGTCGATGATGTCGGCGGCGAGGTTGGTCTCGACCTTGGCCTCGGCCACGGGCTTGCCCTGCTCCGTGGTCATCATCGTTGCGATGTCGTCGAGGCGCTGGCGCATCAGGTCGGCGGCCTTGCGCATGATCTTGTAGCGCTCGTAGGCCGAGACCTTGCGCCATTGCCTAAAACCTTTGTCGGCGGCGGCGAGCGCGCGATCGAGGTCGCTCTTCTCGGCATGCGCCACCTGGCCGATCACTTCCTCGGTCGCAGGATTGATCACCGGAATGGTGCGGCCGTTGGCGCCCTTGGTCCAAGCGCCGTCGATCATCAGGGAGACATCGCTGTAGGTCATGATTTCCTCCGTCCTTCTAACTGCCGCGATAGGTCGAATAGCTCCAGGGCGTGCAGAGCAATGGGACGTGATAATGCCCTTCCGGCTCGGCAATGGAAAAGCGCAAAGGCACGATATCGAGGAAGGGCGGATCGCCGCTGTCGATACCCCTGCTGCGAAAGTGGTTGCCCATGGCAAAGCGCAATTCGTAGCGCCCGATCGGCAGCGGACGTCCACCGATCAGCGGCTTGTCGGTGCGGCCGTCGGCATTCGTTATAGCCGTTTCAATACAATGGGCTTTTTCGCCCGCGAACTCGTACAGTTCGATGGCGATGCCGACGGCCGGACGGCCGGCATGGGTGTCGAGGACATGGGTGCTGAGCCGGCCATTCACCAGCGGCATGCCCTCGCCTGTCACCTTGCCCGCGACCCTGAGCCGCGTGATGTAGAAGACTTCCTGCAGGGCGGCCGCGAACTCGGTGGCAGCATCGTTGCCCAGCCGGCGCTCGAATTGCGCCAGGATCGACGCGCGCGTGTGACGGCGCACGCAGATCATGAAAGGGAAACCGAACTTGGTGCGGTAGGACTCGTTCAATTCGGAAAGACGAGCGGCGTAGCCCTGGTCCAGCCTGTCGAGAGCCGCGCTCGCCTGTTCCTGTTGCGAATCCCGGGTCAACACGACTTTGCGGCCGAGCTCCGGATGGCCGCGCAGGAACTCGACCTGGCGATCGCGCGGACTGGCGCGCAAGGAGCCCATCATCGCCGCGTGCAGTGCCGTCACGGTGGCGAAGGGTCGCCGGACCGACGCAGCCTCGGCCACCCACGGCGCATGCTCGAACGTCTCGGCGACGGCGGCGGCGAAATCCGCACCGTTCATCTGGTTGAGCGCATCGAGCGTAACAGGCATGCCGGCCGACCTAGCATGGCCGGCAGGCCGTCTCTATAGTCCGGCCAGAAAATCAGGGAGGCTCCCATGGCCGATCGCATCAAGTTCACCCGTCGCGGTCTCGGCAAAGCGGCACTTGCCGGCGCCACGCTGCTCGGCGCGCCGCTGCCGCTACGCCATGCGTTTGCGCAGGCGCCGGCCAACCTCAAGGTCGCGCTGCTGCTGCCGACCTCGGGCCTGCAGGCGCAGATCGGCCAGGCCTGCCGGCGCGGCGCCGACGTCGCCAACGACGTGTTCGCCGACATGAAGATGCCGGTGCGGCTCGACATCGTGAACTACGACACCGAGACCAAGCCCGACGTGGCGCGCACCCAGGCCGAGAAAGCAATCGACGCCGGCGCGAACATGCTGGTCGGCGCCTTCGACTCGGGCCAGACCATTGCCATCGCCCAGGTCACCGAGCAACGCGGCGTTCCGCTTATCGTCAACATCGCCGCGGCGCCGCAGATCACCGAGCAGGGCTACAAGTTCGTCGTCCGCAACTTCCCGACGGCGCCGATGCTGATCACCGGCGCGCTCGCCCTGCACAAGGACATCTTCAAGGCCTCGGGCAAGACGCCCAAGACCGCGGTGCTGATGAGCGTCAACGACACGTTCGGCACGGCGATGATCAACGGCATCAAGGCGCTGTTTCCCAAGCTCGACATGCCCTACGAGATCGTCGAGACGATCAGCTACGATGCCGCCGCCAAGGACCTCTCGGTCGAGGTCGGCAAGGCCAAGGCGACCAAGGCCGAGCTGCTGTTGCCGGTCTGCCGGCTCAATGACGCCAAGCTTCTGGTGCAGGAAATGGTGAAGCAGCGCTGGGAGCCGATGGGCGTGATGAATCCCGGCGCACCCGGCCTCTACGAGCAGGACTTCCTCAAGACCATGGGCAAGTACGGCGACTTTCTGATCTCCAACGTGCCGTGGCTCGACCCCAAGACCGCGATGACCCAGGCGCTGGAGAAACGCCACGCCGCCAAGTTCGCCGGCGACCAGCTCGACCTCAACGGCGCCTTCACCTTCGAGGCGATGCTGATCGCGGCGCAGGCCTGGCTCACCACCAAGTCGACCAAATCAGATGTGCTGATGGATGCGCTGCGCACGACCAAGATCGATCAGCACGTCATGGTCGGCGGCCCCATCCAGTTCGACGCCAAGGGCCAGAACGTCAACATCAAGTCCGCCGCGGTCGAGAACCTCAAGCGCACGCCGACCGTCGTGATGCCGCTCGATTCGGCCGCCGCGCCGCTCGTCTTCCCGATGCCGGCCTGGACCGACAAGCGCCGCACTTGAGCCAATCGACTCAGGCCCCATTGAGAAACTCTTCTGTCATCCTGAGCGAAGCGAAGGATCTCATGCCGTCAGCAAGCGGCGATGAGATCCTTCGCTGCGCTCAGGATGACAAGAGAATATGACTTCCGACTTCCTTCTCTCGCTCGCGCAGGCCGTCACCAAGGGCCTGCTGACCGGCATGGTCTACGGGCTGATGGCGCTTGGCCTGTCGGTGATTTTCGGCGTCATGCGCGTGGTGAACTTTGCGCACGGCGAGATGATGGTGGTCGGCATGTACCTCGCCTGGATGGGCTTCGAGTATCTCGGGGTCACACCCTTGCTGAGCCTGCCCTTAATCGCCGCGATCTTCTTCTTCGCCGGCTACGCCCTCCAGCGCAGCCTGATCTCGCCCTTCATCGGCCGGCCCGAGCACCAGCAGTTCCTGCTGCTGCTGGCCGTGGCCATCCTGCTGGTCAATGGCTGCCTCGCCATCGCCGGCCCCGACTCGCGCGGCGTGCAGCTCGATTCGCAGTTCGATTCCTACGAGCTGGGTCCCATCGTGTTCGACGCCGTGCGCCTGCACGCAGCCCTTGCCGCCATAGCCATCGCGGCCCTGCTGTGGCTCTTCTTCACAGCCACGCGCACGGGCAAGTCGATCCGCGCCGCTGCCGACAACCACATGGGCGCCCTCGTGGTCGGCCTCGACGTGCGGAGGCTTTACGCCTTCACGTTCGGCGTGGGCGCCGCCTGCGTGGGCGCCGCGGGCGCGCTCATGATCACCATCATCCCGGTGACGCCCTTCCTGGCCGGCGAATATACCCTGCTCGCCTTCATCATCGTGATCGTGGGTGGCCTCGGCAGCATGACCGGCGCGCTGCTGGGTGGTCTGCTAATCGGCGTCAGCGAGGCGGTGGCGGGCCTCCTGCTGCAGCCCTCGCTCAAAAGCATGTTCAGCTTCGGATTGTTGATCCTGGTCCTGTTGCTCCGGCCGCAGGGCCTGTTCGGCAAGAGCAGCTCGTGACGTTTGCGCGACGCCCTCTACGGCGGCTCGTGGGCGAGGCCGCGCCACGCACTTTGTGGCTTTTGGCCGCCCTGCTCGCGCTGCTGCTGGTGGCGCCGGCGATCCTCGGCAAGTACTGGCTCTCGGTCCTGATCCTGATCCTCTATTTCGCCTATGTCGGCCAAGCCTGGAACATCCTGATGGGCTTCGCCGGCCAGCTTTCGCTGGGCCACGCGCTCTATGCCGGCCTCGGCGGCTACGTCGCCGCCGGCCTCTTCTTCCATTACGGCATCGGGCCATGGGCCGGCGTCTTCGCCGCCGCCGTGGCGGCGGCGCTTGCCGGCATGATCGTGGGCTATCTCGGCTTTCGCTTCTCGCTGGCCGGCGTCTATTTCGCCCTGCTCACCATCGCCTTCAGCGAATTCACGCGCCTCGCCTTCGATCACTGGGAGTGGGCCGGCGGCGCAGGCGGGCTCTTCCTCAAGGTCGATGCCGGCACTGATATCGTGAACCTGCGCGGCGGGCCGCTGCTCTTCTATTATGTGATCCTCGCGCTCGCCGCCTTCGCCTTCATCCTCTGTCGCGCCCTGCTCGAGAGCCGGCTCGGCCGCTACTGGCTCGCCATCCGCGAGGACGCCGAGGCGGCACAAGCGGTCGGCGTGCCGGTGCTGCGCTGCAAGATGATCGCCATCGTGATCTCGGCGGCGCTGACCGCGCTCGGGGGCGTGTGGAACGCTTTCTACTACAGCAACCTCTTTCCCGAGACGGCCTTCGCCGTCGGCCGTTCGATCGAGATCACCCTGGCGCCGATCATCGGCGGCCTGGGCACGCTGTTCGGACCCATCGTCGGCGCCGTCGTGCTGGCGGGACTGGGCGAGGCTTTCACCGATCTGGGCGAGGCGCTCGGCATTCCCGGCATCAAGCAGATCTTCTATGGCCTGGCGCTGCTGGTGATCGTGATGTACCGGCCGGCCGGCGTCTGGCCGTGGCTGGCCGGGAAGCTCGGGCTCGCGGAGCGACCGAAGTGAGCGGCGCACGACTCGACCTCGCCGGCATCGGCAAGAGCTTCCGCGGCCTGCGTGCGGTGCACGACGTGAGTTTCAGCGTCCCGGCCGGCGCCATCCACGCCCTGATCGGGCCCAACGGCGCGGGCAAGACCACGATCTTCAACATGATCGCCGGCGCACTTGCGCCCGACGCCGGCGCCGTCAGCCTCGACGGCAAGGTGATCTCCGGCCTGCGGCCCGATCGCACCTGCGACGCCGGCATCGGCCGCACCTTCCAGCTCGTGAAGCCATTCAAAGGATTGAGCGTACTGGAGAACGTCACGGTGGGTGCTCTCCACCGCAGACCCGACCTCGCCCAAGCGCGCGACAGCGCATCGACGATCCTGTCGCGGCTCGGTCTTTACGATCGCCGCCACCAGCTCGCGGAAAGCCTGACCTTGCCCGACCGCAAGCGACTGGAAGTGGCACGGGCCCTGGCGACCGAGCCCAAGTTGCTGCTGCTCGACGAGGTGATGGCGGGCCTGCGGCCGACCGAGGTCGACGTCATGGTGGCATTCCTGCGCGAGCTGAACGCGCACAGCGGCCTCACCATCCTGCTGATCGAGCACGTCATGCGCGCGGTCATGGCGCTCGCCGCCGAGGTCGTGGTGGTGAGCTACGGCGAAAAGATCGCCGAGGGCACGCCGCAAACGATCGCCCGCCATCAGGCCGTGCTCGACGTCTATCTCGGCGAGCCGGAGCAGCCATGAGCACCGCCCTCCTGAAAGTCGAGAATCTCGACCTCTACTATGGCGACGCCCAGGCGCTGGCCGATGTCGCGCTCGAGATCGCCGCCGGCGAGATCGTGACCATCGTCGGCGCCAACGGCGCGGGCAAGAGCTCGCTGATCCGCGCCATCCACGGCATCGAGAAGCCGGCGCGCGGCGCTGTCTTGTTCGACGGCGTCGATATCGCCGGCTGGCCTTCCCACCGCGTGTGCGAGGCGGGAATCGGCCATGTCGCCGAGGGCCGCCAGGTCTTCCCCAATCTCTCCGTGCTGGAGAACCTCGAGATGGGCGCCACGCCGCGTCGGGCGCGCGCCGCCGAGAAGCAGACTCTGGAACGTGTGTTCGCGATGTTCCCGCGGCTCTCCGAGCGGCGCCGTCAGGCGGCCGGCACGCTGTCCGGCGGCGAGCAACAGATGCTGGCCATCGGCCGCTGCCTGATGGGCCAGCCCAGGCTCATCATGTTCGACGAGCCGTCGCTGGGTCTGGCGCCCACGATCGTGCAGGAAGTGTTTCGCATCGTGCGCCGCCTCAACGAGGAAGGGCTCACCATTCTGCTGGTCGAACAGAACGTGATGGCCTCGCTCAAGATTGCCCATCGTGGCTACGTGCTGGAGAATGGCCGCATCGAGCTCTCCGGCCCTGGTCGCGCGCTCTTGAACAACGATCGCGTGCGTCAGGCCTATCTCGGCCTCTAGCGCCGTTGACGGCCGCGGCCTTGGCCTGCGATCCTGTCGGCTTCCGGTACAGACCGTTGCCGCGTGCGGTGCGGGTTGTGGTGCGGGACGGCTCGGACATCCCGTCGACGGGATACCCGCCCTCCCCGGCAGACAGAGCCATGGGAGGACTCTTCAGATGAATCGTCGCGATATGTTGAAGGCCGGCGTCGCCGCCGGTGCCCTCGGTCTGGCGCCGCGCCTCGCGTCGGCCCAGGTCACCTTTGCGCCGACGCCGAAGGGCTGGCGTTCCTATGTGCTGACCGCGCGGGTCGAGCCGCTGGACGGCGCCACCCGGGCGTGGATCCCGCTGCCGACTTTCGCGGCCGCCGAGTGGCAGCGCCCCGGCAACGTCAGCTGGACGGGCAACGCCAAGATCGCCGAGCGCGTGCGCGATCCTCTGTACGGCGCCGAGATGCTTCGGGTCGAATGGGCAGCCGACCAGCAATCGCCGTTGATCGAGGTCACGGCGCAGGTCCAGACCCAAGACCGCTCGGTCGTTCCGGGCCAGGGCTCGGCTCTGCCGCTCGGCGATGACGAGCGCAAGCACAATCTCATGGCCACCGAGCTGCTGCCGACCGACGGGCTGGTGAAGGAAACCGCCAAGGACATCGTCAAGGGCAAGAAGGACGACGTTGCCAAGGCGCGCGCGCTCTACGAGTGGGTGGTGGAGAACACCTTCCGCAATGCCAAGACGCTGGGCTGCGGCGTCGGCGACATCACGACGATGATCAAGACCGGCAACCTCAACGGCAAGTGCGCCGACCTCAACGCGCTCTATGTCGGCCTAGCCCGCTCGGTCGGCCTGCCGGCGCGCGACGTCTACGGCATCAGGGTCGTGCCCTCGCAGTTCGGCTTCAAGGCGCTGGGCGCGGGCTCGGAGAACGTCACCAAGGCGCAGCACTGCCGCGCCGAGGTCTGGCTGTCGGGCAGCGGCTGGACGCCGGTCGATCCTGCCGACGTGCGCAAGGTCGTGCTCGAGGAGCCGCCGGGCAACCTCTCCATGATCGCCCCCAAGGTGGTGGCGGCGCGCAAGGCGCTGTTCGGCGCGTGGGAAGGCAACTGGGTCGCCTTCAACGACGCCCACGATGTGAAGCTGCCGGGCTCGACGGAACCGGCCATCGCCTTCCTGATGTATCCCCAGGCCGAGAACAAAGCCGGCTTCCTCGATTCGCTCGACCCGGACAAGTTCAAGTACCGCATCACGGCGCGCGAACTGACGGCCTGATGGACCGACGCCCCGGGGCAGCGCGGATCGGGGCGTTTCGCTCCGGCCCGATCCGCTCTATATCGGCCCCATGACCGCTTCGACCCAGGCGGCGGCGCAGACGGCGTCGGCCGGCATCCTGCGCCGCTATTACATCGCGATGGCAGCGCCCTTTGTGGTCGATCTGGTCAGCCTCATCGCCTATGTCGCGATCAACCGCGCGCCGGAGAGCCTGGCGTCGCTGGTGACGGTGTCGGCGGCCTTTTTGCTGGTTGGCACCGGCATCGGCGCCTACTTTCTGATTCGTCCGGTGGCCCGCTTCATTTCGGGCGAGGCGACCTTCGCCGAGATCGAGCACCGCCTCTCCCACCTGCCGCGCGATTCGGCGATCCTCGTCGGCTTCTTCTATGCGCCCATGGTCGGCCTGCGGCTGCTCTCGCCGCAGCTCGACATTACCTTCGGCGCCATGCTCGACATCGTGGCCTGGACCGACATCGTCACCTCCTTCGTGGTCTATACCGGCTTCAACATCGTGCTGACCTTCTTCGTGGTCAGCGCCTATCTCGATCGCCTGTGCGAGCACCTCTTCGTGACCCGCGGAGTCAATCTCGGGATCTTCTATGGCCGCTTTCGCCGCAAGGTGGGCTTTGCCCTGATCTTCGTATCGTTCGCCGCCATGCTCCTGCTGGTCGGCGACATTGCAAGCTATAGCGGGCCCAGGCTGATCCGCGAGTCCACGGTCGACGTCGTCTCATCGCTGACGGGCGGCGTGATCATCTACTACTGGATCACCCGGGCGCTGACCCGGCCGATGGACCGCCTCGACTACGGCATGCGCCAGGTCGCCGAGGATGACCTCGCGGTGCGCCTGCCGGTGACGTCGGACGACGAGATGGGCCACGCGGTCAGCCGCTTCAACGCCATGGTCGAAGGCCTGTCGGAACGCGCATACCTGCGCGACACGTTCGGCAAGTATGTGAGCGAGAGCGTCGCCACCGCCATCCTGCACAACGGACAGCGCACGGGCCGCGCGGCCGACACGACCGCCGAGGCCACCCTGATGTTCACCGACATCGAGGGCTTCACCGGCCTGTCGGAGCGCATGGCACCGGACGAGGTCGCCCGGATCCTGAACGCCTACCTCGCCACCGTGGTGCCCGTGATCCAACGTCACGGCGGCGTCGTTAACAACTTCATCGGCGACGGCCTGTTCGCCAGCTTCAACCTGCCACTGCCGCTCGCGAACCACGCCGCCGCCGCCATCCAGGCCGCGCTCGAAATCCAGCAGGCCCTGGCGGCCGCGTCATTTCCTGCGGACACCGGCATGCGCACCCGCATCGGCATCAACACGGGCACGGTGATCGCCGTCACGATCGGCGCCGAGAACCGCCTGAACTACACCTTGCTGGGCGACGCCGTGAACATCGCCTCGCGGCTCGAGCAGCTCAACAAACAGTTCGGCACCGGAATTCTCGCGGCGGAAAGCACGATACGCGCCGCCGGCGCGCTGGAGAGTTGCGTGCGGTTGGGGGCGGCCGACGTCCGGGGCCACGCGGACCATGTCGTCGTCTATCGCGTCGGCCCTCCGGCATGAGCACAACCCAGCCGGCCACGCCCGGCGGGATCGCCGCGATCCGCCGGCGCTATCTGTGGATGGCGACGTCGATCTTCTTCCTCGATCTCGCGATCACCGTGATGTTCGCAGCCGTCGCGGGGTCGTGGTCCAACCTGTGGCGCTCCGGCGGAATCGGCGTGGTGCTGCTGCTGGGCGTCAACTGGCTGCTCGCTCGCTGGCTGTTCGAGCCGATCCGGCACTACCTCGAAGGTCACGCGTCGTTCGAAAGCGCCGAGCGCCGCCTCACCCAGCTTCCCCTGCTCACCGCCCGCGGCGTCGCCGTCCTGGCTTTCGCGGTGTCGGCGTTTCGGCTGTCGACTCCCTTTTGGGTCGATTCCCCCGTCCTCCTGCTGGCCAAGCCGACCATCGCCGACTTCATCACGACCTGCATCGTTTTGATCGTCTTCTATTTCACCTACACCTATTTCGTCGTCAGCGACTACCTGATGGGGCTCTGCGGCTTCATCTTCCGCCACTACGGCCGCAACCTCAGCCTGTTCTTCGGCCGCTACACGCTGAAGCTCGTGGTGGCGGCGCTGGCGATCTCGGTGGTCCCGCTGGCGGCGATCGTGGTCGACCTGTTCTCCTATGAGGGCGCGCGCCTACAGGGCGAGATCCTGGTGGATGTGAGCGCGGCGGTGCTCGGCGTGGCGATTTCCGCCTTTTTCATCGGCCGCTCGCTGCTGCGCCCGTTCGGTGCGTTGTCGCGCGCCATGACGGAGGTCGCCGGGGGCAAGCTCGACATCCAAGTGCCGGTCACGTCCAACGACGAGGTCGGCGAGCTGACCGGACAGTTCAACAGGATGGTGACTGACCTACGCGAGCGCGTGCAGATCCGCGAAACGTTCGGCCGCTATGTCGACGAAAGCGTGGCCTCGACCATCCTGCGCCGCCAGGGCGAAGGCACATTGGCCGGCGAAACCGGCGAGGCCACCATCCTGTTTACCGACATCGCGGGCTTCACCACCATCGCCGAATACCTGGCGCCGCACGAGCTGGTGGCGGTGCTGAACGACTATCTCGAGACCGTGCTGGCGCCGATCCGCGCCCATGGCGGCGTCGTCAACACCTTCATCGGCGATGGCCTGTTCGCCTCGTTCAACATGCCGCTTGCCTGCGAAGATCATGCCGTCGCCGCGGTGCGGGCGGCTATCGACATCCAGCGCGCCGTCACCAGCCGCACCTTCGGCGACCAGGGCGTGGCGCTCGATACCAGGATCGGCATCAGCACCGGCAACGTGATCGGCGGCTCGGTCGGCGCCGGCCAGCGGCTGAGCTACACCCTGCTGGGCGACACCGTGAATCTCGCGGCGCGGCTGGAAGAGTTGAACAAGCAATACGCCACGCGCATTCTGGTTTCGGAGAGCACGCGCGAGGCCTGCGGCGAGCGCTTCGTCTTCGCCGGTCTCGGCAGCGTCACCGTGCGCGGCCGCAGCGATGCCGTCGCGATCTTCAGCGTCGACCCCAACGGTCAGGGAACGAATTCATGAACGCCTCCGGATTGTCGTCCGACCAGCTGAAGCTGCAGGCCCGTGCCCGCGAGCTGGCAGCCGGTCCCGTGACCAAGAGGGCAGCGGAGGTCGACCGCACCGAGCAGTATCCCTGGGACAATGTCGAACTGCTGAAGGACGCCAAGCTGATCGGCATGACGATTCCCGAGCAGTATGGCGGCCAGGGCAGGGGTTGGCTCGACGCCGTGCTCGCCATCGAGGCGCTGTCGGCCGCCTGCGCCGTCACCGGCCGCATCGCCGTCGAGACCAACATGGGCGCGATCAGCGCGGTCATGGCCTACGGCTCGGAAGAGCAGAAGAAGATGGCAGCCGACATGGTGCTGGCCGGCGACAAGCCCGCCATCTGCATCACCGAGCCCGAGGCGGGCTCGGACGCGGGCGGCATGACCACGCGCGCCGACAAGAAGGGCAACCGCTATGTCGTGAACGGCCGCAAGCACTGGATCACCGGCGGCGGCGTCTCGCGCCTGCACCTGATCTTCGCCAAGGTCTTCGACGAGAAAGGCAACGAGGAAGGCATCGGCGGCTTTCTGGCCATCCGGGACGAGACCCAGGGACTCAAGATCACCAAGCGCGAGCCGACCATGGGCCTGCGCGGTATCCCAGAAGCAGTGATCGACTTCGAGGAGATGGAGCTGCCGCCGTCGGCCCTGGTGATCCCGCCGCGTGGCCTGAAGAAGGGCTTCGCCGACCTGATGACGGCCTACAACAGCCAGCGGGTGGGGGCAGCGACAGTGGCGCTCGGCATTGCCCAGGGCGCCTACCAACTCGCACTCGACTGGTCGGAGGAGCGCCACCAGTTCGGCCGGCCGATCAACGAGTTCCAGGGCCTGCAGTGGAAGCTGGCCGACATGTCGATCAAGCTCTCGGCGGCGCAGGCGCTGGTCTACAACGCGGCGCGCAGCGGCGAAGGCGGCTTTCCCGACATGCTGCTGGCCGCGCAGGCCAAGGTGTTCACGTCGGAAAACGCCATCCAGGTCGTCAACGATGCGTTGCAGTTCTTCGGCGCACGGGGCTATTCGCGCGAGCTGCCGCTCGAACGCATGGCGCGCGACGTCCGCATGTTCACGATCGGCGGCGGCACCGCGGAAGTGCTGCGCACCGTCGTGGCGGGAGCGCTGCTGAAGAAGAAGCTGCCGCAGACGCGTGACGGCTGGGGCAAGTCCTAGGCTTTGCTGGGAGCCATGAGTCCGTCAGCGCCCGAATCTCTTCCAGGCGCCGTCGTTGCCGCGGATCACGACGAACTCCGTGCCTTTCTTGCCCGCGTCGCGGGGTGTACACGCCACCGCTATCCACGACGGATGATCCCAGCGCGCCGAACAGCTTTCCGTCTCGCAAGGCAGCGCGATTTCGGCTTCCGTCGCGAGTCCATCGCCAGCGGGCGCTTCTACGACGAGGCTGCCGCGCGGCGGCAGCAGTGAACACGCCACGGTCAAAAACCTCGACTTGTCGGACGCCCAGACCGGCGCGCCATAGACGGTGAACAGCCGGCCGGTGCGCATCATCACCAGCGTGTAGGAGAAGTCCTCGTGCGCGGGCGTGCGAATCACATAGAAGCGGCCGGCCTGGTCGTACCGCTCGTAGAGGTATTGGTAGGCGCCGGCGCCGTACGGGCAATCCACCAGCTCGACCGTCCTGCCGCCGTCCAGCGCCAGACGCAGGCGATCGCGCTGTCGCGACACCATCTGTTCGTTGTTCTTGAAGCGCTGGGCTTCGTGCGGCCACTCCTTGGCGCCGTCCTGCTCGTAGTCCTGGCTGGGCGCACCGTCTCGCACGCACACGCGCGGCTCCTCGCCCGTCTGCGCTCCCGCAGAGGCGCTGCAGGCGATCATGGCGCACAGGACAAGAAGCTTGAACCTCATCGCGCTGGTTTCAGCATCGTCTCCAAACTGATCGACTGCAAGGTCGCCTCGGCGATCTCGTCGATTTCCGTGAGCACGCGCTGCAGCGCGCCGCCAATGTCGGTCTCTTCGCCCGGCTCTTTGGGCCGTTGTCCCGGCGCCGGCTCGAACAGAGCGACGATATCCATCAGGGTCGTGCGGCGGCGATTGCCGGTGAAGCGGTAGCCGCCGGTCGCGCCGCGTCCTCCCTGCACCAGGCCCGCGGCGGACAGCGTCCGCAGCACCTTGGCGAGGTGATGGCTCGATACGCCGAAGCGCTCGGCCAGGTCGGCGGCCGACAAGGTGCGGTCGGGCTGACGCGCCAGCTCGAGGGTGGCGTAGAGGCCGAGACGCGTGGCCGTCTGCAGCTTCACGACAGGTCCTTGTCGAGCTGCAGCGACGGACCGGCGACCATGCCCTGCGCCCGGAAGAAAGAAAGGATCAGATGATCCTTGCGATCCACCAAGGTCCGCACGCGTGTGACGCCTTCTTGTTTGAAGCGCGCGACGAGCGCCTCGAACAGTTGGCTGCCGACGCCACGCTGGCGCAGCTTGGGATCGATCTGGATGGCGAACACCCAGCCCGCCGCCGGCTGGCCGAATTCCCAGGCGCGCACCTCGCCCGCGATGAAACCCACCAGCGCGCCTTTGTCGGTTTCGGCCACCAGGAAATGCCGCTCCGGGGCCAGCATCTCCTGCCAGTAAATCGGCTTGTTCGAGCCGGTCAGCCGGGCGTCCAGCGCCGAAATCGCTTGCAGATCAGTGGCTTGAGCGGGACGGATCGCGACCATATCTCTTGATAGAATGCGCTTGCAGCGGCGAAAGTAAATAGGTATTTCAGTACCGAATTACGCAAATAGGAAACGTCATGGCCGAAGCCGCCCCGATCGACTTCCGCACCTCGCCCGAGCGCTATCGGCACTGGAAGCTCAGCACCGAAGCGGGCGTCGCCTATCTCACCCTGGACGTGAACGAGGATGCCGGCCTCAAGCCCGGCTACAAGCTAAAACTCAACTCCTACGATCTCGGCGTCGACATCGAATTGGCGGACGCCGTCCAGCGCCTGCGCTTCGAGCATCCCGAGATCGGCGCCGTGGTAATCCGCTCGCAACGCGACCGCATCTTCTGCTCGGGCGCCAACATCAACATGCTGGGTCTCAGCTCCCATGACCACAAGGTGAACTTCTGCAAGTTCACCAACGAGACGCGTCTCGCTATCGAGGATGCCACCCAGCATTCAGACCAGAGCTACATCTGCTCGATCAACGGCATCGCGGCCGGCGGCGGCTATGAGCTGGCCTTGGCCTGCGAGCAGATCCTGCTGGCCGACGACGGTTCGAGCGCCGTCTCCCTGCCCGAGCTGCCGCTGCTCGCCGTGCTGCCCGGCACCGGCGGCCTGACGCGGCTGGTCGACAAGCGGCTGGTGCGGCGCGATCACGCCGATTTCTTCTGCACCACCGCCGAGGGCGTGCGCGGCAAGCGGGCACGCGAGTGGCGGCTGGTCGACAAATTGATCCCGCCCAGCAAGCTTGCCGAGGAGACCAGGAAGATCGCCGAGGACGTCGCGGCCAAATCGAGCCGCCCGAAGGACGCCACGGGCATCGCCCTGCCGTCGGTCGAGCGCAGCATCGAGGGCGACACGATCCGCTACGGCACCCTCACCGTCGAGATCGACCGCGAGCGCCGCGCCGCGCGCTTGCGCGTCAATGGCCCGGCCAACGCGCCGCCCGCCGATGCCGCCGCCATTCATGCGCAGGGCGTCGCTTTCTGGCCGCTCGCCGTCGCGCGCGACCTCGACGACGCCATGATGCATCTCCGCCTCAACGAGACCGAGATCGGCACCTGGGTGCTGCAGAGTCAGGGCGATGCTGCCTTGGTCGAGGCCTATGACGCGCTGCTCGCCAGGGAGGCCGTGAACTGGCTGGTGCGCGAGATCGTGCTCTACTGGAAGCGCACGCTGAAGCGGCTCGACGTCAGCTCGCGCAGCCTGATCGCCCTGGTCGAGCCCGGCTCATGCTTCGCCGGTACACTGTTCGAGCTCGTGCTGGCGTCCGACCGTTCTTACATGCTGGACGGGGTGTTCGAGGGCTCGAACCTGCCCGCGGCGACCGTCAGGCTCACGGCGATGAATTTCGGCCCCTATCCCATGGGCAACGGCCTGACCCGGCTCGCCAGCCGATTCCTTGCCGAACCCAAGCATGTCGATGAGTTGAAAGACGAGATCGGCAAGGCAATCGACGCCGAAGCGGCCGATGACCTCGGCCTGGTCACTTTCACGCCCGACGACATCGATTGGGAAGACGAGGTGCGACTCGTCCTCGAGGAACGCGCCGGCTTCTCGCCCGACGGGCTTATCGGCATGGAGGCCAATCTGCGCTTCGCCGGACCGGAGACCATGGAGACCAAGATCTTTGCCCGCCTGTCGGCCTGGCAGAACTGGATCTTCCAGCGCCCCAACGCGACCGGCCCGGAGGGCGCGCTGAAGCTCTACGGCACGGGCAAGCAGAGCAAATACGACCGCAAGCGGGCTTAAGGAGGCAATCATGGCCATCGATTACAGCCAGCTCATCCCCAACAACGTCGATCTCGGAAGCGACCGACGCCTGCAGCGCGCGCTGGAGAATTGGCAGCCGCGCTTCCTCGACTGGTGGAAAGACATGGGGCCTGATGGCGCACAGGCCTTCGACGTCTATCTGCGCACCGCCGTCTCGGTCGACGCCAACGGCTGGGCCAATTTCGACTATGTGAAGATGCCGGAATACCGCTGGGGCATCTTCCTCGCCGGCCAGGATCCCAACCGGCAGATCGCCTATGGCGACAACAAGGGCAAGCCTGCCTGGCAGGACGTGCCCGGCGAATTGCGTTCCACGCTCCGCCGCCTGATCGTGACCCAGGGCGACACCGAGCCCGCTTCGGTCGAGCAGCAGCGCCTGCTCGGCAAGACCGCGCCCTCGCTCTACGACCTGCGCAACCTCTTCCAGATCAATGTCGAGGAAGGCCGCCACCTGTGGGCGATGGTCTACCTGCTGCACGCCTATTTCGGCCGCGACGGCCGCGAGGAGGCCGAGGCCCTGCTGGAGCGCCATTCGGGCGATCCCGACAAGCCGCGCATCCTGGGTGCCTTCAACGAGCAGACGCCGGACTGGCTCTCCTTCTTCATGTTTACCTTCTTCACCGACCGCGACGGCAAGTACCAGCTCGCCTCGCTCGCCGAATCGGGCTTCGATCCCTTGTCGCGTTCCTGCCGCTTCATGCTGACCGAGGAAGCCCACCACATGTTCGTGGGCGAGACCGGCATCAGCCGCATCATCCAGCGCACCTGCG
>Ga0308309_10000467_pt1 | contig 25995 bp, 12 predicted proteins | sample HubBroMetageWFT5_FD_192491 | JGI IMG/M metagenome (GOLD analysis project Ga0308309, IMG submission 192491) | Warmed and freeze-thawed soil microbial communities from the Hubbard Brook experimental Forest, New Hampshire - Hubbard Brook CCASE Soil... | ecosystem: Environmental > Terrestrial >...
CTGGTTGCAGCAGGGAGATGACATCCTCAACAATCGGCTTCAAGAGCGTGGCCTGGAGTTGGAGCGCGTGACGGCCAACCCGCGCGAGGTTCAGCAGTTCATCTACCAGCAACCCCATGCGGCGTGCGCCGTCCTGGATGCGCTCCAGATGATTCCGTGCTTCCGGCGCCATGGCTGGGCCAAAATCCTCGATCAAAATCTTGGAAAACCCTCCGATGTGCCGCAGCGGAGCGCGCAGATCGTGAGAGACGGAGTAGGTAAAGGCTTCCAACTCCTGATTAGCCGCTGCCAGTTGGCCCGTGCGTTGTACGACCCGCTCTTCGAGTTCTTCATTGAGCTTGCGGATTTCCCGCTCGTCGATTTTTCGTTGCGTAATGTCGCGGAAGGCGATCACGCCGCCCCGCAGCAAGCCGTCCTTGCTTTTCAGCGGACTGGCGCTGGCTTCGATCCAGACGCCAGTTTCCAGTTCCGAATTGCGCACGTACATTTCGGCGGTGCCGATCTCGCCACGAATTGCTAGCAGCAGGGGATTTCGCTCAGGCGGGAAAGGCGTCGCCGCGTCGGGCAAATAAACGCCGTAATGCGAATTCCACTCCCCGGGGGCAACATTCGCTGCACCGAGGCCAACGATCTTGGTCGCGGCCGGGTTCCAAATGATGAATTTTCCCTGCTCATTGGCAGCGACCAGCCCCTCCTGCATGCTGTCCAGCACGGACTGGAGCATCAGCGTCTGGGTCTCGAGCGCCTCCTGAGATCGGACCAATTCTCTGGCCTGCCGGGACAATTCCTCCGTTTGCGCCTCGAGCCGCTCCTCCGTCTGTTTGCGTTCGCTGATGTCGGTATTCGTCCCGAACCAGCAGGTAACATGGCCGGCCGAGTTTTTAACCGGCATGACCCGCGTCAGGAACTCGCGGAAGGTGCCGTCGGCGCCGCGCAGCGGGAACTCCATTTCAAACGGCCTGCCCTCGGCAATCGCGCCCGTCCATCCTTCCATCACCCTCGGCAACACATCGCGACGGTGGAGGCTCTGCCAGCCCCACCCTCGCATCTGATCGAGCGTGGTGCCGGTGTATTCGTACCAGCGCTGGTTGTACCAAAAAATGGATCCATCGGCGTCGGCGATCCAGGCCAGTTGCGGGATTCCGTTGGCCATCGCCTGGAGACGTTCTTCGCTCTCACGCAAGGCCTCTTCGGCACGTTTGCGCTCGGTAATGTCGGCGCGGATGGCCACGTACTGCCGCGGTTTCCCGTCTGTAGCTAGGGTTGGGACGATGGTCGTATCCACCCAGTAGAGCGAGCCATCCTTGGCGCGGTTCATGATCTCGCCGTGCCAAACCTTCCCTCGAGCGATGCCCTGATACATCTGCTGGAAAAATTCTTTCGGGTGGTGGCCTGAGTTCAGGATGCGGTGATTCTGGCCGATCAATTCGTCCCTGGAGTATTTGCTGATGGTGCAGAACTTTTCGTTAACGTAGGTAATCGTTCCCTGGACGTCAGTGACCGCCACGATGGCATGTTGATCGAGCGCGAACTTCTGGTCGGCCAACTCCTTGAGCGCCGCTTCGCGCGTCTCAAGGCTCTCTTTCACGGCTTGCTCGGCCCTTTTGTGCTCGGTGATGTCGCGCGCAATCTTCGAGGCGCCGACAACCGTACCGCCGCTGTCTCTAATCGGCGAGATCGTCGCGGAAATGTCAATTATCGTTCCGTCCTTGCGGACGCGCACGGTCTCGAAATGGTCGACGCTTTTGCCACGGCGGACCCTCGCCAGGATGTCAGGTTCCTCGTCCACGCGCTCAGGCGGCATCAGCATCAACATCGGTTTACCGACGGCCTCAGCGGATGTGTATCCGAATATCTTCTCAGCCCCGCGATTCCAGGCTGTAATGACTCCTTCCAGAGTCTTGCTGATAATGGCGTCTTCGGAGGATTCAACGACAGCGGCCAGCCGTTCGCGCGCTTCCTCCGCCCGCTTGCGCTCCGTGATATCCGCGCGGATCGCCAAGTACTGGCGAGGTTTACCGTCCTCATCGGCGAAGGGGACGATGGTCGTGTCCACCCAATAAATCGAGCCGTCCTTGGCGCGGTTACAGATGTCGGCACGCCACGTCCGCCCGCTGGCGATGGAGTGATACATTTCGCGGAAAAATTCCCTCGGGTGGTGGCCGGAATTGAGGATGCGGTGGTTTTGCCCGATCAGTTCGTCCCGGGAATACTTGCTGATGGCGCAGAATTTGTCGTTGACGTAAATGATCGTGCCCCGCACATCCGTGGTGGCGACGATGGCATGCTGGTCGAGAGCAAATTTTTGATCGGCCAGATCCTTCAGCACCCGCTCTCTGGCTCCCTCGGCTCGTTCCCGCTCGGCGATTTCGGCGTAGAGCGCCGCCGTGCGCTGTTCCACTCGCTGTTCCAATTCAGCGTTCAGAGTATTGATCTGCGCGTGTGCGCGTGTACTGATGTCAATCTCGCGGTTGACGGCGCGCCGCGCCAGTCCCCACAAGCCCACCCCGAGAAAGGCACCTGCAATGGCGATGACCTTGGTTAGCCGCTGTCCCCCCAGGGCTCTTTGATTGCGCTGGATCAACAACCGCGACTCCTCGGCGTACATGTCGTGAGTGGTTGCGCGCGCTGCATCGAGCAGCCTTTCGCATTCCAGAGCGTCCCCACCTCCGGGATAGACCTGAGTTCTCTGGCGTTTGGCAATGATGTTGGCGGCGAATTCGAGCGCCGTGTTCACCTGGGGTCCGAGCACAGCCAAGCGCTGCTGCTGGCTCAGATTGTCCGCCGTAAGATGACGCAGTGCGCCTTCGTCTCCGGAAATGCTTTCGCGGGCTTTTTGGTAGTTCGCCAGCAATGGTTCTTGCCCGGTTAATGCAAATGCCCGGGCGCTGGTTTCCGCCTCGATCACATGCCTGGACGTGCGCTGAATCGTCTCCATCACCTCGTGAGTGTGAGACACCCAATACTCGTCCTGCTCCGCCCGCCGTGCGCCGCGCCACGACGAAACCCCCACTGAGATCGTCAGCAAAACTGCTACACCGAACCCAATGGTGACCCGGCGCCGGAGCGGCGCCTCAATCGGCGCATCGAACTGCCTGCGCTCGGCAATTTCCCGTTCCAGCTTTCGATTCTCTTCCTGCAAATGTATTCGGCCAGGCAGCGAGACGACCTTCGGCACCAACGGTACGAGCATTGCCGCCGTGACCACGGATATGCCTGCTGTCGCTGCCTTAACTACGCCCGCAACTATGTAACTGCCATGCCAGACATTCCAGATCTCCATGAGGTGGGTGGTGCCACACGCCAGGATGAAACTGCCGAACATCCAGAAAATGAGGTTGAAGGGAAGATCGCGATTCTTGCGAATGAAATAGATGAGGATGACCGGAATCACGTAGTAGGAAAGCGTAATCAGACCGTCCGATATAACGTTCAGCCAAACTATCCACGGGTTCCACAGGTAGCAGTATCCATGCGGCATAAAATCGGCCGAGCGCGCGGCCCAGCCGCTGGCCATCCTGGCGGCGAGCCACAATGAGGCGACGGCTACGGGAATAGCCATCCCCGCTTGGATCAGGCGAGTTGCGGCAGCACGCTTCACGAGCGCTAGAACTCCTCCATTTTTTGCTTGCTTGAGAAGGGACTTTCAACGAGATGTTGCGATACTGAGTAGCGACGCAGGCTCATCCCTTAGGCTATCGGCGGGAATTCATCGATCATTACAGCCGTGGGAATCTAAAGACGGGCAGGAGTGCATGGGAGAGGATGACCTTTTGGCGCGACGTAGGCTATTTTCGTGCCGGCGGATGAAAATTTTCTGAGATAAGTTTGCTCTGATAGTAGCTGGATGAGCTTCAGTAGCCGGCAGCATTTGGGAAGAGCACGAATTTATTTGTGCTGTTGGGTCGCTGAAGATCAGCCGCGCTTTAGCGCCTGAGGTTTGAAGCTTTCATCCGGCTTTTCTCTGCTCCCCTTCGGCTGGACCTTCATCGTCCCAATCAAAGGAGAGCGCCCGCGCAGTAGTCTCAATCGGCTCGAGCGCCGGAATGTCATCGGCGACCGAGGCCCCCAGTTCGGCAAACTTCCGCGCTGATACCAGTACCCGGCTTTCGAGCGATCCCACGGCCTTGTTGTAGGACTCAACTGCCCGGTCCAGCCCGGTTCCAACGGAGGTAATGTGCCCGGCAAGAAGCCGCAGGCGGTCGTGCAGTTCCTTTCCCAGTTCGCTGATTCGTTGCGCGTTGCGCGCCAGCTTCTCCTGATTCCATCCGTAATTGATAGCCTTCAGCAAGGCGATCAGGGTAGTCGGGGATGCGGGAATAACGCGATTCAGAACTCCATGTTCGATCAACCCTGAATCCTGTTCGAGAGCCGCGCTGAAAAAGGTCTCTCCTGGGAGGAACATCACCACAAACTCCGGTGTGGCTTCAAACTGCTCCCAGTATTTCTTGCCGCTGAGAGTATTCATGTGATCGCGAACCTGCCGCGCATGATTGGTGAGGCAAACGCGCCGCGCGTCTTCATCGTTCGTCTCGAAAGCTTCGAGAAAAGCCTGTAGCGGCGTTTTAGCGTCGACGACAACATGCTTTCCGCCGGGCAGTTTCACCACCAGATCAGGACGCAGCCTTCCACTCTCTGTCGTCACAGTTTCCTGTTCCGCGAAGTCGCAATAGGAAAGCATCCCGGCAATTTCGACTACGCGCCGCAACTGAATCTCTCCCCAGCGCCCGCGCACGTTGGGAGTGCGCAAAGCCCGAACCAGATTGCCGGTCTGTGATTGCAATTCTTTCTGGGTCGTGATCAGCGATTGCACTTGGGTGCGCAACTCGCCGTAGGCGTCGCCCCGCGCCACTTCCATCTGCTGAATCTGGGCATCTACTTTATTCAGCGAATCACGCACGGGCATAACCATGTCGGCAACAGCTTTTTGCCGGGCTTCGAGGTCGCCTTTGGCCTGGCTCTGGAAGCGCTTCAAGGTCTCTTCCGCAATCACCAGAAAGGAGGAATTGTTGCTCTTCAGAGCGTCCGAGGCCATGGCCTTGAACGCGTTGCGCAGCTCTTCGCCGGCGTGGGTGACTAGTTCGATCTTTTCGATGCTGGTCTTTCGTTCAGATTCCAGGGCCGATTCCAACCTTGCTTTGCCCGCCACCAACTCGGTGTAAGCCTGCTGAAGCCGTGCCAGAGTGGCCTTCTCAGCCGCTAATTCCTTTTCCATCAAAGACAACCGGATGCTCAGCCCGCCTCCGCGTGAGCGCGTCACAAGCCATGCAATCAAGCAGCCAAACAACAGGCCAATGACCCCGCTAATGCCAGGTTCCATAGCGAAAGTAACTTCTCCGTGTGGATTTCAGCTTCTAGCGTAGCACCAGCAGCAAGTCTGAGCCTGAGGTTGGATCCTCCCAGGGTCGCGACGAGTCGCCATAAGCCGATGCCAAGAACCCTGAAAAGAGCCCTGAACGTAGTCGATCGAACCGTCGTGATGGCGTTCCTGCTCATGGTGGGCGCCGTTTCAGTTCGGCCCTCGTCTCGGTTGATGGCAGCGTCGGAGGGCGGCGACGACTCGCCTGCGGAGAAAACCGCACCGGCGACCCTGAAACCCGTTGCGGGCTCGCCCGATATTCCTTTCAGCAACTACGATGTGCAGGCCGAGCATATGCTCCTCGATCTGGCAAACCAATCCAGGGCACAAGCGGGCGCGCCTGCACTCAAGCTCGATGCGGGACTCTGTAAAGCTGCTCGCGCCCACGCGGAGATGATGGTTGCCGCTCGGCAACTCTCGCACCGCCTGGATGGCGAACCGTCCCTTGCCGAACGATTGGCAGACGCGACTCGCACTCAACTCGACCTGGAAGGCGAAAATGTCGCTCTCGATTTCAACGCCGAGGATGGACATCAACACTTAATGCTCTCGCCTCCGCACCGCGCCAACTTGCTCAATGCCGCATATAACGTGATCGGCCTGGGCGTGTTGCGCAGCGGAGACCGGCTCTACATCGTCCAGGATTTCGGCCATGCCCTCCCCAGTTATTCCACCGCGGAAATCAAAGATCGGGTCGCCGCAGCTCTCATGCAAGCGCGCCGCCAGGCGAAGCAGCCTGACTTCGCCCGCCGCGATCTTATGACCGCGGACGAAGCGGCCTGCTCCATGGCGCAAGCAGACAAACTCAACACCTCCCCCATTCATCAACTCGCACAACGCTACACCGTGTTGACCTACACCACTCTGCATGCGGAAACGCTGCCTGCCAATGCCGCCCAGGTTCTTTCGAACCGCAATCTGCGCAGCTTCTCGATCGGAGCCTGCTACGGGCGTACGGAAAGTTATCCTACCGGCGTTTATTGGGTGGTGTGGGCGATGGAGTGAATCGGTTACCGTGTGTGATTCCAACACACACGTGTGTCGATCCGCAGACACCGCGCGTGCGAATCCTAGGCGATCAGGACATCTTTGTTTCGTCTTTAGATTTGGAAAACGACGTGCCCACTTTCCCCCAGGGTGCGTGGCTTTGAGGATCACACTTCATTCACGTTGCCGGCATGCTGCCGCATTCGGAACTTGGATTGCGCTCGCCTGGGCACCTGCGTTTGCCCAAGTAAGCGCTAACCAGGAGACTAGTCCCGCAACAAGGGACAAGGTCAACGAGATCACCGTAGACGGGTGCCTCTACGGCGCCCAGGGTAATCTTGAACTGGTCAATGGAGACGACGCCTTCTCGCTCCGCGGAGATACCTCGACATTGAAAAAGTATCTTGGGGATGAGGTGATGGTGCGGGGCAAGCAGGAAGGATCGAGGCCGCCGCTCTCCCTAGTCGTTTCCGGTGTGACCTTGATCTTCAAAGCGCCGCAGGTAAAATTGGGCAAGGCAATTGCCGATCCTACGAATTGGCATTTTCAGACCAACGAATCGTATGGAGTTAAGTTCGCGGCTTGGGTCCAGTGTTTAGCATTACATCGTGCTACGATACATGTGCGGGAAGATGAAGAACACCTTCCCTCGACATATGAGAAAGAATGCCGGACGCTGACAATCAAATTTCTGGAGCCTCGACAACGGGAGGACTGCCCGTCGACGCTTCCTTAGCGCCGGTGTTGCAAGCAGCCCGCACCCCGACGCAAGTCCCCCTCGTTAGCCTCCGCACCATCTACATCAGCGCCCTGTCGATCCTCATCGCCTGTGCTGCCGGACTTGTAGCACGCGTCCTCACCGCCCTCATCGGCCTCATCACTCACCTTTCTTTCTACGGCCGCTTCTCCTTTGCCTTCAACTCCCCCGCAGGAAACCACCTTGGCGCGTACGTGATTTTGATCCCCGTCATCGGTGGGCTGATCGTCGGCCTCATGGCCCGCTTCGGTTCGGAAGCCATTCGCGGCCACGGCATTCCCGAAGCGATGGAGCAGGTTCTCTTCGGCAGCAGCCGCATTCCACCGCGGATTACGTTCCTGAAGCCGCTCTCTGCCGCGATCGCCATCGGAACAGGCGGACCCTTCGGCGCGGAAGGCCCCATCATCGCAACTGGCGCCGCATTAGGTTCGCTCGTCGGCCAGTTACTGAAAATCACCGCCGACGAACGCAAAACGCTTCTCGCCGCCGGGGCCGCCGCCGGCATGGCCGCTACTTTTGGCAGCCCCGTCTCCGCGGTCTTGCTCGCCATCGAACTACTTCTCTTCGAATACCGTCCGCGCTCCATCATTCCGGTCGCCCTCGCGTGCGTTACGGCTCAGGCAGTGAGAATCGCCTTCGTGGGCACCGCTCCAATTTTTGCGATGCCGGATGTCATTCAACCACACGGCTACGCCTTGGCGGTGTACGTCCTGGTGGGGGCTGTTGTAGGTATTGCTGCGGTGCTCGCAACTCGCGCCGTCTACGGTGTCGAAGACCTCTTTGACCGTTTGCCGATTCACTGGATGTGGTGGCCCGCGATCGGCGCCGTGGCTGTGGGAGTGGTCGGGTACTTTTCGCCGCACACCATGGGCGTCGGCTACGACAACATCGAAAATATTGTGAGCGGCAACATCTTGGGAAGGGCTCTGATTTTTCTCTTCGTGCTGAAGTTTATCTCGTGGGCAATTTCTCTCGGCAGCGGAACGTCCGGCGGAACGCTCGCGCCATTGTTCACGATCGGCGGGGGATTGGGCTCGGTTCTCGGCGCGATCGCCGCCGCCATGTTCCCCGGCCTCGGCATCGACATTCGTATCGCAGCGCTTGTCGGAATGGCCGCCATGTTTGCCGGAGCCTCACGCGCTCTCCTGGCCTCCGTCGTCTTCGCTTTCGAAACCACCCGCCAGCCGCTGAGCCTTTTACCGCTGCTCGGCGGCTGCACCGCTGCGTTCCTCATCTCCTCTCTCTTAATGCGTCATACCATCATGACCGAGAAGATCGCACGACGCGGCGCTCGCGTCCTAACTGAGTATTCGATCGACTATCTCGATCAGGTTCTGGTCAAAACTTCAGCGGCACGAGAAGTGGTAGCTCTGGCTGCGGAGGACACCTTGGCTGCCGTGCGCGCATGGCACGAGTCGCATGCCGTCGGCACGGGGCATCAAGGTTTTCCGGTTCTCGATCGTGATCAAAACCTCATCGGCGTCATCACCCGTCGCGACATCTTCAACACGACAGATTCCGAAACTTTTCCGCTCCGCCAAATTATCAAGCGTCCTCCAGCGATCGTGTTCGAGGACAACTCGCTTCGCGAAGCGGCTGACCACATGGTTCGGGAAAACGTGGGCCGCCTCGCAGTGGTCACTCGTGATAACCCACGCAAGGTCACCGGCTGGCTTACCCGCAGTGATCTTCTGACCGCACACCGCCAACGCATCAACGATGCTTCCCTTTCGAAGCGAGAGATCAACATCCGCGCGATCCCCCTGAATCGTGCCGCCGAATCTCAGCCATAGCATTTCCCATACCCATAGCGGCTTTCGTACGAGACCCTATCCTGAAAGATCGCCTGGCTAGGTCTTTACGACTTCATTGAGTCTCTGCCTGGGGTCGACATAAGACCACAATTGACCTTGGAGCCACTCGGTATTTCGTCTGCTCTAAAGGGATTCCGTCGTCCGAGAAATCATCTGGACTGGGCAAAGCGGTGTCCACGATTCTCTTCCACTCCTGTGGTGTTCCCTCCTGCACATTGAACTCCAACTCTTCCCAGTATGCATTGATCATTGCGTAGATGTCGTCATCACCTTGAGATGCGCCGTGCAGGCAGAATGCCAGGCTATGCGAATGGGAGGACAAATCGACCGTGGGACCGACGCCATACCAGGAAATATCCTCCCGCCAGAACCTGCTTCGGCTCAGCGAGGGATGAGTTTTGCGGAACGCAATCATGTTCTTGAAGAATCGGAAAATATCGCGGTTCGCCTGAAGTTGACTCCAATCCAGCCATCCAATTTCGTTGTCCTGGTTGTAGGGATTGTTGTTGCCAAATTGGGTGTTCAGGAACTCGTCGCCAGCCCGAAACATCGGCGTACCGTTCGATAAGAAGAGCAGGCAGCAGAAATTCTTTACTTGCTTCCGGCGCAATGCGAGGACTTCCGGGGTGACAGCTTCATCCCCTTCCTGACCACAATTCCAACTGAAGTTCGCGTCAGTACCGTCCTGATTACTATTTCCGTTTTGCCAATTATGCTTGCGGTCATAGGAAACAAGATCGTAGAGCGTGAAGCCGTCGTGGGACGTTACATAGTTCACGCTCTGATATGCGTGATAAGCGTCGGCGCGGTTGTCTGGAAATAAATCGTCGCTGCCGTAGATACGCCGCATCACCTCGGGAACCATCGCCGCGTCGCCTTTAACAAAGCGGCGAACGTCGTCACGAAACCGCCCGTTCCACTGGAACCAGGTCAGGCCTGGAAATCCGCGTCCAAGCTGGTAAGCAGCTGTGTCCCAAGGTTCCGCAATCAAACGTACCCGCCCCAACTCCGGATCAGCGGCAATCTCACTGAAGATGGGCGCTTCACCCCAATTGAGAGATCCATCCGCGTTGCGGCTGAATACCGACGCCAGATCGAAGCGAAAGCCGTCGATATGCATCCCTCGCTTCCAATAACGCAGACTATCAATCACCATCTTGCGCACCTGCGCCTGGCCGAAATTCAAGGTATTGCCGGTCCCGGAGTAATTGGCGTAGGGGTTTGCCGGATCGGAGGACATCATGTAATAGCCGGCGCTGTCGAGACCCTTAAAGCTGTAGATCGGCCCTTTGTAGTCGCCCTCGCAAGTGTGGTTGTATACGACGTCCAGCACCACGCCGATATCGGCCTGATGAAAAGCCTTCACCATATTTTTGAATTCAAGACGCTGCTCTTCAACACGGTGTGTGCTCGCGAACTGACCATGCGGCGCGAAGAAATTCAAGGGCATATAGCCCCAGTAGTCGCCTTCTTGTGGGTCGCGTTGAAAAACCGGCATCAGTTCTACAACCGTGACCCCGAGTTCCTTTAAATAGGGAATCTTTTCCACCAGACCGGCATATGTGCCGGCACGCGATGGGTCGACACCTGAATTTGCGTTCTTCGTGAAACCTTTCACGTGAAGTTCGTAGATGACGGCATCCGACTCATGATACGGAGACCGAACCCCCGACCAGTCAAATGTCTCTCGGTGATCAAACAGCACTCCCAAAGGCGCGCTGCCTGCATTGGATCCTTCTCGCATGGCCAAGTTGCGATCAAAACCGGGTGGGAAGAAAATGCACTTCGCATATGGATCGAGGAGAACCTTCTGCGGGTCGAAGCTGTGAAGTTGAGGAATGCTCTCTCCCGAGACGGAGTATGCGTAATAGCGAGCCTCAGCAATCTTTGTGACCGGAACGCGGCAGTGCCAAATCCGCCCCGACTTGTTGTGCAAAAAATCCAATTGAAGCCGAAGAAGAGGATTCACGAGATCGGCTGGAGAATAGAGCAATAGAGTGACGCTCTCCGCATGTTCCGAGTGAACGGCAAAATTGAACGCTTGCTCCTCTTCGATCCAGTTGACGCCCAGAGGCAATGGGCTGCCCTCAGCCTGTTCCCATGTTGGACGCCTGGCAGGTGGCGCTGCCACGGAACGGGCAGTGGCGGCGAAGTTGGCTTGCACGTTTGAACCGTTCACAGGTGTCTCTTTATCATCAGCAGAAAGCCCGAAGCACGATGTTCATGTGGTTTGCCTGCCAGCGGCGAGATGTTAGGTTCACCTGCCACTGCATTGTTTCTAGGGTACTGGGCATGGTTCCACCTTCCAAATCTCTCTCGCGTATTCCGCAATCGAGCGATCGCTCGAAAACTTCCCGGAGCTGGCGACGTTCAGGATTGCTTTATGCGCCCATCCGCCGGGATCGGCATAGAGCGCGCCGAGCCGGTCTTGTGCATTGCAATACGAGGTCAAATCAGCCAGATGCATATAGTGATCGCCCTGGGTCAGAAGCGTATCGCGCAACGGAGCAAAAACTCCCGGTTCATTACGGCTGAAGTGGTCAGAGAAAATCAGCTCCAGGGCGGCTCGCGTCTCCGTCTCATTTTCATAATGCCAGTGCGGGTCGTACCAGGCGCGGCTGTTCTCGACTTCCTCAACGGTGAGCCCGAACAGAAACATGTTCTCTTCTCCGGCTTCCTCCGCCATTTCGATGGTCGCACCGTCGCGGGTTCCGACGGTTAAGGCTCCGTTCATCATAAATTTCATGTTGCTGGTTCCGCTGGCCTCATAGCCGGCGGTCGAGATCTGGTTGGAGACGTCGCTGGCTGGAATCAGCCGTTCCGCCAACGAAACGTTGTATTCAGGGAGAAAGACGACGTTGAGCCGGCCGCGCGCCGCCGGATCAGCGTCAATCGTGTCCGCCAGGTTGTTGATGAACTTTATGATGAGCTTGGCCAGTTTGTAAGCTGGCGCCGCTTTACCCGCGAAGAAAAATGTCCGAGGCACCATCTTCATGCGGGGATTTTCCCGCAGCCGGTTATAACAAATCACAATCCGCAGCGCATTCATCAATTGCCTTTTATATTCGTGAATGCGCTTGATGTGGCAGTCGAAGATAGTATCAGGGTCCACGACCTGCCCGGACGTTGACTTGAGCCAATTGGCAAACTCCACTTTTGCCTCTCGCTTTGACTTGAGGAAGCGATCGCGAGCATTGGAATCCTCCGCGAATGGCTTGAGCTGTTTGAGCAGGCTAAGATCCGTAATCCAGCGATCTCCGATGACTTCCGTGATTTCGCGGGCCAGTGCGGGATTGGCCTCGAGCAACCAGCGCCGGGGCGTCACTCCGTTTGTCTTGTTGCTAAAACGCTCGGGGAACATTTCGGCGAGATCCTTGACCGTCGTGGTTCGCAGTAACTTGGAGTGGACGGCAGACACTCCGTTGGTGCTATGCGAGCCGACAATGGCGAGGTTGGCCATCCGGATTTTGCGCGGGCTGCCTTCTTCCACCAGGCTCATGCTCTCCACGCGCCCCTCGTCGCCGGGGAAGCGCACCCGAACTTCATCGAGCAGCCGACGGTTAATCTCGTAGATGAGCTCCAGGTGACGAGGAAGCAGTATCTCAAACCACGCCACCGGCCATTTCTCCAGAGCCTCAGGCAACAAGGTGTGATTTGTGTACCCGAGCGTCTTCTTCGTCAGGTCCCAGGCCTGATCCCATCCCAGGTGCACATCGTCGAGCAGGATTCGCATCAGTTCCGGAACCGACATGGAAGGATGCGTGTCATTGAGTTGAATTGCGGCTTTCTCCGGAAACTTTTCCCAATCCGAGTTGTGGCGCTCGAAACGGCGCACCAGGTCGGCCATGGAACACGCGACCAGGAAATACTCCTGCAGAAAGCGCAACCCCTGACCCTTCGTCGTAGAATCGTCCGGATACAACACGCGGGTAAGCGACTCCGCTTGGAGAGTTTCGCCGAGTGCGCCCACGAAGTCCCCGGTGCCAAACTTCTCAAAATCAAAATAGTCAGGCGCAGCCGCTGCCCAGAGCCGGAGCGTGTTGATCGTCTTTCCGCCATAGCCCACCACGGGACGATCAAACGGGATACCGATCAAGCTTGATGGCTGGTCGCGGATGACTTGAAAATTACCCTCTTCCAACTTGAACGAGACGTTCAGCTTGATTTCCACCTTCTCGTGAAGCCGGGCAATCTCCCAGGGATCACCCCAGCGGAGCCAGTTGTCAGGATTCTCCTTTTGCCAGCCATCTACAATCGTTTGCTTGAACATTCCGTACTCATAGCGCAAACCATAGCCGGTGCCAGGGAGTTGCATGGTCGCCATCGAATCGAGAAAGCACGCCGCGAGGCGGCCCAAGCCGCCGTTGCCCAGGCCGGCGTCTGGTTCCTGCTCAATCAACTCCAGCCAGTCGATCCCATGTTCTTTCGCTGAATCCGGCAGAAGCGGATCCAGCAACAGGTTAGTGATGTTGTTGGCTAGCGAACGTCCGATCAGAAACTCCATGGAGAGGTAATAGATGCGTTTGGCATTCTCTCGCTCATAAGTGTTCTTGGTTAGCACCCAACGCTGAGCGAGGATGTCTCGCACAGAACTGGAGAACGCCTCAAAGCGCTCACGCGCGCTCGCTACTTTGGGATCGATCGCTCTGTCAAAAACCAGGTGCCGTTCATAAAAAGCGTTTTCCGTCCCGATAAACGGCATCGCGCCGTACCCGTACCGTTGCAGAACATCTGAAATATTAGTTGCGCTCGTGGTCAAGGGAACTACTTTGGCGGAGCTTGGGCGCGCCACGCGATTAGTGCTCATAAGTTAATCCTTAGTTTTCCAGGTTGTGGAACGGTTCGTGTTCACTATTCAAAGCCAACGTTAGTCAAGAGTACAGATCCTCGTCTGGCCCGAGCTTTATTCCCGACGCTAAAAGGTACGCACGCACGGCCTTTTCGGCTGCAAGCCAATCGATTTCAGGCGAACCCAGCGGAGAGCCTCTTTTTTTCCAGAACTCGTACGCGAGTTTTTGCACAAGTTCATGACGATCCTCGCCATAAAAATCGGTCAGTGGCTTGGGTCGTTGCACGCGGTCTTCGCTTGCGGGCTGTTCAGTCACGGGACGGTCCTCCTCGTCCTTTCCAGGGTGTCTAGACGCTCCACGAGGCTTGCTATGAAATTGCACACACCGCCACCACTACGTGTCTTGTCGTTTCATCTTCACGTCGAACGATCCGATAACGATTCTCCCAGCTGAACTAGGGACAGAACCACTGCGGTCCGTCCCTCACACCGAATTCGGCATGACTGAAGCCACACTAGCTATATCTTGGATGATTGAGCGAGCATTTCCGCGACAAAAGAATCGCATCTCTTTATTAAAATTAAACATTGCGTCATACAGATGGAGGAACAGTGAACATGAATGGCTTCCTTTAGACCGTAGGGAGGCGGTTACACCTTTGGTAGCCGGTGGTAAGCTTGCAGGACGAAGTTTCACACGCGAGTCGAGCGTAGGATTTTCGGACGGTGAAATCTGCGGGCCCCACCGGCGACGACACGCGATGGAGACCGATCCGATGACCACACCTGTAGCGGCAGGTAGATTGCCTGTCCTCGCGCAAGCAGTAGCCGCTCCGCTTAGCCGCGCCGCGATCTTCCTGGTCGCGACGCTCAATCCCGGCTCTGAGCATCGCGCCACTCTGCGCTCGTTCTGCCGAGACCTCGCCGCACTGCTGCGCGCCGTGGAATTTCGCGACCTGGAAGGGAGCCTTTCCTGTGTCGTGGGGTTTGGCTCAGACGCATGGGACCGCGTCTTCGGGCAGCCCCGGCCGGCAGAACTACATCCCTTCCGCGAAATTCGCGCCGGAGCGCGCCACGCGGTCTCCACGCCGGGCGATCTTCTGTTCCACATCCGCGCCAAGCGCATGGATTTATGCTTCGAGCTTGCGACGCAGTTGATGGCGCGTATCGGAAATGCCGTTTCGCCTGTGGATGAAGTGCACGGCTTTCGTTACTTCGACGACCGCGATCTGATCGGCTTTGTCGATGGCACGGAGAATCCCCGCGACGCCGCCGTAGCCGACGCCGTGCTCATCGGCGACGAAGACACGAAGTTTGCAGGCAGTAGCTATGTCATCGTGCAGAAATATCTCCACGATCTTGGCGCTTGGAATGCGCTCTCCACCGAAGCGCAGGAACGCATTATCGGCCGGACCAAGCTTTCCGATATCGAATTGGACGATTCGGTCAAGCCAACCTCAGCGCACAACGCGCTCACAACCATCGTCGAGGACGGGAAAGAGATTAAGATCCTGCGCGACAATATGCCTTTCGGGCGGCCCACGCATGGTGAGTTTGGCACTTATTTTATCGGCTACAGCCGTTCGCCCCGCACCATCGAACAGATGCTCGAGAACATGTTCATCGGCCGCCCGCCCGGCAACTATGACCGGCTGCTCGACTTCAGCCGCGCTGTAACCGGAACCCTGTTCTTCGTGCCGTCGGCAACATTTCTGGAGAACGTGGCCGAAGATGGAATAAACGAAGAGCAAGCTGTAGAAGATCAGGCCGCGGCCGAAACTTCTTCACCCAACTCACAGGAGCGCGACGGTTCGCTCGGTATCGGATCTCTTAAAGGAGACACACGACATGAATAATCTCCATCGCGAACTCGCCCCCATTTCCGATTCAGCCTGGGCGCAGATCGAAGAGGAAACATCACGCACGCTAAAGCGCTACCTTGCCGGACGATGTGTCGTCGACGTAAAGGGGCCGGGAGGCACCAGCCTCTCTGCCATTGGCACGGGTCACCTGCGAACAATCGCCGCCCCAGCAAAAGGCATTGTCGCGAGCCAGCGCGAGGTGAAGGCGTTGGTCGAACTGCGTGTTCCCTTCGAACTGGATCGCAAGAGTATCGACGACGTTGATCGTGGAGCGAACGACTCCGACTGGCAACCAGCCAAGGACGCCGCTCGACAGATCGCCTTTGCCGAGGACGCTGCGATATTTGAAGGCTATGCCGCCGCCGGCATTGGGGGCATCCGCCAAGGAACCAGCAACCCGATCATGACTCTCCCCGCCGACGTGCGTCAGTACCCGGAGGCCATTGCCCAAGGCTTAAGCCGGTTGCGTCTCGTCGGTGTTAACGGCCCCTATGCGGTGTTGCTCGGCGCCGACGCCTACACCGCACTCGCCGAAACCAGCGACCACGGATACCCCGTGTTGGAGCATGTCAAGCGGCTGGTCAAAGATCAAATCATCTGGGCGCCCGCTATCGCTGGCGCTTTCGTGCTGACCACTCGTGGCGGTGATTTCGACCTGCACATCGGGCAGGACGTCTCTATCGGCTACGTCAACCACACCGACGCCGCTGTCCGCCTGTATTTGCAGGAGACATTCACTTTCCTCCTCCTCACCACGGAGGCCGCTGTCGCTCTGCTTCCTCCCGCGAAGGCGAAGAAGGCCTGACGCGATGGAGCCCATTCCGCGCCAGTAAGAATACGAAAACTTTCTGCTTTCGGTGTCGATAACCTAAACTGCTGTGAGCGAGCGGGAGAACCTGGGACAACCAAGGCCAAGACTTCGGGGGTGCTACTCGCTTCTTTCGCTGGCAAACGTAATTGTGGCTTCGCCGTGGTGGTAGATTTGGGACTCTTTCTCTTGCGAGTGCGCACTTATGGTAAAGCGATACAGTTCTGGCGCAACCGTCTCGAAGGTCGCGCCCTGGACGTTCTTGATTGTCCACGGCGTCCGGAGTTCGAAGCTTGATGCTTCCGATGGTACATAATCGAAATCTACTGAGTACACGCGCCCCTTTAAATCAACTCCGGTAATCTTCATCTCTTTACTCGGCTCTCCAGTCAGAAGTTGAGGGGAACCGGAAATAATTGCAACTCCGCCCGTATGCACAATGGTCAAGGATGCGCTCCCATGCTGCATGGTAAATTCAACCTTCGCGTGCGTATCCTGCGGATTCTCTTCCAGCTTGGCGGCAATAGGCTGCTTCCCTAATCGCGCGCCTTGCAACTTCGCCCCGAACGGAATTTCCGGATCAAAGACCATTTCCACGGGAGCACCTTCATTTTGGATTTCAAGATGTACTTGGTTAGACGACTGAACCATCCGGATGGTGATCTCCGACGCGCCAGCGTGCAGGTTGCGTAGGGTGATTGTGTCCCAGCCTGGCGGCAGATGCGGAGCGAAGACGACGCGATTCGCCGTGCCATATACCTGAAGGCCGAGCAGCCCATTGACGGCCGCCGTGAAGAATGCCGCCGACGACCAGGTTTGTTCAGGCACCGATTCTTCTTCTTCGTGATAGTAATCTCCGGCGAGCGCTTCATGCATATGCCCCAGAGAATCGAGCGAACTCCATGGCACGAGCGCGTTCCAGATCGGCAGCGCGGTAGCGGGCCGATGCTCCGCCCAAAATGCGGAGGAAACGCTGGAAGTGCTGACGGCCCAAACGCTTCCGCTGGCATAGGAATTTGGATCGTAAGTGCTGGCGCTCGAAGCTCGCCCTCGTGTTCCCCAATCCGCCTGAAAATCAGAAGTGGCGAGCTGATTAATTATCGAGTCACGCTGTGCCTGAGAAAAAAAAGGTTTTCCAATTATGTGGACGGGACCTATATCGCGACCGGCAACTGGAGCTCCGGAACGTGTATGCCCGATGATCCAAAAGTTCTGGCGTTCGTCCCAATATCTTTGGCCAATGGTTTGGCTGGCTCGTTGGGCGGCTGTGCTCGCTTCCGAAGCCGCTGCGTCATGACCCGCGGCCGCAGCGAGACGCGCAAACGCCTGCGCCGCAGCTGCCCAGTTCGCAGACAAGGCCAGTTCGTCGCTCAGGGGATCTTGCTCTCTTGCGCCTTGTTTGCCGGGGGGAATACGTGGCAGGCCATCCTTAGGATCGAGGAGCGAGCGGCAATATTCATACGCCGATTGAATTGAAAGCCAATGCGTCTTCACGAAATCCTGATCGCCGGTCGCTGAGAAGTAATCTCCGATTGTGCTAAGAAAATCAAAAGTCAGGTCGACATGCACAAACATATAAGGATACTTGGGCCAATCCAGCAATGCGGCACTTTGCGAGAGCTCATGCCAGATCATGCCGGTTTTCTGATCCTGATACTTGAGGATGAACTCCAGTTCTTCCCGAGCGCGGGCGTACTGCCCTGCTGCGATCAGGGCGGGAACCGCGACCATCCCGTCCCCGGCAAAGAACCAGTCATACTGCGGACGCCTCGCCTTCCGTGATGGACCGTACCCGGCGACTTGTCCGCATCCCAGGTCGGGGTTGCAGACCCAGGCCTGGTCCAGCGCGATTTCGGACCAGGCCAATGCGCGATTCGCTTGAGCGTCCGGCGTTTCAATCTGCAAGGAATGGCTCAATAGATCGGAGTAATGATCGACGGCAGCTTTCTCCAGTGAGGGCTCGTCTTCCAGGATGCTCTTAGCAATCGCACTTGCATCCATCCCCGGCTTACTCCCGGCGATGACTACCCGCGCCGTTTTATGGTTACCGCCGGCGCGAATAGTAAAAGCCAGGCCCGGCTCGAGCCTTAGGTGCAGGGTATTATTTGGGGTTTCGTCATGCGCCACGATATCAGGCGAACCAATGCTCGCGGCAAAGCGGTGGGTCGCTTCGGAGAGCAAATAAGCCGAAGCATTAGAGCTCCACAACGCTTCCTGACCCCCAATCGAGGCTGGCCACATCAGATCCAGCACCGGAGCGAAACGGATTTCAATATCAAGCGGGCGTGTGCTCTCGGTTTCATAGGAAATGATCGCGACCGGTTCATCGAGCGGAACAAAAAGCTTTTCGCGGACGATAAAATCTGGCCCGGCGTAGATACGCGTTGCGGCTTCCGGACTGTAAATAATTCGGCGGAGAATGTTCTGGCCATCAATCCCCGTCGTTTCACCCGGTCCGCGAAAAGTTACTTTATAGGAACTGACGACTTGCCAGGGATAAGTCCACACTTCCATGCCGGTTTCTGTATAGCCGAAGATTGCGGCGCGGCGCCCGTGGACCGCGATGAATCGCCGAGGCCCGGTCGAATCTGTACTCCATGACATATCCGCGAACGCCCGATCGGTCGTACCTATGGTCTGGGCTCGGAACGAGTTCGGGCAAACGATAAACACACACACAACGAGCAGTACGACTTTCGTTCTTTGACGCGAATGAACTTTGCCGTTTTGCATAGTGCTCGCGGCCTTCGTTACATCACATGCAGGGCGACTTATGGATGCTCCAAGGCGCAGATCTCCTCATGAGCCATTCGAACCCACGCCTCGCCCCTCAATCAGCGTAACGAAAACGTCGGCGTTGCTGCGCGGAAAACTCTCGGTGTTCCCGTTGGGCCACCGAATCTCGATGCGGTCGACCACTGTACTGCTTCCAAGTCCGAAATGAAGCCGCATATCGTTGTTAGAGATATAGCTTGATCCGCTGCGCACCTCTTGCACAAATTTATGACCTCCGGCGACAACTGTAACCTTGGCGCCGATACCGTCACGATTTGACTTCGTGCCTTTTGTGATCACACCCAGCCAATGGTTCACACTGCCGGCATGGTTCACCAGAAGCATCGGCTGGCCGCTCATATCGTTTACAACGGCAGAGATGCGGCCATCGTTCCACAGGTCTCCGCTGGCCAGACCACGACTTGACCGCGGTTCCGTGCAGCCTGGGCCGCATTGCTGGCTAAGATCCTTGAATTTTCCACCGCCAGCGTTCCAATACAGCAGCCTGGGTTCGCGGTACGTGGAACCAAGATGGTTGGTATCCACCTCCGGATAAACGTGACCGTTAACAGCAAGAATATCCGGGCGACCGTCGTTGTCAACATCGATAAACATCGTTCCCCAGCCCAGGAAACGAGTATTCAGGCTCAATCCCGCCTCAAAGATGGTCGAGGAAAACGTGCCGTTCCCATTGTTGTGATAAAGCGAGGAGGCATCGTCAGAAAAATTGGTCTTGAAAATATCGGGGCGTCCGTCGCCGTCATAGTCGCCGACGGTGGACCCCATGCCGGCCTGCTCGCGACCATCTTCATCGAAGGCCACGCCCGCCTCCGGCCCGACATCAGTAAAGCTTCCATTTTTCTGGTTGCGATAGAGAATGCTGGCCGTACTGTCGCAAGCGACGTAAATATCGGGCCAGCCGTCGTCATCGTAGTCAAGGGTAGAAACGCTGAAGCAATAATGGCCGTAGGTTTTTTCAATCCCGCTGGATTTGCTGACGTCCCCGAACTTCCCGTCCCCGAGATTGTGATAGAGGATGTTGGGCGAGTGATCGAGTCCGCGCGGTCCACACATCACAGGCACGCCTTTCCACACGCATCTCACTCCCTGGCCTGGTTTGGGCGCGGTTTTGAGGTCGAACAGAACGTAGTTGGCCACGAAAAGATCGAGTTTGCCATCGCGATCGTAATCGACAAAAGCGCACCCTGTTCCCCACGCCTTGCCGTCGCCCGCGACTCCGGCCGCGGCTGCAACTTCTTTGAAGGCTCCATTGCCCTCATTGTGGTAGAGGCGATTTTTCCCGTAGTACGTCACGTAGAGGTCGTCGTAGCCGTCGTTGTCGTAATCTCCCACACACACGCCCTGGCCCCAGCCGCTGAACTCCAACCCAGCTGAGTGAGTGACGTCTCTGAAGGTTCCATCATGGTTGTTGTGAAATAAATGACTGGTCGGTTTCTTGATTCTCTCAGTTGTTTCATCCAGCGTGGTGCCGTTCACTAGAAATATGTCGGGCCAGCCGTCGTTGTCATAATCAAAAATTGCTACTCCACTGCCCGTCGTTTCGATAATGTACTTCTTGGTTTCGACTCCTCCGTTCACATTTTCCATGCGGAGTCCAGCCTCCTCAGCCACATCGATGAACCATGCCGGGCCGGGTCGACGGTCGTCCGCGGGATAAGGAGGCGTCGAGATGGTCTTTGTCGAAGCGCCTATCGCAGAAGCGGGTTTGTGGGTCTGGCCGGACGGAAATGCGAGGAAAAGGCAGACCATGAGGCTCAAACAACCGCCGGAAGATTTCTGCCACGACCGCACACAGGAATCGTAACACCGGAGTGAATGCAAGCGGGGGAGCGGAATAGAATTCAAAACATGCGGACATTTTCAATATTCTTGCTGCTGTGCCTCATTCGCGGAGTCGTCGTGGGGCAGTCATCAAGCCTCGACCCTCCTTCTGGAACAAAACCCCAGGGAGGTTCGGCAGCGGCGACAACTCCCGCGAAGCCCAATATCGAAACCACCTTAGCAGCAGCACTGGAAAAGCTGGAGCATGGCGATCCGCAACAAGCGACCGCGACGCTCGAACAATTGGCCTCAACCGAAGGGACGGCTAAGGGAGTGCAACATGCTCTGGGCATCGCCTACTATCGCACCGGCAAACTGCTCTCCGCCGAACAGGCATTTGCGCGCGCGATCGACCAGGACCCCAATGATCTCGAATCCGTGCAGATGCGTGGACTTTCCCTTTATCGTTTGGGGCGTCCTGCCGCTGCCATCCCATTTCTCGAACGAGTCAAGCAATGGACGCCCAATGCCAATGCAGACGCCAGTTATGTCCTTGGACTGTGCTACCTCAATGCAAACCGCTTCGACGATGCTCGATTGGCTTTCGCCAATCAATTCTCTGTCGCCCCGAACTCGGGAGCGGCTTTTCTTTTGTTAGGCAAAATGCTGATGCAAGCCAACTTGCCTGAGGCCGCCGCCGAGGCTGCGAAGAAAGCGCTTGAGCTTACGCCAAAGCTTCCGCTTGCCCACCTTTTGCTGGGCGAATTTTATTTGTTCAAATCCGATCCTGCGCAGGCGCTGCGCGAATTCGACCAGGAGCGGGAGATTAATCCTTCCAATCCCGCCGTCTACGACCGGCTCGGAGATGCTTATACGCGTGCGGGTCAATATCAGCAGGCCCAGGAGGCTCTGGCGAAAGCGATTTCGCTCGATACTTCAATCACCGGACCATTCATACTCATGGGAAAAGTGCTCCTGCGACGCAATGACCCGCAGACTTCCCTTTTGTATTTGCAACATGCCGAAAAGATGGACCCTGGAAATTACATGACGCACACACTGTTGGCGCAGGCATACCGTAGTCTCGGGCGGGACGAAGAGGCGAAACAAGAGATCGACACGGCGTCTAAAATCCATGCCGGAGAACAACTCAAGCTACAACCCGTTGAATAATTCTCTTCCCTGCTATTCCTTGCGTGTGCGCACGGCCACCAGTTGCGTACCGACTGGAACCCCACGGGTTACTTTGACCCGCAACAATGCCTCAAACGGCTTGAGTTCGGCTCCAGAAGGCAATGCGAGGAGGCGGAGCAACTCTGCCACCGAATCCTTGGCGCAAACATATTCGACCGCCGCCTGAGTCCCGATGGTTGTGGTTCCCGCCAGAATCATGACATGGCGGGTTGGATCCAACCCGCGCACAAGAGCAACAATTGCATAATCTTCCACGAGAGGCTGCGCCGGGTTGCTGGGATAAAAAACTGTCGATTCACCCGGTTCAGCGTGCACATTAACGATGCCCAGTTCCCCCCTGTGAGGGCTGGTTTCGATCCGTTTAAAGACAAATTCCTGACTGCCCGGGAGGTCTAGTAGCGTGAGATTTTCGGCGGGAGAACCCACGAAGATAAGATCGTTATTCCTGGCATCGTCGAGCGAGAACAGACTGCCGCGCTTTACCAGGATGGGATGTTTCAATTGGTTAAAGACCTGGTCGAGTTCATGCACCGCGAGAACTTCACCGACTCCCGTGTAATGGTCCAAAATCAGGTCGCCAGAGTCCCGGGCCCGGTCCAGGTATCGCATTCCAGTTTCCGGCCGTCCTACGAATGCGGCGTTGCTGAAGATCACCCACGGCGCTTCTGGACCCGAGGCGAACTGGCTCCAGAAAGTCCGTATGGCTGCGGAATCGACTACTTCGTTTCGATTCTCTTTCCTGGCGGACTTGAGTTCCGTAGCGAGCACTCCGATCACTGCCACAGCCACGACCAGGCCTAGGACGAGCACGGCCGCGACCCATCGCTTGGTTCCCCGGTCCGCTGACCGGGGCGGAGGAAAATTCGTCTGGGGAAGAACAACAGGACGGAGCTTCTCCCTGGTGTGAAAACTAACGGAATAAGATCCGTTTGGCATTTCCACGATGATGTCGTCAGCCGTGCCCTCGTGGCTGTAATACTCCAGCAACTTGAGGCGCAAGCGGCCGGCTTGCACACGAATTGCCGAATCGACCTGTGGATCGAAGTCGGCCGGCCGGCCGAAAACCTCAGTGGCAATCTGGTATTCCTTCAAAGGCACGCCCGGCTGGGCCAGGGCATGGTCAGCCAAATAACGAAGAAGTTTGCAAAGCGACTCAGCCTTGCGAAGGGTGTGGCTATGGGTCAGTCTTTCGATCTGGTCGAGACAAGGGTCTTTGTCCGCGGCGAAATGGAGCGGCGTAACAGACATGTAACGTTCAAACCCGGCGCTCGCTATCCCTCAGAGAGAAAAGAACGTTCCATTTTGAGTGACGTGTAACTGACACACTGATACTTCCACGGAGAAGCAACTCGGAGGAATGTGAAGCATCTCCGTCATAGTCTTTTTATGCTATCCCAACGGATATGGCGACTGCAACCGACCAGCTGTGAACCCCTGCCAATTAGATTCCAAAAATCTCAGGAGGCTGTCAGATGACGCGCGATGCTGGCTGTGAATGGCTCGGAAGTGCGCTTAGGTTTTTGCGCTCCAAACCCATGGCTACCTGGACGGCGCTCGCCGTTTTTACGGTTCTCTCCTTGGCCAGTCCCCGACGTAGCTCGGCACAAGCCGTTTATGGCTCAGTATTTGGAACGGTCACTGACAGCAGCGGCGCAGTTGTGCCCAACGCCACCATTACTGTTATAGATGTCGCCAAGGGCACTTCAGAAACTGCCCAAAGTAACGAGGACGGCCAGTACCGCGTGCAGCATCTCATTCCAGACACCTACACGGTTTCAGCCGAAGCCAAGGGCTTCAATAAGGTCACGACGGAAAACGTCATTGTGTACGCCGATACAGCTCCGAAGGTTGACATCACTTTAACCGTCGGTTCGGTGAGCAACACGGTCAACGTAACTTCTGCAGCTCCGCTGTTGCAAGCCGATCACGTCGACGTCAATGTGATTCTGAACGAGCGTGCGGTGGAGACACTACCCAATTTCAACCGGAATTTCACGGCCTTTGAGCTCTTGACCCCAGGCACAAGTTACATCGGGTGGAACGTCGGCGAAGCGCAGAACCCGCAGCGCAGCCAGCAGATCGAGGTCGATGGGCAGCTGCCATTTGCCACCGGCTACGAGCTGGACGGAACCGACAACCAGGATCCGGTGATCGGCATTGCGGTCATCAATCCAAACTTAGACGCAATTTCGGAAGAGAAAGTCACATCGCAGAACTATGACGCCGAATTCGGCAAGGCTGTCGCCGGGCTGGTAACAGCTCAGACCAGATCAGGCACGAACAACTTCCACGGCTCGGCCTTCGAGTACTGGCGTTCGGATCTCTTGCAGGCTCGCGACCCATTTACTGAGTATCAGCCCGATCCGCTCACTCATCGCTTCATACCCGGGACTCTCCACAATCAGTTTGGCGGTTCGGTCGGCGGACCCATCATTAAAAACAAAGTCTTTTTCTTCGGGGACTATCAAGGTCTACGGGAACGAACGGGGACAGCGCTGCTGACGACGGTACCGACTGCCTTGGCGAAGAGTAGCTGCACGTCGGGCGGCAATTGCGACCTAAGCGACTACCTGATTGTGCAGCCGGGCGAGAAGCAGGGGATTCAGATCTACGATCCCGCGACCAACCAGACTTCGCTTACAGGCCGAACGCCGTTCACCGGGAACATCATTCCCGCCGGGCGGCTCTCCCAAGCCGCAGTAAACTTCTTCAAGCTAATTCCCGCCCCGAACGTCGCATCAGTAAACCCGGGAATACCAAATATAGTGAACAATTACCTCGCTTCGGGGTCCGGGCCGTTCAACACCAACCAGTTCGACGTCCGCATCGATGATCAACGGAGGGAAAGTCTCCACCTGTTTGGACGCTACACTTACTTCGGCTCGAATCTTTCCGGTGATCCTTACTTCGGAGCGGCGGGTGGCCAAGGCTTCGGCAACGGTGGTTTCGCGGGAACAGATACGGCGCGAGACCAAAGCGTCGCGGCGGGTGGCGACTACGTTCTTTCGCCCCATTGGCTCACTGACTTTCGCTTCGGGTATTACCGGATTCACCTCAACGAAGAGGGCCCCAACTTCACCCAGCCCTTGGGCAACGCTCTCGGCATCCCGAATGCGAATGTTGGTAATTTTTCGTTGAATGGAGGCCTTCCTCAGTTCAACATCGACAATGCAAGCAACGGCACCAACGGCGGGGGGAATCTTGAGTACGGCACGTCGGCGAATCAGTTCCTGCAGAATGCGAGCCAATTCCAATTCGTAAACAACTGGTCGCACCTCGTAGGTAATCACAACATCAAGTTCGGCGGAGATGTTCGCTACGGGCTAAACCACATTGTCGGACTGGATAATAATAACGTTCGTTCCGGCAACTACCATTTCGCGGCGATCCGCACCGGCAGCGACACCTCTCCCGGTCTTGGATTCGCCACGTTCATCCTAGGCGACACGACCAGCTTTGAGAGGACACAAACCCAAAATACTAACGCGCAAGAACGCCAGAAACGAATATTCTCCTATATTCAAGATCAGTGGCGTGTGACCAATAAACTCACTCTCAACTACGGCATTCGTTGGGAGATTTACTTTCCGGAGACGGTCAACGGTAAGGGTCAGGGTGGCTTACTCGATCTCAATACCGGGGACATCCGCATCGCCGGGTACGGCCCGTATGGCACCAACCTTAATGTGGAGAAGAGCTTCACGAACCTGGCGCCGCGAATCGGCATAGCCTACCAACTCACGACCAATACCGTCGTACGCGCTGGTTATGGCCGTGTCTATGGGCAAGGGTGGTCGGGCAACACTTACGGCGAGGTTCTCACATTTTCTTTCCCCACCCAGGTTTCTCAAAACCTGAACCCGGTGAC
>Ga0308309_10000468_pt1 | contig 25993 bp, 18 predicted proteins | sample HubBroMetageWFT5_FD_192491 | JGI IMG/M metagenome (GOLD analysis project Ga0308309, IMG submission 192491) | Warmed and freeze-thawed soil microbial communities from the Hubbard Brook experimental Forest, New Hampshire - Hubbard Brook CCASE Soil... | ecosystem: Environmental > Terrestrial >...
ACAGCTCCATCGACGATGCCGCGCTCGCCAACGGCGCCACCACCCTGATGTTCGAAGGCGTGCCCAACTATCCCGATTCGAGCCGCTTCTGGCAGGTGATCGACAAGCACCAGGTCAACATCTTCTACACCGCGCCCACCGCCATCCGCGCCCTGATGCGCGAGGGCGAGGCGCCGGTGAAGAAAGCCACGCGCAAGAGTCTCAGGCTGCTGGGCTCGGTCGGCGAGCCGATCAATCCCGAGGCGTGGCTGTGGTACCACCGCGTGGTGGGCGACGGGCGCTGCCCGATCGTCGACACCTGGTGGCAGACCGAGACCGGCGGCATTCTCATCACGCCGCTGCCCGGCGCCACCAGGCTGAAGCCGGGCTCGGCCACCCAGCCGTTCTTCGGCGTGCAGCCCGTCATGGTCGATGCCGACGGCAAGGAGCTTTTAGGCGCGGCCACCGGCAATCTCTGCCTGGTCAACTCCTGGCCGGGCCAGATGCGCACAGTCTATGGCGACCATCAGCGCTTCATCGACACCTACTTCAAGACCTACCCGGGCATGTACTTCACCGGAGACGGCGCGCGGCGCGACGAGGACGGCTACTACTGGATCACCGGCCGGGTCGACGACGTGATCAACGTGTCGGGCCATCGCATTGGCACCGCCGAGGTCGAGAGCGCCCTGGTCGGCAACAACAAGGTGGCCGAAGCCGCCGTCGTCGGCTTTCCGCACGACATCAAGGGTCAGGGCATCTACGCCTATGTGACGCTGAAGTCCGGCCAACAATCGTCCGATGCCCTGCGCAAGGAGCTGGTCGCCTGGGTGCGCAAGGAGATCGGGCCGATCGCCACGCCCGACGTCATCCAGTGGGCGCCCGGCCTGCCCAAGACCCGATCGGGCAAGATCATGCGCCGCATCCTGCGCAAGATTGCCGAGAACGATTTCGGCAATCTCGGCGACACCTCGACCTTGGCCGATCCGGGCGTGGTCGAGGATCTGGTCAAGAACCGCGCGAAGTGACAGCAAGGAGCCCGATGGCCAACCCGACGATTCAACAACTCGCAGCAGACCTAGCCGCCGGCCGCACCACCTCGCGCAAGCTCACCGAAGAAGCGCTCGCCCGCATCGAGGACGCCAAGGGCGAGGGCAAACGTGCCTTCATCAAGGTCTACAAGGCGCAGGCGCTCGCCGCGGCCGACGCCAGCGACGCGCTGCGCAAGGCGGCAATCGTGGTCTCGCCGCTTGCCGGCATTCCGGTCTCGATCAAGAACCTTTGCGACATCGCGGGCGAGACGACGCTCGCCGGCTCCAAGGCGCTCGGCGACGCACCGCCTGCCGAGCAAGATGCACCCGTGGTGGCACGGCTGCGCGCGGCGGGCGCGGTGATCGTCGGCAGCACCAACATGAGCGAGTTCGCTTTCTCGGGCGTGGGCTTCAACCCGCATTACGGCACGCCGGGCAATCCGGCCGACCGCAAGCGCGTTCCGGGTGGCTCCTCCTCGGGCGCGGCGGTGTCGGTCGCCGACCGCATGGCTGTGGCGGCGCTCGGCACGGATACCGGTGGCTCGGTGCGCATTCCCGCCGCCGTCTGCGGCATCGTGGGTTTCAAGCCGACGGCGCGGCGGGTGCCGATCGATGGCGTAGTCCCGCTCTCGACCTCGCTCGATTCGATCGGCCCGCTCGCCAATTCCGTCGCGTGCTGTGCCATTGTCGATGCGGTGTTCGCCGGCGAGCCGGTCGTGGTGCCTGAGGCCGTGCCCCTCGCCGGTCTGCGCTTCGCGGTTCCCCGGCATTTCGTGATGGACGATCTCCATCCCGTCGTCGCCAGGGCCTTCGAGCGGGCGCTCAGGGCGCTGGCGGCCCAGGGCGTGAAGGTCGAGGAGATCGACCTGCCGCAACTCGACGAGTTGCCCGCCATCAATGCCAAAGGCGGCTTCGCCGCCTCCGAAGCCTATGCCTGGCACAAGGATCTGATCGCCCGCCGCGGCGGCGACTACGACCCGCTGGTGGCGCCGCGCATCCGCCGCGGTGCCGAGATGACCGCCGCCGACTACATCGAGCTTTTAGGCAAGCGAACCGACCTGCAGAAGCGCGTGGCCGCGGTCACGGCCAACTACGATGCGGTCGTCATGCCGACCTGCGCCATCGTGGCGCCGACGCTCGACGAAGTCGCCACGCCGGAGGGCTTCACCAAGAAGAACATGCTGCTGCTGCGCAACACCACCGTCGGCAATTTTTTAGACCGCTGTGGCATCAGCCTGCCCTGCCACGGGGAAGGCGAGCTGCCGGTTGGCTTCACGCTGATGGGCGAAGCCATGGCCGACAAGCGCCTGCTGGCGATGGCGCGGTCGGTCGCTCCGGTTGTACGCGCGCACTGATGTCTCTCTCTCTCTTCCTCAAGTTCCTCTCCCCCGCTAGAGGGAGAGGTTAGGTGAGGAGGCATCGAAGATTGTCTGTAATCCCCTCGCCCAGCCTCTCCCCCCTAACGGGGGAGAGGAGGAAGAAAGGTGAGCGAGGTACGATGGCAGTCTACTGATACCTCGGGTCGTCCGGCCGGCGCATGCGCCAGACATTGTCCGTCGTGGTGTATTCGCTGTAGCCCAGCCGCGCGACCGGCCTGAAGGCCAAGGTGTCGATGCGGCCATCCTTGATGATGCCATCGTCGATATGCACGCCCACCACTTGGCCGAACACGACCGAGCCGCGCTTGGCCTCGTTGCCCTTCTCGGCCGGCAGCTCGATGGTGCGCCAGTACCGGCATTCCAGCGCCACCGGCGATTCCTTGACCCGCGGCGGCTTCACGAGATTGCACGGCGCCGGTGTCAGGCCCGCCAGCCTGAGCTCGTCGACACCGAATGCCACCATGGTCGTGGTGACGTTCATCTGCTCCTTGAGGTTCTCGCTCACCATGTTGACCACGAACTCACCCGTCGATTCGGCGTTCATGCGGCTGTGCTTGGTCGGCGTGTCGCCGTACGTGCCGGTAATGGCGAAATAGACCATGGCGGGGTATTCGCTGACGCCGTTGTAGAAGCTGTAGGGCGCCAGGTTCACGCGGCCTTGCTTGTCGATCGTCGAGATCCAGCCGATCGGCCGCGGCACGATCAACGACTTCAGCGGATCCTGGCTAAGCCCATGGTCGCGCTTGGCGGCATCGTAGAACATGGTCTCCTCCGTCTCAGCCGAAGTGCCGGCTCGCCTCTGCATGGGCCGCGTCGAAGGTGGCCTCGAGCTTTGGATTGAGCCCGCGGCATGACCGCACGACCTCTTCAGCCCACACGACATAGTCGCGCAGCCGCGCCTGTGTCCATCCCACCGGCGGGCTTTGCATCAGGCCACGTAGGTTGGAGGTCTTGTCGGCCAGCTTCAGCAGTTTCGCGCGTCGCGACTTGCCCGGCGTCTTGGTGATCTGCAGGCGCTTGCGCTCCTCCTTGGGCAGCGACTTGTCGTCCGTCACTTCGGCCACGAGGTTGGCGACCTCGGCGCCGAAGCGTTGTTCCAAATCCTCGTAGGTGGCGTCGGTGTCTTCGAGCGTGTCGTGCAGCAGGCCGCCCATCAGCAGCACGACATCCTCGCCCGCCGTCGCCTCGGCGAGCAGGGCGGCGACCTCGATCAGGTGGTTGACATAGGGCTCCGCCCGCTCGCCCTTGCGCCGTTGCGCGATGTGCTGGCGGGCGGCGTAATCGGCGGCGCGCGCCAGTTTGACCAGATCGGTGCTCATCAACTCCTGTTGTGCGACCAGCGGTCCGGCTTGTCGAGCCGCCCGGCCCGGCCCATGTTCGGGCCATGTCACGCACCATGAAGGCGCTGCTGGGGGTCTGGATCCTGGCTCTCGCCGCCGCTGCCGGGTGGATCGGCTGGGACGCCTGGCAGGGCGACCGGCCGGCCATCGGCGGTTCGTTCGCCCTCACCGACCAGGACGGCCGCACAGTCACAAGCGACAGCCTCAAGGGCAAGCCGACGCTGATCTATTTCGGTTTTACCTATTGCCCCGACGTCTGCCCGACCTCGCTGCTCCTGATGGAGACGGCCCTCGAGAAGCTGGGGCCGGACGCGGCCAAGAAGGTCAACCTGGTGTTCATCACCATCGATCCCGAACGCGACACGCCCAAGCTGCTCAAGGGCTATGTCGAGAATTTCGGTCCGACCTTCATCGGCCTCACCGGCACGCCGCAGCAGATCGCCGACGCCGCCCGTGCCTATCGCGTCTACTACCAGAAGGTCCCGGGCAAGGATGGCGGGCCCTACCTGATGGACCATTCGTCGATCGTCTACCTGCTCGACCGCAATGGCCGGTTCGTCACCCATTTCACCCACGAGGCCAAGGCCGAGGCGATCGCGGCTTCTGTGGGGCGTTTGCTGTAAGCCCCAAATAAGTCACTGAATCCACACGATTTGTGCACCGCACTATTGGGGTGACAAGGACTCGCCGCCGCGTACAATCCGCGCCCCATGCTGTATTACGCGTACGAATTCCAGCGGCAACTCGCCAGGCCCGTCCGTCTTTGGGCCAACGCGTTGGAGCAGTTCTATTCCAGCCCCTACAACCCGCTGGCCGACACCTGGTTCGGCAAGTCGATCGCGGCGAGTGCCGAGATCGTGGCGCGGCTCACGCAAAACTACGCCAAGCCTGAGTTCGGCCTCAAGACGACGCAGGTCGGCAACGAGACCGTCGCGGTCAACCAAGAGATCCTGTTACGCAAGCCGTTCTGCCAGCTCCTGCACTTCCATCGCGACACCCCGCAGCGCCATCCCAAGGTGCTGGTCGTGGCGCCGATGAGCGGCCACTTCGCCACCTTGCTGCGCGGCACGGTCGAGGCGCTGCTGCCCGAGCACGACGTGCACATCACCGACTGGACGGACGCCCGCGAGGTGCCAATCGACAAAGGCAACTTCGACCTCGACGACTATGTCGACTACATCGTCGAATTCTGCCGCTATCTCGGCCCCGACGTGCACGTCATCGCCGTCTGCCAGCCCTCGGTGCCGGTGATGGCTGCCGCTGCGCTGATGGCTGAAGCCAAGGATCCGCGCCAGCCCAAGTCGATCACCTTGATGGGCGGTCCGATCGACACGAGACTCAGCCCGACGACACCCAACGACCTGGCGATGCGCAACTCGATGATGTGGTTCCGCCAGAACGTGATCTCGACGGTGCCGTTCAACTATCCGGGCGCGCTGCGCCGCGTCTATCCAGGCTTCCTGCAGCTCACCTCCTTCATCAGCATGAATCTCGACCGGCACATCAACGCCCACATGCGCCAGTTCGAGCATCTGGTGAAAGGCGACGACGATTCGGCCGACAGCCACCGCGCCTTCTACGACGAATATCTCGCCGTCATGGACCTCACCGCCGAATTCTACCTGCAGACCATCGAGGTCGTGTTCAAGGAGCAGCAGCTGGCGCGCGGCACCTGGGTGAGCCGCGGCCGCAAGATCGATCCCTCCTTCATCGAGACCGCCCTGATGACCGTCGAGGGCGAGCTCGACGATATCTCCGGCGTCGGCCAGACCAAGGCGGCGCACGCGCTCACCCCCAACATCCCCGGCGCCCGCCACGTCCACTGGGAGCAGCCGCGGGTCGGCCATTACGGCATCTTCAACGGCCGCAAGTGGCGCGAGCAGATCATGCCGCGGGTGCGCGACTTCATCCGCGACAACGACGCACGCTGAGCGCTCAAGCAAGGGAGGCATCATGTCGGATGTAATTCCCCATTTGTGGTATGCCGACAAAGCCGAGGAAGCCGTGGCTTTCTATGTGTCGCTGCTGCCCGATTCGCGGATCGACAGCGTGACGGCCCTGCCGGCCGACAATCCGAGTGGCCCGGCCGGCTCGGTCAAGGTCGTGGAGTTCACGCTGCAGGGCCGACCTTTCCTGGCGATCAATGCCGGGCCCCTCGACCTGTTCAACCACGCCGTCTCCTTCGTCATCACCTGCGCCGACCAGGCCGAGATCGATCGGCTGTGGACCGCGCTGTCGGACGGCGGCTCGATCGAGCAATGCGGCTGGTTAAAAGATCGCTACGGCGTCTCCTGGCAGATCGTGCCGGCCGTGCTCACAGAATTTATGAAGGATCCCGACAGGGCCCGTGCAAAACGTGTGGCCGAAGCCATGCTTGGCATGATCAAGCTCGATATCGCGGGCCTGCAGAAGGCGTACGACGCCCGCTAGGCCGGCAACCCGCCCTCCGGCGGCGCGTTCTAGCCCCATGGATCTCGAACCCCAGTGGACCAATGCGGCCAACGCGGCCGTCGCCATGGTCACGACCTACGGCCTGCGCGTCGTGGGCGCCATCATCATCCTGGTCATCGGCTGGATGGCCTCTCGCCTGCTTTATACGGCCGTGGTGCGCCTCTGCGAAAAGTCGCCGCGCATCGACCAGACCGTGGTGCTCTTCCTGGGCAACGGCGTGCGATATGCGGCGCTGGTGTTCACCTTCGTGGCGGTTCTGACGACCTTCGGCATCGCCACCACGAGTTTCGTCGCCGTCCTCGGTGCACTCGGCATCGCCATTGGCCTCGCGCTGCAAGGCACGCTCAGCAATCTCGCCGCGGGGATCATGCTGGTCCTGTTCCGGCCGTTCCACATCGGCGATCGCATCGAGACCGGCGGCGTCGCCGGCAGGACGTGCATGATCAACTTGTTCTACACGGAGATCGACGGCGACGATAACGCGCGCATCATCATCCCTAACGGCAAGGTGTGGGGCGAGATCGTTCGCGTGCCGAGCCACAATGACACGGCGCGTATCGACCTGCTCTACCCGCGGCCAGCCAACGACGATATCGGCGCGGCCATTGCCCGCTTGAAGGACCTGATCCAGCGCGACAAGCGCGTAATCCGGGTGGACGACATCGGCGTCGAGTCGATTGGCGATGGCAACTACACATTGGCCGCCCATCTCTGGGTCAATCGGCCCGATGAGAGGATGGTAAAATACGACCTCAATCGCACGGTGAAGGAAGAGTTCGATCGGCGGACCCCCAAAGCCGCTCCCGCCGCGGTGGAGCGCCGCGCCGGATAGGGTTAGCATCGCAGGCATGGTCACGCCGGTCGCCACCACCGCCAAGCTTCCCGTCGCGATTTCCGACTGGAAACCAGCGCCGTTCGACCTCAAGGGCGAGACAGTGTTCGCCATCGGCGACGTCCACGGCTGCGCGGACGAGTTGCGCGCGCTCCTCGGCAGCATCGCCAAATTGGCGGCGCAAAGCAGCGGCAAGCGGCGTCTGGTCTATCTCGGCGACATGATCAATCGCGGGCCGGACAGCGTGGGCGTTCTCGATCTGTGGACGGCGGACGAGGCAGCGCACGGCGTTAACCATATCGACCGGCTGATGGGCAACCACGAGATCATGATGATGCTGGCCATCATCGGCGGCCCGCACGCACACAAGGCCGAGACCATGTGGCTCAGCCAGCGCATGGGCGGCCAACTGCTGCTCGACCAGATGCGCGCCCGCGCCGGCACGCCCGCGGCCCCTGCCAGCCAGGCGCTGCTCAAGACCGCCTTGGGCAAGGCGATCGTGCATCGCCTCTATGGCATGCGCTCGCATGTCCGGCTGGGCAACACGCTGTTCGTCCACGGTGGGCTCGACCCGCACGCCGATCCCGACGAGTTCCTGACCCGACCCTGGACGATCTTCACCGAGGCGCGCTGGGCGTGGATCAACCACGGCTTCCTCGACTGGAGGGGCGGGTTCAAGGGCACCCTGGTGGTGCACGGCCATACCCCGCCCGACAAGCACAGGGCGATCAGCGGCATGGCAGACCCGCACCTCTTCGAAGGCGATCGGCTGGGCCTGGATGGCGGCAGCGCCCGCAGCGGCATCGTCACCGCCGCCGAAATCCAAGATGGCCGCTACCGCATCCTCAAGGCCGGCACGCCCTTCGATACGCCGCTTTCCTCAGGCGAGGCGTAAGCGGGCGATTGTTCTGCCCGTCGTGTCGGAATCCGCTCCCGTCGTTCGTCCTAGGCAATATCGAGGTCAATCCGCCCATGCTCTACGCCCTTCTTTGCTACAATTCCGAAGACGCCATCGGCTCGTGGTCCAAGGACTATCACGACGAAACCATGACCCGTCTGGCCGTGGTCCAGGACAAGCTCGACAAGCAGGGAAGGCTGGGCCCGGTCGCCCGCCTGCTGCCGACCACCGCCGCCACGACCCTGCGCAAGGGGCGCGAGGAAATGGTGATCGACGGGCCCTTCGCCGAGACCAAGGAACAGCTTTTGGGCTTCTACATCATCGACTGCGCCTCGCTCGACGCCGCCCTCGACACGGCCAGGGATCTTGCCAAGGCCAATCCCGGCACGGGCAGCTACGAGATTCGGCCGGTGGCGCAGTTCCAAGACTACAAGCTCGCCGAGCAGCGGAAACCCGCGGCGTGAATGACATCGGCTGGATCGACGGGGTCCTGACGTCGGCCCGTCCCCAGGTGATGGGGGCACTGCTGCGCTACTTCCGCGATCTCGATACGGCCGAAGAAGCCTTCCAGGAAGCCTGCCTGCGGGCGCTCCGGACATGGCCGCAGAACGGCCCACCGCGCGACGCCGCCGCCTGGCTGATCCTGGTCGGCCGCAACGCGGCGATGGACGACGTGCGGCGACGGGCCAAGCAGGTGGCGCTGCCCGACGAGACGGCGATCTCCAACCTCGACGATGCCGAGAGCGCGCTCGCCGACCGGCTCGACGGCGCCCACTACCGCGACGACATCCTGCGGCTGTTGTTCATCTGCTGCCATCCCGAGTTGCCGGCCACGCAGCAGATCGCGCTGGCGCTGCGCATCGTCTGCGGCCTGTCGGTGAAGCAGATCGCGCGTGCCTTCCTGGTGAGCGAAGCCGCCATGGAACAGCGCATCACCCGCGCCAAGGCGCGCATCGCCCAGGCCGGCGTGCCGTTCGAGGCGCCGGGCGCGCCGGAGCGTGCCGAGCGCTTGGCCGTCGTGGCGGCCATGATCTACCTGGTGTTCAACGAGGGTTATTCGGCACCGGGCAACGAGGCCAAAACACGCGCAATTCTGGCTGAGGAAGGCATCTGGCTGGTGCGCCTGCTGCTGCGCGTCTTCCCGGCCGAACCCGAGGTCATGGGGCTCGCCGCGCTGATGCTGCTGCAGCAGGCACGCGCCTCCGCCCGCTTCGACGACGACGGCAATATCGTGCTCCTCGAAGACCAGGACCGCAGCCGCTGGAACCCCAAGCGCATCGCCGAGGGCCTGGCGCTGATCGACAAGGCGATGCGCCACCGCCGCCCCGGTGCCTATCAGGTCCAGGCCGCCATCGCCGCCCTGCATGCCCGCGCCCGGCGCGCCGAGGACACGGACTGGGCGCAGATCGACCTGCTCTACGCCAACCTTGAAAGGCTGCAGCCTTCGCCCGTGGTGACGCTCAACCGCGCCGTGGCGGTTAACAAGATCCGCGGCCCGGCCGCCGCCCTGGCGATGATCGAACCGCTGGACGAACGGCTTTCCAGCTACTTCTATTTCCACGGTGTGAGGGGCGCCCTGTTGCAGCAGCTCGACCGCCGCGCCGAGGCCCGCAAGGCCTTCGACCGGGCGATTTCCTTGGCCCACACGCCGGCCGAGGCCGCCCATATCCGCCAGCATCTCGATCATTTGGACAAGGAAAGCGCCTAGCTCTTGCCGGACCGCGGGCCTCCAGGCCCGCATGCGAATGCGCTGACATGATCATGAGCGGGCCTGGAGGCCCGCGGTCCGACAAGAAAAAATTAGCGAGCGTGTCGGACTCGGTCTTCGTCGTTCGTCCTTGGAGCAGGTCCAACCAAGGAGATCGACATGACTGCTGCAAATCCCCCGGTGCTGGGCGGCGTCGCGCCCTATCTTGGCGTCAGCAATGCCGGCAAGGCCGCCGACTTCTACAAGACGGCGTTCGGCGCCAGCGAAGCGATGCGCATGCCGCCCGACGACAAGGGCCGTTATCTGCACATCCATCTCGTGATCAACGGCGGTTCGGTGATGCTGGCCGACGCCTTCCCCGACCACGGCCATCCGCTGGAAACACCCGGCGCCTTCATGCTCCACCTTCAGGTCGACGATGTCGACGCCTGGTGGAAGCGCGCGGTGGAGGCCGGTGCCGAGGTGCTGATGCCGGTCTCGGAGATGTTCTGGGGCGACCGCTACGGCCAACTGCGCGATCCGTTCGGCATCAAGTGGTCGATCGCCACGCCGATCAAGAAGAGCTGACCATGAACTCCCGCACTGCCCTGTGGACGGGCCGCGTGCTGAGCGGCATCGCGGTCCTGTTCCTGGTCTTCGACGGCGCCACCAAGCTGGTGCCGATTCAGCCGGTCACCGACAGCCTGCGCGAACTCGGCTATCCGGCAGGCGATTCGTTCGCCCGCTTCCTGGGTGTCCTCACACTGCTCTGCACCGCGCTCTACGCCTGGCCGCGCACCGCGGTGCTGGGCGCGGTGCTGCTGACCGGCATCATGGGTGGCGCGATCGCCAGTCATCTCCGGCTCGGCGACCCGCTGTTCAGCCACACGCTGTTCGGCGTCTATCTCGGCCTGTTCTTCTGGGTTGGGCTGTGGCTGCGCGACGAGCTGGTACGGCGCGTGATGCCGGCGCTCTCGTGAGGGTCAGCCGAGCAGGGACGTGATCTGATCGGCGAGCTGCTTCTGCCGGTAGGGCTTGGAGAGGCGCGGCAGCTCGAAGCTGGCGCGCGTCGGCAGGTCGGCATAGCCCGTGGCCAGCAGGATCGGCAGGTCTGGCCGCAAGCCCCGCGCCGCCTCGGCGAGTTGCAGGCCGGTCATGCCGGGCATGGCGTAGTCGGTGATCATCAGATCGATCGACTTGTCGCTCTTCAGTACGTCGAGTGCAGCCGCACCCGACGGCGCCTTGATCACTGTGTGACCGAGATCTTCGAGCAAAGCGGCAGTGCTGAGGCTGATCAGGAAATCGTCGTCGACTAACAGCAGCCTGGCGTGTCGTTCGTTGGCGCCGAGATCCGCGGCGGGCTCGGGCGCGGCCACCGCCGCCGAGCCGCTGGCCACCGGCAGCCAAAGTTCGGCGCGCGTGCCGTGGTCGAGGTCACTCGACAGCCGCAGCGCGCCCTTGAGCTGCAAGGCGAGCCCGTGGATCATCGACAGGCCGAGGCCCGTGCCCTTGCCAATCTCCTTGGTCGAAAAGAAGGGCTCGATGGCGCGCTTCAGGGTTTCCGGATCCATGCCACGTCCGGTGTCGGACACGCTGAGGCGCACATAGCGGCCGGCTGCGAGGTCGCGGCTTTCCGGCACCTCTTTGCAGGCGAGCGCGATGGTGAGCGTGCCGCCGTTCGGCATGGCATCGCGCGCGTTCACCGCGAGGTTGAGCAGCGCAAGCTCGATCTGGTTGGGGTCGGCCGAGGCCGGCGGCAGTCCGGCCTGCAGGTCGAGATTGATCGCCACGGCGGGCCCGATCGAGCGGCGCAGCAGATCGCCCATGCCACGCACCAGCCCAGCAAGGTCGGTCGGCTTGGGCTCGAGCGCCTGGCGGCGTGCGAAGGCCAGCAGGCGCTGGGTCAGCGCCGCGCCACGCTGGGCGCCCTGCGTCGCGCCGTCGATCAGGCGTTCGGTAGAGGGATCGGTCGGCAGGCGTTTGCGCAGGAGCTCGAGGTTGCCCAGTACGGCGGTCAGCAGGTTGTTGAAATCGTGCGCCACGCCGCCGGTGAGCTGGCCGATCGATTCCAGCTTCTGCATGTGGCGGAGCTGTTCCTCGGTACGCTCGCGCTCGGCGATCTGCGAAACCAGGGCATCGTGGGCATGCTGGAGCTGCGCGGTGCGCTCGTCGACCCGTCGTTCCAGCCGGTCGTTCATTTGCGTCAGGCGCAGTTCGCCCTGGCGCAAGTCCTCCAGCAGCGCCCGGGTTTCGTGCTGGCGGCGACGGCCCTTGACCGTGGCGCGGGCGACGCTCAGCAGCGTCGTCGGATGGAACGGTCGTTCGACGAACGACACGTTGCCCAATGCCTCGAGCCAACGCCCGGCGATGGGATTGCGCTCCGGCCCGCCCCCGTGATCCGTCACCAGCACGAAGGGCAGGTCGGACCAGGCGGGCTGGCCCGCCAGCCACAGCGACAGCGGCTTGAGATCGGCGCTGCGGATCGCCTCCTCGGTCATCAGGACGAAGGCGACGTCGTCGCCGAGGGCCTCGACGAGTTCGCGAAGATCGCGGCGTGGTTCGCTGCGAACGCCGGCGAGCTCGATCAGCGATTGGGCCACCGCGGCATCGCGCCCGCGCGGCGCGAGAATCAGCGCGCGAAGCTGCCCTTCCAGGGAAGGCCTTGTCACTCGCCCTGCGCCGGACGGGACGGCGCACGATCGCCGGGCAGTTGAGGGGTCCCCCGCAACACGCCGTGAAAGTCGACAAGAGGCTCGCCGATCCGCAAGCCGCGGTCGATCCAGAATTCGCGGATGGTGTCCTCGTGTGCTCCGGTCCGCTTCTTGATGACGGAAAGCGCGCGGCGGATCGAGCCGGAGGCCTCGAAGTAGCGCAGCAGGATCACCGCGTCGGCGAGGTAGGTCACGTCGACCGGTGCCTTCATCTCGCCCATCAGGCCGTGCTGGGCGACGGTCAGGAAGGTCGAAACGCCCTGACGATTGAGGAATTGCAACAGCTCGTGCATGTGGAGAATGAGCGAATTCTCCTGCGGCATTGCCGCCTGATATCCATTCAGGCTGTCGATCACCACCGTCCTGACTTCGGGATCCTGGGCGGCGGAGCGCACATTGTTGGCGAATTCGCCCGGTGACAATTCAGCCGCATCGAGCTGGCAGATTTGCAACCGCCCGCTTTCCCGCAGGGCGGCGAGATCGAAGCCCAGCGGCTTGGCCCGATCGAAGAGAAGGTCAAGCTCCTCATCGAAGATGAACATCGCGGCCTTGCCGCCCCGGCGGATCGCCTCGGCGACGAATTGCAGGGTGAAAAGGCTCTTGCCCGCGCCGGCCGGCCCGAGCAGCAGTGTGCTCGACCCCGTCTCGACCCCTCCGCCGAGAAGCTTGTCGAGAGCCGCAATGCCGGTGCCCATGCGGGCGCGGACGAACTTCCGACGATGTTCGGCTGCCACCAGGCGGGGAAAGACGTGGGCACCGCCGGCGCGAATGATGAAATCGTGGTAGCCGCCGCGGAAGCCCTGGCCACGATATTTCACGACGCGAAGGCGGCGACGCTCCGCGCCATAGTCGGGCGTCATTTCCTCGAGCCGCAGAACGCCGTGGGCGATGCTGTGGACCGTCTTGTCCGGCGCCTCCGTCGTGAGGTCGTCCAGAAGGAGCACGGTTACGCCTTGGCGGGCGAGGGTATGCTTCAGGGCGAGAATTTGCCGTCGATAGCGCAGTGAACTCTGGGCAAGCAGGCGGATCTCCGACAGGGAATCGAGGACGACCCGCGCCGGCTTGACGCGCTGGACGGCCCCGAAAATGAGCTTGGTCGTTTCTCCGAGCTCCAGATCCGAGGAGTAGAGGAGGCTTTGCTGCTGGTCGGAATCGAGCAGGCTCTCGGGCGGCACGACCTCGAAAACATCGATGCCGTCGAGGCTCCAACCGTGCGACGTCGCGGTGGCATGCAATTCTTGCGCGGTCTCGGACAGAGTGAGGTAGAGGCCGCGTTCGCAAGCCGCAGCGCCTTCTATCAGAAAGCGTAGCGCCATGGTGGTCTTACCGGTGCCGGGACTGCCTTCGAGCAGGAAGATCCGTCCCGTCGCAAAGCCACCGAGAAGAATATCATCGAGGCCTGGCACGCCGGTGCCGGCCTTGGCCGCCCCTGATTCCGCATTCATCGCCCTACCGCCCCTTACCAGAAATCCTGGGCAGACCTACGCTCAGCGCGATAGCAACGCCGAGACCGCTCGATGGTTGCGATATGGCTTATTATGGTTCGACGTGCGCCTGAACGATTGCCAGGAATGCCGCGCCGTAGCGCTCGAGCTTGGTGTCGCCGACGCCGTGGACTTCGCGCATGGCCCGTGGCGTTGTCGGCCGATGGGTCGCGAGCTCGACCAGGGTGCGGTCGGAGAACACGACATAAGCCGGCACCTTCTGCGCCTGCGCCAGCCTGGTGCGCAGCGCCTTCAGCGCCTCGAGCAGGACGGCGTCGGCGTCGCCCACGATGGCCGCGGCTGTCGCGGCGCGCTTGTCGCGACGCGAACCCTTGCCAGCGGCGCCGGAGGAAAGATTCTTGCGCAGCTCGATGCTGGCTTCGCCCTTCAGCACCCGCCAGCCCTCGTCGGTGACCCACCAGCGGCCGTGCTCCATCAGGTCCTGGGCGATCAGGCCGATGGCCGAGAGCTGGCGGTAGATCGAGCGCCACTCGGCAGCCTTGCGGCCCGACCCGACACCGAAGGTCGGCAGCCGGTCGTGGTTGAACTTGAGCACGTTCTCAGTGCGCTCACCAAGCAGGATGGTGATCAGATGCTCCATGCCGAAGCGCTCGCCGGTGCGCAGGATAGCCGACATCGCCTTCTGCGCATCGATCGTGCCGTCGAACCGCTCGACGCCCTCCTGGCAGAGATCGCAGTTGCCGCAGGTGTCCGACGCCTCGCCGAAATAGGCGAGCAGGGTCTGGCGCCGGCAACGCGGCGCCTCGGCCAGCGACAGCAGCGCGGTCAGACGCTGGCGTTCGATGCGCTTGCGCTCATCCGGCGAATCGCCCTGCTCGATCTGCAGGCGGCGAAGCTGCATATCGCCCAGGCTGTAGAGGGTCAGCGTATCGGCCGGCAGCCCGTCGCGGCCGGCGCGGCCGATCTCCTGGTAATAGGCCTCGACATTGGCCGGCAGGTCGGCGTGGCAGACGAAGCGCACGTCGGGCTTGTCGATGCCCATGCCGAAAGCGACGGTGGCCGTCATCACCACGCCGTCTTCCTGCTGGAAGGCATCCTGGTTGGCGTCGCGCAGCGCCTTGTCGAGGCCGGCATGGTACGGCAGCGCACGCACGCCAGCCGCCGTGAGGGCGGAGGCCAGTTCCTCGACCTTGCGGCGCGAGGCGCAATAGACGATGCCGCTTTCGCCTGCATGATCGCGCACGAATCCCAGCACCTGGCGCGCGGAACGTTCCTTGGGCTTGAAGGCGAGACGCAGGTTCGGCCGGTCGAAGCTTCTGATGAACACGCGCGGCGGCGCCGGGAACAGCTTGTCGACGATGTCGCCGCGCGTCGGCGTATCGGCCGTCGCCGTCAGCGCCAGGGTCTGCAGGCGGCCACCGATCTGGCGCGCGACATTGCCGAGTGCCAGGTACTCCGGCCGGAAATCGTGGCCCCATTGCGAGACGCAATGCGCCTCGTCGATCGCCATCAAGGTCACGTGGCTTTCCGCCAGCATCTCGACCGTGTCGGGCCGCGCCAGCCGCTCGGGCGCGAGGTAGAGCAGACGAAGCTCACGGCGGCGCAACAGGCCGAGCACGCGCGCATTCTCGGCGGGCTCGTTGCTCGAGTTCAGGCTGCCGGCCGCGACTCCGGCGGCGCTGAGGGCGCGCACCTGGTCGCGCATCAGCGCGATCAGCGGCGACACCACCAGCGTAAGGCCCGATCGGGCGACGGCGGGGAGCTGATAGCACAGCGACTTGCCGCTGCCCGTCGGCATCACCGCCAGCACGTTCTCGCCGTCGAGCACGGCCCGCACGATCTCCTCCTGGCCGGGACGGAAGTCGCTGAAGCCGAAGACAGAGTGCAGCAGGCTCGAAGCGTTTGAGAGGACGTCGGACATTTCCTGTTCACACTAGCATTGCCTGCCTGCATCGTTATGGGGATGAACGCCGCGACGTGATTTGGTCGCACTCGTTTGCCCCCGCGCTTTCATCTTTGAAACAAAGACTGCTTGTATTTTATACTAACAATACAACCGAAGGCCAGGCATCCCTGGGGCTGCGTCGGCGACCGGATCGGAAACAAATCGGGACGGCCGGCCGGAATGCGCCTAGGGTGGCCGGGACCGCGGATGTCCCGCGATCCGGTACGCCCGGCCCGAAGGAGTCCCCATGTCACAGAAGCATCGTCGCAGTAATCGCGAAATGAAGAAGCCCAAGCAGAACAAGGCAAAGGTGGTGGTTTCCACCTCGCCCTTCGCCTCGGCGAACTCCAACCCTGCCAAGGCGATTGCCGCCAAGCGCAAGTGACCTAGCGCGAGGGTGGGGGCCCCAAGGTGACAAGGATCGCGTGGACGCCGCGATCCTGACAGAGTTTCACGCGCGCCTTGCCATCCGAGACAGCTTGGGATGCGCCGTCGAGCTCGACGGCTGTGACGCCGCGGCTGACATTTCCAGGATTGTGGACCGCGATTTCGTAGACGGCGCCGCGGTAGCGCAGCGTCATGCTGAATTCTGGCCAGGCGGTCGGAATGCACGGATCGATCACCAATGAATCCGCCCGGACGCGCAGGCCGAGAATCGATTCGACGCCGGCCCGGTAGAGCCAGCCGGCCGAGCCCGTGTACCAGGTCCAGCCACCCCGCCCGGCATGCGGCGGCACCGAGTAGACATCCGCGGCCGACACGTACGGCTCGACCTTGTAGCGCAGCACGCCGGCGCGCGTCGCCGTGTGATTGATGGGGTTGAGCATCGAGAACAGCTCGGCTGCCTTGTCGCCCTGGCCGAATGTGGCGAAGCCCATGATCGACCAGACGGCACCATGGGTGTATTGCCCGCCATTCTCGCGAATGCCCGGCGGATAGCCCTTGATGTAGCCCGGATCGAGCGGCGTCTTGTCGAACGGCGGCGTGAACAGCAGCACGAGACGATCGCCGCGATGCACGAGCTCACGGTCGAGCGCGGCCATCGCCTGGACCGCGCGCGCCGGGTCGCCCGCTCCGGACAATGCCGCCCACGATTGCGCGATCGAATCGATCCGGCACTCGTCGCTCGACGACGAACCGAGCGGCGTGCCGTCGTCGTAGTAGCCGCGACGATACCACTCGCCGTCCCAGGCCGCGGCATCGAGCGAGACGCGCAAGGCATCGGCATGGGCTTTCCAGGTCCGCACGCGTGTCTTCTCCTTGCGCGACGCGGCGATCGGAATGAAGGCGGTGAGCGCTGCCTGCAGGAACCAGCCCAGCCAGACGCTCTCGCCCTTGCCCGCCTCGCCGACGCGGTTCATGCCGTCGTTCCAATCGCCCGCGCCCATCAGCGGCAGGCCGTGCGCGCCGGTGGCGAGCGCGAGGTCGAGGCCGCGTGCGCAGTGCTCGAACAACGACGCCGCTTCGTCGGCCTGAGTGGGCTGGAAATAGAGGTCGTGGTCGGCGGGCTTCAGGGCCGGGCCGTCGATGAACGGCACCCGCTCGTCGAGGACGGCCCAATCGCCCGTGGTCTCGACATAGTGCGCGGCGACCGTGGCGAGCCATGCCCGGTCGTCGGAAATGCGCGTGCGAACGCCCTGGCCCGCCGGCGGGAACCACCAATGCTGGAAGTCGCCCTGGACGAACTGCCGCCCGGCTGCGCGCAGGATGTGCTCGCGCGCCATCTCGGGCCGGGCGACGGTGAGCGCCATGACGTCCTGAAGCTGGTCGCGAAAGCCATAGGCGCCGCTCGCCTGATAGAAAGCCGAGCGCGCCCAGTAGCGGCAGGCGAGCGTCTGATAAAGCAGCCAGCCGTTCAGCATGATGTCCATGGGCCGATCCGGCGTCGTCACCTGCAGCGTGCCGAGCAGGTCGTCCCAGTAGTCGACGACCTCGCGATGGATGGCGGTGAGATCGGCGGCACGGTAGCGCTCGATCAACGCCTGCGCCGCGGCGGCATTGTCAGCCTGGCCGAGGAAGAAGACGATCTCGGTCACAGCGCCGCGATCGAGGTCGATCGCCGTCTGCAGGGCGGCACAGGGATCGAAGCCGGCGCCGGCCCGCTGTGCCAGGGGAATGGCGGCGCTCAGCGCCGCCGGATTATCGGTCGTGCAATTGCGCCCGACGAACTCGCTGCGATCGGCGGTCCACGCGGTCTGGCGGCCGCCCAGGTCGGCGAAGGCTATCTGCGTGCCATGAGACAAGTTCCAGGGATTGCGCGCAAAGATCGCGCCGGTTGCCGCATCGCGCTCGGTGACGATCGTCGGCGCCGACGCGCCACGCGACAGGCCGAGCACCCATTCGACGTAGGCCGTGACCGACAGCCGCCGCGCCCGGCCGGAGACGTTGCGGATGGTGAGTCGCGAGATCTTGATGGGATCCGAAAGCGGTACGTATTGCAGCAGTTCGAGCGCGATGCCGTACGCCACGACCTCGAACCGGCTGTAACCCCGGCCGTGACGCACCACATGGGGTGCCGTTTCATGCCGGATCGGCAGCGCCGTCGGCGTCCACAGATCGCCGTTGTCGAGGTCGCGCACATAGAGCACTTCGCCAGGCCGATCGCTGACCGGATCATTCGACCAGGGCGTGAGTTGATTGTCGCGGCTGTTCTGCGACCAGGTATAGCCGCCGCCCTCGGCCGCGACCTGGAAGCCGAAGGACGGGTTGGCGACGACATTGATCCAGGGGGCCGGCGTCGACTGGCCGGGGCCCAGCACGGTCACGTATTCCCGGCCATTGGGCGAGAAACCACCGAGGCCGTTGAAGAATTGCAGGGCACCCAAGGCCGCAACGGACGGCCGGTTGGCCTCGCGATCGGTATTGGTGGCGGGCCGGCGCTTGGCAGGCGGCAGCACGCCGCGCGCTGTCTGAAGCCGATTGAGCTGATCGGCGAGGCCGCCACGTCGGCTCAGCAGGACGATGCGGGCGACGGCCAGCAGCAGGGCACGGATCTCGGCGGAAATCAGGTCGCTGCGCAGGACGAAAATGCCACCCGACTGGTGCTCGGTCCCGAGATGGGTTGTCGATCGACTGGTGCGGACAAGGGTCTCCAAGGCGATCTGCAGGTCCTGGACGTAGGAAGCGCCGCGCTCGTTCAGGATCACAAGATCGACGACCAGGCCCTTCAGGCGCCAATACTCGCGGGCGCGCAACAGTTCGCGGACGATGGCGGCATCCTCGACCTCGTCGATGCGCACCAGGACGATCGGCAAGTCGCCCGATATGCCCTGCGCCCACAAGACCGGTTGTCCGGCGAGGCCGCGCCCGATCGTGTCCGACGAGGAACGCAGCGCCGGATTGGCATAGAGGACATGGCCGGCCAGGCGCTGGTAGAGGGTCGCCTCGGCGGATGCGATGTCGAGGTAGCGGAGCTGCACTTGCGCCTGCGTCCAGGCGAGCGTCGCCGCCCGTTCGAAGGCGTTGGTGTCCTGGTGCCTGTCGATCGCATCGAGAAGGGTTTCGCGCGAGGACGCCACCATCGTCCAGAAGGCGATGCGCGCCGTGCCCCCGGCCGGGATGCGCAGGCGCCGGCGCAAGGCGAACACCGGGTCCAGCACCGTGCCGACGGTGTTCGACAGGCGCCGCCCGTCGATCGCCGCGATCGCGTTGCCGACGTCGTTGCCGCGGCCGAGGAAACGGGCGCGGTCGGTCTCGATCTCGACGCCGCCGACCGCTTCGCCTTCGACGACCGCGAGATGGGCGGCCCACAGCTCGGGCTCGTCCGGGCTGCGGCGACGGCGCGTCGCCAGGGTGGCACCCGAGGGCAGCAATTCGGTCTGTACGAACATCTTGGAGAAGGTCTGGTGCGCCGCATCGGTAAGGGGCGGCGCCAGCACAATCTCGGCATAGGAGGTGAGCTCGATATCACACGCCTCACCGCCGCCATTGGCGACAGAAACGCGACGGACCTCGGCGTCATCCTCCGGCGAGACCACGACGTCGACGGTCGTGGTGAAGGCCCCGTCGTAACGCACGAACTCCGCGCGATCCTCGGCGAACATCACGTTGTAGCCGGCCGGCCGCGTGCCGCGGGGCTGGTAGGTCGCCGACCACACCGCGCCGCTGGCGACGTCGCGCAGGAAGACGTAGCTGCCCCAATCGTCGCGCGTCGTGTCCTCGCGCCAGCGTGTCACGGCGTGCTCGCCCCAGCGGCTGTAGCCCGAGCCTGCCGCGGTCAGCATCACGGCGTAGCGGCCGTTGGACAGCAAGTGGGTGGACGGGCTGGCGGCGTGTGGATTGTGCAGGCGGCGCACGACGGCGGGCTCGAAGTCGTCCACCGTGGCGCTGGCGCCGACTTCCTCGGCCCGCGGATGGGCGACAGCGACGTCACGGGGCGTGCGTTCCTGCAGGAGAAGCTCGGTCGCCTGCACGATCGGCTCGGCGTGAAAGCGCGTGCGCATCACGCCGTCGAACAGCGCATTGGCGATGGCGACCACCGTCATGCCCTGGTGGTGGGCCATGTAGGCGCGCACGACCGCCACTGTCCGGCCTTCCGGCAGGCGCGACGGCGTGAAGTCGAGCGCCTCGTAGAAGCCGTAGCGCCCGCGACCGCCGATTCCGGCCAGCCGGTCGAAGTTGGCCGCCGCGGCCGCCGGATCGACCATGGTGGCGAGCGCCGTCGCGTAGGGCGCGATGACAAGATTCTCGCTCAAGCCGCGCTTGAATCCGAGGCCCGGCACGCCGAAGTTGGAATACTGGTAGGTGAGTTCCTTGTCGCGCGCATTGTAGGCCGATTCGGAGATGCCCCACGGCACGCCGAGGCCATCGGCGTAGTCGATCTGTCGGCGCACCACGAGTTCGTTGGTTCTCTCGATCAGGCTGCCAAGGGGCGCGCGCATGACCAGCGACGGCATGAGATACTCGAACATCGACCCCGACCAGGAGATCAGCGCTGCGCCACGTCCGATCGGTGTCACCTCGCGGCCCAGGCGGAACCAATGCCGGGCGGGCACATCGCCGGCGGCGATCGCCATGAAGCTCGCAAGCCGCGCCTCGGACGCCACGAGGTCGTAGCAACTCGCGTCGAGCCCGTCCTCGGCAACGACATAGCCGATCGACAGCAGCCGACGATCCTGGTTGAAAAGAAAGTCGAACTCCATGGCGTTGGCCATGGTCCGGGCAGTGGACTCGATCGTCTGCAGCCGGCGCTCGAGCGCCGCGGCCGACTGTTGGTCCTGCGCCAAATCGCGACGACGGCTATCGATCGACCGTTGCGCGGCTTCGACCCAGTACAGCATGTCCGCGCTCGCATCATCGCCCCGCTCGGTGGCGAGCGCACGGGCAAGGTCGGTGGCCTTGCCGGCATGCAGCGCCGGCTCGTCCAACCGATTGGGAAGCTGGGGCAGCGCCGCCGCAAGGTCGTCCAGGCTGTGGACCAGTTCGCGCGGCGTGACGACATGGGTGCGCCGATCGTCGGGCAAAGCCTGCAGCGCCTCGCGGGCGAGCGCCAGGCTGTCGCCCGCGCCGGCGATGGCGCCGCGCGCATCGGCGGGATTGCCCCGCCATGCCGCACAAGCATTGGCGAGCGCGATCAGGTGGCCGGCCAGGTTGCCGCTGTCGACCGAAGAGATATAGACCGGCTCAAGCGGGCGCAGATCGGACGTGTCATACCAATTGAAGAAGTGGCCGCGGAAGCGCTTGAGGGATGCCATGGTTGCAAGCGTCGCCTCGAGACGCTCGACGGTCTCGAGTGTGCCGATCCAGCCGAAGTCGCGGGCGGCGGTCGTCGACAGGAGCAGCAATCCGAGATTGGTCGGCGAGGTCCGGTGAGCGACGACGGGATTCGGATCCTCCTGGAAGTTGTCCGGCGGCAGCATGTGGTCGGCCTCGGCGACGAACGTCTCGAAGAACCGCCAGGTCCGCCGCGCGATCAGCCGCAGCGATCTCGTATCGGCCTCGGAGATCGCCAGGTTGCCGGCATCGGCCGGCGCCACGCTCACCCAGCGCGCGACCGCGGGCGCGAACAGCCATGCCAGGATGAAAGGCGCGGCAACCAGCCTTGCCGCGCCACCGGCATACCAGACGAACAAGGTGGCCAGCGATGCAATGAAGAGGCTCCCCGCCATCTGGCTGACGAAGCCTGTCCAATCGGTGCGAAGCATGGTCCTGGACTGGGCCGCGGTGGTCCAGTCGAGCAGATGGCGATGGCTGACAAACAGTCGATACAGGGTCCGGCCGATCGCCTCCAGCATCAGCCACGCCTGATGAGAGAGAAACACCACGAGCAGCGCGGACTGGGCGAGAGCGTCGAGAACATCCGTCGCCAGCGCGCCGAAATGGCTGCGCGCCGTGATACCGGAATGCCGCGGCACAAGTGCCGCGATCACCGGCAGGATGGTCGGCAGGGCGACGGTCAGCAGGGCGAAGCCTGTCCAGACGAGTGCGGCCGAGAGGGGCAGCGTCCATCCTGCCAGCAGCGCCGCGAGCACGGCCGGCGCGGACAGGGTGCGCCTCAGGTTGTCGAACATCTTCCACCAGCCGATCTCCGGGACGGGCGTGGCCTTGTCAGGCGCCCGCCCTTCGACCCTGCCGAGCAGCCAGGGCAGCAGCTGCCAGTCGCCCCGCGCCCAACGCTGCTGGCGCGCCGACGCCACGTCGTAGCGGGCGGGAAATTCCTCGACGACCTCGATGTCGGAGACCAGGCCCGAACGGGCGAACACGCCCTCGAAGAGATCGTGGCTCAGCATGGTATTGTCGGGCACCCGGCCCTGCAGGGCGGCCTCGAAGGCGTCGACGTCGTAGATGCCCTTGCCCGAGTAGGAACCCTCGCCGAACAGATCCTGGTAGACGTCCGACACCGCCGACGAATAAGGGTCGATCCCGCTGTTGCTGGAAAAGATGCGCTGGAACAGCGAGCCTTCCGCACCGACCGGCAACGAGGCCGTTACGCGCGGCTGCAGCACGCCGTAGCCTTCGACGATCCGGCTTTCGGCCTTGTCGAGACGCGGCCGGTTGAGCGGATGCGCCATCTTGCCGACGAGCCGCTGGATTGCGTCGCGCGGCAATCGCGTGTCGGAGTCGAGGGTGACGACGTAGCGGATATCGACCGGCAACGCGCGCGATTTGGTGTCGATAAACGTCGTGTCAGTCGCGCCGCGCAGCAGGTGATTGAGTTCATGGAGCTTGCCGCGCTTGCGCTCCCATCCCATCCAGACGCCCTGCGCCTCGTTCCAGACCCGGTGCCGATGCAGCAGCAGGAAGCGATCGGCGCCGTCCGCGTTGGGATAGCGGGCATTGAGACGGGCGATGCCGGCGGTGGCCACCGCCACGAGGTCGTCGTCTCCCGGCAGCCATTCGGCATGGGCGTCCGCCCAGTCGGACAGGAAGGCGAAATGGATCGCGCCGGCGGGGTTGGAAAGGTAGTGGACCTCAAGCCGCTGGATCTGCTCCTCAACCGTCTTGCGAGTCGTCAGCAGCGTCGGGATGGCGACCAGGGTGCGGAGATACGGCGGCACCCCCGCCCGCAGGTCGAGGCAGGGCAGGAGCGTCGCGCCGAAACCGCCGGTGATCGCCCGATTGACCAGCATCAGCGCAGCATCGACTGCCGGCAGCAGCCCGATCAGCACCATCACCGCAAGCTGCCAGCCGGTGATGCCGACTTGCGCCAGCACGAGCAACGGCAGGAAGAGAACGACGGCAGCCGTCATGGAAACGCTGACGACGTAGCCGGCGATGCCGGTTGTCATGAACCTCCGCCGGAACGCAAGGCCGGTTGGCCGGAAGCCCAGGGAACGCTCGAAGGCGCGGCGGCCGCCGCCGATCAGGTGATAGCCGGGATCGCGCTGTCGGCGATCGCCATCGCATGTGCCGGGAGCAGACGAAGCGGTGTCGAGAGCACGGCGCGCGATCTCAGCTTCCGTCAAATCCGTGCCGCGAGCCATCTCCTCGATGGCAGTGCGATAGAGGTTGCGGGTGGCGAAATCCATGGCGGCGAAATCGCTGCCGGCGCGCAGTACATCGTCGACCGGACTCACCTGCTCGAACAGCTTCGCCCAGTCGACGTCGGAGATCAGGCGCATGCTGGTGATAATGTTGCGCACGGTGACGTTGGTCGCGCCCTGGAGATTGTGCTCCTTGCGCACCAGCTCGTCGGCGGTCGTGCCTTCGCGCGCCAGTCGCCCCTCCAACCAGCCCACGGCCGGCGTCGCCTCGGGGTCCTGGTCGCGCAGGCGCTGGACGAGCTGGACGATGAACCCTTCGGAGAACGGCGCCCGCTCGTAGGGCTTGAGCGCCCCGGGATCGGCGACGAGGTCGCCTACACCCAGCAGCCGGTCGGCCACGCTGTCGGCCTCCTGGCGCTCGGCGCGGCGGCTCATGATGCGTACAGCCGAGCGCCGGAGATTCTCCACCAACACGATGCGCAGCGTGATCGCCACGGCCCACAGCTCGCCGATGCCGAGCGGCTGGACGTTCTGATAGGCGCGCACGAAGCGGGTCAGCGCTTCGGGGTCGAACCGGCTGTCGGTATGGGCCACGAAGGCCCATGCAACACCGAACACGCGGGGGTAGCCGGCCAGCGGACCGCTGCTCAGCTTGGGAAGCTGGCGGTAGTAGCCCGCCGGCAGGTCGGTGCGAACTTCACGAACCTGTTGTTCGACCAGGTGATAGTTGTCGAGCAGCCAATCCGCGGCCGGCGTGATCGGGCGGCCTTGATCCGCAGCCTTTGCCAGCCTGCGATAGGCCTCGAGCAGCGTGCGTTCGTTATGGGCCAGACGATCCACGAGCGACCTGACGGAAGCGGGTGTCGTCGAAACGGGCTGGTTGGCGGCAAGGCTTTCCGCGTGCTGCTCCAGCCGTTCGACGCTGAAAAGCTCGCTGCGGATGGGATCTTCGTCATCCCATAGGGAAACAGGTTGCGCGCGCCCAAGGGCGCGCCGCACAAGCGATATCAATGATCCTAGCCTTTCCGGCAACAACGCGCGCGCGGCACCGAAGTTGCCGCGCGATCGTGACGCTTTGCCGTGAACGGATTGCTACAGCCGTTGTCGTTCTACAGCAAACGACAGGGCCGGACGAATCGTCTAATGCCGCGCCGCTTGCCCGCCGTCCAACGTCATCACGACTCCGCTGATATAGCTGGCGCGATCCGACGCCAGGAACACCGCGAGGTCGGCGACCTCGTCGGGTTCGGCCGCGCGACCGAACGGCATGTGCTTGGTGAGCTCGGGCCAGCGCTCGGGATCGCCGAATTGCTGCTCGGCCTGGCCGCGCAGCAAAGTGAGCATGCGGTCGGTGCGCGTGGCCGGCGGGTTGATCGCCATCACGCGGACGCCGTGATCGACGCTCTTCGATCCCACGGCGCGGGTGAAGGCCATCAGGCTCGCATTGCCCATGGTGCCGGTGACGTAGTCGTAGTTGTAGCTCTCGCCGGCCAATCCGATGATGTTGACAATGGCGCCCTTCTTGCGCGCGTACATCTTCTCCAGCATGGCGCGCGTGGCGTTGATGTAGCCGAACACTTTCAATTCCCAGGCCTCGCGCCACTTGGGCTCGGTCATGCCGAAGATGTCGCCGCGCGGGATGGCGCCGGCATTGTTGACCAGGATGTCGGCGTGGCCCACCGCATCGACCACCGAGCGCACCGTGTCGCCTTTGGAGAAGTCGGCGGCGTGGATCTCGACCGGCACGTTGTGGCGGCTGCGGATCTTGTCGCGCGCCGCCTCGAGCGAGTCCTTCGACCGCGAGGCGATGTGCACGGCACAGCCCTCGCCCGCGAAGGCCATGGCGCAGGCAAAGCCGATGCCGCGACTGCCGCCGGTGATCAGCACGGTACGGCCGGAAAGTTTCATGTCCATGTGGCGTTCTCCCTTTCGTATTCGAGAGGAAAGGTCCCTCGGCCTTCGGTCTCGGGATGACAGGGTGCGCCCATTACAGCGCAACCTGTCATCCCGAGTCGCGCGGACCAGATCCGCGCTGAAGCGAGGGACCTTTCCTACTCTTGCGTCAAAGCCTGTAGATACTGTCGATCGTGGCGCGGCCGTCCCCGGTTTTCACGCGGCCGTCCTTCACCATCTGCACGAGATGCGCCAGCATCGAGCGCCCGGCGGCCTGGTGCAGGTGGAGCGGCGTGTCGGCGTAGTTCTTGGCGACCATCGCCGGGATGGTCTGCGGACCTTCCTTGAGCCGCACCATGATCTGCGCCTCGCGGCCCAGCCGATGCTCGATATAGGCCTGCACGAACGGATTGGGATTGCGGATCTCCGAGCCGTGCGTCGGGATGTAGAGCGTCTCCTCGCGCGGCAGCAACTTGCGCA
>Ga0308309_10000471_pt1 | contig 25820 bp, 16 predicted proteins | sample HubBroMetageWFT5_FD_192491 | JGI IMG/M metagenome (GOLD analysis project Ga0308309, IMG submission 192491) | Warmed and freeze-thawed soil microbial communities from the Hubbard Brook experimental Forest, New Hampshire - Hubbard Brook CCASE Soil... | ecosystem: Environmental > Terrestrial >...
GGATTGTTCTAGCAAACGCGTTCAAGCGCAAAAGCCAACTGTCTGATGTCGAACTCCAGGATATTGATGTAGTTGGCAATCACCGGCGCGTTGGAATTTATCTCCTCATTATTTTTTTGATCAGTTTGCTCTCGATCGTTCAGATTTATGCTAGCGGTCTGAGTTTCGACCTGTACTCGTACGTAACGCTAAAGATGGACTACGCTACATACGAAGCTCATCGGTACAGCTTTGCCGATGCTACGAGTGGATTGCCCTATTATCTGTACAACAAGCTGCCATATGGTCTGGCACCGCTCGGCATCATAATGGTGTGGAATGCTCGTGGATCCAAGGGCTGGCAGAAGGTAGCATTTCTCGGCGTTTTGGCATTCGCAATTCTGCAAACCAGCCACAAAATGCCGCTCATTGTATTGGCGGCGTGCCTAGTCCTCTCGCGCGCTCTTATCCGTTGGCGTTTTCGGCTAAGCAAGCCGGTTATTTGGAGCGGGGTAGCCGTCTTGCTTGTTACGGTATTCGTAGTTATTCCTTTGTTTTACTTCATGCAAGGAGAACAACAGTACACAAGTGCGTTGTTTTGGTCGATAGAACGAGTGTTCCTTGAGCCAACCCGGATACTGCAACTGCACTTTGAGACCTATCCGTCCATTCATCCGTTTTTGCACGGCATGAGCACTCGAACAATTGCAAGTGTTTTCGGCGTGAAAAACTATATTCCTCCTTCTCTTTATATACCAAACGAGGTTCTCGGAATCGAAAACACCAGTTTCCCTGCTTTGTTCATCGGCGAAGCTTGGGCGGATTTTGGCTACTTCGGGGTTGTGGCGATTTCGATCATAGTGGGTTTTCTTCTACAGATTTACAATGTGTGGTTTTTCAACCAGAGAAGGCCCAGGTTGGAAGAAGCTGCCCTATTTATTTCGATTATTCTTTCAACCATACATCTCCAAGCGAGCAATTTCTTCACAACGTTATTGACGTACGGAATGTTTAGCAGCTTTCTAATCTACCGATGGATTCTCAGGGGTGCCGTGCCCCCGAGTCATTCCGTTAAGGGGTCGGCAGCTCTTTGGGCGGGTGCTGCGCCTCCGTCAAACGCATGATGAGCATTTTCATTGCAAAATCTTCGACATCTAAGACTCTTGCGACGAGCGAGGCCGCGCAGGCTTTGGAGCAGACCCGAGAGTTCTTCAATAAGCGGAGAAATCCGGCCAGGGTTACTCCTTCCGTAATAGAAAAGTTCGCGTTTGATCGGATCGTTGAGCTTATTCCGCAGGGTAGAGCGGATGAAACGGCGCTTGATCTTGGCTGCCATTGGGGGAGGTTGAGTACGTGGTTGGCTCGTTCCTTCGGTCGAGTGGTCGGGGTTGATTTTGCAGAAGAGGCGCTTGCCGGCGCTGAGCGCCGAGAGAATATTGAGTACGTTCGTCTGGACCTGAATACTTCAGCCACCCAGCTCAGAGAGTTTGCGCCCGTAGACTTGATTCTCGCTGTTGCGGTGTTTGAGATGATTGAATGTCCTGAACTGTTGTGCAAACAACTAGGGGCAATTGCGAAGCCGGGTTGTACGGCATTGGTAGTTATTCCTAACAGGAGGAGCGTGAATTATGTGTCTTTAAGAATGGCTTTGTGGATTAGCGGTCGCGTGCTCGGTCGCCCGAGACATATTTATAACAACGGATATGTTATTGAAAAGTTAGAGAACTGCCTGGCAGAAGCTGGTTTTAAAGCCAAGCAAAAGGGAGCTGTCATTGGCGTCCCACTGTATGCTGCTGAGTTATTTCCTCGATTCCTCCATCCGTGGATACTGAAGCTTGATCGGTTTTTCCTGAAGGTACTGGGAGGCTCCTACCATTGGCTTTCCTGTCGGTGGGAAGGGAGTTCTCAAGCGTGAAGGTCCTTATTACAGTAGATGTGGAGGCGCATCGATTAATCGATGAAATCACAGGGCCCTCGTCTGACAGTTTGGGAGATATTCTCGGCATTCTTCAAGAATTTGGTTATCGGGCAACGTTTTTTGTTGACATGTGCGAAGTGCCCACCTGGGGCGAGGACTTCATGCGGCGTGTGTGCTCACGCATTCTTGATGCGGGCCAGGATATTCAGCTGCACGCGCACCCGCATCACATGAGCGGGGATCGGAAGAGGTGGTTGCTCAGTGAGTATACAAGGGACGAACAAGGGCGAATTCTGGATTACGCAATTGCGCAGTACGTGAGATTTGTAGGGGCGCAGCCGCTCGCGTTTCGCGCAGGAGGTTTCGGGGCAAATCGCGACACGCTGGAGTTGTTAAACGAACGTGGAGTAAAGATTGACTGTTCACTGATGCATCGGTGGCGCGGCTGCGATCTGGAAGCCCCATTGCCGGGAGTGCCATTCTTTCTTCACGACATGCGCGAGCTACCGCTGACTCCTGCGACCATGCTCGGGCTCCCGGGACGCCCGCTGCGCACCGGACCGATAGACTTCAATTGGATTCCACTCTTCGTAATAAAGCGAATTCTTCGGCGCTTGAGGAGCGAGGACGCGCCAGTGGCAACAATCCTTATGCACAGTAGCTCGTTGTGCATGCGTCTCGGCTCAAAGCGCTTTCCCTATCGAAGGTCGCGCTTTTTCAAGTTGCTAAAACTGCTTTCGTTCCTTCGGTCCGAAGGATTCACTGTGACGTCAGTCGATGCTTGCGACACGATGGATCTTTGGGATCGTTTCTGTGCCAAACCCATTGCTTACGTCGAGACAAATCTCTTGATTCAATATGCGACTCTATTCTTTCAGAGTTTAGTTGGGGTTACATTCAAGCGCAGATTCGCATACTTCCTCGGGGCAAACCTACTCCTTTTCGTGGGTGCGATTGTAGCCTTCGCATACTTGAGCCGATGAACTTGACAACTTCATTGAAGCTGACAAAGCAAGAAAGCGGTATGGCTGTTTCGAAAACATGCTTACCTTCGAAGCCGAAGACTTGCATGTTGGGTCCATTTCCTCCGCCCGTTCACGGTATGGCATGGCTGAATTATGCGATGCGCGAGCATATGGGCACCATGAACCTGGAGGTCAGCACAATTGATCTCTCCGCATCCTCCCTCGAGAGAGGCTGGTTTGCAAGGTCGACAAAGTGGAAGAAGGTTCTACGCGGCCTCGCGCGATACGCTTGGCTTGTCTTTCAAAGCAAAGCCGAGACTCTTTATCTTAGCCTATCAGGCGGTTATGGGCAGCTTTTTGAGCTCCTGTTTGTCCTTATCGCGAGAGTCTCAAAGACTCGAATTGTCATTCATCATCACAGCTTTGCATATCTTATTCGACGGAAGGTTTTGACTTCATTGGTTTTTCGGTGCGCTGGGCCCCGAGTGCTGCACATTTCGGGGTGTTCGGCGATGTCACGAAAGCTGCAGGAGTTGTATGAGGTCAAGAACGTGGAAGCTTTGTCAAATGCCGCTCTCGTGTGGTTGCACTTTCCGCGCTCTGGGGCTACTAGACCTGCTCTGAGAACCATCGGATTCATGGGGAATATCTCATTTGAGAAGGGAATTGCCGAGTTTCTCGATGTGGCTGAGCTACTGAAGAAAAGCGGAGTGCCGATCCGCATCGTCATCGCTGGTCCATTTCAAGATCCGGCTCTGGAGAACTTTGTTCGCGAGAGGCTCAGGAGCTTACCTGCAGCGGAGTACGTGGGTGCCAGGTACGGGTCCGCCAAGTATGCGTACTTTTCCGATATAGATTTGCTGCTGTTTCCTTCTAAGTACGATAACGAGACAGATCCGGTCACCGTTTACGAGGCGATGGCATCTGGAGTGCCCGTCATCGCTTGGGATCGCGGTTGTCTGGCTAACGTGATTGTACCGGGCAGTGGGGCGTTGATCGGGCGCGATGAGGATTTTGTAACAGCAGCACATACTCATATTCGAGAGTGGCAAGCTTCTGATATAACCTTTAGTACTATATCCAATGCGGCTATCCAGAGGTTCGAAGATATGGCAGCCGAATACATCCCCGTGCTTAACAGGGTTGTTTCTCTAGTCGCGGACATACCCGGCGTAGCGTAGAAGACATAAGCGGGAAGAGCAGTCGAGACGATTGGCAACCATCGCCAACCTTGCATCAGAAAAGGGGCTGGGTAGAAAACTGATAATGAAAGAAACGTTGAGTTCACTTGTGGCGGACAAATCTGAAGGGAACAAGCGTGCCACCGCTTGCATTCAGTGCGGCGGAAAACTCGTTCCAACTGAGCAGCACCTCCACGACACGCGTTTCGGCATTGATTACGAGTGCGGGGCTGCAATTTGCACAGCATGCGGTCTTGAGCAGATCTTTCCAGCCCCGGATGAAAAGGACCTCAAGCGCTATTACGAGGATTTCTACAATTTCAAGGGTATCGATAAGAATAAATATGAACGACTGCGTGAGATGATCCTATTTTCTCCTTTCTATCGCATCTGGATGGCCATCGATGGCGACGTATCATTTTATTCATTTGCGGGTGAAGGACGCTTGCTTGATGTGGGGTGCAACGAAGGGCGGGGCCTCAATTTTTACCGTAGTAATGGCTTCTATGTGGAGGGGTTAGAACTCAACGGAGTAGCTGCCAAGTCTGCTCGATCGCGGGGATTTGTAGTTCATGGGGTCACGCTGGATAGTTTCGAGGCGAACTCCCAGTACAATGTCGTTGTGTTGTCAAATGTGCTGGAACATTCATTGAATCCCGCAGCGATGTTGGAGGATATAAGCAGAATCCTTGCCGACGGTGGATTGGTATGGATCAGTTGTCCGAACTCGAGAAGCTGGCTTCGAAGGCTATTTAGAGCGTATTGGATCAACTGGCATGTGCCCTTCCATATTTCTCACTTCTCGTCCGATACTTTAAGAGCATTGCTAGAAAATTGTGGTTTCAAGATTAAGAGCATGCATGATGAGACGCCGGCATTGTGGGTAGCCTATTCGATCATCGCCGGACTCTGCAGCAAACGAGGGAGTTCTACACGTACACTGCGGAACCCTCTGATCGTGGCAGCCTTGATGTTGTTGGTACGCGGGATCTTCTTTCCTCTCCTGTGGATCGGGAATCTAATGGGTCGAGGTGATTGCCTTGTCGTTGCAGCAGAGAAACCCAAATAGTGATTTGGTTAAGGATTAACCGAGACGAAGAACGCCCCAATTATTGTACGCAAGATATGAGCGTTAATGCGGTTCTTGCAATGATTACACGCGCTTGCGACATGCTTGTGATCGTCCAAAAATCTAGCGGGTTAGAGGATTGTTAACTATGCGCTACGCAGAACTTTACAATAAGCAGTACGCGTCTGGCGAGATAATCGGGGCGAAGGTGCCGTTTCCCAGGTTGCGAAAACTCGTAAAGTCTCTAGACGTGGACTTAACGGTTGAGCAACTCGCGATGGAATTGTTGCCTTCCGCGCAAGTCTTCCTGGACGCCGGTTGTGGCGAGGGGGGGTTGTGTTTCATGCTCGCTCCGCGCTACGAACGTCTAATTGGTGTGGACGTAGCTGAAGTAAGAGTGGCTAGGGCAGCGGAGCGGGCGACTCGCGAGTCTTCGGATCCTGACAAGTTTTCATTCCGCGTGGCGAACCTTGACTATTCCCTTCCTGTGCCAGACGGATCAGTAGACGCCTTGTGCAGCCTTAATGTCATCGAGCATGTATTTGACATATATGCTTTGGTGGTCGATTTTCACAGAGTATTGAAACCGGATGGCTTGGCTCTATTTCAAGTTCCAAATATCGGATACGCTAAGCATCGCGTGCGACTCTTGATGGGGAAATTGCCAGTCACCTCGAGCCCATACAACTGGGCCGAAATTGGCTGGGACGGCGGCCATCTACATTACTTCACGATGAATAGTTTCTGTGAGTTGCTTTCCAATGCAGGCTTCGAGATTCTTCATCGAACCGGAACTGGGCTATTTGGAAGATGGCGGAACTGGCGTCCGTCATTATTGACGGGGGACTTAGTAATCCTGGCGAAGAAGTCGTAAGACTCAGTTTCCCTGGGCGCTCGCGACTTTAAAGGCGCGTCGACTGCGCGCTTGGCTCATTTTCGTTCTCTTCAAAGCAGGCTTTGTTTCTGTCACCAAATCGGGAGTGTTGAAATTGCGAGTAGCCCTTCTTTGCGAGACGTTTTCAAAAAAAATGGGATATCTGCAGTATTTGTTGCCGAAGCACCTCGCTCTTCTCGGCGTGGATATGCATGTGATCACAATGAATCTCCCGCCGTACCATCAAATGAAGAACTTTTACGAAACATATGCGGGCTTCAATGATGGATCGGATCTTAAGCCGGGAACGATCGAAAAGTTGGATGGCTTTACGCTGCATGTTCTTTCCCATAGGAGAGTTTGCGGATATACGAGGATGGCAGGACTGTTTCGTAAGTTACGCACATTGCAGCCGGACGTGGTCCAGACGACCACGAATATAAATTGGGTTGGAATGGATGCTGCCATAGGAAGAATCTTTCTTGGCTATCGCCTGTTCACGGGATGTCATTATCACGCGTCTGTTTTTCCGCTCGCGCAGCGCGAGTCCGAAATCTGGGATCTTGATCGGATCCGTTGCTTCCTGACACGCGGATTGCCCGGCGGCTTCGTGAGTTTGCTTGCGGAGAAATGTCACGCTATCACTCCCGATTGCGCCGATGTGGCAGTCCGGTTTTTTGGTGTGCCCCGAAACAAAGTAGATGTATGTCCGCTGGGAGTAGACACGCAACTTTTTTTTCCTATTAGCACTGATCTCCAACGCCAGAAGGCAGCCGACTTGCGCCGGAAGTTGGGCCTTGAGCAGGATGACATCATCTGTGTTTATTCGGGGCGATTTAGTGAAGAAAAGAACCCCCTGCTGCTTGCGAAATCCATCCACTCCTTGACTGAGCGAGGAGAGCGATACCGTGGTCTCTTTATTGGCAACGGCGTCCAGGCGGCGGACATTCGCTCTTGCGCAGGCTGTGTTGTGCATGATTTTGTGCCCGTTTTTGAGCTCGGCAATTACTTCCGTGCTGGCGACATTGGAGTGTGGCCCACTCAAGAATCGATGTCGATGCTGGACGCTGCGGCATGTGGAATTCCGATTGTGGCGAATGACACCATGTCGGCTACGGAGCGCCTAGACGGCAACGGACTTGCCTACCGCTTGAATGAGCAGGAAGATCTAGTCCGTGCTCTCCTCGCGCTGAAAACTCGCGAGGGCAGGAAGAAAATGGGAGTAGAAGGTGCACGAAAGATGGTGCAGGAATATAGCTGGGATGCCATTGCCCGCAGGAGGCTACGGGACTATGAGGTTTCAATTGGTCAAATTCAAACCGATCGGCATCTTCAGCGGGTGACGCAATGATCTCAGGGCCGTAAACTGCTGTTTAATCAAGACGAAGGGCGGCGTTAAGTTCCCAATTCACCGATTAACTTCTCCTACCGTTCAAGTCGAAGACTTCGTTGGTAAAACTGTATTTTGTTGTCCGAAGGAAGATAAATGCCTCGTATGCTTCGGGCTACGCAGGCGCTGAGACCTTTTGGCGCAAATGCCAAGAACTCGGAAATGACATGGGTCGTTGGCGGTCTACATTGATTAGTGCGGCGAAAGAATTCGTCCTCAGTCCTTCTGAGGCTAGACGTCAGAAGAAAGGGCCCAAGCTTTGCAAGTTATGGGTTTTCTCGCCTTTTTTCTATCCCGAGGTGATTTCCACTGGAAAATACAACAGCATTCTTGTTCGGTCGTTGGCGGGGCGAGGTGCGTCCATAGAGGTAGTAACTTCACATCCCTTTTATCCTGCATGGAGGCCCGTACGATGCTACGGCGAGTTCGAGAACTTCTCAGTGCATCGGGGGGGCGCTTGGGTACGATACCCGAGGTCTATATTGTTGCGTCGACTCATTTTGGAGTTATGGTTCTCTTTCCATGCCACTTACCGGGCATGGGTAGGTCGCGAAGACTTGAGAACCGTGGTTGGGGTTTTCCCGCCGAGTTTGTTCTTCGTCTTTATGAGGTTCCTTCTTCCCCCTTCGGCCAAGAAAATCGGCATTGTCCACGACCTGCAAGGGATTTTGGGGTTGAGTGGATCCGGATTTGGCAAACGCCTCCTATATCGGATGGTCCGAGCAGTGGAGAAAAAGGCCTTTCGATCATGTGACAAATTGATTTTCCTTTCGCACAGCATGGCTAAAACGGCAGCCGAAGAGTACGGTCTTGATGCTGATAAGGTAATCGTGCGCTATCCCTTCGCTACTGTCAGCGGAAGTGGAAGGGCGGGATGCAATCTCGCCGGTCTCTTCCCGGAGGATGCTCGACATGTCGTTTATTCCGGTGCCCTGGGCAAGAAACAAAACTCCTTCCTCCTCTATGAATTTTTCAGAGATTGCGCCCCTGAACTGCCCGACGTACATTTCCATTTGTTTTCCGGCGGACCCATGTTTGAAGAGCTTAAGAATGCTCACAATGCTGACCCGATGGAGCGGATCCATTTCCACAATTTGGTGAATGAAGTTGATTTAGAGGAGCTCTACGCTCGATCCACATTGCAGCTCATCCCTCAATCTGAGGTCAGTTCGAACGCCTGTCTGCCCTCGAAGCTTCCTAACATCCTTGCTACTGGGTGTGCTGTTTTGGCGATTTGTGAACGAGAATCAGAATTGGCACAGATACTCCAACAAACGGGAACGGGTATTGTTGCGTATTCCTGGGAACCAAGTGTGCTCTTGGGCAAATTGAAGGAAGCACTGAACATGTCAAAGCTTCGAAGCCGTGAACAGCGCCGGGCGGACGTCAAGAACCTACTGTTAAACGCGTTTAGTTTGGACGCTCTGGTAGGTGCCGTCCTTTGCGAGAAGGAGGACGGAACAAAGCTAGCTCCAATGGCTGTGGGGACAGATTAATTCAGTTCTTGCCGCATACTCTCAGTTGTTCTTTTGGGGATACCGACCGATATTCCGATTAGTTTCCAACGACTCCCAAGATGCTCATTTTCAGGTTTACGTGATGCAGCGAAAGGTCCAGTCGCATGGATCTGATTCCGCGACTGACGATCCATGATGTCCATTTCACTTGTTCCGGATCCTTCTTCATCTCGTCGACGATAACTGAGCCTTTAGAAAAGTGTGCATTTTTCTGTGGAACATGCCTTTTCAACTCATTCTGAAATTCACAACATATTCTCTACAGGAGGTCGCATTCTTATCGGACTTGCCACTACTGGAACGCCCCCCCATTGCCTTCAGGGTGAGCAGAATCCAGCGCGGCGAGACCGGCAGATCCTCTTAATTGGTCCAGAAGTAATCGAGATGTTTGCGAAATGAGTCTTGCTTGAGGTTGTGGCTGATATGACGAAACGTACGATCAATCTGATTCAGTTCTGGCTAACGATCGGCCTCTTTTCGATCCCTGGCGTAGCCTTCTCCATCGCAGCTTACATACGCTTCCGATCCGGAGCTTTCTCTAATGTCGATGTAGATGCCTATTCCTATGTGATATTCATCATACTCGTGACCTCACTTTGGGCCTTGGTAGTCGAGCGCCTGCAATTGAATCGCCTCACGACGCTTTTGATGCTCCAGACCGGAGTTAGGACCGCGGCGGTAGCTACTTTGTACTGCACGCTATTGGTGCTGTCTCTCTCTTTTTTCTATCGGACAGTTAGCTTCGCGCGAATCTTCGTACTGATTGGCTGCACTCTACTCTTTGTTCTAAGCTTTTGTTTAATTCACGTTTTCCGAGGGGTAATGCGAGCGATCCAGAAGACTTCCAACGGTCGATTCTCTGTTGCCATCCTTGGAGCCGACGAATTTGCGGCTGGCGTGGCGCGACACCTTTCCAAGAGCCATCTCTCACGCTCCAAAGTTGCTTGTTTTGTATGTTTCCCAAATCAGTGTAAGACTGCCACGGGTTCGCCGGTTCTGGAGTGGGACCGGCTCGATGATGTGGTAGACGTGTTTCATTGTGCCGAAGTTTTTGTGGCCCTCCCGCCACAGCGCATGAATGAAGCGCAGGGAATCCTTCAAACTGTTCAGCACCTATGTATACCGGTTCGAATGGTGCTGAACCTGGGGGAGGGAGTGTACGTCCCTGAAAGAGTGTCTGATTATTACGGCATTCCGCTGCTCGATGTTCGGCCGTATCCTGTCGACACTGTCGCGTACGCTCTGGGCAAGCGCGTCTTTGATATCGCCTTTTCTTCGGTTGCTCTGTTTGTCGCCGCGCCCTTAATGGTGCTTATCGCCATCGTCATCAAGCTCGGTTCTCACGGGGCGATCTTTTTCTCTCAGGAGCGGGTAAGCCTGAACGGCCGCCGCTTTAAAATGTTAAAGTTCCGTACGATGTATCTACAAGATTTACAAGCTTCGGACTCCAATCACACCGCTCGCGAGGACCGCCGCGTTACCCCTTTTGGTCGCTTACTTCGCCGAACTAGCCTAGATGAACTCCCGCAGTTCATTAATGTGCTAAACGGTGATATGAGCGTGGTTGGTCCACGTCCCGAACTCACGTTTTTCGTTCAAAAATTTCGCCACGAAATCCCCTGGTATATGGGCCGTCATAACGTCAAGTGCGGTATCACGGGGTGGGCCCAGGTAAATGGTTTCCGTGGCAGTGATACGTCCATCCCTGATCGAATCCAATACGACCTTTACTACATGCGTAACTGGAGTATGACATTGGATCTGAAGATCATATTCTTGACCGTGTTCAGCGGCTTCGTGAACCCGCAAGCCTATTAGCCTGCATATTGACAAAGTTCCGACCTGCTTTCTGACTCCGACCATCCTTTTGCTCGAATCCTGCTGTCTGGAATGGAATACGACCTGTATGCGTATTTCTCATCACCGGCGGTTCAGGCTTTGTCGGCTGTCAAGCGGCGAATGCTCTTTCGCCTATCCGGAAGAAACCGACGCGCCGTATGGTCTTGCAAAGAAAATGTTGCGCGTGCAGTAGCAAGCCTACAGACAGCAATATGGAATGATTTGCATCCACCTTACGCCCGTAAATCCTTATGGGCCAAGGGACAATTTTGACTTAGAGACATCCCACGTCATTCCCGCGCCAATCAGGAAGTGCTGGGAAGCGAAGAGGCGCCGCTCCGGGAAGTTCTAGGATGGGGAAACAGAACGTTGATTCCACAAGTAATGATACGCGCGTACCTTTGCCCCTGCCCTATTTGTTTTCTTTGTGCCTTCAAACAGGCTGTTGCAGTGAACTTCGTTGGATGAGCCTCAGCATATTGTGCGCTTGCTCTTAGCAGACGCGAATCTGAGCTTGTTACAATTAAGTGAGCCAGCCTTTCAAGCGACCGCCCGTCAGCAGGCTGTTATTAAGATCGGTTAAAAGGCATGCCAAAGCCAACAAACGCCCAAAAATAGGACTCGCTCTGTTTGATAGACGGCGAACAGATTAGTTACACTTTTCGTTAGCTAGCACACTCACGTTCTAGCCTTTTCGCACCTCCTGGTGACGTCCTCTGAGCTGCACGTAAGATTTGTTCCCGCGCCTCACATTCTCTTACGTAACATCTACCTCGCTTCTCCTGCGAAGCCCAACACGCAAGAGAATTTCCACCATCCGTTCGGCTGCGTGCCCGTCCCAGAGTGGGGGGGTACGGCCCCTCTTGCCGTCTCCTCGAAGGATCTCCTCCGTAGCCGCTACGATTCTGGAGGGATTTGTTCCTACGAGTACATTTGTGCCCTGCGAGACAGTAACCGGGCGCTCGGTGTTTTCACGCAGGGTCAAGCAAGGGACGCCGAGGGCCGTGGTTTCTTCCTGGATACCACCGGAGTCGGTCAAAACCAGAGCAGCCTTGCTGAGCAGACAGAGAAAATCGAGATAGCCCAGTGGCGGAATGAGACGGAGTTTCGGGTGATGCTTGATGCCAGTCTGGGTGAGCCGCATCTGAGTGCGAGGATGTACGGGGAACACAATGGGCACCCGCTGGGCAATCGCATCCATAGCGCCGAGGAGCGCAGCGAGCTTTTCCGTAGAATCGACGTTTGAAGGGCGGTGAAGCGTCAGAACGCCGAAGGATTGCCAACCTTTACCGTTGCGGAGTCCGAGTTCATCACCGATGCGAGATTGTTGGGCGAAGGGAAGGAAGTGAAGCAGCGAGTCAATCATGACGTTCCCCACCAGGTGGATGAATTCGCGGGGTCGTCCTTCTCTAAGCAAATTCTCGACCGCTTCATCTTCCGTGGCAAAAAGGTATTCGGCTAGGGCATCCGTAAGAACTCGATTGATTTCTTCCGGCATGGAACGATCAAAGCTGCGCGGGCCAGCTTCGACGTGGGCCACAGGGATTCCAATTTTGACCGCCGCCAATGAAACGGCAATGGTGGAATTAACGTCCCCAACCACAAGGACAAGATTGGGCGCTGTTCCAGTAAAGATAGGCTCGACGCGTTTAAGGATTTCTCCCGTCTGCTCTGGGTGAGTACCGGAACCGACTCCAAGATTGAACTGCGGGGCGGGAATGCCCATCTGACGAAAGAAGATGTCTGAAAGGTTTTCGTCGTAATGCTGACCAGTGTGGACGAGTAAGGATTCGAATTCTGGATGACGTTGCATTTCCCTAATGATTGGAGCGATCTTGGGAAGATTTGGGCGTGCCCCCACGACATTGATGATCTTAGAGCGAAGACTCATCGGTTGTTCTCTTCGGTTACTCTCTGAGTATAAGATTTGGGCTTCGGATAAAGGTTCGAAGTCCGAGACCATTCGAGAACACAACGCCTCAATGACGCTCCGAAGAACTCTGCTGGAATTAAGTTCGGATAGGAGATTCGAAGAGGAAAATCACCCGAAGATAAAGTTCTGGCGCAAAGATGGATCGAAGTGCTGCCAACAAGGTTCGTTTACAGGTTCAAAGTCGAGAGCCATCCGAGAACAAAACTCCCAAAATGCGCCTAAAACCATGATTTATGACGCAGCAAGGGGCTAAACGAATCAATAACCGTCGGTCCCAGGTTCAAATCCAGGCCGTCCCACCAACTACCCTAGAACGACTCTTCCCTGCGCATGACGCGTGTGCCTCTAGACACGCGAGTCGCCTGACGGACACAGTTACTACTGATCTATTTCCTCAGTTTCCGAGCATTAGCTGCAATCTTACGCGTGGCATAATTCGTGCACGATCTTGACCCGGAATCGGTTGATTCCAGTTTCGCATTACCACGAACATGCTTGAGCTACGCTTCACAATTCTTCTTCTCGGTTTGTCGGGTCTCCTGGCGTTCTTCAGCCCTGCTTACTACCTGCACGGCAATTCATCGAGGGTCTCTCGCGGTGCCGGCGCTCGCAACACGGCGGGAGACTTGCCCCGTCACGCCCAACCTTCAGCAAGCACGGACGACCGTTTTTCCGACGGCACTCCGGACTTTCTTCGCCTCGACGCTCCCTCCGATCAAGCTACCTTCCGCCGCTGGTTTGCGCTGATTGCCGAATTTCAAGCCCTTCGCCCCTCAAACGAACTCCCTCGCGAAATTAACGACTGCGCCGCCCTAGTCCGCTACGCTTACCGCAACGCTCTGCGCACCCACGATGCAAGTTGGTTCCGCGAAACACAAATCGAGCCTCCCTCCGCTCTTCCCTCACTCGAAAAGTATCGCTATCCGCACACTCCGCTAGGCGCTGCGCTCTTTCGCATCAAGCCCGGCGCTTTTTTCTCCGAAGATCTGAAGAACGGGACCTTCGCCGAATTTGCCGACGCTAAAACCCTGAAGGACTTCAACATGTACTTTCTATCACGCGACATCCGCGCCGCTCGGCCCGGCGATCTACTTTTTTATCGCCAACTCGAACAGGATTCACCATTTCACTCCATGATCTACATTGGCAGCAGCCCGTGGCTCTCCGAATCCGGCGCGGCAGACAACGGTGACGTGGTCGTCTACCACACCGGCCCCATTGGAAACGCTCCCGGCGAAATGCGCCGCCTCTCTGTTGCAGAACTTCTGCAACATCCTTCGCCGCGCTGGCGGCCCGTTACCGGTAACAACAATTTTCTCGGTGTCTATCGCTGGAACATACTGCGAGGAGCAAACTAGTGCGCTGGAAACCCATCCTACTTCTTGCCTGCCTTTTCTCTCTCATCACGCCCGCCGGTGGCCAACGCCCCAACGCATTTTTCTCTCTTTCAACAAACAAAACCTATCTGCCCGGAGAAAAAATTGGCCTCCGTGTCTACGCCAACAACGTCGACGCCCTTGAATTTCGCGTCTACAAAGTCAAAGATCCCGCTTTGTTTTTCGAACTCCTCGACAATCCACACGATTTCGGACGCATGACTCCTAAAGAGCAAGTCGATAACCCCACCTTCATCGAGCGCTTCCACGATTGGAAGCACGGCGTGTGGGTCGATATCCGCGACTTCTTCCGCTACCAATTTTCCGCACGCTCGCGCTCCCAAATGCGCGAGGAGCGCCAGGCCAAAGCCAAGGCCCAGGCGGGGCCTACCGCGGACGTTTTCGCCCAGACGCCCGTGATCAACAGCTCTCAGCTTGTCGCGCGCTGGAAACAGGAGATGCCGCCGCGGTTCTATTCAGAAATGGAAAGCGTTCCAGTTCAGAATTTATCCAAAGGAGTTTATCTTGTGGAAGCTACGGACGGCCAGCTCCGCGCTTACACGATCGTGATTGTCAGCGAATTGGGCCTCGTCACGAAGACGACTGCGGGGCAGGTGCTCACGTTTGCTGCGGACCGCCGCTCTGGCGTCCCAGTCTCCGGAGCCGAAGTACGCGTATGGGCCGACAAAAAAGAAAAAGCGCACTTCAAGAGCGATAGCAACGGCCTCGCCGAAACTGCTGTCTCCGAAGGCCAGTATCAAGACGTCCGCATTCTCGCTGTCCATAACGAAGACGTTGCGCTCGTCACTCCCTACTCTTACAACATCAGCAGCAAACCAGCCGAAGACTGGACCGGCTACATTTACACCGACCGCCCCGTCTATCGCCCCACGCACACTGTCCACTTCAAAGCCATTCTCAGAACTCGTGCCGGCGAGCGTTTCAAAGTTCCAACTGGCGAACAAGTCCAGGTCCTAGTCGAAGATCCCGACAGCAAGCCGATTTTTCAATCCATACTTCCCGTTTCGTCCTTCGGCACGATCCACGCCGATCTCAATCTCTCCGCGGCGGCTGCGCTTGGCTATTATTCGATCACTGTCAGCGGCCGAGGCGGCCAGCGTTACGCCATCAACGGCGGCTTCTACGTCGAGGAGTACAAAAAGCCCGAATACGAAGTAAAGGTCACGCCTTCCACTCCGCGTGTTCTTCAAGGCGACTTCATCGAAGCCACACTCGAAGCTAAATATTATTTTGGCGAGCCCGTCGCCGGAGCCGATGTGAAGTACGTGGTCCACACGCTTCCATATTGGTCTCCGTTCATCGAACGGGACGAAGACGAAGGCATGCCCGCGGAGTCATTCGGGGAGGGAGGAGAAGCCGACGATTCAGGAGACTACGCTGGTAGCCAAATCTCCGAACAATCCGGCAAACTCGATGCCGACGGAAAACTAAGAGTTCGCATCCCCACGGGAGTCGATCAACACCACAACGACGTCCGCTACCGTATCGAGGCCCGCGTCACCGATACAGGGAACCGCGAGATTGCCGGCCACAGCGCGGTCGTCGCCACGTACGGCTCATTTGCAGTCGGCATCTCCGCCGAAAGCTATATCTATCAGGTCGGCGAATCCATCCGTGCGACAGCCGTCGCGAAAGACTACGACGGAAAACCTATCCAGACCGCAGTTCACGTCGAACTAGTCCGCGGCTATTGGTATCACAACGCCGGAAACCAGAGAGAAACCGTTGTCGACTCGCGCGACGCAACCACCGGCACCGATGGCGCAGCCGTCGTTACCTTCAACGCAAAGGAAGCAGGAAGCCTCTATCTGCGCGTGAAAGCGCAGACTCCAGAAAAGCGCGAAGTGCAGGGAAGTGGCTATATCTGGATCACCAGCACGAACAACAATTGGTGGGGCAGCGAAAACCGGGAAATTCGCATGGTTGCCGACAAAAAGTCCTACAAGGTCGGAGATACCGCCCACGTCCTCGTCTTGACCGGCATGTCCGATGCCTATCTCTTAGTCACCACCGAAGCTCGCACGATCCAGACGAAGAGAATTGTCCACGCGACTTCTTCTTCCGTCACAATCGATGTGCCCATCACCAGTGACCAGCAACCCAACGTTTTCCTGACCACTGTTTTTATCCACGACAACAAGCTCTACTCCTCCAGTAAAAGTCTGAAGGTTCCGGCCGTACAGCAAAAACTCCAGATCGATATTCAGCCTTCGCAGAAGCAATTTCAGCCTGGGCAGAAGGCGAGCTATACGCTGCTGGTCCACGATTCGAACGGCAAGCCCGTCGCCGGCGAATTTAGCATCGGCGTCGTCGACGAAGCCATCTACGCCATCCGGCCCGATACCAACGGCGACCCGCGCGATTACTTCTACGGTCCCGCTTACGATCGCGTCTCCCTCGACTCCTCGCTGAACTTCTATTTCAGCGGCGAAGCAGGGAAGAAGCAAATGTTCCTAGCCTATCGCGGCAATGCGAATCCGCGCGCGCTTGCTCAACTCAAACCCGAATCTCTCGTCCAACCCAAAGTTCGCAAACTTTTTCCAGACACGGCTCTCTGGCTCTCTGACGTTCACACTGATGCCAACGGCCGCGCAGAAGCCCAGCTTACATTTCCCGATTCACTCACCACGTGGCGCGCAACCGTTCGCGGCGTCACGCTCGACACAAAGGTAGGTCTCGCTACAAACACCGTCATCGTCCGCAAGAATCTCATGGTGCGTCTAGCCGTCCCACGCTTCTTCCGTCAGGGTGATGAAGTCACCGTTTCCGCCATCGTCCACAACTATCTGGCAACCACGAAAACGGTTCAGGTCTCGCTCGATCTAAAAGGCCTCGATGTTCTCGCCGGCCAGACTACTCCCCTCGAAGTCCCCAGCAAGGCAGAAGCAAAAGTGGATTGGCGCGTTCGCGCGCAATCCGTCCACGAAGCCGACCTGCTAGCGAAAGCTCTCACTAACGAAGAATCCGACGCCATGGAAATAACTCTTCCCGTCATTCCCGTAGGCGTGAAACAGAGCGACGCTAAATCCGGCTCCGTCTCGGGGTCCGATCAAGAACAGAAAGCCATCGTCACGCTTCCGGGAAATCCCGATCAATCTTCGCCCAGCTTGGACATCACCCTCAGCCCATCGCTGGCTGGCAGCATCTTTTCCGCACTCGACTATCTCACCAGCTATCCTTACGGCTGCACCGAGCAAACCATGTCCAGCTTCCTTCCCAACATCGTCGTCGCCAAAGCGATGAAAGACCTGAAGCTGCAATCCACAGTAGACACCCCGGAGCTCGAAAAGAAAATCGAAGCCGGCATGGCGCGCCTGAAAGATTTCCAGCATTCCGACGGCGGCTGGGGCTGGTGGAAGGAAGACGACAGCCAGGTTTTCATGACCGCGTACGTTATCAATGGCTTCGGCCAGGCTCGCGAAGCCGGTTACGATCCCGGTGCAGATTCGCTAGCCCGCGCGCTCGATTATCTGCATTCGTCGCTCATCCAGCATCCCAACATGCGTCAGGATCTTCGCGCCTACGTCGTCTATGCACTCGCGCTGAACAACGCCGCAAAGCCGGAAGAATTACAGGACGCATGGAAAGAGCGCGGGAGGATGAACACGCAAGGCCTCTCCATGATCGGCTTGGCGCTTCTTTCGACAGGCGATCGAGCGAAAGCGCAGGAAATCGCTGCAACCATTGAATCGCAAGCCGCCGTCAACGATTTCGAAGCCAACTGGCCCTCCGTCTACGACTATCTGATGGAATTCGAAATCGACGACGCAGCCGAGACAACCGCCTACGCCGTCCGACTCCTCAGCCTCATCAAACCCGCCAGCCCACTGCTTCCCAAAGCCGCGCTCTGGCTTGTAAACCATCGCGAAGGCGGATACTTCTGGTACAGCACCAAGCAAACCGCAATGGTCATTTTCGGCTTAACCGATTACGTGAAGTCCAGTCACGAACTGGACGCCAATTTCCGCGCCGAAGTCTTCGTTAACGGAAAACTAGTCATTTCGCGCCAATTCACTCCAGCCGACGCCTGGAATCCCGCCCAGCCTGCCATTCGCCTCGCCGCTTCGCAGTTGCAAACCGGTGCCAACGAAATTCGCATCCACAAATCCGGCGCAGGCCGCCTCTATTGGTCCGCCAGCGGCGCGTACTACTCGAACGACAAGCGACTCGTGCAAAACAACAAGCTCTCTCTCAACATCACGCGCGATTATTTCAAACTCACGCCGGACCAATCTAACGGCAAAATCGTCTACAACCTCGATCCGCTCCAGGGCGACCTGCACGTCGGCGATGTTCTCGCGGTGCGCGTCACCGTAGGCGGCAGCGAATGGCGCTACCTCCTCATGGAAGATCCCATTCCCGCCGGCGCAGAATTCATTACGCGCGACGATCTCTACCAACTCAGGCAGCGCCCGTCTTGGTGGGAGTATTGGTTCACGCGCCGCGAATTTCACGATGATCGCGCCGCCATCTTCCAAACCTATTTCAGCGGCCGTCACGAATACGTCTACCTGCTCAAAATGGTCAATCCTGGCAAGTTCCAGGTCAGCCCCGCGATGGTCCAGCCGATGTACCAGCCATCCATCATGGCGACCAGCGATGCCGCTGTCGTGGAGGTAAAGTAATGACTCGTCTCGAAACCGCCCGCGGCACATTCGGGGACTGCTTCCGCACTGGCCGTCTCTGGATCGTCCAATTTTTCGCCAATCCCATCCTGCTTGCGCTTTTAGTTGCGTGGCTGCTCATCCCCGTCGCTAGCAACTTGCATCTGGTTTTCAATTTCGTCTTCGCTCTCGTGCTGCTCGCAGCCACACTCACTCTTCACGCCGGTACGCTGAATTTCTTCGCCGATCTTCAACGCAGCGAAAGCGCCCAACTCTGGCCCGCTTTTCGCCGCGCATTGCGCCATCTCCTCCCCATCGCAATTTGCGTCGTCGTCTTCTGTCTTCTCTGGCTGCTCGTCGGTAAGCTTGAATCGTACAAATCCAGTTTCCCCGCCTACATCCGTTCCACTCTCCCCGTTTCACTTCGCCGGCGCATTACACTGCCTGCACTCGACACGCTGTTCTCTGTAACTCTCTTCATAGCCCGCTGGATATTTGCCCCCGGCCTACTCCTGCCTCTCCTCGCGCAAGCCGCCGACCGCGGTTTTCGCGGTTTCGGCCTGCAAGGCCTCACTGCGTGGAGAAAAACAATCTCCAGCGTCGTCTACTGGATCGTACTGGCGTTCGCGGCTCTCCTCGGAGTTTTGGCCGCACAAAAACTCATGGCCTGGACGCCCGACTTCAAAGCGTCGACCACTCATTCGGAAGCTATCAGTCTCGTCTGGCGCCTCTTCCTCGCCTACCTTTTCGGATTATTTTCCTGGATGTTGACTAGCTCAGCTGTGGGGCGCCACAGCGCTGCCGCCGGAACTTCCTCGGACGTCGCCGGGAATCCCTCCGCTTAACCAGCCCAAAACAGTTTCTTTTCCGCGTTCCTGCATCAACACAGCTACGCGGCTTTGCGCCGCAGCGTAAGCCTTCTGCACCTCATCGCGATTCCTTGGCTGCCCCAGCACCGCTTCGATCTGCTCATCGGTCAGCGTAACGGCCGTCGTCCCTGTCGCATTCGGATTCGAAAGAAAAAGCACAATCCCCTCGCGAAACCAAAGCGGTGTCGCCGCTTTCGCTTTCGCTTCGACGAGTACGTGAAAAATTTCGTGCCGCAGCGTCGATTCAACAATCGACCGCTTCTTCAATTCCGCAAGCGGCTGCAAGCGGATCGTTTTCCCGCGTGTGGACGCCGCAACCCAACCCGGCTGCCCCGTCGTGTTGCGATACGAATCGAGCGTCGCATAAATCTGCAAGCGGACGCCCGCAACTGCCTTCCATCCAATGGCTTCTTCATCGTCCTTCAAAATTCGTTCCGCGATCGCCAATATCGTCGCATCAACGTCCGGCTGCGTGCTCAAAAGCTCCACACGTTCGCTGCTTCTCTTCTGCCACTTTGCGTTTTCCGTTGACCCCGCTGCTCCAAGCACCGTTCCCGGATAATAAAAACTCAAAATCTCCCTGTAATTCTTTCCCTCACGCGCCATCTCTTCAGCGCCTGCTTGGCACATTCCAACCCCGTGCCCCGACCCTCGCCCGGAAAAAACAATCTGCTCCCCCGCATTTCGCACGTCGTACATATCGCTACGTATTTTGTTCCAACCAAGTTCGCGGTCCACCGCAAAGCGAAACGTCGACGCCGAAATCGGCGCATTGCCGCCGATACCCCCCGACAGCTTCAACCGCTGTGCTCGCCCGCTCTCCGATCGCGAAACAATCTCGATCGCACGCCAACCCGCCGGCATCGTCAGCCCCTCCGCGCGCAACGCCCGGTCCAAATCCACCACACGAATTGAGCTCTCCCATTTCAAAACGCTCCGCGCCACGCAGTAGGCATCGGTATGCGACGTCAGATACGCCTCCCTCACCGCAGGCCACGCCTCGCGCGCCGCCGCCGTCATCCCTCCGCAATTCTGGTGGTAAAACGTCTGTGCCAACTTCCCGTCAAATCGCAAAACCTCCCCGCGCGTAACATTCACCGCAGCATGTATCGCAGCATTCGGGCCTTTCCACCCGAACACCTGGCAATGCGTCGTGTCGCAAAAATCAAATCCTTCCTGGCCATGCTGGCCCATAAACCGCATCGCGTACGTCCGCGCAACCACGGCCATTGCCTTCTGGGATTCCGCATTCTCAAAGTCGCCGCTCTCCGCCATCAAAACTGCCGCGACATACTCTTCCAGCGGCATCGTCACCGTCACCAAGAGATGCCCCGCCCGCCGTTCAATATGTAACGGATAACTCCCAGAAAAGAGCGGCCCTCTCGTCGGCCGCAATTCGTAATGCCCACTCACGAAAAAATTCGCGCCACTGCTTTCATCGCCAGCGCCAACCGAAAGCTCGCGCCCGCTCTTTTCCGAGCAGTCAGGACACAACCGCCAGCGCACCTCTCCATCCAGCGCACGTATCGAAAGCGCGTCAGGCGGCCGCGCCGTATACAGCCTCACCCGCACGTCCTGCGCATGCACAACGCTCGGCGCCAGCACGCACCACGCCAAAATCACGCGCGAGCTCTTCACGGCGTCATCCTATTCTTCGCAAACTCAACAAACACAACCCGCGCCGCACTTGCCGCATCCCCGCCGTTTCCACGATCGAGATAAACAACCACAACAATCTCCGGCTTCTCCGCCGGCGCATACCCAACAAAAAATCCGTGCGTCTTAGCGCTCTCCCGCGAAGCCGCCGTCCCTGTTTTCCCCGCAATCTTCATTCCTTCCACATTTGCTCCATGCGCCATGCCATATCCCACCGACTGCTCCAACCCGGCAAACACTGCCGCGTCGACTTCCGCACCTGTGCCACTTCTTTTTTGCAACGCCAGCTTTCTGTAAGCTCCGAGCAATTCCAGCGCCGTCACTTCAATTCCGCGGTCCCCCAGCGCCTCGAGCTGCAACATGTCTCGGTCCCGCGGCATTTCGATCCGCCCGCTCGCCTCCTCTTTTACCAGCCCAGTCGCCGAATCCAGCCCTGCTCGCCGCAAACCTTGCACTAACTCTGCTCCGCCTAACCGTGTCGCCGCTCCCGCAAAATACGAATTGCACGAATACGCAATCGCTTCCTCTGCATTCAGATCCACGATCGAACTCGGATGCGCGCAATCCATCCTCACATCGGCAATCCGCAGCGGCCTCCGGCACAGCAGTCTCTGACTCGCATCGAGCTTCCCCGATTCGAGCAAAGTCATCAGCACAAACGGCTTCACGGTCGAGCCCGGCCTCGCAAGCCGATAGGCAGCCAGATCAAGTGCATGCGCCGCCACAATCTCCCCTGTAACCACGTCCGCGACAGCCGCCGCCCCAGCCCGCCCTTCCATCGCTCGTTCCACCGCCACCCGCAACTCTTCCTTCTTCGCGGTGTTAAATTTGGTTAGCACGCCAGCCGGCAAAACGAATAACAACAGTGCTGCGAAAACACGGATTGTTGAGCAATTGCGCATATCAGCCGATTGTAATGCGGGCCGCGCCTTTCGCAGCCGTAGCCTTCGAAAACTATTCGCCCTGTACGCTTCGCCAGTTAACTGGCAAGCGTCATTTTGCAATCGCGGCGTTGTCCGGTCCATCGGCCCACGGTACCGTGAATCAAACGCGGCCCCGGGCCGTGAGCTCGCAGTCTATGAAATGCATTAGGTTCGAACTAATCATCTCAGCCAGACGGGGTCTTTCGTAAACCAATCTCATTCGAATAGGAGCCACTCGTACGATGAAAAGCCTCAACAAGCTGATGTTCGCTGTTTTTGCGCTTTTGCTCTTCGTTCCTGCGCTCATCTCTGCGAAGCCGCAGCCCTCGAGGGAGCATCCTGCGTATCTTCCCGCTCTCACGGATCTCCGCCACGCGCGCGCCCATCTACAGCGCGCCGATGGCGGCGAATTGCGTGAACAGGAAAAGAAGGCCATTCACGAAATCGATGAAGCCATCAACGAAATCAAGAAGGCCTCCATCGACGACGGCAAGGACCTGAACGATCATCCTCCGGTTGACGTTGGCCTCGATTGGCGCGGCCGTCTCCACAGGGCATTGGAACTCGTCAACAAGGCCCACAACGACGTCGCCCAAGAGGAAGATAACGCCGCGGCGCAAGGCCTCCAGCAACACGCCCTCGATCACATCGACAAGGCCCACAAACACATCGAGGAAGCTATTCACCTAGTCCAGTAGTTTCACAGAAATTGGTTTGCTTTCACCCGCGCCGCGGCCATCTTCAGCCACGGCGTTCTTTTTTTCGGCGCGTCTCTGCATTGCGCTACGCTATTGCAGCTTTTCGTAGACCGCTTTCGCTTCCGCAAGACGCCTCAGCACATACTCTTTTTCGCCGGCAGAATTCCAGTCGGGATACCGCGAGGTCGTATCGATCGTCCGGTCGATCCACGCGGCAAAATACTTCGCGTCTTCGGGCGACCGTGGCGACTTGCCGCCTATCGTCACGTAAACCGGACTGGTCGTCGCATACACATAGTTGTCCAGCACCGGATACTCCGCGTTGTCGCTCGAAGCCCGCAGCACGCACCATCCGCTCTCCTTCAGCGGCAGCGTGCCCGTCACATCCGCTGAATCGCGCGCTCCCCCAAGCTTCAACGTCTGCACTACTCGTCCGTTACATACCACCTCGAAATGATCCACGGGCACAATCGACCGCAACTTCGCCGTAAACGGCACCGAGCCCTGCGCGCCATCGAATTTCAGTTCATCGCCAACTCTTTGTCCGCCAAGCGTGAATTCAATCAGCGGACCATTCGTCGCAAACGTTCGCCCTTTCTTCAGTGCGTCAAACCACACCTCGATATTCAGCGGCCACCTCGGAACCCATGCGTACACTCGATCCATTCCCACGTGTCCACGGATCGGCGCGGCATAGTTCGTCGTTGCATCTGTCCCCGCACCCGCTGGCAATCGAAACCCCAGATTCAGCAGCTTGTACCACACCTCCGCTGTCGAACGATGATCGCTGAACCCCACAATCTCCACGTAATCGAGTTTTCCCAGCGCTACATCTACGGGCAGTTCATCCGTAAGTCTCTGTGGCGGATTCGCAAACGGATCAGGAACTTCATCGAAAGGATGCACCGCTCCCACCAGCGCTCCCCGCGCATGCGCCAGATCGTAGACATCCGCGTTCATCGGATACAAACTCGCTGCCGCCGTGTTTGGATATCCCGCATAGCCCGGCAAGAGAAGATGGCCTTCCATGTTCAGCAGTCCGCGATGCCCCCAATAGCTTGTATGAAATTCTTGCCCTTGCACCAGCAACACATCCTGGTCTCCCTCGACCCTTTTGCGGCGGTAGGTGATGTCAGGGAAGCGTTGCTCCTTGTTCACAATCAGGTTGTTTATGATTTGTAGCCCCTCTGCTTCCGCTTCGTCGCACAGGTTCTGCGGAAAGTTGACGTAGACTCCTCCGTAGTTCATGTGCACGTGCAAATCGCTGCTCACCCACTGGCCGGGGGTGTTCTTCCCCCAATCGAGAGGTTTGAGAGAAATTGTCAGGGATTCGTAGCCGCCATTTTTCAGCAGAATCTTTCTATGTTCCGGCTTGTACGCAAATCCTTTTTGCACGTCGACGGTAATCTCTCCCGGCGGCACATCCATTTCCGCACCTTGGGAGTTCGACTTTCGCGTGTCGTGAAAATAGTGCGCTTCAAATGCGCTCATGCTTCGGTCAAATCCGTCGTCGGCATGAATCCACGCCCCTTCTGGCGCCCAGAATCTGCCGCTGGCGTCCGTAACGGATATGCGCGCCATGGTCGGGCTTCCATCCTCGTCCACCACGGAAACTCGAAGGCGAGCTTTCGGATGAAGGAAATGACGCTCCTCTACGAATGGCTCTTCCTGCTCGCCACCTGGAAAATCTTGCAGCCAAATCTCAGTGTTCCCACTCCGATTGGAGAGAAATACCAGTTTCTTCCCGTCAGGCGACCATCGAGGATTCGTATCGTCCCATCCGCTGCCCTCGTCAGAAAATTGGTTGGCGGCTTTGCGTTCTTCTATGGTGTAGGAAACTGGAAATGCGTCACCTCCTTTCGCCGGCATCAGCCACAGCTGATGCCACTGGCGCCCCAGATAAGAGCTGTAGACCATGCGCGAGCCGTCCGGCGAAAAATCCGGCTGCGCTTTCCAGTTCGTTTCTTCGTAATGAATTTCTCTCGCCTCCGCGCCGGGCTCCGCGCGCATCCTCCAAAATCCGCCACTTCCATGGATGCGTTCGCGATTGGAAACAAAAAGAATTTCCTTGCCGTCGCGCGTCCACACCGGGCTAATCTCCATATCAAACGCGCTGTAGTAATAGCGCGGCAGAGCGCTCTTCGTTTCTTCCGTCAGCCGCACGGTGTTCTCGAGTTTTCCGTCGTTCACATCCGCGCGAAAAATATGAAACCGTTTGTTGTACGAAGTTGAAACAAAAACAATTCGTTTTCCGTCCGGCGACCACCGTGGCTCCACGTTCACCGCGCCGCCGCTCGTCAACTGCCGTAATCTTCCGGAACCCAAATCCAGCAGCCACAATTCCATCGCATCTTTCTGATATGAAACATAGACGACGCTCTTTCCATCCGGCGACCAGTCCGGTTGGTAGTCGTACCCCGGCCCATCGGTGAGCTGCTGCGCCGTCGTCGAGTCAATTTTCTGGCGCCACAGCGATCCCGCCATCGAGTACACCACTTCTTTCGAGTCTGGCGACCACGCCACGCTGCTCGGACCGCTGGTCAAATGCGGCAAGTACATTTCGCGGAAATAATAAGGATGGGGCAGATCAATCTGCTGGAGAACGGGGCGGCGCTGCGCGCAGATCGGCAAGACTGTCGCGGTCAGCGCAGTAAGAAACAGCAAACATCTTTTGAGCACGTTAGGCCAGGCCCGCTTTGGAGAGGGGCAATTCGCGGATGCGTTTGCCTGTCGCGGTAAAGATCGCATTGCATAGCGCTGGCGCAAACGCGGGCAAGCCCGGCTCGCCTACTCCTCCCGGAGGAGCGTCGCTCGGCACGATGTGTACGTGCACTTCGCGCGGCGCGGTATTCATTCGTGCCACAGGGTAAGTGTCAAAGTTTGCTTGGTCGATCACGCCGTTCGTTGCCGTGATTGCTCCATAAAACGCGACGCTCGTCCCCATCACCGCCGCGCCCTCGAACTGATTCGCAACCATCGCCGGGTTCACGACTGTCCCGGCATCCAGG
>Ga0308309_10000472_pt1 | contig 25766 bp, 12 predicted proteins | sample HubBroMetageWFT5_FD_192491 | JGI IMG/M metagenome (GOLD analysis project Ga0308309, IMG submission 192491) | Warmed and freeze-thawed soil microbial communities from the Hubbard Brook experimental Forest, New Hampshire - Hubbard Brook CCASE Soil... | ecosystem: Environmental > Terrestrial >...
GCGGCCGTGGTTGTCAAAGTCGAAGATACAAATGGGAACCTGGTGACGGGTTCGACCGCTTCGATCACCATCAGTTCGACTCCCGCAGGCGTGGGTGGAACCATGACGGTTGCCGCGATCGGCGGCATCGCCACGTTCAGCAACCTGGTGTTCTCGACCACCGGCAGCTACACCCTGACCGCAGCCAGCAGCGGGCTGACCAGTGCCACCAGCAACTCGTTCACGATCGGTGCCGGCACTGGCTCGAAGCTGGTGTTCACCACGCAGCCAACGAACGGCACGGCAGGTTCGCCACTGGCGGCCGTGGTTGTCAAAGTCGAAGATACAAATGGGAACCTGGTGACGGGTTCGACCGCTTCGATCACCATCAGTTCGACTCCCGCAGGCGTGGGTGGAACAACGACGGTTGCCGCAGTCGGCGGCATCGCCACGTTCAGCAACCTGGTGTTCTCGACCACCGGCAGCTACACACTGACCGCAGCCAGCAGCGGCCTGACCAGTGCCACCAGCAACTCGTTCACGATCGGTGCCGGCACTGGCTCGAAGCTGGTGTTCACCACGCAGCCAACGAACGGCACGGCAGGTTCGCCGTTGGCGGCCGTGGTTGTCAAAGTCGAAGATACAGATGGGAACCTGGTGACGGGTTCAATCGCTTCGATCACTATCAGTTCGACGCCCGCAGGTGTGGGTGGAACCACGACGGTTGCCGCAGTCGGCGGCATCGCCACGTTCAGCAACCTGGTGTTCTCGACCACCGGCAGCTACACACTGACCGCAGCCAGCAGCGGCCTGACCAGTGCCACCAGCAGCGCCATTACCATCGCCTCCGGTGGCGGCACTCCCGCAATTGTGCTCGTGTCGCCTGGCTTTGGTCTGCGGACGCAGTCTATCCAGGTCACGATCACCGCGCAGAACACACACTTCCAGCAAGGTGTGACCACGGCGAACTTTGGACCAGGAATAGCTGTTGGCGGCGGCACTTCAGGCTCGTTCGGGGCAGTTACTGTCACCAGCGCTACGACCGCAACGGCGCAATTGACGATCGCGGCGAACGCAGCCTTTGGTCCGCGCACGGTTTCCGCCCGCACAGGAACCGAGCAGGCCACGCTGATTAATGGCTTCAGTGTGAACGGCAATCCAATCATCCTCTATGTCAGTCCGAACTACGCCAAGCCTGGCACATCCGTGACGGTCAATATTTACGGCCAGTTCACGAACTTTGTGCAGGGCACTTCGGTCGCCAACTTCGGAGCAGGCATCTCCGTCGGTGGAGCCGCCGCGGGAGCAAATGGACCCATCACTGTCACCAGTCCCACCACCGCCACGGCACAGTTGACGATCAGTTCGGGTGCAACGCTTGGCGTGCGTGTGCCTATTACCGTCACAACAGGCGCCGAAGTCGCCTCGTGGACGAGCCCTGGCTTCTTCGTACTCAGCAATGTGACCGGCTCAGCACCAACTGTGACGATCACCAGCCCGACGGAAGGCTCCGAAGTCACGGCGCTCACCACGGTCACCGGCACGGTCGTTAGCCCGAATCTCGCCTACTGGACGCTATCCTACCAGGGCAGTGGCTCCACCATATTTACGCAGTTCGCCACAGGCACAACCGGCACGGTAAGCGGCATGTTCGATCCCACGATGCTGCTCAATGGCATGGCGCAAATCCAGCTCAGCGCCACCGACCAGTCCGGGCAAACCTCCACAACGGTCGTCGACGTCGTCGTAACCCGCAATGTGAAGATCGGCAATTTCACGCTCGCATTTACCGACTTGAACATTCCCGTCGCGGGCATTCCGATCCAGGTGATCAGGACCTATGACAGCCGCATCAAGGCGAGTGGCGATTTCGGATTCGGGTGGTCGCTCAGCTACAACACCGTCAAGGTCGAGTCAAACGGCCTTGTGGGCGACAACTGGGCGGTGACGACGTCAGGTGGGTTGCTACCAGACTACTGTATCGTGTATCAGGGCAGTGTCGTCGTCAGCGTCCGATTGCAGGACGGCACCGTCTACCAATTCCAGCCAGCGGCGACTTCCGCAACGCAGTGCCAGCAGATCCAGCCGCCGCAAACTGTCGACCTGACATTCGTGCCCATTAGCACAACCCCGGCCAATGCCTCGCTTTCTGCGCCTGCGGGAGCGGGACTCTTTGTCAGCTACCTGGGAGGTCTGCCGGGCCCAGTCCAATTGTTGGATTCGAGCACATTCACATCATTCGACCCAACACAATTCTTTCTGAAGCTGCCAACCGGTCAGCAACTCAGTTTAGATAAGGTAGCGGGTCTTACGAGCGTCACCGACACAAATGGCAATACGCTCACTTTCAGCGCTAGCGGAATCGTGTCTTCACCTGGCGGCAAGAGCGTTACTTTTGCCCGCGACGCCCAGAACCGCATCACCACCATAACGGACCCGGCCGGCAACACGCTGAAATACGCATACAGTGCCAATGGCGATCTCGCAACTTCCACCAACCAACTTAGTAATGTCTCTACCTTCACTTACGATGGCAACCACGACCTGCTTTCCTACCAGGATCCCAGCGGAAACCAGCCCATCCGCAGCGTCTACGACGATTCGGGCCGCCTGATACAGGTGATTGACGCCTTTGGGCATGTGACAAACATAAACCACGATGTTGGTGCCAGCACCGAGACAGTCACAGATGCTCTTGGGTACACGACGACCTATGCGTACGACGCAAACGGCAATGTTGTCCAGATCACGGATCCTTTGGGGAATACGACGTCATCAACTTACGACGCGAGAGGCAACAAGACTAGCCAAACGGACGCTCTCGGCAGAATCACCAAGACAACATTCGATGCGAACAACAACCGGTTGAGCATCGCAAACCCGGCTGGGGAGACGTTCAGTTTCACTTACAATTCGCAGAATCTCCCTCTAACCTTTGCCGACGCTAAAGGGAATACAACTACAAATACCTACGATCCGAGTGGGAATCTGCTAACGTCGGCCAATGCCCTCGGGAAGGCCACAAGCAGAACCTACAACGCCAGCGGACTTCCCGTAACCGTTACGGACTTGAATGGCAATAAGGCATCACTTGCATACGATGCGTCTGGCAACATGACCAGTCTGACAGACGTGTCCGGCGTGACGACGACCTATACCTACGATGCTAACAATAATCGTCTGAGCCAGACAGTCACCCGAACAGCCAGTTCGGGATCGCAGACACTAACAACGCAGTATCAGTATGACGCGATGAACCGTCTTGTGAAGACCACACTGCCTGACGGTTCTTCAACGCAGACGGTTTATAACTCGATTGGAAAACCAACCGAAACAGCTGACGAACTCGGCCGCCAGACAAGTTATGTCTACGATCAGGCTGGAAGGTTGATCCTAACTACTTATCCTGACGGAACGACGGAATCCAATACCTATGACGCTGATGGCCGAATAATCCTATTTACTGGAAGAAATGGCGCTGTTAAGCAGTACACCTATGACGGTTTGGGCCGAAACCTCGTTACCATTGACAGTCTCGGTGGGACCACGACAACCGCTTATGATGCGGTGGGACAGATTTTGTCCATAAACGACCCTCGCGGGAACACTTCGCAGTATGCGTATGACAGCGCGGGAAGAAAAACGAAGATCACTGACTCATTGAACAATTCAATGAGCTTTGCGTACGACACAACCGGGCGTCTTATTTCTAATACGGACGCAAATGGACACACAACGAGTTTCCAATACGACGCGCTCGGGCGCCGGACCAAAATCACCTTTGCAGATGGGTCTGCACAGACGTACGTGTACGATGCGTTCGGGCACAACACATCGACTACGGACGCTGCAGGGAAAACGACCCAAGTAGGATATGACTCTCTGGGCCGGCTAGTGTCGGTCACTGAAGCAAATGGCCATACCACAACTTACACTTACGACGAGGTTGGAAATCGAATCACGCAAACCGACGCGAATGGTCACATTACAAAACTGCAATACGATCAGCGCGGGCACCTTACAGCCCGTATCTTGCCTGCTGGACAGGCGGAGAACTTTACTTACGACCTAGCAGGCAACCTCGCCTCGCATACGGATTTCATTGGCAAAAACACAGTCTACGCCTACGATTCTGGCAACAGACTTCTCACGAAAACGCCGGACTCGAGTTTCCATGAACCGCCTGTAAGCTACACTTACACAACAACAGGCAAGCGTGCCAGTATGACAGACCTAAGTGGCACGACAACATACGCCTATGACTCAGTGGATCGGCTTATTTCGAAGCAAACCCCGCAAGGAACCATATCGTACGCTTATGATTTAAATGGCAATGTAACTCAAATTCAATCCGCCGGCTACAGTGTAAACTACACCTACGACCCTGTGAACCGGCTTTCCTCGGTCTCCGAAGCGTCTACGGGAAATACAAACTACGCGTACGATTCGGCTGGAAACCTCCAGGACGTTACCTGCCCCAATGGTGTTTCGCATTCCTATTCTTACGATTCCAGGAACCGACTCACTCAACTCGAAGTCGCCAAGGGTTCCACAAACCTCGCAGGGTACACCTACACCGTCGATGGAGTAGGACACCGACTTTCCGTAACGGAGTCGACGGGAAGATCCGTAAATTATGTCTACGACAACGCTTATCGACTAACCTCCGAGACGATCGCCGGAGATGTCAGCGGTCAAAATGGCACCGCCTCTTACACCTACGACTCGGTCGGTAATCGCCTGCAGCTTGCTTCGACCATTCCAGCGCTGCCCGGTGGACTGCTTTCCTATGACGCGAACGACCGGCTTACCGGCGTGAGCTATGACGCAAACGGCAACACTCTCTCTTCCGGAGGCATGAGTAATAGCTACGATTTCGAGAATCGGTTAATTCAACACGGAAACGTCACCATCCTCTACGATGGTGACGGCAACCGGGTTTCCAAGACAGTTGGCGGAGTCACGACAAAATATCTGATAGACGATGTGAATCCTACCGGTTTTGCTCAGGTTCTGATTGAAACCGCCTCCGATGGCAGTTCTCGCACATACGTCTACGGCTTGGAACGAATCAGTCAAAAGAGATTTGACCCTCACACAAGTACGACCCAGATCAGTTTTTATCTTTACGACGGTCACAATTCTGTTCGTAGCCTGACGGACCCGACAGGTGCTGTAACAGATAGTTATGAATACGATGCGTTTGGTAACGTGGTTCATTCATCTGGTTCCACACCAAACAATTACCTATTTTCCGGTGAACAGTTTGATCCCGATCTAGGCCTTTATTTCCTACGCGCGCGGTATCTTGATACCGCCTCCGGAAGATTCTTAACGATGGATCCAATGTTCGGGTCGCCCGAAGATCCGGTCTCTTTGCATAGGTATTTGTATGCGGGTGATGACCCAGTGAATCGAGTCGATCCTTCGGGGATGCAAGATCTGATTGATGTGGCCATCACTGGCGCGATCATTGGAACCCTTGCAGGGGCGACAATCGGTTTCATCGGCGGAGGACTGCCCGGGGCCTTCAAAGGCGCTGCCTTCGGCTTCCTTGGCGGACTCTTGCTTCCAGTTCTCGCAGCTGTTGCCACGGCTACGCTTATCTGGGCTGGCGTGGGAGTGAGCACCGCCCTCTTCATTCCGTTAGCGACATTTACATTGATTGGCACTTTGCTTGGAGTTCATGCCCTAGAAACGGCAACGACGACTCGACAAAAAGTGGCCGCCGTGCTCAGTATTGTGCTGGCACTAGTGTCCTTTGGGCTGGGGAGTTACGCGATTCTCGGCGCCCCTCAGCCGATCACACCCAACTTTGCAGCCGACGTAACCTTGAGTGGCCACGGAGGATGGAACGTGAGCGACGGCTTCATCACTGTACCCGAGGGAACTTCTGTGACCCTGCCTACGAGTCTCGGGAACACGATTTCCGATTCATACGGAGGGGCGCTCGAGTCTGGCGGCGATCTGACGCCATATTTGGCCGATACAGACGGCGCCCTGACCTACCCGGCTGGAAGCCGCATTCCAAATTTGACACTGTACCCCCCGGACGGCTTGAGCATTCAGGGCAGTCCCACGACGGTGTCAACACCGACCACCTTGGGTGGCTTGATTGGAGCGGGACAAGGAAATGTGCTATGGTCCGCCTGCTGTGTCATTAGTCCCCAGTAATGTGCGAACAGCAAGATGACGTATTTCGCTGATTTGAGCCCATACTCTTTTGTAAAAACCGCAAGCACCGGCAAAGCGTTAAATGTTGGATGGCTCAGCCGGTGGCATTCTTATCCGCGTGGCAATGTCCCGGAGGAAGTTCTGGCGGCCATATTTGCGCTATGCCAGAAGCCCGTGAACAAGACCCGGGGTTTTCATCCGTGCGAATTTTGCTCAAGCAAGACTATGGGCACGGTTGTGGAGCGCGATGGCATTAGGCAAACGCTCGGCTCTGCCGAAATCCGGGTGATTGGGCCTGACGGACTTGTGTATGCCGCGCCCGACTTAATTTATCACTACATGCGGGACCACGCGTATTTGCCGCCGAAGGAATTTCTTGAAGCCGCTGCGCTATCGGGCGCAAAATCCTGAGCGCATTTGCAGCCGCGCGGGTTGTACAAGCAGACCCATTCCGATCGCTGACTGACTGGGCCTGTCTCTCGACTTTCCTTGCACTCCTGCGCAAAAGGCTGAAATGACGGTGTTGCGGTGGAGGCAGCCAGATAACTGCCGACCGATCAAACTCCACTTCTATTCATGTGTTTGACCTGCCCCCGGATCCGCAGGGCGGACCATACGACATTCGCTGCCTGTGAGGGGGCTGCTTCGTCTGGCGCAGCGCGGAGCCAGACGAAGGAAGAGACCGTTACCGCGCGAATTCTGCGGGCGTCTGGTAGCCCACCGCCAGTCCCGCTTCCCGGTGCACGCGAAACACCCGCTTGTGATTCACGCGCTCCCCGCTGCCAGTCAGCAAAATGTGCAACCGCCGGTGGCCCCACCGCGGCTTCTTGCGCGCCAGCTCCACCAACTGCTCGCGCAACGCTGCGTCACTCCGTGTGCTGCGGTAGCGATAACTGGACACCGCGATCTGCATCAGCTCGCAAACCCGCCGCTGGTTTGCCTGGTAGTGCTCTCCCAGCCAGCGCACTTCTTCCCGCAGCTTCACGAGCCCCAGCCGTTTTTTGAGATCACCGCTTTCAGCATGTCTTTGTCGAGACTCAAATCCACCACCAACTTCTTCAACCGATGGTTTTCATCCTCCAACTGCCGCAGTCGTTGCGCCTCGTTCACGTCCAGCCCGCCGAACTTTGCCTTCCAAGCGTAAATGGTGTGCTTTGATACACCCATCTCCCGGCCCTACGTCCTCGGCCGTCCGCCCCGCCTCCAACTGCTTCAACGCCCCGATGATCTCCGCTTCGCTGTGCTTTCCCTGCGCCATAACATTCCTCCTCGTTCCGCAGAATCACATACACTTTCCTGCGGACTGAGGGGTGCAGGTCAAGGGGAGCAGGTCACTCCGGCAAGTTTTCGCGTAGCGCTCTTGATCCGCCACTTGGGCCACTGACTTAAAACGTCAAACGGAGAGCGGCCTGTACGAGGCGGGGCGGGTCGGCATTTGTAATCTGCCCGAACGTGGAACCTGCCGGCAAAGTGGCATTCACCGTGTTCGGACCAAAGAACTGCGCGTGGTTGAACGCGTTGAAGGCCTCCAGCCGGAATTGAAGAGAGCACGATTCGCGCAGCGGGAAGTTTTTGCTTAGCGCCAAATCAAAATTGTGCATGCCAGGGCCGCTGAAAAAACGCCGCGGAACATTGCCCGTTGTACCCAGAGGCTGAACACTGAAAAGAGACGTGTTGAAGTAAGGCTGTCCGTTGCGTGGGTTTCCATTTAGTTTGAGCGGGCCAGGGCTCATTTGCGGAAGGTCCGCGAGAAAAGCGTTGACGCCGTCTGGACCAGTACCCAATAAAGAGTTGTCGCTGTTGTTGTAGAAAGTGACCGGCAACCCGGAAGCAAAGCGCGCAATGCCGGAGATTTCCCAGCCCTTCGTGAGAAGATTACTGGCCTTGAAAAGAGTTTCCAACGGTAGCTCATAACGGGTGCTGGCTACGAAATTCTGACGAATATCAAACGCCGATAGTCCGTAAGTTAAGCGATAGTTCGTCGGGACCAGTTGATCGGAGATGCTGGAAGAGTTGTCCATCGATTTGGAGTAAGTGTAGCCAGCAAGAAATTCCGCGCGCCGTGCGGAGTAACGATAGGTTATTTCCAGCGCGTTGTAATTCGAATTCGCGTTTGTGATGAGCCAATCCACGCTGCCAAAATCGGAGCCAAATGGGCCTCGCGTACCTTGGTAGACCCTGCCTGATGCAGACGTATAGGAACTGCTCTCGCCGAAGGGACCGCACGTCGGGGTTCCAGGAGCTACCTGACTCTTCTGACTGAGACTCAGGCATAGCGCGGGATTGCCTGGATTTGCCTCGAGCAGAGCCAACAGGTGATGGGACTGGCTGCCCACATACGTAATCGTGAGAAGTGAACGGGAGGAAATTTGCCGCTGCAAGGACAGGGTGTATTGCTCCGAATATGGGGTGATATTGCCCGGATAATAACCGGGCAACCCGCTGATGGGGAGATAGTTCGACCAATTGATGTTGGGATTTGGATTGGACGCCGACGCATTCAAGGGCGGAAAATGCAGCGGGAAGCGCTGGCCATTGTCAAAGCCGCTGCTTGCGGTGATGAATGGATTCGAAAAGAGCGGAGGGCCGGTACTTGAATAGGTTTGTCCATACGGCGCATCCCCAGCCATTACCCCGGCGGAAACGCCCTCCACGGCGGAGAAGAATTTGCCAAAACCCAGACGAATGCTGCTTTGGCCGAATTCCCCCAACAAGAGCCGTAGGACACTATTCGATGGCGCAGGAGAATACGCCAAGCCGATGCGCGGCGCCAAATTGTTCCATCGCGCCGGTGCCAGCGAACGGCTGATCCCCGGATCGCCCGGAAAAACCAGTCCTGTTGGAGCTCCAGGGAAAACGATACTTTTCTGGCCCGGAATCAGCGTCTGGATCTGATTGTATTTTTCATACCATGGCATGATGATGTCCCAGCGCAGTCCGTAATTCAGCACCAGGCGCTGCGTGACTCTCCATGTGTCCTGCGCAAAGAGCCCAAGATACTTGTTGCGGTTATAAAATGCTTGCGCGTTGCCCTGCTTGTACGCGCTTGGAATGCCCAGCAGGAAATCCGCGAAGTCTATCCCTGTTTCGCTTCCCGTAAAGAGAAACAAACCGTTTGATTGCACGTCCGCAAGAGCGTTTACTTGGCTGTACAGGAATTCGCCCCCGAGTTTCAGCGCATGTTTTCCGATGATTCTCGAAAACCCATCGCGGAATTCGAACGTGTTGTCGTATTGATTGAGCCCGGTAATCGTCGGGCCGATGATGAAATTATTGAAATTGATGTTCTCGATCCCCTCATACCCCGGACGCGCCGGAATGATGCTGGGCTTCCCGTCCGCAGCCACGAATCCCTGGCTCACCAGAGACGGGCCGACACCGCCAACCGGGTACCCAAGGATATTGGCGTCGCGCACGTACGAGAAATGGAATTCGTTGACGGTACGCATGCCGAAAGTCTTGGAGTCGCCAAGAGTCAACATTTGCGCGCGGCCATGCGTGATCGCGCTAAAGCCCGGCACGCTGGCTCCTCCCTGCTGCGTAGCGTAGGGGTTGGTCAAATAATAGTCATCCACCATGTAGTACGCGGAGACTTGCCCGAGTCTCTGATGGTTTTCATCCAAGCGAATCGCGGCTTTGTCATCGCGCAGCGTTTTGTTGTAGGCGGAGGTGGCGAAAAATCCATCGGAAGTGTCTGCCGCGGGAATGTATTGCAACAGCCGGCTTGCAGGAACGGACCATGCCGATTTCGGAATCTGCGCATTTGGCAGCACACACTGGGTAAACGAAGTACAGCCGGGATAGTAGTACGGCTCGCCGGAGGAGACTGGATAACCCAGTCTCTGCGAGAGCAGATTGGCAAAATAATCCCCTGACACTTTCGTCGCAACAAGATTGCCGTTTGCATCCACCGTTTGAAATGACCTGACCAGGCTAGGATCGGAGAAATCGCCCATTCGTTCCTGACTCGTGGGAACGGCGATATTCCCAGAGTCGACACCCTGCTTGAGCCGGGTTCCCTGATAGTCGAAGAAGAAAAATGCGCGGTCTTTGGCGATTGGTCCCCCGAGTGTCCCGCCAAACTGGTTTTGCTGATAAACCCCGCGGGAGGCGGAGAAGTAGTTCTTGGCGTCCAACGACGTATTCCGCAAATAATCAAAGGCGCTGCCGTGGTATTGGTCTTCCCCAGCCTTCGTGACCACCTGAATGCGCCCGCCGCTGTAGTTGCCATACTCTGCATCGAAGTTTCCTGTCAGGACCCTGAATTCCGAGATGGCGTCCAGATTGGGGATGATCGCCGCGCCCATCGTGAATCGCTCGACGACGTCCGCGTCGTTGACAGTAAAACCGTTGGCGTACTCCCGTTGCCCATTAATCGAGATGGTTCCGGGATCAAGGTTCCCTGAGGACGAAATGACACTGGCTCCGGCCGCCTGAATCGAAGTTCCGGTGATCGTTGTAATTGGCGTTACCCCAGGCTGCAGAGCGAGAAGGTCCGTATAACTTCGTCCATTCAGCGGAACACCCAGAATCATCTCACTACTTACAACATCGCCGAGTTGTGTATTGGAGGTCTCGACAGAGACTACCGAATGGGTGACTTCGATGGATGAGGTGATTTCCCCTACTGCCAGAACTATATCGACGAGCAGGGAGCTATCGGTATTCAGGACGATTCCAGTTTGCCGGTAGCGCTTAAAACCTAGCGTTTCAACTTCCAGCTCGTATTTGCCGATGGGCACATCACGGAATGAGTAGACACCGTCTGCCGAAGTGCTTATCGAATAGCGGAGATTGGTCTCCGCATTGATTATGGTCACCTTGGCGTTGGGTACGAGCGAACCCTGCGGATCCCGGACATTTCCAGAGACGCTTCCGCCGGTGCTAGCCATGGTCACCGTAGTCAGTATCGGCGCCAAAAGGATCCATGCAACGACTCGGAAAATAACCATCCAACTTTGCGGTGCTGCGGCAACCGCCCCATCCGGGCGATTCCCGAGGCCTTTTCTGCAGGCGACAATCATATTTCCCTTGTTCCTAGCTCATCCTTGCTCCTAAAAGCTAAACCGCAACGCCATTTGCAACTGCCGGGCGTCCTTGGCGGAACCGATTTTGCCGAATTGCGGGGTCCCGAAGACGGGTGAAGGTGTATTGAAATTCGTTTGGTTCAGTAAATTGAAAGCCTGGGCCTGAAAGGTCAGTTGAGTCCTTTCCCACAAGCTGAAATGACGCATGAGCGAAAGATCAAAAGAGGAAAAGCCGGGACCCCGAAGGATATTTCGCCCGGCATTCCCAAAAGTATAAGGATTGGGCATCGCGAAAGCGCTGGTACTAAACCAGCAGTTTGGCGTTCGTATCGGAATTGGTGTGCCTCCGCTCGGGTTCGCACATGTTCCCGAGTTTGGGTCACCCACGAGGTTTGGTCGATCGGAACCGGCTGAACCACCCATGTTTCCCGTGTTGCTGTTGTCAACGCTAAGAATTGGAGTAAAAGCTTGACCTGATTCGATGGTGAATATCTGTTGGAAAGACGTATTCCGCGTCCAGCGATTTCCGCGCGGCAATTCGATGACCGAGGAGAGCACAAGCCGCTGCCGAATGTCGAAGCTGGAACTGGCCCATTCCGCATTCAGATCATGGCTGTTCTGCGGAAAGTTGGGATCTGCCAACGTTGGCTGAAAGGCAGACGCATTATCCAACGAGTGGGAGTAGGTATACGCGGCCCACAAGGTCAGGTACGAGCCCACGGGTCGATTAAATGTAGCCTGCAGCGAATTGAAACTTGAATTTGCGCCGCTCTGCACAAAAAAGATGTTGCCGTACCCTCCATAGAGCGGGTTTTGTTGTGCGCGCCGCGTCTGCAAGTCTCCCGAACCCGGCAAGGGCTGGTTCAAATCGTATTCACGGATGAGTTTGCTGCCTTTCGATCCTACATACGACACGCTCCAGGTGCCGATGGAGTTGACCGACTTTTCAACCGTGAAATTCCACTGCTGCATGTAGGGGGTCCGCAACTCAGGATCGAGAATGCTGAGAGAAGGTGGAGGTGTGAATCCCCCGTTCGTCGGGAATGGATTATTCACCGTGATCAGACCAAATTGCGATGGCGCATACACAAACAGATTGAACTCCGGCGGATTGAAATACTGAGCGGAATTGACGGTGAACATGCCACTGTCATAGAAAATTCCATAGCCGGCCCGCACGACAAAGGAGCGCACCGGGCTCCAGGCAATTCCGATTCGCGGGGCCACATTGTTGTAATCGGACTGGATGCCGGAGCGCGAAAAGCCATTCTTGCCAAGCGCAACGAGCTGGCCGGTCTTCAGATCCAGCGTGGACATGCGATTATATGGATCATAGGCCGGCACGTTGTACTCATAACGAACGCCAAGATTGACCGTAAGGGTCGGCCGAATTCGCCAATCATCCTGAAAGTAGAGATTGTAGGCTTGCGAGCGTAAGGTGATCGGATTATGGGCCACCGATTGCAGCGTAAATGTCGGATAGCCGAGGAGCAGGTCGCTGATGTCGGAGCCGCTCAAGGCACCCGTGAACGTCAGTGAGCCGCGCGTCAGTAAATCCAGTTGTCCGTTTAGTTGTAACTCTCGCACTTCTCCGCCCAAATGAAAGACATGCGGACCTTTTTGCGCTGAAAGGTAGTCAGCGATTTGGTAGGTGTTTGTGTGCCGCAGAATCGGCAGCCCAAAATTGTCACCAGCGCTGGAGTGCTGCGATAGGTTGATGTCCGGGTAACCTTGCTGCACAGTGGGGACGTTTAGCCAGTTAACGCCCCACAGCTGGCCAACATTTGTTTTGTAGTTTTGCGGTAGCAGGTCGCGCGTGAAACGATTGAAGCCCAGGAGGAAAGTATTGACGAACTGGCTGGAGAAAACATGTTGTTCTTGGGCCGTGGCGTTCTGAATGTGATCATAGACATAGTCGCCGTATCCATTGAGGTTGTTCGAGCCCTCTGGAAACGGCTCAAATTCATTTATGTCGCTGAAGCTGTACCGAAAACTCAGTTGGTCGGACGTGCTGAGGTGGTGATCCACTCGGAAGCTGGCTAGCGTGTCATTTTCTGTCTGGACAGGGTGGCCCAGATAATTGCCCGATCCGCCGGTGGAGTTGGGAAAAGGAAACATGTTCAGAATGTTTTGAACCAGCGGACTGATGTCAGTACCCGGAATCTGATTGTTACGAAATGGCTGCTGTGTCAGAGGATCGTGGATCTGTATGGCACTCAGGTTCGAGCCCGGAGGAGCCGAATTGCACAAACCGTTAGTGAACCCAGTCTGGCAGAGATCGGATAGATCTCCCTGACGTTCCGCCTTTGTGGGCACACTGGCATAGCGGCTCAGGCCTTCCTTACCCCGGAGAAAATCCGTGGCCGCGAAGAAATAGGTCTTGCCATGAATGATCGGGCCGCCGAGTGAGTACCCAAATTGATTGCGGATCAGCGCCGGCTTATCCGGTCCATCAAAGAAGTTGCGCGCGTCCAGCACGCTGTTCCGCAGGTAGTCATACAAGGATCCATGAAGCTCGTTTGTCCCCTGCCGGGTTATCACGTTCACTTGACCGGCTGCGGCTCGGCCGTATTCCGCGCTGTAACTGCTCGTAGCCACCTTGAACTCCTGAATGCTGTCCATTGGAGGTTCGACGTCATATCGGTTGACATAAGGGTCGTTATTGTCTGTCCCATCCAGCAAAAAATTGTTGTACTCTTCGCGCCCGCCGTTGACGTGCATCGCGAACGATCCGCGCGTGGAAAGCTCGGAACCTTCCAGAGGAGGCAGGACACCGGGAGCGAGCAACGCGAGTTGCAAAAAATCCCGCCGGTTCAAAGGAAGATTATCAATGTCGGTCTGGCTGATGACCGTGCCGAGTTCTCCGGATTCCCTATTCACAGCCTGGACCGTGGCTTTGACTTCCACGCTGCTCTTTGCACCAGCAATTGTCAGTTGAAAATCCAACCGCTGCTGTGAATCAACTGCAACGATCACTTCCGGCTGGACGGATTCTGCGAAATTCGGGGCTACTACGCTCACTTTGTATGTCGCGGGCGCAAGCCCTGTCAACACGTAGGTGCCCTCTGGTCCGGTGACGGTAGTGCGGACCAATGAATGACGAACATCGGTAACCGTAATAGTCGCCTGCGCAATGGGGGCCGCGCTTGGATCGTAAACATAGCCGAGGAGCGACCCGCTTGTAACCTGAGCTGGCAGAGCTGGCAGAAAGGTAGCGCAAGGAAACAACAAAATCATTCCGAGGAGGATCCCCAGGTAACCCGTACGGCGCAAGCGATATTTCAAGAACGACAGTTCCTGACTGTCCAAAATCCGGATCCATATGGACTGGTACGACATTGATGCAAAACCTTTCTTGCGGATATCCATCACTCAATTTCAATTTTCATGTCAGTCATCCAAGGGGGTGTACTGCAACTTGCCTTCCGGCCTACGAACTGTTTCCCGCCTCGGCTCCACCGAATTTTCCGGCTAATATTTGTGCGCATCTCCCTTCCCATCCAATCGCAACGGAGCCGGCTTAATCGTCCAGATTGTCCCCATGTCCTCGTACGGTCTGGTTTTGATCCCGACCGCTTCGGGGGCCCAAATCATCTGCGTGGGCCGGACCGTCAGTTTTGCCTCCGGGTCATCGGACAGGAACACATCCATCATCAAACGCAGGTATTGTCCTCCGTTCACCGTCAGACTGCCGACTTTTACCTGGCCTGGCACTGCGCACCAGGGAATCGGGCTCCAGTCTTTTTCATAGAGCCAAGGAAGGATATACACTCCTGCCAGGGAAACCTCCTTAGCCGCTACCTCGCTCTTAACCGCTCCGTTTCCTGCCGGCATCTCAACAGGTCCATAAACGTCCATGACCTCTACGCTCTCCGGCATCTTTCCTGTTCGCCGTCGCTGCACAAGAAACTCAGCCAGCACCTGATAGGTTTGCGCAAGGGAAAGGTAGGATTCGTCGACTTTGATATACTTCGGCAGCAGGGTGGAGTCACCCCAGGTCTTAATCGCTTCATTTAGTGCCTGGCGTAGTCCGGAGGCGGAGATGCGATACCCGAACGCGGGCTGGGTCATGTTTAGGAGGTCCCCGTTGCCGACTACGCGGGAAGGCGGATCTTGCGGCAAAAACGTGCCGAGAAGATAGTTGAGAGCCCCCTGCTCTTTCTGGAGCGCGGCGGTGACATCCGCATCCTTGGCGAAGGCGTCCGCCGGCAACTTTGGAGCTTCCGGGTGCTTGACGGCGTAATTTGAGGGGGGATAGACGGCATATTTTTTGTATTCTGGCGTAAGGTAGTTCTTGTCGCTGCCGATATTGACGATGACAAGTCGAATCTTCTCCCTCTTGAGTTTGTCGAGGTATTGTTTGAAGGCGTCGGCGCCGTCAAACGCGTTGATATCTTTGCTCTCCTTATCACTGCGTTCGGAAATGCGCAGACGATTCTCCTGCCAGTAGATATCCGGAGAAGCCTCTGCAGAAGCGCTCAGGTTTTTGGAAAAAACAGGAATCCAATCATCGTAAATGAAATCCAGGTGCGGAATATCTTCAACGACACCTGTAAGAGTAGCTCGCTGGTTCATGAGGCGGATGTTTTGGACGAGTTCAGCGTCACTTCCCAAATCGGGCGTGGTTTTGAAAGCGGGATCTCTCACCAGAATCTGAACGCCCCAGATGCTTGCCGCCTCCCCAAACACCTGCTGCATGCGCTTCAGTCCACCGTCGGCTTCCGGGAGCCTTGCGCCAGTGATCGGGTCACGCCCTTCATTTAGCACACGCCCTGCCACCGCCTGACGCGCAAGGTAGTCCTCCTTCGGGCCGCTGATGTTCCGGTAGTCCACCACCGGTTGGTCGGAGGAACGCGGCTCGCTTCCGCCGTCATAGCCAATCTCGATTAGCCCTTTCTTCGCTTTATCAAGTAGCAGATCGCGAATGCCAGTCTGGGCATTCCGCTGCGCCAAAAGATCACTCACTGCCCCATTGACGTAAATTGTCGCCTTAACATTGGATCCGGGAAACTGCTCCTTCAGCGCCTCCAACCTGGCAACGCCCCCTCGCAAACGTTTCTCCGTTAGTTCGATATTGATAGCATCCGTGGCGAACATGCGCAGGAACACCAAGACTGGTGAAGGCGTCTGTGCCGGAGGAGAAGCAGCCCGGGAAACCAACTGGAAAGGTACCGCAAGAAACAGAGCGAGCACGACCAACTGGAAACGACGCATCTTCAAGGGCCTCCGCCATATGACTCGTGAATTGATTAGGTAAAGCACTACAGACACAACGGTGCGCTTGCAATCCCGCTCGCGGACTTCCTGGAAAAACTTGCGCCCTCCGGGTTGCCCCGGACTGGAGCCTCCCAGAGGGCAGAAAACACCTTCCGCTCGCAACTCTAGTTGCGGCGTTAGTACACTTTCTTCATCGGAACGGTGATCTTCGCTTCGTTCGACTGGCATGCGATCGGGTTGCCGTTAGCGTCCAATGGCTGGAGGATATAGTAGTAGGTATCTCCGTTGACCAGTCCAGTTCTGTCGGAGAAGCCAGGCAGGGTTGAGTTACCCTCCAAGGTATAGGGACCACCGCTCGTAGTACCCCGCATGACGTTGTAGGATGCGGCGCCATTAGTAACCGCCGTCCAAGTCAAATCGATGCGTGCTGGAGCTAGGCCCGAAGGTGTCCCTCTTCCGTTGAGGTTTTGCGGGCACGCGGCAAACACCGTCTTGCGCAGCATGATAATGGTCCAAGCCGTCTCGAAATAGCCTTGATTACCATCGAAATAGTGGCCTTGCCAGTAGCCATTTTGTGGGCTGCTCGGATTTGGCGAACCGACGCTGCCCCCGTCTCCACCGAAGATCCCTTGCCTCTTGACCAGGGTTTGAGCCACTCCGTCGCAGGAGTTAGGTCCACCACTCTCCGGTCCTATCGCGCTGTACCAATCGATGGCATTCGTACCGGCCGGGCGATCTTCCAGTAAGGTTATGGCTGTCGGTACACCACCCGGGTCATGGAGTAGCATCGACTTTGTGAACGAGAAAAGCCCGTAGGTGTAGTCGCGCGGAGAGACAGTCGCGCCGCTGGAGGGTGGGTTGCAGAAGTTGTCGTGGTAATAGGTTTCCGCCAAATCCCACTTGGAATTGCCGCGGCCGACTTGATCCATGGTCAACTGAACCATTCCTGAGGGGGTTATGGCAAAGGGTCCCCACGGTGGGTTACACTTTCCATAATTGTAAATATTGTAGCCGAATATGCCGGTGTAAATGCCTGAAGTGCACTGATCGGCCGTGGTCCAAAGCCCGTTGGTATCTTTGACGATGGCCGGTATGGAAATACCAAACGCGCTGCGATTGGCCCCAATCAAGCCTATCGCTGCCCATTGCGACACGGAGCCGTCGTCATAGTTTTGGTTCAGGCAGTTGTAACCCCAAGCTCCGCCGATTCCGTCGTAGCCGTTGGCGGAATTATTCTGGCAGTAGCTGTAGCCGTCCACCATGTCCTGCACAACGTCCTTATAGGATATGCCGTTAATACCTGGCAGGCCCCCGCCCATCGCTGGACCGGTATGCGTGAGCGTAGCGGGCGTCCCGCTGGCGACAATCGCATCCATGATCATTCCGCCCTGATACATGGGCTGAGATTGGTTCACGTAAATCGCTTGTCCGTTCGTGTTACCGTCAAAGGTGAAAGTGCAAGGCGACGGGGAACAAGACGGCACTGCCGCGTTGTAAGTCTTCGAGGTCACTGCGGTGTTGGTCAGCAACATAAACATGCGCGCCAGCGCGTTGTTGACGTCATCCGTGTACGGGTCGCTCGCCGGCCCGCTCTCGAAATGCCCGTTGACTTCGAACGCCTGCACGTTCGAGCCGTTAATGCCTTCATAGGCCAGGTTGGCATAGCAAGGCGAGAAGACGCAGCCGAAGGTGATCTGGTCCCAGCCACCGTATTTGCCAGTGGGGCCGTAAACGCCTCCGACACCGCAATTGGGGTTAGCTACATTGTTGTAGGGGCCACCGCTCAATTTACCGTTGTTGCAGCGCCACATCGACTGATGCAAGTACCACAGGCCGTTATCGATGGCCACGTCCACGCGCGAAGACAAATTGTTCGCTTGCTGAATCACATAGTAATTGGCCGAATATGTTGCGCTGGTATTCGTGTCTGTGACCGTAACCACTGCGGTCCAGGTTGTGCCGCCGGCTGCCCCGGGGGGATATTGGTGCTGCGCCGAGATATCAAAAGGCTGAGTCACAGCGGCCGGAGCCGTCGCGGCACTGCCATCGCCAAAATTCCAGGAGTAAGTGAAGGAATCCGTTGAGCCCCCCAAGTCCACGGTAGCCCCCAAGACGATTGTGACTTCGTGCGTGCCATCCAGCGGATACGTGACGTGCGGCGTCGTAGGATTGTTGGGATCAAGCGGCACGGTCTTCACAACTACCGTAGCACTAAGGACTTGGGGAGAGCGAAGGCAAGAACAACTGCAAAGGTAACCAAACAAGTTCGCCAAAATTTGAGTCTTTCCATATGTTGATTCCCTCAAGACTTTCTTAGATTTCGATTTATTTCGTGGTTCCCCCTCAAAACGAATAACGGGTTCGCGGACACCACTTAAGCTGGCAGCCGCCGCCTATCCGCAGATGCGCGGATTTGAGAAAACAAAACTACTTCCTAAGTTTCAGCAGGCTCAATGCACCCAAGCCTAGCCCAAGCAGCAACACTGAGCCCGGCTCCGGTGTACCCACAACGCCTACTGGTTGATTGACCTCGCTGCCGGTGAAATAAATCGTCGTGGCAGAGTTGTTGTCAGGGTCAATCGGATGGGTCTGACTCAGGTAGAAACCGCTGCCCGGAGCAGTCTGAGAAAAGTTCAAGGTGACCACCGCTTCCTCGCCTGCGCCGAGTGTGAAACTAAATCCCATGCCCGAGGCAACATCATTATTGCAGGACGCACCCGTTGAGCATTGTTGGGTGTAATTGTCGCTCGTACCGGGAACCGAGTTAGTGCCGGGGAGGGCGCCGCCCGCAGCAACAGCGTTAAACACCTGATATGCCGTGGAAGGGTCGTTGGGGCTTGCACCAGTACCGATAATCCAAGACTGGCCAGCTGCCAGTGTTCCGCCGGAAGCTCCGTATTCATTCCAGAACGGAACTGTTGGCACGCTTTGATTCCCTACAGATAGATCAAATCCCGCGTCTATAAAGTAGGTTCCCGCGCCCGGGTTAAAAGTTAGCACCAGGGTTCCCAACCCGGTGGTGGCGTTGTATCCGCTGGTGTTTGCAATGCCCGGAAAGGCAGATTGGGTTATCGCACCGTTCACATTGAAAAGTACGTCTTGTACAGAGCTATCCGCTCTCGCAATCGGCTGTTGAATTAACAATAGACAAAGGAGCACCAGTCCTATTACTCCCAATCGTCTCATCTTTGCCTCACTTTCGATTGTCCGCGAATGATACGGGGGCCCTACTGCCTACTTAAAGAGCGGTTGGGGCGAACTTGTCAGGCGAGGTTGTATGAAAGTCCACAGACGCCGGACCTAGGCGCGCAAGACACCACTCATAAGTTACCCGAGAGGTCTGCAATCGTTGTGCCAACCCTTCACCTAAACAACCCCAACGAAACCTGCGGATTCGATAAAGGTCGGATGCGAGGTATGCAAGTTTCTTCCATTTTTGTTCCCCCGGATGTCGGCTTTCTCTCGTATAGTCCCGGAGCAAATAATATTGCTCGCCTGATGCCCCTTAAGCTGTGGCTGTTCGAATGCTCTCCCATCAGATATCTTGATCGGAATGGCAACTGATGTGAATCCTCATTTGCATGAGCGGTACCCATAGGGAGAAACGCCGATGTGTGATCGTGATCTCAGGGTGCTAATTCATAGACTGTCTTGGGTCCTCCTGCTTGTCCTTGTAGCATTCGGCCACGTGTCTTTGTGCTCTGCGCAGGAGGTCCCGCCCCCTCAGCCCTTGTTCCAGGAAATTGCCGGAAATCCCATGATCTTTGAAGAGGGATTCCTCTGGGTGTCCAGCGGGCGGGGTAACACCGTTGCGAAGCTTTGGGCGGATGACGGGAAGCTCACCGGGTCCTATCGCGTCGGAGAAGCCCCGATGGGCCTGGCCTCAGACGGCGAGAATATCTGGGTGGCGAATAGCGGCGATGCAACGGTTACCAAGCTCCGCGCTCTCGATGGCAAAACTTTGGGAGTATTCGAGGCGGGCAGTAAACCGGTTGCTCTTCTCGTGACGCAGGATAAGAAGTTTGTCTGGGTTGCTGACCAGAACGCGAACGCTCTCCGGAAGTTGCGGGCTTCCGACGGCCAGACCGTGGGTAATTACGCCGTCGGCGGAAGCCCAACCGCTCTCGCCAGTGACGGCGAGTATATCTGGACTTTGAATCCCGGCAACGAGAACATTACCAAACTCCTGGCAAGGAACGGCACAAACTTGGGGAACTTCCCGGCGGGCTCTGCTCCGACCAGTCTCCTTTTTGACGGAAACAGCCTGTGGGTCGCCAGCGAGGAAAACGGAACCTTGCTGAGGCTGAGTCCAAAGGATTGCACCGTCCTTGCTCGATTTCGTTTGCCCGAACATGCCTCGCAGATTTTTTTTGATAAGAAAAGCATCTGGGTTGCCGATCGCATTGACTCGCGCTTGTTCAAAGTCCGTCCGGAGGATGGCTCCATCCTCGCCTCGGGTCCTTCAGTTGGCCGCGGGGAGGCCATGGCATACGACGCCGGATACCTGTGGATTGTCGACAGCGGGCGCAGCTACATCGGCAAGTTGGAGACCGACACGGCGAAAATGATAGCCATGTTTGGAGTCGAAACTCCCCCTCCGCCTCCCTCTCAAGAATAGGCGCAACTCGATCGACACTCGAAACCGGCGCGGGCCACGGAATTTCACACCCTGGCGTCGCGGCGATGCCTCGCGAAGCTTGGCCGAATGGTAGCCTGCACGAAAGTCATCCTGCAAGATGAAGCACACCAGCTTTGTAACGTATCTAGAGTGATCTCACGATGTTTGAAGAATACGCCTGGGGCCCATCACACTCGCGACATGCGTTCCATTTGACGACGCATTCCCACCAGAGACGACGGCGGAACTTGTGCTTATCAGAACAGCTTGCGAAGTGGAGGATGTGGCGGGATGGGCGCTTCTGTCGTGCTTTGTGTCGTGACAACCCGTGAACAACTGTCTCAGCCCCTGCATCAGGACCGGAGGGTCACTCCTGGCGGACAATATGGAGGGAAGTCAGTCGCGGTCCCAATTGTGGCGATCATCGTCGGGCAATATCGAAAGGAAAACAAAAAAGCAAGCGGACAGATTTTTGCTCGCAAAATATCGGCTCCCTAACCGGGTGCGTTTTTGTGGCTGGTTAAAATATGATTCCCGACCCATTCGCGCAACCAGGCGGCAACGATCTTCCGATCTATGCTAAAAAGGGCCGTGAGAATCAGTACCTCCTCAAATTCTGTGTCTGTTCCTATATACTTCGATTCCCGGTGTCGGTAGTGGTGTCGGTTGGTTTTGGAAATTCGTGCTCGGCCCTGCGGAAGAATCATCGCTCGGATAAGCGAAGACCTCGGTAGTTCAAGTCGGAATCTCCTTTTCTGATTTCAAAAACGCCACCAATCTTACACCTGTCCCGCTGTTCGCTAGCAGTGCGAAACGATTTTCATTCGGGGCGGCCTGAAACGGGGTTCAGGCAATCGACCTCGAGGGCTACGGTGGAGTCCGTGGATTTTTTCCAACCCACAACCCAACCCACAATGTGCGATGTCTTGTAGGACTTCCGCGTAGTTTGGCAGTCCCCGCGGTCTTGTAAGTTGTTGTAAAACCTAACCACGCTGCCCTGATAAGGGCGAGGTCGGTGGTTCAAGTCCACCCAGGCCCACCAATTTCCCACATCCCAATTTGGATTTATCAATCGCAGCTCATGCTGACGAGTCGGCTAGCTTACGGATCACCCTTAACACCGGCGGGACACAACTTCAGCGTAAGGCAATCCATCTAATGAGTGCTAAATCCAAACAGGAGTTAGTGTGCGCGAAACTTCACGCGCGGCTCCGGGTTAGAACCGAGGGGATCGCGGATCCGTTCGGGGGAAGTGTTTTCAGTTTCATTCGGCAGCGGTAGGGGTTTTGAACTACCGTGTGGGCGGCCCACCCGGACTGGAAAGCGCTCGAGCTCGTTGTGTTTGTGGCTTGCAAGGTCCGGGTCAATTCATTGGAAGGAGCGGCATGATTATGAATTACCGGGCAATTTGCTTTGGATTGCTGGCGTTTTTCCTCTTGGGGAGCGGTTCGACTCGCGCCCAGGGGAGGTTTGAGGTTTCGCCGTTTGTGGGATTTGAAACGAGCGGATCGTATCCCGTCAGCCTCAACTCCAATACGACAATCGAGAATCCGATCGACAGGTTGCGAGCGAATCAGGCCACTTCCTACGGGACGTTTCTCGGGTACAACCTGACGGAAAATTTTCAAACGGAATTCATGTGGGACCGGAACAACACTTCGTACAGCGCGCGGCAGGTGATCGACGGGACGTACATCAAGGCGTACAACTCCGACATTGATCAGTACCAGTTCGGCTTTCAGTACACCTTCCGCGACAGCAGCCACAGGTTGCGGCCGTACGCGGCGGCGAGTGTGGGCTTCACACACGATTCGAACGGCGGGGGAAATCCGAACCGCACGGAGTTCAGCTACGGCCTGGGAGGCGGCGTGAAATATTATTTGAGCCGACATTTCGGGCTGCGGGGAGATATTCGGTATCTGCCGACGTACGGGAGCTCGTCGTACGGATTGTATTGCGACCCGTTTGGATTTTGTTACAACGCGAAGGTAGCTAATTTCTTGAACAGGGGAAATTTTGTTGGTGGATTGATTTTCCGGTTTTGATGCGGAGGCGGCCCCGACCGGGTCGGGGCACTACAAAGAGAAGAAGGCGGCGTAAAGCCGCCCCTACACGGAAGGGCCGGGAGAGATTCCGGCCCTATTTTTTTGTGCGCAGGATTTTCAGGGGTGGGGAGTTTCGGGGATTGGGGGCATAACGAAGAGTTTTTCGTCGATGGGGACGTTTTGCTGGACGGTGGTGATGCGGATGGTGAAGCTGCCGTTGGTGCGTGTGAGGGTCCACTGATAAGGAATTTTGACGCCGTTGGTGTCGCGATAATCGGCGTAGTCGACCTCGAGCGGATTGCGGCCGAGGGGTGTCTCGGTGTACCGGATTAAGCGGAGAAGCAGGCCGGATTGCTGATCGAAGCACATGCGCAGGGCCGGCGTGGCGGCACCTTTGGCAGTGACTAGAAATGTGGCGTGTCCGTCGATGGTTTCGCCCGGAAGGACTTTGAACTCCTGGTACAGTTCGCGGACCTGGGCGGGAAAATAAATTTGCGCGTCAATTCGGGCGGAACGCAGCTCGGCCGCGTTCATTGGATGAACACCTCGCGGCGTGGTGAGCCAACCAGCCTGGCCGTTGAAGGCGGTGACGCTTTCGCCGAAGGAAGGATGTGAGATGGAGAGTCGTTTCTCGGGAGCTTCGGAATAGATTTCGATTGGATATTGCTCGCCTCCGGTGTCGACAGTTCCCTTTTGGACCCGCGTTTTGATTTTGTGGAGGGTCTCGGCACCGCCGATTGCGGCTAGGTATTTGTCGAGAATCTGATCGGCGGAAGGCAAGCTTTCCTGCGCGCTGATTTCGTGATGCTCGTGCTCGGGCATTTTTGTACCGTTGACGGTGAGAATGGGAACGCCTACGGGATGCGGCAAACCGCGATGGCAAGTGTAGCAGGTGACTTCGACTTCGCCATTGAAGTGGGATTTGTTGATAGCGAGTTCCATTTCGATCATTTTTCGCGCGGTCTGTTTTTCTTTTTTGTCGTCCTTGTCCATGGCGTGCTCGACGTGGCAGAACTCGCAGTCGACGCCGAGGGCGCCGCTGATGAATTGCATGGTAGGGATGAGCTGGTCGGCGGGGATGTCTTTGAGGGCTTGAATGTTTTTGTATTGCTGGCCGGCGGTTTTGGGGGCGGGTGGTTGTTCCTGGGCGCTCGCGGCAAGAATAAAAGCGGCAAGAAAGTTGAAGGCGAAAAACAAAGTTATCTTGCCGAATTGCCGAGGGGAAATGGGGGTCATCCTTGGGTCTCCTGTGATTTGTGCAGGAAATGATTGTGCCGGAATTTGGGTATTGTGCAAGGTGGTTGCGGAAAAGTGGCCAGTCGGGAGATCGGCGTTCCCAAGGGTTAGGCGGAAATTTCCCCGCGCTTGGCCAGGGCGGTGATGCGGTCGGCGGCACGATAGGCCAGGGCCTGGATGGTCATGGTGGGCTGGCCGCGGCCAGAGGTTACGAGGCTGCTGCCGTCGCAGAGGAAAAGATTCTTGACGTCGTGCGTGCGATGGTCGGCGTTGATGACAGACGTTTTCGGATCAGTGCCCATGCGGCAGGTGCCGAGCAGGTGGACTGCGAACTGCTGCTCCTGAACCGGAGGGCCCCACCTGGTTTTGGCGCCGGCGGCGTCGAGGATTTCGAGAGCGCGGGCCTGCATCCACTCCATCATTTTCAAATCGTTTGGATGATCGCGGAAGGTCATGCGCAGCGCGGGAAGGCCATAGGCATCTTTCACGTCGGGATCAAGAGAAAAGCTGTTGGACTCAACGGGGAGCGAAGTGCCATGGCAGAAAATCTGGAACGTGCGCGTGAAATTGTGCGCGAGGGCTTGCTTGAAGCCGGCGCCCCATTTTGGAGTGCCGGGAGGCAGTCCGTTTAACGCGAAGCTGACGGGCGTGAAATCGAAGCGGGCATCCAGTCCACCACCCCCGTAGAGGCCGAGCTTGGGATCGAGTTCGTAGAAATCGTGCATGATGCGGCTGACGGCGGGGCCTTTGTAGTCGTTGAGTTGCTCGTCGAAAATGCCGTAGGCGAGGGCGCTGCTGTTGGGCATCAGGTTCTTGCCGACGTAGCCACTGGAATTGGCCAGTCCCGCAGGGAATTGATTGGAAGCGGAGAGCAAGAGGAGCCGCGGAGTTTCGGCGCCGTTGGCAGAGAGAATTACGGCCTTGGCTTTTTGCAGGTAGGTGTTGCGCTGGGCGTCGAAATAGACGGCTCCGGTGACCCGGCCGCTCTTGTCGGTCTCGATGCGACTGACGTAGCAATTTGGGCGAATCTCGCAGCGGCCGGTTTTTTCGGCCATCGGAATGACGCTGGAGAGCGAAGTAGACTTGGCGCCGACTTCGCAGCCGAAGCCGAGGCAGAACCCGCAATTCATGCAGGCGGCGCGGCCGGCGCGCGGTTGCGAAAGAATCGCCATCGGCGCGGGGTACGCATGATAGCCGAGCTTGCGGCAGGCGCGTTCGAAGATGACGCCGTTTCCCTTCACCGGCAGCGGCGGCATGGGATAGGGCTTGGAGCGCGGCGGATCGAAGGGGCTGGAGCCGGCGAGACCGGAGACGCCGATTTCCCATTCGACTTTTGTGTAGTATGGCTCGAGGTCGGCGTAGGAGATCGGCCAGTCGGCGAAGTTGGCGCCGGGGATGTCGCCGGTCTTGCTGTGCTCCTTAAAATCGATTTCGTGGAAACGCCAGAAATTGGCGGTGAAGTGAACGCTG
>Ga0308309_10000474_pt1 | contig 25718 bp, 19 predicted proteins | sample HubBroMetageWFT5_FD_192491 | JGI IMG/M metagenome (GOLD analysis project Ga0308309, IMG submission 192491) | Warmed and freeze-thawed soil microbial communities from the Hubbard Brook experimental Forest, New Hampshire - Hubbard Brook CCASE Soil... | ecosystem: Environmental > Terrestrial >...
AATTGACGAGCAATTCCGCCCACCGCTCCATCGTTAGAGCGGTTCTACCCACAGCACGGCTGTCCTTCAGGACAGGTGTTTCCCGCTTGGTACGCACGTACTATGGCTGTAAGGAACGGCCCAAGAAGAACATGTAGATGTCCGGGGATAGCCCTGCTTGTGTCAGGGCTTAACAAAAATTTCGCGTTCCAAGTGAGCCTCCCATGCCGCCTAGCAGCAAAGATAATGCAGTCCTAACCGCCCCACTAGAGACACCCGCCGTGCCTGTCCCGCGCCACGAAGATTCGGCTACGGGGAGCCGGCCGCAGCCTGTCGCTCTAGAGGTTCCAGTCACTGTCAACGGTGCTCGTACCGTCGAGGGCACTGATAAGCGCGAGCCATTTTCTGAAACCACAAAGACAGTCCTTGTCTTCGGCAATGGCGCAGTCATCCGGCTCGGTTCGCCCGTGTCCCCAGGCCAATTGCTCTTCCTCACCAACGAAAAAACAAAGAAGGAAGTGGTTTGCCAGGTTGTCAAATCCAAGAACTACAGAAGCGTCAGTGGCTACGTGGAACTCGAATTCACAGAGTCGGTCGTTGGTTTCTGGGGAATGCGCTTCCCGTCAGACCGCATCGGCGCGCAAACCCCTGCCGCCTCAACGGCTGCAACCTTGCCGCCCGCAGCCAAGGTCAATCCGGTCGCTCCTGTCGCTGCCCCACCCAAGCCGGTAAATCCCGTTGTCGTCGCCGCACCAAAAATTCCGGATATTAAGCCAGCCCAGGTTCAAGTGTCTGCAGCTTCTCCCGCGGCCGTGAAACCACAGACACCGCCGGTTCAAAATAGCCCGGCGCCCGTGACGCCGCTCGCAAAGAAGCCCGATGGGCCTGTTAATTCCGCTCCCGCGGTCTCTTCTTCGCTCGCATCTTCTCTTGCAAGTCTTTTGAGCGCTCCCGAAGTGCCGTCGGCTTTTACGCCGTCGAAACCCTCAGCACCGCCTGCTCCGGCCGAGGACAAACAGCAGTCAACGAGCGTCGCGGGCCAAAATTCCAGCGAGGATCTCAAACTGCAAGCTGCGCGTCTTCAGGAACAACTCTCTTCACTGCTATTTACGGCCGCTCCAGCCCCGAAGTCCGCACCGCCTGCACCCGGTGTCCACGCTCCTGATCCAAAGGTAGTTTCGGGAGGGGCTGCTCAGGTTTTCGAAATTGCAAAATCCGAGCCGTCGCCAGTCAAGGTCGCCACGCCTGCAAAAACTCTACCTGCCCCAATAAAGTCATCCCTGGACACGGAAGAAGTAAAAATTCCGTCATGGCTCGAGCCTCTGGCCCGCAACGCCGCCGCTCCCGCTCCGCCCCAAGAGCTCGTCGAGCGCGAAAAAGCAAAGCATGCCTCCGAGATTGCGGCGCGCGAAGAGGGCTCCTCGGAAGTCCTGCCTGTAACTGCGGTGGAAAGCATGCCCGAGTCCGCGCTGCCCGCCGTCGGCAGCTTGCTCCCGCTAGAAGAAGAACCAGTCATTACGCATGAGCGTTCCTCAGGCGGCTCCGGCAGAGGAGTTTTGTACGGTGCGATCGCCGCAGGCGTTCTGCTGGTCGGGGGTGGAGCGTGGTATCTGCTGCATCCCATGAATGCAGTGCAAGGCACGACCGCGCCCATCACATCGGCGCCAAGCTCCCAAGCGAGCGCAACGCTTCCAGCGCCTGCCGCAACGCAGCCGGCGGCACTCCCCGCGTCACAAAATTCCATAGCCGCTCCCCAACCAACTTCCGGCTCGAATACGATCCCGGTTTCGAGCGCGCCAGCCCCCAGCGCGCCTCTCACTAAACCGCCGGTAAATCCGCAACCTACTCCTGTAACTCGTGACAACACGCGCGGTGCTGGCACCACCATACCGGCTGCCGCCACGGAGCGCATCTCCAAGCCTCCCGCGGAACCGGAGCCCAAGAAGGCTGCCCTCGGGGAAGTCCACCTAGCTAGTCCTAAGATGAATCGCCCCGCAGGGCAAAGTGATGGAGTTGATGCTCCAACAATTTCCACAGGAAACACAGATGCAAACGCAGGCGGAATGGACTCCGGTTTTGCGGCGGGAAACAGAAAACAACCGGCGGCCCCGGAAGCACCGCTTCCCATCGGTGGAGACGTAAAGTCTGCAAAATTGATTACTCAAGTGGCTCCCGTCTATCCAGCGCTGGCCAGAAACCAGCATGTGTCCGGCGATGTGCGGATCGACGCGTTGATCGATGCCAACGGGCGGGTCACGACGATGAAAGTCATTTCCGGCCCCACGCTTCTGCATCAGGCGGCGATGGACTCGCTACGCCAATGGAAATATCAACCGGCAACGCTCGATGGCAAATCCGTGCCGATGCACCTGACGGTTACTCTGCAATTCCGCTTGCAATAGTTAGTTCTCTTGCGTTTACCGACGCGCGCCAGTATTAGCGCCGATTCTCATCATTTTTGCGAAGCGGGGACTGGAAACACAACTGGCAAGCGAATCTCCACCGCAGGCAGCGCCGGGAAAGCTCCGTGTGGTTCGCTCTGGTACCAATATGCTACCGAATAAAAGTTATCTCCGCGATCGTTCGCATGTCCGTGCTCGATCGTTGCGCGCATGGACTTTGTGAACGGAACCGGAGAGTCCAGATGGAAGCGATAGACGGACCATCGTCCGCCCTGCAGTTCCGCGCCGACGATCGGCGCTCCGAATAGCCCGTAAGCAAAAGACTTCCCCCCGAAATCCCAAGCGCCCAGAAAATAATCTTCCGAGCCGGTTCCGTTGATGGACGGCAGTTTCTCGCCATCCACAAAAAACATGTCGTCTCCCTCGCCCCACCATCCATCCTGATTTTCAATCACCGACATGGTGACCCCGGCGAAGTGACCGCGTCCCACGGCTTCCATCCACACGTAATTCTCTTTGCCGTCTAAATTGACCTTGTTTCCGGGGAATGCCTTGTTGGGCACGGCTTGCCGGTATTGCGCGTGAAAGTAAAGCGTGTCTGCCGAAAGTGCCGACTTATAGGCGCGCATATCGATGTTCCAGTAAACCGCCTCCCCCCGCTGCCGGCCTTCGTTCGTAAGCGTGATGCGCGCGTGCTTCTGAAATGGCATCGGAAAAAAACAGTTCAGCGCTTTGTCCCCTCCCACCGAAAGCGGGACGGACTGATAAAGAATATATTGTCCCAGCCCCAATCCGAAAAAGTCCCCAACGGGTGCTTCCACGCTCGGTGATCTCTCGCTGTCCCAATACATGCGCAACACCATCTTTTTGAGGTGGAATTTCTCCTCGCTCGCAATGGTGATCCACACATGAGAGATTTCGCCTGGCCCGGTTTCGTCCAGCAATGTCAAAGTCTCGCCCGGCGCTAGCGGCCGGTAGTCATCGTTGCCTCCCGTCCGGTCGTAACTCGAGATTCGTTTTAGAACGTAGTCATGAGGCTTTGTCAGTCCGGAGAGCAAATCACCAGACGCCTGCCCATAGACAGTTCCCGGCACAACAAATAGAAAAAATCCGAATAGAACAAGCAGTATGCGCATCTGTCGTCTCCGAAGGACTCGCGTTTCTCAGAAATTGCGCGGATTATAGCAGAGCAATTTGCATAACTCCTGCTTGCCCTATAGTTGTCGCGGCGATGCAACTTCCCCATGCAAATTCACCCTCTTCATAGCCGCGCCTATCTGATTCTGCTAGACTGTCGCCGCTTTGCCGCCCACCACGCGAAGGCATTTTATTGCGAAGTCCGCTGCCACGGCAGCAACGGCGATGCTTTGGCCCTGTTTAGAGACCGTCATTGCAGGAAGCTCCGTTCCCAACTTGCAGTTTCCCTCAGCGCCCCGCGACCGAATTGCCATAGCTTCCTATCCTTTCCGCGAAGCCATTGCAGGTGCTCACGAGAAGTCTGGCAGCGTCACAATTCCCAAGATGGACTTGAAGAATTTCGCGGTTTTCGTCAAATCGAGATTCAACATTAATAAGATCGAACCGTGGAGCGAGCATTTCCATTCGCTTGACGCAAAATACCTGGACGAGCTTCGTTCGATTGTCGAAAAATCTGGGGGCGCTATCGTGAACATTGCCGTCGACGGCGAACATAGTCCCTATGCGGTAGATAAGGCCGAGCGTGAAAAAGCCATCTCCTTCAGCAAACAATGGATTGACGTGGCCGTGTCCGTCGGCTCGCCCAGTGTCCGCACTAACATGCCGCCGGCAAAAGACTCGAAACCCGATTTGGATCGCGCCGCGGAGAGTCTTGTCCGCGTGGCCGAGTATGGGGCAGCGAAAAATGTCCTCGTAAATCTCGAGAACGACAATCCCCTCAGCGAAGATCCATTCTTCATCGTCAGCCTCATCGAGAAGGTGAACAGCCCTTGGCTGCATACGAATCCCGATTTTGCGAATACCCTGGCCACCGGCAAAACGGAGTACGCCTACAAGGGAATCGCAGCGATGTTTCAACACGCGTACAGCATCTGCCACGTTAAGGCCATGGAAGCCGGCGAAAAAGGCCAGCTAGTTCATGTTGATCTCGCGAAGACTTTCGGCATTCTCAAAAACAGCAACTACAAGGGCTACTGCTCCATGGAATTCGACAGCCCCGGCGATCCCTACAAAGGAACCTCCGATCTCATTGAAAAGACCCTTCAATATCTCGCTTGATGCCGGCGATTCCCAGCTAGCCAACAAAAAAATCAACCGCTTCAGTCCCAGGCCGGTCTAACTTGCAGCCAAGGAAGCAGGTTCGTATACTGGCGGCCCGGCCAAAAGTCGAGTCTGGCGGACCGGTTAATTCAGTTCCATGCAACGGGGTAGCCCGCCAGCCATCTCTTTTGGCCCTGCAAATCGGTCCTGAGGTCCCTTCACAGGCCGAAGTGCGAACTGTTGATTGTTTCACTGCCACCGCCGCCTCAAAGGAGAGTTCCGCATGGCGCAAGCCCCAGTACCAGAAGAAATGAATGTCTATCAGAACGCGGAAGCTCGCTTCGAAGTGGCCGCGCAAAAGCTGGGACTTGAACAGGGTCTCTACCGCTATTTGAAATATCCTAAAAAAGAAATCACTCTGTACATCCCCGTTGGCATGGACAACGGCCAGCTTGATGTTTTCGTCGGCTATCGCGTGCTTCATTCCACGGTCCGCGGCCCGGGCAAAGGCGGCATCCGCTTTGCTCCCGATGTTTCTCTCGACGAAGTGCGCGCTCTTGCCACATGGATGACTTGGAAGTGCGCGGTGGTAAACATTCCCTTCGGCGGCGCCAAGGGTGGCATCATCTGCGATCCCCGGAAACTATCGCGCGGCGAACTGGAACGCCTCACACGCCGTTACACAGCCGAACTCGCCGATTGGCTGGGGCCGGAGCGCGACGTCCCCGCCCCGGATATCGGCTCAAACGAACAGACTATGGCCTGGGTGATGGACACGTATGCAATGCACGTCGGCGAAGCCACGACCGCCGTCGTAACCGGCAAGCCCATTGAGCTTGGCGGCTCCGCCGGAAGACGCGAAGCTACAGGACGCGGCGTTATGATTTGCTGCGACAAAGCTCTTGCCAAGCTCGGCATCAAAAAGGAAGGCTGCCGCGTAGTGGTGCAAGGCTTCGGCAACGTAGGTTCCCTCGCTGCACAGCTCATGCAAAAAGCCGGCTACAAGATCGTCGGCCTGGCCGATATCGGCGGCGGCCTCTACAACGAAAATGGCTTCGACGTTCCGAAAGTGATCGACTGGGTCTACACCCAGAAAAAATCCTTGCAGGATTTCCCCGGTGGCGGCACCAAAATGTCTGCGCGCGACGTTCTCTTCCAGCGTTGTGAAATCGCCATTCCCGCCGCCATTGAAAATCAAATCACCGAGCAAAACGCGCATCAAGTCCAGGCGCGCATTCTCTGCGAAGGCGCCAACGGCCCCACCACGTGGCAAGCCGACGCCATTGTCGACGCCAAGGGCATTTTCACCGTGCCCGATATCCTCGGCAACGCGGGAGGCGTCACGGTCAGCTATTTCGAATGGGTCCAGGACCGCCAGGGTTTCTTCTGGCGCGAGAGCGAAGTCAACGAGCGCCTTCTCGATGTTATGGAAAACGCTTTCGACGAAGTCGTCCGCTACGCGGAAACGCACAAAGTGAACAATCGCATCGCCGCCTATATGCTCGCGATCGACCGTGTGGGCAGTGCGTTAAAGTTGCGTGGAATCTACGCCTAGTGTGATAAAGTGCGCCCCGGGTTCCGGTTTCTCGGGGACCATTAGTTTTCTTTGCTGGCAGAGAAATCGTCCGGATGGCCCTCCGGGCAAGGAAGAAGCACCTGCAATGACCACCAACTCGCTCTGGCCTACCCATGAAAAAAGCGAAGAGCAGCACCGCCGCGAAATTTGTATCGCCGGGAAATGGATGTACGACCGCGGTTTCATCGTCGCGTGCGAAGGCAACCTCTCAGTTCGCCTCGACGAAAACCGGATCCTCACTACTCCCACTTGCATGAACAAAGGCATGCTTGAGTCGCAAGACCTCGTGATTACAAATCTCGAAGGCCGCCAGCTTGATGGTGAGCGCAAGTTCTCTTCGGAAATCGCGATGCATCTATTGTTTTACCGCATGCGGCCCGATGTGAACGCCATCTGTCACGCGCATCCTCCGACGGCCACTGGGTTTGCTGCCGCCGGCCGCTCCTTGAATCAAGCCCTCCTGCCTGAGGTGATCATCGGACTCGGACAAATTCCGCTGGTGCGCTACGCCACTCCCGGGACGCCCGAGTTGAGTGCCGCTATCGAGCCTTTCGTCCCGCACTACGATGCTCTGCTGCTAGCCAATCACGGCGTGGTCACCTGCGGTCCGGATCTTTTGACGGCCTTCTTCCGCATGGAAACCATCGAGCACTTTGCCAAGATCGTGCTTTCCGCCGAGCTGGCCGGCGGCCCCGTCCTTCTTTCCAGCCGCGAAGTCGCGAAGTTGATGGCCGCGCGAGCGAGATATTTCGTCACACCGCCTCCGGGCGGAGGCGCTGAGCTCCCCGAAACCAACGACACGGGTGAATCCTCCAGTTCCCACGTTTCCCTCACCCGTAACGAACTCGACGCTCTTATCGACGAAGCCGTTCGCAAAGATCGCGCTCGCCGCTGACGCCGCCAAATTGGCAGGCACGCGCAAGGTTTTCTATTGTTCGAGATACCTTCCCGCTGCCTGCAGTCATCCATTCAAATAGAATATCGGTAAGCAATACGGTTGACCGGTCAGACTAAATTGCCCGCACGCGCACTATTCTCGAGGAAGGAGACCTATCATGGAACCAAGAATTGATGCCAGGAGATACGCTCAGGAAGCCCAGAAGGCCATGTATGCTCTAGAAAAATATATTGCCGAATCTGGCCTTGACCAAGGCCTGATTCACCTCATGAAAATGCGCGCTTCTCAAATCAATGGTTGCGCGTATTGCATCGACATGCATTCTAAAGACGCCCGTGCTCTCGGCGAAACCGAACAGCGTCTTTACGAACTAGATGCCTGGCGGGAAACACCGTTCTATACGGACAGGGAGCGCGCAGCACTGGCTTGGACCGAAACCATCACATTGGTTTCAGAGACTCACGTCCCAGATTCCGTCTACGAAGAAGTTCGCAAGTATTTCAACGAAAAGGAAATCGTTGATCTCACGTTCGTGGCGACAACAATCAACGCATGGAATCGTTCGGCCATCGCGCTGCGAGCCGTTCCTGGCCGCTACCGTCCCGCGACTTCCACTGCAACTGCCGCAGGTAGTTAGCGTACTGTCCCAGAAAGCTGACAATTGTCGACCTGTAAGGGCGGAGCGTGCTTCGCCAACTTATGCCGCTTCGACACTCGTTGACAGGCGAACAAAAGGCGGCAATACTTGCCTTCGATGATTGGCCAGCTCCGCGGACGCCTCGCCGAAAAACGCCCGAATCAAGTCCTCGTCGATGTTGGCGGCGTAGGCTATCTAGTCCAAGTTCCGCTCTCCTCTTACGCCGCTCTAGGAGAACTGCACACCGAAGTCACTCTTCTCATTCACACTCATGTCCGTGAAGATGCCCTCGCCCTCTACGGCTTCGTTTCCTCCCGCGAAAAACATCTCTTCGAAATGCTCCTCTCTGCTTCTGGCGTCGGCCCCACTCTCGCCCTAAAAATTCTCTCCGGCATGAGCGTAGAAGAGCTAGTCCCCGCCATCCGCGGCAACGATGTAGCCCGCCTAACAAAAATTCCCGGCGTGGGCCGCAAGACCGCCGAGCGAATGGTTGTCGAACTGAAGGACAAGCTCGAAGCCGTAATCTTGGAAACTCAAAAACCGGCCGCAGCCTCGCTGGCGGGCGCAGAGGCCGACGTAATCTCCGCGCTGGTCAATTTAGGCTACGACGCACGAGCTGCGGAAACCGCTGCCGGCGAAGCAAAGCGCGAAGTCGGCACAACGAATTTCGAAAAATTGCTACGCGCCGCCCTGCAATCGTTAGCCGCTTCCAAAGGCCGAACAAGCCATGCAAGCGCGTAAGCGTGTATTTGTAGGCGCCGACCTTTAGGCCGGCCAGCGGTGTCAGATTTCGTGGAATTCTGAAAAATGCCCGACGCCAGCGCAAAACGAATGCCAGATCGAAACCAGCCGCACCGAATCGTCTCCGGCGCCCCCTACGACGAAGACGCCCGCATTGAAGCCAGCGTCAGACCAAAGCGCCTCGACGAATACATCGGCCAAAAACGAGTAAAGGAAAACATCTCCATCGCCATCGAAGCCGCTCGCAGCCGCGGTGAAGCGCTCGATCACGTCCTCTTGTACGGCCCGCCCGGACTGGGAAAAACCACCCTGGCCCAAATCATCGCCAACGAACTCCAAGTCCCCATCAAAACCAGCGCAGGCCCCCTCCTCGAACGTAAGGGCGACTTGACTGCCATCCTGACTTCGCTCGAAGCCAAAGAAGTTTTCTTCCTCGATGAAATTCACCGCCTGCAGCCCGCCGTCGAGGAAGTTCTCTATCCCGCGATGGAGGATTTTCGTCTCGACTTGATTATCGGCCAGGGCCCTGGTGCGCGCATCCATCCGTTTCCGTTGGGACACTTCACTCTTGTCGGCGCCACCACGCGCGCCGGTCTTATCACCGCTCCCCTGCGCTCCCGCTTCGGCATCGTCCATCGCCTCGATTTTTACGAGCCAGAGGATTTGCTGATCATCATTCACCGTTCCGCCAAAATTCTAAACATTCTGATGGACGATGGCGGCGCCGAAGAAATCGCCCGCCGCTGCCGCGGCACACCGCGCATCGCCAACCGCCTTCTCCGGCGCTCCCGTGATTTTGCCGAAGTCCGTGCCGCCGGCCGTATCACCCGCGCCGTAGCCCAGGAAGCCCTGGCCATGCTCGGCGTCGACGAAAGCGGCCTCGACGAAGTCGACCGCAACCTAATGCTGGCTCTCCTCGACAAGTACGGTGGCGGCCCAGTAGGCCTCGGCACGCTAGCCGCCGCACTCTCCGAAGAAGAAGACGCCATCGAAGAAATTTACGAGCCCTACCTTATGCAAATTGGATTGATTGACCGTACCCCGCGCGGCCGCGTAGCCACCGCCCGCGCCTACGAATATTTCGGCAAGGAATTCCCCAAGCGCCAGCCGCGCCTCTTCTGAACAAATAGTCGCTGGTTCTCACATCCCAGGTTTGTGCGCTGGATTCAAATCCGGCCATCCCGGTTTGCTAAACTGTATAGGCCATGAGCGTAATAGACGAAGTCCTGCAAGCCAACGAACTATACTCGCGCACGCACGAATTGCGCAAACTCACACCGCGCCCCGAGCGCCATCTTGCCGTCCTGACTTGCATGGATACGCGACTTTCGATTCGCACCCTGGGTCTAAAGACCGGCGACGCCCATATTATTCGAAACGCCGGAGGGATCGTCACAGAAGACACCTTGCGCTCTCTGGTTGTATCGCACTACCTGCTGGACACCAAAGAGTTCATGGTCATCAACCACACGGATTGCGGCCTTATGCACACCACCGAGCACGATTTGCGCAACAGAGTCCAAAATCGCACCGGAACAGCCGCCATCTCCCCCGCGTTTTTCTATGCCTTCGAGAACATTGAAGAGAATGTCCGCCATCAATTGCAGAAGCTCCGCACGCATCCCTGGGTTCCCAAGGAAGTTGTCGTGCGCGGATTTGTCTACGACGTGACCAGCGGACGCCTGCGGGAAATCACAGGCAGCTGAATCGTCAAGCGGAGCGCCACGCTCCGAATGTTCTAAGCACCTTCGGCTATTCGTAACGCAAAGCCACGATCGGGTCGACGCGCATAGCCCGCCTCGCCGGGATGTAGCACGCCAAGAGCGCCACGCCCGTTAGCAAAATCGCGACTCCTCCGAAAGTGATTGGATCCATTGCGCCAACTCCGTAAATCATTTTCGAAATTAGCCGCGTCAATCCCAGCGCCGCCACAATCCCCACTCCGACCCCCACAAGTGTAATCCGCATGCCTTCGCCCAAAATCATTTGCAAAACCTCTCTTCCCGGCGCTCCCAGCGCGATGCGCACTCCAATTTCCTGCGTCCGCTGCCCTGTGAGATACGAAATTACACCGTAGATTCCAATCGACGACAACGCCAGTGCCAGCGCCGAAAACACGCTCAGCAAAATCATCGCCAACCGCTGCGTGGCAACCGATCCCGTTACGATGTCCTGCATGGGTCTTACTTCATACATGACCGCGCTGCTGTCCACTCGCTGCGCGGCTTCCCGAATGGAATTCGTCAGGCCAAGAGGCATGCCCGCGGTTCGCGCCGCGTACTGCCCGCCGTTCGCGAGCAGCGGCCAGAACTTGTCCGGAATCTGCCACACCGGAAGATAGATCTGCGCTTGCAAACTCTCATGGCCCTTCGCGCCCAGTCCCCAGTGCTCCACGTGCCCCACCACACCGACGATTTCCGGCTGCATGTCGAGGAACCCCAGGTTAAGCCGCTTTCCGATCGGGTCCTCATTCGAAAAATACTTGCGAGCGAACGTATCATCGATGATCGCCACCACCGGCGCGTGCTCGTCGTCCCTCTCGGTGAAACTGCGCCCCCGTTGCACGGGAATCTTCATCACTTTGTGATATTCCTGCGTTACCAGATAAAACAGCGCAAACGGCATCTCCTGTTCCGTCGCGGGCTTCGGTCGGCCTTCCACCCAGAACGGCACTTCCGAGTCACCGGTCATTGGCAGGGAGCCGCCAACCAGCGACACGGCCTCGACTCCTGGCACCGCCTCCAGCTGACGCATCCCCTGCCGATATTTCATTCGCAATTGGTCCGCAGTAATATTCGGGTCCGACGTCGAGGATATGTTGAACGTCAGCACGTTTCGCGCGTCAAAACCCGGGTTGATGCTCCACAATGCCGTGAGGCTGCGAATCATCAACCCCGCCCCGATGAGCAGCACGACTGCCATCGCCATTTCTACCGCAACAAACACGCTCTGTGTACGATGCCGCGCTCCGCTCGATCCTCTCCCGCCTTCCTTCAACGTTTCGTGCATGTCTCGTCGTAGCGTTTTCAGAGCCGGCACAAGCCCAAATACGATCCCCGTAAGTACAGACACGCCAAGCGTGTAGGCCAGCACATGCCCATCAATCCCAATCTCTTCGGTTCGTGGCAAGCTGTCCGGAAGTGCCGCAAGAATCGCTCCTGTTCCCCATTTCGCCAGCAGCAGCCCAATGCCGCCTCCTGCGACTCCCAGCATCACGCTCTCCGTCAATAGTTGCCGAATCACGCGCCCAGGACTGGCTCCGAGCGCCGACCGAATCGCAAACTCTCGCGCCCGCCCCGTCGATCGCGCCAGCAGCAGATTCGCTACATTCGCGCATGCAATCAGCAGCACGAAACTCACCGCCCCCAGCAGCACCAGCAAAATTCCCCGTACATTTCCCACGGCATCTGTCTTCATCGACAAAATCGTCACGCTGCTGCCCTTGTTCGTCTCCGGGTAAGCCGCCGCGAGATTCTCGGCAATCTTCTCCATTTCTGCGCGCGCTTGCTCCGCTGTAACTCCAGCCTTCAACCGTCCGATGGCCGTCGTCCCCATGCTGATGGCCCTGTTTCGAAATGTTGGGTCAGTCCACTGACCGATGGGCACATACACATCCGTAACACTGAACCCGGTGATTCTCGCCGGCGCGACACCGATCACTGTATACGTCTTGCCATTCAGCGTGATGCTCTTTCCCAATACGTCCGGCGACAATCCAAACTTGCGCTTCCAAAGTCCGTCGCCAATCAGTGCCACGGGCGTTCCGCCGGCCTGGTCTTCTTCCTCTCGAATGTTCCGTCCCAGGGGCAGGTTGACTCCCAGCGCCGAAAAGAAATCTGCGGATATCATGTGACCGTGGAGCCGCTCCGGTTCGCCCACGCCGGTCAGGTTGTACTCTTCGCTTCGCGCCGCACCCAACGCCGAAAACGAGTGGCTGTCCTTGCGCCAATCTAGGAAATTCGGATAACTGATCGAGCTTCGCTCGAAATCAACACTCTTCGCGTACACCGCCACTAATTGGTCCGGATTCGAGTACGGCAGTGGGTTCAGCAGCACCCCGTTCACTACCGAAAACAGCGCCGTATTCGCGCCAATCCCCAGCGCCAGCGTCAACACCGCAATCGCCGTAAACCCCGGGCTCTTCAACAAAACCCGCAACCCATACCGTATGTCTTGCCAAAAATTCGTCATGGACCACCCCCATACCACGTTCGTCGCAGGCCCCGTCTTCCGCCAAAAGATACGCGCCTCACGCGTTTTTTGTTCCCGCCAAGGTGGACAGACATTCCTGTCTGTCTCCCGCATCGCCCAGCTTCGACACCCTTCCCTCGCTCCCTTCAACAAAATGACGCCGTTTGAGCGCAATTCTTAACCCCGACCTCCTCAGCTGGCAGTTGAATCCAGAGCCCAGACAAACTAAAGTTTGCTCACGGTGCACGCCGCGACAATCTCCGGACGTGTTCCCGCATAACCGACCAATGCCCACAGTTTATTTGTCGCTTGGTTCAAATGTAGGAGACCGCGAAGCCAATCTTCGCGCAGCAATCGCCGCGCTCCCGCCAGTTGGCGTTCAGGTCCACCAAATCTCATCGATTTACGAAACAGAGCCAGTCGACTATCTCGACCAACCGTGGTTCCTCAATTGTGTAGTGGAAGCCGAAACAGAGCTGCAACCGCCAGCGCTCCTTCAAGCACTGCGCGCCGTCGAAGCGCAGCTAGGCAACAAAAAAGAATTCGCCAAAGGCCCGCGCAAGATCGATCTGGACATCCTGCTCTTCGGCCATGAAACGATCACTACGCCGGAGCTGCAAGTCCCCCACCCCCGCATGCTCTCGCGCCGATTCGTCCTAACTCCCCTGGCCGAGATCGCACCCGCCCTCAAGCATCCGTCCTGGCCCGCTACAGCCGCAGTTCTCCTCGATCGCTTAACCGACGCAAGCCAAGTCCGCCAATTGTAGTGGCACGGCATGCCGTGCTCCGTCTTTTTCTGCCGCCGTTCAACCGCCTTACGAAGTCCGGTGCAACAACAACCGATGCAAAGTCATCGCTTTTGGCGAGACAGATTCCAACTCGATCAACGAAAGTCTCCCCTCCGTAATCTCCCTCCACCGGTAAACACCAGGCTCACTCTCAACGACCTCGCGCCCATTCAAATTCCGCAAGAACTCCCGCGCATCCGTAATCGCTGCGGTCTCCCGGTAAGTCGGCCGCGCCAATGCCTCCACTGCATAACTCCGCAGCAATTTGCCCCAATAATGTTCAAACAACTCCCCAGACGCGAAAATGTCGCTCCAAGCCACATCCCCGCCATACGCCACCACCACACCGACAACTCGCTCCCCCTTCAATCCTAGAGTTGCCCGGTTGAACCGCCGCTGTAATTCCTCCACGAATCCATCCACCGACGCCCCGACCCGGCCTCCCTCATAAATTTTGGCGTAAGCCTGAGTAGGCGCTGACGTCGCAATCGCGTCCCCGATGGCCACCGAACTCAGAGGTGCTGGAGGCGCAGCCGGCTGGCCCGCAGAACCCGCAGCTGGTCTGGCCTTAGAAAGGGTCCCGGAGCGCACCGCGTCCCACACTTCATTCTGATTCTGTGCCACCGCTGCCTGCTCCCGCACGCTAGGGTGCACAATCGTCTTCGAAGCCCCAAATTGCGAGCTGGCCCCCGTCCACCTCCCATGCTCCACGCAAAATACATTCAGAGGCAGCGGGTCCGACCCCACTGGCACGATCCGGTCCTTGCCAATAATGCGGTCTTGCTTCCCCCCGCTCACCAATTCGCCCGCCAATAAAAGCAACGGCCGCTTGCTTCGGTTGATCAACACCAGCTGGTTCACGCTCGCCCCGCTGTTATATTCCGGCACAGCAACCGGCCGCCCGTCCCGAGTCCGCGCCAACCCCGCCGCCCCCTGTTCGCTGACAATCACCTCTCCGCTCGAAAGCCCCTCATCCAAAGTTAAAAACGGAGAAGTGTCCTGGCCGGTCGAACTCACCACAGGAAAAATGGTGATGTTTTCGTAGATCACAGGGTCCAGCAAACGCCAGTTACCCTCCGGCTTCCCTGGCACGGGATTCTGCGGTGTGCTAGTGAGCGCCAGCCCTCCCAGCGCGCTGATTCCAAACAAGCTGCCAAGAATGGCTCCCAAAATCGATCGTTCCATAAAACCCTCCTTCGCGTGCCCCTTCGAGGACGCGACTCAGGCTTAGAACGAAACACCTCCAGTTTCTTGCGAGCCAAACTGCAGGGAATAGAAACTCTTTCAAGAATGTTACTTATACGAGAGCAGGTGAGCGGCGGGATACAAACCTTTTGTGAGAGTGACCGGCCAGGTCCTAGCCGGGGAGCGCCTCGGGATCCCCTCGTCCATGGTGATTTACAGAAGTGGTATTCTTCCGCCCTGTTCTGTCATCAAGAGAAATCCGAAACCACAAAGGACGCGTTACACGCCGCTAATGCCAAACGAGAACACCGGCAACACCCTGCAAGTCAACGGGTTTGAGCTGTACTACGAGACACAAGGCTCTGGAGAACCGCTTCTTCTCTTACATGGCGGGGGCGGCTGCCACGATGATTGGGCCTATGCCGGCCGCGATGAATTCTTGCGCGAATACGCTCTTATCACCCCGGACGCCCGCGGCCACGGTCGCTCCACAAACCCCGCCAAAACCATTACGCACCGCCAATGCGCCCTGGACACTCTCGCGCTCCTTGACCACCTCGGCATCAACAAATGCAAGGCCATCGGCCTCAGCATGGGAGGCAACATCCTTCTGCACATGGCCACCCTCCAGCCGCACCGCGTCGAAGTCATGGTCGTCGTCAGCGCAACGATGTACTTCGCGGAGCAAGCCCGCGCCATCATGCGGCAAGTCTCCGTTGACAACCAGCCGACCAAAGAGTGGGAAACCATGCGCAAACGTCACAAACACGGCGACGGGCAAATCAAGGCCATCTGGGAATGGTCACGCGGCATGGCGGACAGCCATGACGACATGAACTTCACCCCGCCCTCCCTATCCAGAATCACCGCCTCAACCCTAATCGTGTGCGGCGACCGCGACTTCCTCTATCCCGTTGAGATGGCGGTAGATATGTACCGTGCGATTCCCAGATCCGCCCTCTGGGTTGTGCCAAACGGCGGCCATGGCCCGGTCTTCCTCGACGCCGCGCCCCAATTTGCCAAAACCGCACTGGCCTTCCTTCGCGCGCAAAACTGATGACCGGCTATGGAGTGGGCGGATGCAGCTCGTACTCGTGCGGCGGTTCCGAGCCGAGCAGATAGCGCACAAAGTAGTCCCACCGGCGCCGGGTCATATAAAGCGTCGCGCTCCCGTAACCGTGGTGCTGGTTGGGCAGAAGCAAAAGATCAAAGTCCTTGTTGGCCTTGATTAACTCATCCACTACAAGAAGCGTGTTGTATGGCGGCACATTGTCATCCAGCGTTCCGTGCGCCAGCAACAGATGCCCCTTCAGGTTTTTGGCGAGGTGCTGGTTGGCCTGATCATCGTAGTTGCTGGTCCCATCCGCGTTTTTGACCAGCAGCCCCTGATACCGTTCGCCCCAATCGTCCTCATACTCCCGATTGTCGTGGTTGCCGGATTCCGAGATGCCGACCTTGAAGAAATCGGGATAGCGGAACATCGCGTCCGCAGTGGCGTAGCCTCCGCCGGAGTGGCCAAAGATCCCCACGCGGTCGATATCAATCCATGCGTATTTCTTCGCCAGCTCGCGCATCCCGGCAATCTGGTCGGGCAGCGTATTGTCACCCATATTTCCGTAATAAAAGTCGTGGAATTTCTTCGACCGCAAGGGATTGCCCATCCCCTCGATTTCCACAACTACGAAGCCGAGCTCGGCAAGAGACTGCGCATCACGCCGCGATGCGGCAAACGACCAGCTTCCAACGCTCCCGCCCTGCGGCCCTGGATAGATGTAATTCACGATCGGATATTTTTTTGCAGGATCGAGATTGGTAGGTTTATACATCAGCCCATAAAGGTCGGTCACGCCGTCGCGTGCTTTCACCGTGATGGGAACCGGGGGCTGCCAGCCTGCGGCGACCAGTTTCGAGATGTCCGTCTTCGCGACAGTCGAGATCAGCTTGCCCGCTTCGTCGCGTACCACCGCAACAGCGGAAACATCTGGTTTGGAATAGCTATCGAAAAAAAAACGACCCGAGGAAGAAAAACTGACTTCGTGATCGGCATCTTCCGGCGTCAACAAAGCGAGATTCTTGCCGTCGAATCCGATGCGATAGAGATGCGCGTAATAGGGGTTCTGCCCTTTTTCCCGGCCATCAGCCAGAAAATAGAGGACGCGGTTTTTTTCATCGACGTGCAGCAATTGCGTGACCGCCCATTCCCCGGAAGTGATTTGGTTTTTCAGATGGCCCGTTGCGAGGTCATACAAATAAAGGTGGCCCCAATTGTCGCGCTCGGAAAACCAAATGATCTCGCTGGAGCCGGGCAGGTAGCGCCAGTTCACCCGGCCCCAGCCGGACTCATATTGCGTAGCAGCGGTTTCTTCGAGCACGTCGCGCACCGCCCCTGTCGCGGTCTCAGCCACGCGCAATTGCTCATGTTTATGGTCGCGCGAGGTGGAAACGAATGCCAGATGCGTCGCGTCAGGACTCCACTCGACGTCATCCCAGTCGCTGCCGCGGCACTCCACGTCGTCGCAAAGTGTTGTGCGGTGCTGATCGGGAGGAAGTTGCAAACGGATTACTTTGTGGGCCTCAAGATCAATCACCACGCGTTGAATGGTAGTGACCACTTCATCGCCGGGAAGCGGATATTTCCACGCCTGAAGCACCGGGTGGCCGACTTTCGTTTCGACCAGATACATTTCGCCGACTCCGCGCTGGTCTTGTTGAAAAGTTGCGATTTTCTTCGAGTCGGGCGACCAAAGCAAAATAGGCCGATCGCTGTGAATCCAACCGGCGTTGTCCGTGGCGTACCCGAAGTCCTTCACGCCGTCCGTCGTCAGCTGTGTCTCTTTCAAGCTCGCAACGTCGCGCAACCACAGGTTGTAATCGCGAATAAACGCCGCGCTTTTCCCGTCAGGCGAAAGCTCTTCTTCGGGCCGTTCTGCCCCGCCCTTGGTGGGCTTGGGTTCCGCGCTGCATTTGCTGCCTTGCAAATCGCACGTCCACTTCTGGGATTTTGCACGGAACGAGATGGATTTGCCGTCAGCAGAAAACTCGAACGTCGTGAACGGCAGATGCGCCGCATTGTAAGTAGTTCCGGCGGCTGCGGAAAGAGCCGCAGCCAGTTTAGCGTGGTCAAATGCGGGCTGACGTGTGCCATGCATCGCGTCAAAAACCACAAACTGGCTTCCGTCCGGCCCAGAGTCGCGGAACAAATAGCGGTCCTCGCTTACCCACTTGCCGCGTGCGTCGTGGAACACGAGCGGCCGCGTGTTATAAGCCATGAATTTTTCAGCCCGCTTGTAGTCCTCCGCGGTAAAAACACGCCGCACCCCAGAATTGGACTCTTGAGCCGCCACCGGCATCACCGAGCGCACAGCCACAGTCGCCAGCAAAGCAATTCTATAGAGACAAGAAATATCAAGCGTTCGATGTCGCATTCGGATCCTCGCCAGATAGGACGCGGTAGCATCGCCTTTGCGCGGCAGTTAAGTCAAGCCAACTGCGCTTTTGGTAGCGCAAGATTGCCTGTGCCACCGTTAAACCAAGTCACTACCGCGCCGAATTGGACAGCGGACAGCGAGCGAAGCGTATGCGATCGGGAGCTATTGGAAGAAAAATTTCGAAGATCCGCGCGGCGTCAGCGGTCGGAGCCGCCAAGGTTAGTTCGGGGCTTGTTTCGGCTGGTTTTCGAAGCTTCGCTCTCCTGCTTTTCGTACTCGGCGATTTCTTCGTCGCTGTACGAATAGGAATCTCGCGAAGCAAACATCGACGTGGAACGCGCGGCCTGTTTTTTCTTCTTGCGCTGTCCGCCAAATTCATACCGCACTTGGCGAATGGGACCTTCGATAGCCTTCACTTCAACAAGCAGGTCGCTGACCTTCTCGAGAAAATCGTGCAGATGGAACGGTCTAACCACGTACGGCGCCCGGGCCAGTTCCAGCGCGGCAAGGTACTGGCTGCCGCTCGTTTCCGGCACCAGATAAAGGACGCGGATGCGCCCTCCCTCTTCATGAGAAACGCCGGTAAGCTCGCGAAGCGTGATGAATATCGGGGTGTCAGTCCCGGCCAGAGCAATATTGGCGATAACCAAAGACCATTCCCCCGACTTGAGCTCGGCAAGGAGCTGCTTGGGGTCCTGAACCAAACGCACGCGCCAGCCCTCCGAATCGAGGATTTGACGCAAAGCGCCCCGGTTGTTGTCGTCGTCATCCAGAATGAGGATGCCGACCTGCTGGGGCTGGACAGGTGTAAGGGTCGCCATCAAACAAGTATAGCGTCCCTTCCGAGATCCCGGGGCAGCTAGAAAGGGGCCTGCGGCGTATCGGCCAACGCTCGGAAAACCGGGATTCGGTACAACCCTAGATAGGTTTCGCGACGGCAGGGAGCATCCACCGCTGTCAAGTCATGGCAAGGAAGCAGGCGTCGCGAGAACGATTGCGGACAAGCGCAATGCAAGCATCAACATAGAAACCATCCTAGCGCAGAAACCCGTTGGCCTGAGACTATTGACCGATCACCAGGCCATACCCGTCTTGAACTTTGAGCTGGCTTGTCCCGTCCCAGAACATTTTGTAGATCGTCATCGCCGTACTGGAAGGCTCGCGGCATGTGAAAAAGATTTGTAGCCCGTCGCGAGACCACTCCGCGAAGGAACATGTCAAGTTTGACGGACTCAATAGGACGCGTCGCTTGGATTGGATCTCATAGAGGAAGAAGGCCTGTCCCGGCTGCATCGCAGCATCCTTTGCAGCATCTTTGCCGGCCTCTTTGTTTGGAGCAGCGGCATTCTTTGAGGCCGCGGCTGCAGGCGGCGGCAGCAATTCCGCGGAAACGAGCAGCAAGTCAGGATTGAGCGGGTGAATGCGCACGGTATTGGCGCTGGACAAACTGAATTGATCCTTGCCGTATAAATCCGCACTGGAGAGAGTTTGCTTCACCGTTCCGTCTTCACCTATCCACGAAAGGGTCTGTAAGTCATCGACGAGGAGAGTGTGTGCATCCGCCCAGCCTTGCAGGCTGATCACCTCGCTTGGATAGAGAAGTTCGGCTTTCTCTGGCGCATCCGATGGCATGGTCCATACCTGCCATTTGGAGCCGTCAAATTTCAGGAATGCGAAGCGCATGTCGTCGGGAGACCACAGCGGCTGCTGTACGGAACCCCTGAGCAACTCTGTGGATTTGCCCGTCGCCCAGTCGTAAAGAGAAATCGTCCGTTCGCCACTCTTGTCGTCGCTCTTTTGGTCGGTGGTGTAGAGTAGCCGCTTTCCATCATAGGAAAGAGCCGGCTGATAACCGCCTTTTGCAGGAACGGCTCTGGCTACCGTGCCGCGCTTGGCGATTAGCTTACCGGCGGCGCTGACGTAAGCGACGTAAACGGGCGGCTTAAAGTGCGTGATGGTCGGAGGGGCTGGTTTGTCCTTGGCGTCGTCATCGTCGTCGGTGGGCTGGTTGTTAATTTTGGGGAAGAGCTCCGTGGCGACCCGGGCGCAGCCTTGCGCCGAGCCGATTTGGGCATGCTCGACGGAGGCTGAAAAGGGCAACTTTGTGGTTGTGGCTGGATCAGAGCAGGGTTCCCGCGCGATACGCACCGAGACGGCGACACCGGTTTGAGAGTCTTTGGCGTGGTAAGTCCAAGCATCAGTGCTGCCTTCGCGGACGACGTCGGCTGGCTCGAGCGGGACGGGAGGATAGCCGGTTCGGTCGAGGCGCTCCGGCCCCCTCAGGCCTATACGTACGCTCCATGTCTGACCATTTTCCTGGGTGGGGCCTTGAACCAGAAGAAGGATGGGGTAGTGGGTAGATTGAGGCGCAGCAGGTCCTGCGGCGGGCTTCTTTGCTGGAGGAGACTGTTGGGATGACTGGGTTTGTGGCTGCGAAGCGGGTAGCTGTGATTGTGGCGGCTGTTGCGAAGACGGCTGCTGCTGGGATTGCGGGGGCTGCTGGGCGCGGAAAGGACGCCACGGAACCAAGCAAAGGGCGACGGACGCACCAAGAAGAAACCGTGCCAACGGGGACTGTCGCACGCCGATCCTCCCGAACGAGCAGGATACCCTGCGGAGAGGTGGCAAACAATCCGGACGAAGGGTCAGTGTGAGCAGGGTGAACTACAGAAATGACCAGAAATTTATGACGAAGAAAAAGCGAAAAGTACTTGACATGGCGAAATAAAAGCGAAACAATGCTCCCGTGCTTCGAGGTGGGCTATGTCTCCAGTTCTTTCCTCCACGGCGCGGGCCTTTGGTATCCGGCGCCGCCGCGCTAGACAATCCACGGCAACACTCTTTCCTGTTAGCCCCTATGCGACAAGCCCAAAACCAAGGGTCGGTGATGCGCCAGGCGGTATCCACAACGTCCATGACGACGTGGGGACCGCGGCGGTTGCCGGCTCAGGCGGCAGCACTTCGGGTTACACCACGGCGGATTGCCCCCCGCCGACCTCGCGAGAGGCGGCTCCGCACGGCTTAACAGGCCGGGCGGATCACCGGACCCAGGAAGCGGCCGTACCGCTGGTGGGCATTGCCCGCCTCGCAGCATGCTCTCCGCCAGCGGAGAGCCACCGGAAGTCGGCCGAGCGGCCGGAGTATTTCCTGCTGCCGGTCAAATCGATCTTGAACAAGTGCGATTCGGCGCGCGTGCCGTTCGATTGGACGATCAATCCCTACCGTGGATGTGAGTTTGGGTGCGTCTACTGCTACGCGCGTTATACACACGAGTACATGGAACTGGACGGCGGCGAATTCGAGCGCAAAATCTTTGTGAAAAAGGATGCAGGCCCGCTGCTGGCGTATGACGTTGCGCACAAATACTCATATGCCTCGCAAAGCTCGGGCGGCGAGAAGCCGGAGCACATTGCGATTGGAACGGCCACGGATCCCTACCAGCCCGCGGAGCGTGAGTATGGGGTGACGCGGGCGTGCCTCGAAGAATTAGCCCAGCGCGAGGGGTTAAGTATTTCGGTGATCACGAAATCGAACCAAATTGTGCGCGACATTGACATTTTTAAGAAGATTGCCGAGCGGTCCGAGCTTTCCCTAAACATCACCATTACGACGCTGCGCGCAAGACTGGCGCGGCTGCTCGAACCGCGTGCCCCGCGGCCGGACTTGCGGGTTGCGGCGGTTCGCCAGTTGCGGGAAGCCGGCCTTCGCGTGGGAGTGTCGGCGTCGCCTTTGATTCCCGGTATCACGGACCGTGAAGGCGAACTCGAAGCCGTCGCGGAAGCCGTGCACGAAGCAGGAGCGCAGTGGTTTTTTTCCGGCGTGCTTTTTCTGATGCCGTCTTCGGCAAAGCAATTCCTGCCGTTTGTGCGAGAAAAGTTTCCGCGGCTCACGAAACAGTACGAGGAGTGGTACGCAAAAGAAGCCTACGCGCCGGAAAAATACCGAAAAATGATTGCAGAGCGCGTAGCGCGGCTAAAGCAGAAATACGGTTTCGATTCGCGCCCCCAACGCGACACACAGCGCACAACGCCCTGCGCACAAATGAAGCTCGGCTGGGAATCAGCGACCACTAGCGCGGCACTGTAGACATGAAGCCGTGGGGCTGCGCAGACCAACGCTTCAGGGGACGATGATGCGGGATTCTTCGCGCTTGAGTTCTGGAGCGGCGGGAAATTGGCTGCGGAGGAATTCGATGTAGCGGCGGGCGCGGGGACGGCCGTTGGTGCGTAGCAAGCCCATGCGATAGAGGAAGACGAGTAAGGAGAAAACTTCTGAGTCTCTTACCGGCGAGAAGCCGGGACGTTCGGCGGGTTGCTGCTTCGCTTCGTTCAGGAATTGGGCGACCGCGGCGTAAAGCTCGCGGGGCAGCGTCGCGTCCGGAGGCTTTTCGTAATAGATGCCAGAGCCAAGCGTTTTGTAGGTTTCGGCAAGGGCCTGGAGCGCCGCGAGAACGTCTGGATCGCTTGTCGCGGGATGTACGGCGGAAAATTTTGCTGCGGTGAAGGCCAGGCCGGAAAGCACATCTTGGTGGGCGTAGATAACGTCTTGAGGAACTTTGACGTCGAGGAGCGGCGTGTCCGCGGGAAGCGCGCGCTGGTGTTGATCCTCGTAGCGATGCGCAGCGACCAGGTAGGAACAGTCCGTCGGGCAGTCGATGGAGACTTCACGCTCCGTGCCGCAGCAGACGGCGCAGATTTTCTCGCCCTTGGCGGGACAAAATCTTTCGGCTTTGCGCTTTTCACAGATCGGACAAGTCACAGCGGCTCCCACAGAGACGAACCCAAACTAGCAGAGTACTCCCGCCACGATTAAAAGCCAAAATTGGCAAAGGCAAAAACGCTAAAAGACAAAACTGCGCCGCACCATGGTTTGGTCGCCGGAGTGGATGGGCATGGAATCGCCGGGGCGCTGGGGAAATTTCGCGCCGGGAATGGTGGGCAGACCGGAGGAGCGATCGACTAAGACGATAGTGACGGCCCCCGAATTCTGCACGCGGAGTTCCAGATCAATGCCTTCGGCGGGCGGATTGGCGTACTCGAACCCCCAATGGCCTGGTTGCCGCCAGCGAGCTTCCGACGGTTTGCCGAGGTCGTGGCCATTGACGCTGGCGCTGAGAACTTCTGTTTGCGCGACGCCAACGTGCAGGGTGCGCGCGTCTCGCCGTGTAGTGATGCGCAAACGAAGCGTGCGCGTGGCGCCATCGGTGGAGTTTTCGAGCAGCTCCGCTTGCGGAGGCGCAAGCGCGATCGCGGGAGCCTCCCGTTGGAGAAAATCGATGGGATACCAGTCCGGAACGAAGTCAGCCAGCTTGCCGCGAAAGGGTGACGTGCCAAGGTACTGCGCGGTCCAGGCATCGATGCGGTTGGTGGAGCTGGTCCAGAGAGCTTTGCCGGTATCCGCGTCGAGAGCGTAGGAGAGCAAGCTCGGCTTGGGATGCGCGGAGGAGTAGCGGGCGGCTTTCGCGCCATAGCCGCACAGAACAAACGCACCGACGACCACGAGAAACGGAAGAACTTTGCCGATGGACTTGAGCACCGGGTCCAGAAAAGGGAAGAGCAGCAGGAATAATAAACCAAAAGCGACACTCAGTAGCGGAACGCCCGTGGGAGTAAATCCAAGCGCCGTGTAGAAGCCCTTCAGAAGCGGAACATAAAGAACGAGGGCGGGCAGGCTCAATATGCAAAGAATGCAGAATTCGAGAAAAGTAGGATAAGCGGGGCGAAAGGCAGCGGCGGCGGTGGCAAGCAGGCCGGCAAGCAGTGGCCACACGAAGAGATAACTGCCACCCGGGAGCCATTTGGATGTCACTAGCACGAGGATGAACATCAGTAGCGCGCCACCAAGAAAAAAAGCGGGCGGTACAATTCTCCTGCGGAGAAAGTTATAAAGCATTATCTGAACCGCGGTGAGTAGAGAAAAGAGACCGAGGACGTAGAAAAGATTTAGATCAAGGCTGCCTTCGGGAAGAAGAGTGCGGAGATGAAGCCACCGAACGCCCAGCATGAAGCCGAGGCCAATGAGCGCGAGCAAGAGAAGGATGCCTGCGTGTATGGAGAGGCTAGCGAAGATCGGGAGGAAACGTGTCTGCCAGGCGCCGTTAGCGTAGAAGAGCATCCCGAGCAGGAGGCCGCCCGAAGCCACAGCGAGGGGCCAGAGAAACCTGCTGGAGTAGTGCACAAAGAGATTTCCCGGGATTGAGAAATAGACGGCGTCGGTATCCTGAAGCTGCGCGAGGTCCGCGCTGCCGAGTGTGCGAGCGAGAGAAAGTGCGTTTTCGCCTTGCTGCTGCAGGCTGCCGCGGTCTAGCAGTTGTGGATTGTCGAGCGGAGTGTGATACGCCTCCCAATGGCCGATGAAAGCAAAGTTGAGGCCCGCGGAGCCAGCCTTTTTGAACACGGTCATGTCCGTGTCGTTGGGCATGTGTTTGTAGATTTCGTAGGTGAGCGAAGAACCGGAAGGATGAGGTGCCGCTTGCGCGAAGATTTGCACCAGCCGTCCGTTGCTTTGGCTGGTTTCAAACAATTGCGATTCGCCGGCGTTGCCCCGCGCCTCGAAATTGACGACGACGCGAACATCCTTGGCCCACGGATGTTCGCCGACGAAGGCGGAAGCGCCAAGCAGACCGTCTTCTTCGCCATCGGTGATAACAAAAAGAATGTCGTTGCCCAGAGGTGGGCCAGCGCGCAGCGCGCGAAGCGTTTCGAGCAACGCGGCTACGCCCGCGCCGTCGTCGCCTGCACCAGGGCCAGCCGGGACAGAGTCGTAGTGCGCGACGAGAGCGACGGTATCCACGGCGCCGCTTGTCCCTTTCAAACGGGCGAGGATATTTTCGACAGTGCCGGCGACTTGGTAGCGCGGCGTGACGCCAGTGGTGCGCTGGACTTCTGGTGTGACGCCAAGGGTTGTAAGTTGCGAGACGAGATAGTCGCGAACGCGATTGTGCTCCGCGGAACCGAGAGGATGCGGCGCCGTTGCGAAGGCGTTCAGATAAACAAGAGCGCGCTCCGCCGAAAAAAGATCTTGCGATGCAGTTGCTGGAAGAGGATCAGGTGTGCCCTCGCGAAGCGCACACACGCTTCCGACAAGCAACACGAACAGAACGATGCCCCAACTCGTTAAACGATTTTCCACTAAGAATGGCCTCGATCCCGGACCGGGACGGCGATAGTAGTGCGTGGCGGTTCGGAAGAGCAAGCTGGGATTCGTGCTACGCCATGATGACTTTGTTTCGGAAGCGCCGCGCGGCAATGATCAAAAGCAGTGTGCCAATAATGAAAAGAGCCAGGCCATCAGTCCAGAGATGCTTGATGCCTGCGCCACGAAGGATGATGCCGCGAGTGATGTTGATGAAATACGTCGCGGGAATCAGGTAACTGATGGGGTAGAAAATAGCGGGCATCGTTTCGCGCGGAAATATATATCCCGAGAAAAATACGCTCGGGAGAATGGGCAGAAAAGCGAGCTGCATGGCCTCTGCCTGCGAATTGGCCTTGCTGGAGATGAGGATTCCCAGCGAGAGCGCGGCAAAGAGATACGGCAGCGAAAGAAACCCAAGAAGAAAGACGCTGCCGTGGATTGGAACCTGGAAGATAAAACGCATGAAGAATAGGATGAGGCAGAGCTCGAAAAAGCCAATCCCAAGATAAGGAAGCAAT